>Ga0302322_100006191_pt1 | contig 10572 bp, 7 predicted proteins | sample Fen_T0_2_FD_203757 | JGI IMG/M metagenome (GOLD analysis project Ga0302322, IMG submission 203757) | Peat permafrost microbial communities from Stordalen Mire near Abisko, Sweden - Fen_T0_2 | ecosystem: Environmental > Terrestrial > Soil > Wetlands > Permafrost | place: Sweden: Abisko... | reverse complement strand
TCCCGCCGCCGGGCGCGCCGCTCGACGCGCTGGTCCAGCCGCACTGCCACCAGCAGGCCGTGCTGGGGTCCGAGGCAGACCGCCGGCTCATGGCCGCGGCCGGAATCCGGCCGACGCAGGTCCTCGTCGGGTGCTGCGGCCTCGCCGGCAACTTCGGGGCCGAGGCCGGCCACGAACGCATCTCGAGGGATGTCGCGGAGCTCTCGCTGCTGCCCGCGCTGCGGGTCACCGGCGAGGGAGCCGCGATCCTGGCCGACGGGTTCTCGTGCCGGACCCAGGTGGCGTTCCTGGACGGGCGCCGCGCGCGCCACCTCGCCGAGGTGCTGGCGGATCGGCTCGACGGTCCCGGAGGCGGGGCATAGGCCACCGCCGGGGCCGGCGTGGCTCGTGTCGGGTGCGTCCCGGTCGGCACCGGGCGCCATCCGGCGCCGGCGAGTGGATGGCGATCGGCGCGCGCGGCCCGGCTCCCAGCGGTCCCCGGACCCGTCACACTAGGCAGCGCTGCGTCCATTGCACGAGACCCCGATGACCGACGGCGGCTCCATCTCCCGAAGCGTCCTCGCCGAGCAGGTGAAGGATCGCCTGCTGCAGGACATCCTCGCCGGACGCTACCCGCCACACTCGCGGATCGTCGAGACGCGCGTGGCGAGGGAGCTCGGGACGAGCCAGGCCCCGGTGCGGGAGGCGCTCCGCGGCCTGGAGGCGTTGGGGGTCGTCGAGATCCTGCCGTTCCGCGGCGCGCGCGTGCGGCGCCCGTCGACGCTGGAGCTGCTCGAGGCCTACGAGGTCCGCTCCCAGCTCGAGTGCCTCGCCGCGCGGCTCGGCGTGCCGGCGATGACGGACGCGGACCTCGGCGAGCTCGAGGCGCTCCACGGGGCGATGCAGGACGCGGCGACGACGGGGGACCGGCACGAGGTGGCGCTTCGGGACGCCGCCCTCCATGCCCAGATCATCGGCCTCGCCCGCAACGAGACGCTGGGGCGCGTGTGGCGGTCCCTGGAGCCGTTCTCGCGCACCTACATCACGCTCGTGGCGCCTGGCGCGGACGCGCGCTGGACCGCGGATCTCCACCCGCCGATCCTGGATGCGCTTCGGGCACGGGACGCCGGGGCCGTCGAGGCGGCGCTGCGGCAGCACTTCGCGGCGGCGTCCGGCCGCCTGGCGGAGGCCTGGCGGGAGCCCGACCCGGCCGACTGACCGCGGTCGCGTCCAGGGGACACACGGGTGCCCGGGGGTCTTGACGCCCGCCCATCGGCTCCCTACCATCCATAATCGATTATCGAAGGTCTCCCGGACGCAACCGGCCCGGTCCCGCCCCGTCACCGTCCAGGTGGGCGCGCGACCATGGGGCTCGAGGGCTGGACCGCGGAGCCAACGGGATCGCGACCCGACGGCAGCGGCACGTCAGCACACGGCCCGGCCCGTACGCCGGAGCCAGAGGAGGAAGCACGGTGCCCCTCAAGGAAGCAGCGCTGGCCACGTTCTACGGGGACGAGACGTTCCCAGTCGAGTGGTCGTCCGAGACGGAGCGCGACCTGTTCTGGGTCTTCGATGACCTGCACTGCCCGCAGCCGCTCTCACCCATGTACGAGGACATCGGCGGCTGGTGGCTCACCTGCGACCACATGTTCCGGCGGTTCGGCACGCCATTCGCCTCGGACTGGATCGCGAAGAAGATCAACGGCTACCTGTACACGGCTGCGGTCCCCGCCGAGGCCAAGGTCAAGGTCGCGACCCAGGAGTACGGGTTCGAGATCGACGCGGTGGTCCCGCAGAGCCCGGCCTATGCTGGCGAGATCGGCGCGTACCTGGGCGCGGTCCTGCCGGTCTACGGCACGGAGTTCGCGGACTGGTGGCGAGATCGCCTTGTCCCCGAGATGCAGCACAACTTCGACTACCTCGAGGCGCAGCTCGCCAGGCGCGACGCGATGAGCCTGGCCCAGGTGGCGGTCCTGCTCGAGGACGCGATCGACATCCATGATCGCCACTGGAAGATCCACTGGATGCTCAACTTCGCCCAGTTCAGTGCGACGCTCGCCCTCGGGGCGGTCGCGGCAAAGGTCGGCAAGAACGACCCCGTCCTGCTCGGCCGCCTCCAGAACTCGGCCAGCGACCGCAACTGGGACAAGATGGAAGCCCTGTGGCTGATGAAGGAGGAGGCCACCACCTTCCCCGAGATCGCCACGGCGTTCGGGGCCGGGTCGGCCGAGGCGATCATCGCCGCCCTCGACTCGACCGAGCGGGGCCGCCGGTTCATCGACGCGCGGATCAGGCCATACCAGCGGGAGTTCGGCTGGCACGCGGTCTGGAGCCACGAGTTCATCTTCCCGAGCTTCCTCGAGCAGATGGAGCCCATCGTCCAGCTCGTCCGCGACCAGATCAGCCAGGACTACGACTACCCGTCCTCCAAGGCGAAGCTCGCGGCCGACATCGACGCCGCCGCCCAGGAGATCCTCGAGGGGCTGGAGGGCGAGGCGCTCGAGGAGATGCGGGAGGCGCTGACGGTCAACCTCCGGATGGCGCCCCTGACCCCGGATCACCACTTCTACATCGACCAGGGCGCCAACGCGCACGTCCGCCAGGTGCTCCTGGCCGTAGGCGAGAAGCTCGTCGCCCTGGGCGTCCTCGATCGCGCCGACGACGTCGTCCTGATGCACTACAACGAGCTGCGCGCCTTCATCGGCAACCCGAACGGCGTCGACGGGCGGGCGATCGTGGCCGCGAACAAGGGCGCGCGTGACGCTGCGTACGCGGTCAAGCCGCGCGACTGGGTGGGCACCTGCACCCAGACCCAGCTCGACTTCCCATACCTCAACCTGTGGGCCTTCCCGGAGAAGTTCCTCCGGTCCGTGGGCGCGGTCGAGGGCGAGGTCACGGGCATCCTGGGCTCGCCGGGCAGCGTCGAGGGCATCGCGCGCGTGGTGCTCTCCGAGAGCGAGTTCGACGCGGTCCGCCCCGGCGACCTGCTCGTCTGCCAGATGACCAACCCGGCCTGGCAGGTGCTGTTCAGCAAGATCGGCGGCCTCGTCACGGATGCCGGCGGCTTCGCGGCCCACCCGGCCGTCCTTGCCCGCGAGTACGAGATCCCGGCCGTCGTCGGCACGTCGGTGGCCACCGGGAAGATCGCCACCGGCGACCGGATCCGGATCGGGTCACGAGTCGTGACCCGCGAGGACGGCTCGAGGTTCACCCTCGGCGTCGTCGAGATCCTCGAGCGCGCGGCGGCCCCTGCCGTCGCGAACGGCTAGCGGCGAACCCGCAGGATGCCTGCCGAGACCGCCATCTCCCGCGGCGTCCTGTCCGACGCCGTCAAGGAGCGGATCCTGCAGGGGATCCTCGACGGCACCTACCCGCCCGGGTCCCGAATCGTCGAGACCCGGGTGGCCAGGGCGCTCGGGACCAGCCAGGCGCCGGTCCGGGAGGCGCTCCGCGACCTCGAGGCGCTCGGGGTCGTGGAGATCGCCGCCTTCCGCGGGGCCCGCGTCCGGCGCCCGTCGCGCAACGAGCTGCTGGAGGCATACGTCGTCCGCGCCGAGCTGGAGGCCATGGCCGCACGCCTCGCGCTGCCGTGCCTGACCGCCGAGGATCACGACCACATGGCCGCGTTCCTGGACGAGATGATGCGTGCAGCGGAGGCCGGGGACACCGTGGGTGAGGCCACCGCCGACGCCGCCTTCCACGGCTACCTCGTCGAGCGTGCCGGGAACGGCACGCTGCGCCGGGTGTGGAGCCAGCTGGAACCCTACTCGCGCACCTACATCAACATGGCCGTCCCGGGCGGTGACCGGCGCCAGATGGCGGCGCTCCACCGTCCGGTCCTCGACGCCCTCCGGTCCGGCGACACCACCCTCGCCGAGGCGGCCATCCGCGCGCACTTCCTCACCGCCCGGGCCTCCCTCGCGGAGCGCTGGAGCGAGTCCGCCGATCCCGTCCCCGCCCCGGATACCGGAAGGAACCCATGATCGCCAAGCCCAACCTGACCGAGGAGTTCTCCGCGGGCGCCGCCCGCCTGCGCGTCGACGTGACCGGCGGCGAGCCCCGCGAGCACGTGCTCGACGACCTGTCGTTCCTCAACTACCGCCTCGCCGACGTGCGCATCTCGCCTGCGGTCACCCTCGACGACCCGGACATCATCTGGAACCAGGACGGCGAGAAGGCGGTCCGCTACGACGGCCACACGGTGACCTTCACCGGCGCCTGGCCGGCGGGCCCCATCCAGAAGGTGATCGTCGCGGTCCTCGCCCTGCGCATGGAGGCCGTGGGCCTCCACCCCTCGCACAGCGCCGCCGTCAACTACCGGGGCAGGACCTTCCTGTTCCTGGGCGGCGAGTCCAACCACGGCAAGAGCATGGGCCTCATCGAGGCCGGGGTCCGGGGCGCGCTCCAGGTCGCGTCCGAGACCACGGTCATCAGCGAGGACGGCCGCGCCGTGGCGGGCTCGCGCGACACCTTCCTCGTGCGGCGCACCGAGGGCACGGAGCGCTCCGACAAGGCGGCGCCCAACAAGGGCGTCGAGAAGTTCTGGGGCCCGGTCATGCCGACCTGGGGGATGTACGAGGGGACCCCCGCCATCGACCTCGTCATCGTCCCGGCGATCGACGGCAACTTCGACCCGGCGACCAACGCGCTCATCCCCTTCGAGCGCGGGTTCCAGTTCCTCCACAGCCTCCAGAACTACTTCCTGACCAACGAGCTGCTCGCCCCCGGCCACGTCATGCCGATGGTCGACAACGACGTCCTGCGTGCGCGCCGGGCGGTCTTCGTGGAGCGCTTCTGCGAGCGGCCGTTCTTCTTCATCCGCGCCGCCAGCCCGCAGGTGCTGATGGACGAGGTCGACAGGATCCTGTAGCGGACCAGAGGCGCCGGCACGATGCACACGTTCGCGTACGCCCGCCCTGCCAGCCTCGAGGAGGCCGTGGCCCTGCTCGCCGAGCACGGCCCGGACGCGCGCGTCCTCGCGGGCGGCACGGACCTCATCATCCGGCTGCGCGACGGCTCGGCGAGGCCTCGCCTCGTCGTGGACGTGAAGGGGGTCCCGGAGCTGGCGCCGGGCATCCGGGCGGGCTCGGATGGCGCGCTCGTCATCGGCGCCACGACGGTGATGACCGACATCGCGGCGGACCCCCTGGTCCGGCGGAACGCGCCGGCCCTGGCGGAGGCCGCCGCGGTCGTTGGCTCGGTCCAGATCCGCAACCGGGCCACGCTGGCCGGCAACATCTGCAACGCCTCGCCGGCGGCGGACACGGCGCCCGCCCTCCTCGTCCACGACGCGACGGTCGTCGCGATCGGCCCGGGCGGGACCCGGAGGATCCCGCTCGACGAGTTCTTCGTCCGGTCCGGCGTCACGACCCTCGCGCGCGGCGAGATCGTGACCGCCATCGAGATCCCGGCCCCGGCGTCGCGGATCACCAGCGCGCACCAGCGGCGCACCCGGCGGCGCGGTCACGACCTCGCGTCCGTGACCCTGTGCTGCGGCGTGGATGACGCCGGGGTGACGCGGGTCGCGTTCGGCAGCGTGGGCCCCCGGCCGCTGCTCCGGCTCGACACGGCCGGCGTCCTCGCCGACCCCTCCGCCTCGCCCGAGGCGAGGGCGGCCGCCTTCGAGACCATCTTCACGGATGCCAGGCCGTCCGCCCGCTCCATGCGCGCCGGCCCCGAATACCGCGTGGCCATGCTGCGGGTCCTGGGCCGGCGGGCGCTCGCCACGGCGCTCGAGCGCCGCGCAGCGGGGGAGGCGTGACATGACCGAGGGCCTGGCGATCACCCTCACCGTCAACGGCGTTGCGCGCACGCTCGGCGTCGCGCCCAACCACACCCTCCTCGAGGCGCTGCGCGACGACCTCGCGCTGACCGGGACCAAGGAGTGCTGCCTCGTGGGCGAGTGCGGCGCGTGCACGGTGATCGTGGACGGCCGGCCCGTGGACTCGTGCCTGGTCCTCGCCGTGGAGGCGGACGGGTCGCGGGTGCTCACCGTGGAGGGGCTGGCGGCCGCCGACGGCGCACTCTCGCCGCTCCAGGCCGCGTTCCTGGACAAGGGCGCGGTCCAGTGCGGGTTCTGCATCCCCGGCCAGCTGCTGGCCGCGCATGCGCTGCTGGCGGACGACGCGCACCCGACCCGCCACGCGATCGAGGAGGGGATGGCCGGCAACCTGTGCCGCTGCGGCTGCTACGAGCAGATCTTCGAGGCGATCGAGGGGGTCGCCGAGGGGGCGGTCGTGGCCGAGGACGCGGCCCGATGACCGCGGTTCGCGCGTCGCGCGTCGGCGACTCGCCCAACCGCGTCGGCGGCATCGGCCGGGTGACCGGCGGGCAGCGCTATCTCGCGGACCTCCACGTCCCGGACCTGCTGCACGCGAAGCTCGTGACGCTTGACTGCGCCCGCGCACGGATCCTGGGCGTGGACGCGTCGGCGGCCCTCGCGCTGCCCGGCGTGCACCTCGTCATGACCGCCGACGACCTCCCCCAGCCCGTGCCGCGCTTCGGGCCGCAGAACCAGGACCGGCCGGTGCTCGCCGTCGGCGAGACGAAGTACCACGGCGATGCGGTCGCGCTGGTCGTCGCGGACACCCGCGAGCTCGCGGAACGGGCGGCAGCGCTCGTCCGCGTGGACCACGAGGAGCTGCCCGCGGTCTTCACGGTCGCCGGCGCCCTCGCCCCGGACGCTCCGCTGGTGCAGGACCCCGCCCTCCGCGGCTCCGACCCGCGTGCGCGGACCAACGTCCTCAACGAGCACCGCGTCGGGTGGGGCGACCTCGCCGGACAGGAGGCCGCCGCCGCTTTCATCGTCGAGGGCCGCTACACCTTCCCGATGGTCACCCACTTCGCCATCGAGCCGCACGCGTTCATGGCGGCGCCCGACGGCGACGGCCTCGCGGTCTGGTCCACCATCCAGCACCCCAACTGGCTGCAGAAGCTGATCGCCGGCCTCGTGGGCATGCCGCTGTCCCGGGTCCGCGTCTACGCCCCCGACCCGGGCGGCGGGTTCGGTGGCAAGCAGCATGCCAAGCACGAGCCCGCGGTGGTCTTCGCGGCCCTCAAGCTGGGGCGTCCGGTCCGCCTGGTCCTGACGCTGGAGGAGTCGTTCCAGGCGGTCCGCCGTGCCTCGTGCGCGTCGCACGTGCGGACCGGCTTCGATGGCGAGGGCCGGATCCTGTTCCAGGACATCACGGCGGACTACCTCATCGGCGCCTACACGGACATCGCCGACCGGGTCGTGGGCAAGGGCTCCTACCCGGCCGCCGGCCCGTACAACGTCCCCGCGGTGCGCATCGTGGCCCGGAGCATCCTCTCGCACACCGTCCCGTCGACCGCGTTCCGCGGCTTCGGCAACCCCCAGGTCAACTGGGCCGTGGAGTCCACCCTGGACGAGGGCGCCCGCGCGCTGGGCATCGACCGCCTCGAGATCCGGTTGCGCAACCTGGCGCGCAAGGGCGACCGGTTCATCCCCTTCGACACGCCGTGCGACGGCGACTGGGCGCAGACCGTCCGGCTCGCCGCCGAGCGGATCGGGTGGGGGACGCCTGTGCCCGAGGGTCGCGGCCGGGGCATCGCGCTGGGCATCAAGTCCGGGCCCACCACCGGGCTCTCGTATGCCATCGTCCGGCTGCTGGGCGACGGGTCCGTGGTCGTCTACGCCGGCACGTCCGACATGGGCCAGGGCGCCCGCACCGTCCTCGCCCAGGTCGCCGCGCAGGAGCTGGGCGCGCCGCTCGACTGGGTCACGGTCGTCATGGGCGACACCGCCATCGTGCCCTACGACCAGCAGACCTCCGCGTCGCGCTCCACCGTGCTGATGGGCAACGCCGTGCTCGCCGCGTGCCGGGACATCCAGGCGAAGCTGCGATCGATGGCCGCACGGGTCCACGGCCTGGACGAGGCGGACATCACGGCCGACCGCGGCGTGGTCAGCCTGCCCGACGGCCGCGAGCTGACCCCCCTGGAGGTCCTGCGGCCCGGGCTCGGCAGGCTGGGCGGCGAGCTCACGGGGCTCGGCGAGGTCCGCAAGGACGCGGAGCCCGGCCACCCGCTCGGCGGCGCGCCCGCGTTCTTCGAGTTCAACTGCACCGTCATCGAGGCCGGCGTGGACCGCGAGACCGGCGACATCACCATCGACCGCCACGTCACGGTCAGCGACGTGGGCAAGGCGCTCAACCCGCTCCAGGTCCGGATGCAGGACGAGGGTGCCGCGATCATGGGCCTCGGCCACACCCTGATGGAGCACTACCTGTTCGACGAGCGCGGCCGCATCCGGAACCTGGGTGCCATCGACTACCGGATTCCCACCTCGATGGACCTCCCGACGGAGCTCCACAGCGAGGCCGTGGAGAACGCCGACGGCCCCGGCCCGTACGGCGCCAAGGGCATGAGCGAGGGCGCCCTGCTGTGCGTCGCCCCGGCCGTGGCCGCTGCCGTGCTCGACGCGACCGGCGTCGCGATCCGGGACCTGCCGCTCACCCCCGAGCGCGTCTGGCGCGCCCTCCAGCAGCACGACCCGGAGAAGGAAGCCGCCTCGTGACCCTCGTCTACCCCTACGACCACCACCACGCGCTGGGCGCCGCGGACATCACGCTGCTCCTCGGCGGCAAGGCCGCGAACCTGGCCACGATGGCCGTCGACCTCGGTCTGCCGGTCCCGCCCGCGTTCACGATCACGACCGCGGCCTGCAACGCGTACCTCGCGTCCGGCTGGCCCGCCGGGCTGGACGACGAGATCCGGTCCGCGATGACGGCGCTCGAGGCGAAGGTGGGGCGGCGGTTCGGCGACGTGGCGGACCCGCTGCTGGTCTCCGTGCGTTCCGGCGCGCCGAGGTCCATGCCCGGGATGATGGACACGATCCTCAACCTGGGCCTCAACCACGCCACCGAGGCGGGCCTCGCGGCGGCGTCCGGCGACCCGGCGTTCGCCCGCGACTGCCACGACCGGTTCCACGCGATCTACCGGTCCGTCGTCGGTGTCCAGGTCGTTCCGACCGATCCCTGGGAGCAGTTGCGCGGAGCCATCGAGGCCGTCTTCCGCTCCTGGAACAGCGACCGCGCACGAGCGTACCGCGAGGTCGAGGGGATCAGCGAGACGCTGGGCACGGGCGTCACCGTCCAGGCGATGGTCTTCGGCAACCTGGGCGCGGACTCCGGGACAGGGGTCCTGTTCACGCGCAACCCGGCGACGGGGGAGCGGGCGCTCTACGGCGACGTGATGTTCGATGCGCAGGGCGAGGACGTGGTTGCCGGCACGCACGCCACGCAGCCCGTGAGCTGCCTCGAGACGCGGATGCCGGCGGTGGCCGCGGAGCTGCACCGGCACGCGGACGTGCTGGAGCACCACTACCGCGACTGCTGCGACATCGAGTTCACCATCGAGCGCGGCCGGCTCTGGATGCTCCAGGTGCGGGTGGGCAAGCGGACGCCCGGGGCGGCGCTGCGCATGGCCGTGGAGATGGCCGAGGACCAGGCGTTCCCGCTCACGCGCGAGGACGCGGTGCGGCGCGTGCTCCTGCTCCTCGCAAACCCGCCGACGGCGGTCGTGGACCGCGGCGACGCGGGCGGGGCGCTGGCGCGGGGCCTCGGGGCGTCGCCCGGCCTGGTGTCCGGCGAGATCCGGCTCACGCCCGAGGATGCCGTGGCTGCTGCCGATGCCGGGCGGGACGTGATCCTGGTCCGTGCCGAGACGTCGCCGGATGACGTGCACGGGATGCAGCGGTCCTGCGGGATCCTGACGTCCACCGGCGGCTTCGCGAGCCACGCGGCGGTCGTCGCGCGCGGCTGGGGGATCCCGGCCGTGGTGGGCGCGACGGACGTGGTGGTCGGCGACGATTCGGTGTTGATCGGCGGCCGGAGGCTGCCGACCGGCGCCGTGATCACGATCGACGGGGCGACCGGCGAGGTGTTCGAGGGCGTCTCGGCGGGTGTGAGCGTGGTCGTGCCCGAGGCGAAGGTGCTGCTGGGCTGGGCGCACGAGCTGGGCATCGAGCTGCCGGCCGGGGAGGACTTGGCCGACGGGACCGCTGGCCTGGGTGATCCGGCGGCGGCCACGCTGCCCGCGTCCCCGGCCGTGCCTGCGGCAGCCGGCCAGGAGGACGCGCTCCGCGTCCTGCTCGTGAAGGGCTACTGCCAGCCCGATGTGCTGGGGGTGGCGCTGGGCCGCTCGGGCTCCGAGGGCGTGGCGCTGGTCGAGGGGCTCGTGGCCGCGGGCCTGGCCGAGGCGGGCGCCGGGTCGTTCCGGCTCACGGCGGCCGGCCGGGAGGCCGCCGCGGCGCTCATCGCCGCCGACGCTGCCGCCTGGGGCGTTGCGGACGCGACCGCCGCGCTCGACGCGTTCATCGTCCTGGACCGCCGGATGAAGGACGTCGTCACCGCCTGGCAGGTGAAGGGCCCCGACACCCTCAACGACCACGCGGACCCGGGCTACGACGCCGTGGTGATCGCGCGCCTGGGCGACCTCCACGTGGACGTCGAGGCGTGGCTGACCCCGTTGACGGCCCGGCTGCCGCGCCTCGCCCTGTACGGCGCCCGGCTCTCGGCCGCCGCAGCCGCGGCGGCGGCGGGAAACGGCAAGTTCATCGCCTCGCCGCGCGTG
>Ga0302322_100006190_pt1 | contig 10573 bp, 6 predicted proteins | sample Fen_T0_2_FD_203757 | JGI IMG/M metagenome (GOLD analysis project Ga0302322, IMG submission 203757) | Peat permafrost microbial communities from Stordalen Mire near Abisko, Sweden - Fen_T0_2 | ecosystem: Environmental > Terrestrial > Soil > Wetlands > Permafrost | place: Sweden: Abisko... | reverse complement strand
CGGTCGCGGTAACCGGATCGCCAGCCCTGAGCGTGGACCTCGAGAGCCTTACCGGCCCGTACTTGAAGGTGGAATAGCTGAGGCCATAGCCAAATCCCCAGAGCGGTTTGCCCTCGAAATAACGGTAGGTGCGGCCCTTGAGTGCGTAGTCGGTGAATGCAGGCAGCCCGTCGAGACCGGCATAAAACGTTACGGGCAGGCGTCCGGCGGGATTGTTCATCCCGGCGAGGGTACGCGCGATGGCCGTTCCCCCCTCGACACCGGGATACCAAGCCTCGAGAACGGCGGCGGCATGGTCGTTGGCCCAATTCAGGGAGACTGCGCTACCACTTTGCAGCACGACAACGAGGGGCTTGCCGGTGGCGGCGAGAGCCTCGAGCAATTTCTGCTGTGGAGCAGGCAGGTCCAGGCTGGTCCGATCACCGCCTTCGAAGCCGGGGATCTTGATGCGCATCTCCTCGCCTTCGAGTTGCGGAGACAGGCCCACGAAGGCGACGACAACTGCGGCTTCGTTGGCGCGGGCAACGGCTTCGTCGAGTTGCGCCTGTGCGGGCGCTTCCCACTTGAGCGTGACTCCACCGCCGGCCTCATCACCCGAGTGCGAGTATTCAAGCTTGAAGGCGTGCTCCTTTGTGTCGGCGAAATCGACGGAAATGGAGGGGGTCCTGGGGAATGTCTCCACGGGTGGCGCGGTGGGCGAGGCTCCCGGAGCGGGTTTCGGGCTTCCCGTGACCGACCTGTCCTGGCCCTCGCGCAGGTTTCCTTCAGAGAGCACTTTGCCGTCAAGGATGAATCGGTAGTTCTCCGCGGGCGTGTAGGGAAAGCTGTTGGCTGCTTCGAGGGTGAACACATAATGGCCGCGTGCGGGCGGGTTTATCGAACCGGTCCAGCGAACGGAATAGTCGTGGGTATCGATTCCGGGAGCGGGCCTGGCGCTTTCCCAATCAGCCTGCACGGTCGGCTCTGTCCCGGTTGCAACGGGGCGGCCGGTCCAGTCTGACGTCGCAAAGAACTCTGTCTTGAGGCCCTTGCCCATTCCGAAGGCCGTGCGCGGAACTGGTACGCCAACACCTTCGGCAAGCGTGGAACCCTGCGCGTAGAGGATCGGTGTCGAGCGGAAGACCTTCATGACACCCTCAAGCGGCGTGACGGGATGAAGGGGCGTGCCGACATAGTTGCCCAGGATGGACGTGAGCTGGTCTGCAGTCGGTCCGATGACGGCGATGCGGCCCGGCGCGGCCTTGAGGGGCAAGGCGCCATTGTTCTTGAGGAGGACGATGCTCTCCTCTGCAGCCTTGAGTGACAGTTGCCGGTTGGCCGCGGAAGCCGTGTCGGAAAACGGAATCCTGTCGAGTGGATTCGAACCCTGCGGGTCGAACAGGCCGAGTTGGAAGCGGGCGGTGTACAGGCGCTCTGCCGCCTGCGTCACGAGGCGCTCGGGGACGAGACCCTGGCGAACGGCCTCTGCGAGCGTGTTGAACCCGGGAGTCCAGATGCTGCAGGAAAGGTCGGTTCCAGCCTGCAACGCAAGGGCAGCGGAGTGCGTGACGTCTGGCGCCTTCCTGTGGCCCTGATTCACGTCGACGATGGCGCCGCAGTCGGAAACGACGAAACCCTTGAAGCCCCATGCATCACGAAGATGATCCTTGAGTAGCGCCTTGTTGATGCAGGCGGGCCATCCGTCGATTGAGTTGTAGGCGCACATCACGGATTGCACGTGGCCTTCGGTAACGGTGGCGCGGAATGCGGGAAGGTAGGTTTCCTCAAGGTCACGCGGGCTCGGATCGATGTTGAAGCCGTGGCGCAACTGCTCGGGGCCGCTGTGGACCGCGAAGTGCTTGCTGGTGGCGATGGCACGGAGATGGTTCAGGTCCCCGCCCTGCACCCCTCCAATGAACGCGATGCCGAGGCGGCCGGTGAGGAACGGGTCTTCGCCGTAGGTTTCCTGGCCGCGGCCCCAGCGGGGATCGCGAAAGATGTTGATGTTGGGTGACCAGAAGGTGAGCCCGTAAAAAATGCGGTGGTTTCCCTCACGCTGGGCCTGGTTGTACTTCGATCGGGCTTCGGTGGAGATCACGTGACCCATGCCGCGGACAATAGCGGTATCCCAGGTGGCGGCCATGCCGATGGCCTGCGGGAAAACCGTTGCATAGCCGGCGCGAGCGACACCGTGCAGCGCTTCATTCCACGTCTGGTAATCGGGGATGCCAAGGCGTGGAATGGGAGCAGCCCAGTCCTCGAGTTGGGTCGCCTTTTCGTCGAGCGTCATGCGGCCGACCAGGTCCTGTGCGCGTTCGCCGGGAGAACGCCTGGTGTCGAGGTAGGTGGGCGCCTGGGCCTGGGAAATCACCGGGAGCACGACGAGGACCAGCTGCGCAAGAACAAGGAAGCGACGAAAAGTCATCGGGACGTTCCTCCAGAAGCGACGCGCATCCAGGTGCCGGGCTGGTTGGCTGGAATCTGCATCGGGAGTGGAACATTTTTCGCACAGCGTGAGAAGCCCTGCAAAATGACTGGAGCCGGGATCAGGCTCGGCGGCCAGCCGGCCCGCCCGCGCGAATGGGCGCTCACGGGGAAGCGGAGATTCCAGCGCTTGTCTTCTGCCGCGCGCGACCATCAAAGGTATTCTATACGCGCCCGCCCAATACCCAGATGGAGACCGACATGATCGCGACACGCCCCCGCTCATGCACGCTGCTTCTTGCCATGGCGCTGCAACTGCTGCCTGTCGGCGCCGACCGTGCCGCGGAGCGCCCGGCCGAAGCCTCATCCATGCCGCGGGAACGCAGTTGTGACCGCGCCTGTTTGTACAAGGCCCTGGACAGCTACCTGGATGCGTTGAATCACAAGGACCCCTGGCAGGTCCCCTGGTCAGCCGAAGCCAGGACATTCGAGAACAACGTGGCGATGCAGATCGGCGATGGGCTCTGGGGCACGATCTCGACGCTTGAAGCCTACGATCTGCGGATGGCAGACCCGGTGTCAGGAAGAGTGGCGAAGTTTGGCGCAGTGAACGAACGCGGCGCGATTTCCCCCTTCGTCGTCCTGCTTGACGTACGCGGGGGCCGCATCGAGCGGGCGGAGACCCTCGTCCGCCGGAAGGCCAGCGACCCGCGGATCATGGCGGAGCCCGTATTCGAACGTAAACCCGTGTTCGACGAGATCATCCCCGACCAGGATCGCCTGCCGCGGGCGCGGCTGGTGGCAATCGCAAACGGCTACTTCGACACGCTGCAGCTGAATGACGGGACACTGTTCACCCAGTTCGACGAACACTGCAACCGGTTCGAGAACGGCGTGCAGACGACGAACAATCCAGCGCTTGGGCGCCTCGGACAGTCGCTTGAAATGGGGTGTGCGGACCAGTTCAAGATGGGCTACTTCCGATATGACGATCGCCTGCGTGACCGCCAGTTCTCCCTGATCGACGAAGAACGGGGCATGGTCCTGGCAAGCGCCCTGATGGACCACTCCGGAAGGATCCAGACCTACAGGTTGTCAGATGGCACGACGGCAGAGTCCCACTACCTGGCACCGCACAGCTACTACATGTTCGAATTGTTCAAGGTCAACGCGAAGGGCAGGATCCGCCAGATCGAGGCGAACTTCCTGACAGTACCCTACAACATGCCCTACGCAGGACGTCCCTGACAGCACAAAACGCCCGGCCAGCTCCGCCGGCCGGGGAGGACGTCAGCGCACGCATTCACGGTATCCAGGGCAGGACCAGCACCGACTGCCCCATGCCCCGGTGCAGGTGCCAGACCACGTCCGTGCCGGTGCTGCCGGATCCCTCTGGTCGTCCTGCGAACGCAGGACTCGGCTCGAAGCTATCCCTGTCTGCGCCAGCCAGCGAAAGGCGGATCCGGTGTCCGGCACGGAATCGCCAGGCGGTCGGCTGGAGGTCGAAGCGGATGCGCACGGTCCTGCCACCTGCAAAGGGTGCGGGGTCGAAGTCCGCCCGCGTATACCCCGGCCAGGGCAGCGCAGGCTTGACCCGGAGGCGCGATGCCGCGGGCAGACTGTCCGGTGCGGACTGTCGCCGGTGGTAATTGGCGCGAAGCTGGCCCTCCGTCACGAGCAGCGAACTGCCATCGGGCGCCACATCCTCCAGGTACGCGTAGACATCCGTTGTCTGCGCACTGGCACCCAGTGTGATATCGAGGACAGGGTGCCCCGTGATTTCGCGGTCTTCGGTGAGCGGCTCGGTCACATACGCCAGGCGACGGCGCAGGGTGTCATCCAGTGACAGTGGCGCCTTCGCCGTAGCGATGCCGTAGTTCCAGCGGTTTGCTCCCTGGGAAAGGGACGTGGCCCCGGGGTCCACCTGCCAGTCATCGACGCCTGGGGTTCCTGGCTCCTCGCCAAGCTGCCCCTGCGCCCCGAGGGACAGACGCAGCGCACGGGCACGCCTCAACGGCCATTCGTCCTCCCGCCGCCAGCCCTCCCCCATCACGTAGAGCAGCACCGGCGGCTCCGACTCGAAACCATTGCGCAGTCCGCGAAGGTAGGTGTCGAAGAACCGCAGTTTCTCGTTGAGCACCAGCGCACTGGAGGTCTGCATGTCACCGAAGTGCGCAAGATAGGCGTTACCGCGTCCCTGGGCCTGCGCTGCCGCGGACGGCAGCCCCGTGTGCCCCGTCGGCGCCATCAGCAGCCGGTCCGGCGTGTGCCCCTGAAGCGTGCCAAACCACTGCGTCGTGTCACGCGCATGGTAGTCGAACCATCCCCCCCGGTTGTACACGGCAATACCTGCCCGGGCGATGCGGTCCGGCTTCAGGCCCGGGTCCAGGTCCCAGTACCGGTACTTCGTGCCGGCAAGCGTGGAATCCCGGAAGCGGGACGACGTCACGGTCGCGTTGGTCAGGATCCCGTTGCGCAGGTGCGCCTGCGTCGCGCGCCAGTAGATGTCCGTTCGCGGCCTGCCATCGGCATAGTGCGGAGGCCCGTCGTCCAGGAAACTCCCGTTGCCATTGCTGTCCTCGGGAATTTCATCCGCGAGTTCGCCGTCGTGGTCCTCGTCGATGACCGGTACCGAGGGCAGGCGCGGCGGCGCCGACGCCGGATCGTACTCGTTGCGGTCGTCACGACCCATGGCAGCATAGGCAACGCGCGCCAGGGCAAGGTTCAGGATGCCGCCGGGATAATAGAGCGACGTGTAGTCGTCGAAGCCCGCGATCTCCGGGAAAATCGCCTTGAGCGCCGGGGGCATTTGCGCCGCAGTCGCAAACTGGGAGAAGCCCTGGTAGGACACACCGATCATGCCAACCTTGCCATCCGACCAGGGTTGCCGGGCAATCCAGTTGACGATGTCGCGGCCATCCCTGCCGATTTGCGGGCCACGGTCGATGACCCTGAATCCGAACGACGCACCGCTTCCCCGCATCTCGGCGACCGCCACGACATAGCCATGCGCAGTGAGGAACGCAAGTTCCTCCGGATCCATGCCGGGACGGATCGCGCCACTGCGTGGATCGATGGTCTCCCGGTGGCCGGGCATGTACCACAGCAGTACCGGGAACGCCCTGGTGGCGGGTCCCTGTGACGGCACATACCAGGTCACCGCAAGCCGGGTTCCATCGGCGACCGCGACATAGTCGGCATGACGCTCGAATGCCGCGTAGTCGCCAGGCCTGACGGCGGGCGGGACAAAGGCATGAGGTCCGGCGCAAGCCGACGAGGCCCACACGAACAGCAAGGCCCCGCACACGAACAACGTCCCTGCGCACCGGGCAATCGCGACGATATATCCCGGCCCGCTCGACCCCCGATCCGGGAATTCGCTGCTCATTATCATAGGTTCCACATCATGGAAATTCCCCTCCACCAGCAACAGCACAGCACCCTGGCCAGTGCCGGCCCGGCATTCTTGCCCCAGGCGGCTCAGCCTTCAAGAAACGCTGCGATATCCGGTGTCGTCAAGCTTGTGTTCACATAGTCGAAACTGGACTTTTCCTGGATTTCGCGGACCGCAGCGAGGAACCCGGTCAGGGCGGCCCGGTACAGCGACGTCGCCAGGCTGACTCGCCGGACTCCCGCCGCATCGAGCGCGGCGAGCGGAAACGACTTCCCCCTCATGCCGATCATGAAGTTCACTGGCCGCGTCACGGCCTGGCAGACCGTGCGCACGGCATCCAGGTCCGGGAGTCCCGGCGCAAAGAGCACGTCGGCGCCTGCCAGCTCGTAGGCCTGCAGCCGACGTATGGTGTCGTCAAGGTCCAGTCGCCCGTGCAAGTAGTTCTCCGCCCGGGCAGTCAGCACGAATCCACAGGGCGTCCGGCGGGCTGCATCAGCCGCAGCGGCAACACGGTCGGCGGCTTTACCCAGGTCGAAGACCGGTGCGCGCGGATTGCCCGTAGCGTCCTCGATCGAACCTCCGACAAGACCCGCATCGGCAGCCAGCCGTATGGTCTCCGCAACCGTCGCGGGTTCCTCACCAAAGCCATTCTCGAGATCCGCGGCAACCGGGACGTCGGTCGCCGCGACGATGACACGGCAGTGCGCGAGCACCTCATCCCGTGTCAGGCGTCCGTCACGCCGACCCCGCGTCGCGGCTGCGGCCCCGCTCGAGGTGGTCAACGCCTTGAATCCCGATGCCGCGAGGATGCGGGCCGATGCGCCATCCCAGGGATTGGGAATGACCCACGCATGCGGGTTGTCGTGCAGCGACCTGAACGCGCGGGCCTTCTCTTTTTGCGTGGGTGATGTCATCGGAACCTGTCCCCTTGCGCGAACGCGTCGCGGTAAGTCAAACGCCTGCTGCAGTGCCGCCTGGCCCGGAGCGTGACCGGATTCTCGGTCGCGCGCCCGATTCGGTGACGCCCTCGCTGGGTGGCTGCCGCCGGAGGTCTAAGCTGTAACTTAACGCACCCAGGCCCGACAGTGAGGCCCCGACCATGGATGGCAGAGCGCTAGAACAGTCCCTTGAATCCACCGCGCTGAACCGCGGGCTGGAGCATCTCGGGCTTGCCGGGCAGGAGGAATCCTGGATCGAACGCTACGTGCTCTGCAACCACCTGCTGCGCCCTGAGTCCGCGCATGCGCGGCAGAAGTTCGAAGCCACGGCGCGTTTCATCCGCGACCTGGTCGCCCATCGCTGGGCGCACACCCGCGTCTCGCGGATCCGTGACCGGTCCAAGCGCGTCCACTACCTGTCGCTGGAATACCTGCTGGGCCGGACCCTGCGCAACAACATGATGAACCTGGCTGCCGAGCCCACCGTGCGCGCGGCACTGCGCCAGGAAGGCTGGGACCTGCAGGAGCTGATCGAGGAAGAGCCGGACGCAGGACTCGGCAATGGCGGCCTGGGTCGCCTGGCCGCCTGCTTCATTGACTCGCTGGCGACGCTGCAGTACCCGGCGATCGGCTACGGGCTGCGCTACGAGTACGGGATCTTCAAGCAGACGCTCCGCGACGGCTGGCAGATCGAGCAGCCGGACAACTGGCTGAACTACGCCGACCCGTGGGAAGTCAAACGCCCGTACAAGGTATACGTCGTCCCGCTCAATGGCCGCTTCGAGCTGCGCGGCGCCGGCATCACGCTGGCGCGCGACGAACCCTCCAGCATCCTCGGCGTCGCCTATGACCGCCCCGTGGTGGGCTACGGCGCGCGCTGCATCAACACCCTGCGACTCTGGGGTGCCGCGGCACCCGGGTCCTTCAACCTGGCGGGCTTCTCCAAGGGCGACTTCGCGGGCGCCGTGCTGCAGAACGTCGCGGCGGAGTCGATCACGCGCGTGCTGTATCCGGATGATTCGACGACCGCCGGGCGGGCGCTGCGCTTCCTGCAGCAGTACTTCATGGTCAGCTGCTCGCTGCAGGACATCGTTGCGCGATTCCGCCACGAAGGACTGCCGTGGACACAGCTTCCCGAGCGCGCAGCCATCCAGATGAACGACACGCATCCGGCCCTGTCCGTGGCCGAACTGATGCGCATCCTGCTGGACGTGGCCGGCCGGGACTGGGAGGAAGCCTGGGATATCACGGTGCGGACGCTTGCCTACACCAACCACACGCTGCTGCCGGAGGCACTGGAGTGCTGGCCGGTGGAGATGTTCGAGGTCCTCATCCCCCGCCACCTGGAGATCATCTACGAGGTGAACCGGCGGTTCCTCAACGACGTGCGCCGGCGCTTTCCCGATGACGACTCCCGGGTCCAGCGCATGAGCCTCATCGAGGAAGGCGCCGTGCGCAAGGTCCGCATGGCCAACCTGGCCGTGGTCGGGTCCCACAGCACCAACGGCGTGGCCGCCATCCATTCCGAGCTGCTGCGCTCGCATGTCCTGAAGGACCTCAGCGAGATGTATCCGGAGCGCTTCAACAACAAGACCAACGGCGTGACGCCACGTCGCTGGCTGCAGCAGGCGAACCCCAACCTGTCGGACCTGATCACGCGCACGATCGGTCCGGCCTGGATCACCGACCTCGATGAACTGCAGGACCTGCTGCACTTCGTCGACGACAGCGCATTCCAGGAAGACTTCCGGGCGGCCAAGCGCGCCGCGAAGCTGTCGTTCATGAACTGGGTGCAGTCAACCACCGGACACTACCTGAACCCCGACGCGATCTTCGACGGTCACGTCAAGCGCGTACATGAATACAAGCGCCAGTTGCTCAACGCCCTGCATATCGTCGTGCTCTACAACCGGCTGCTGAAGGATCCCATGCAGCCCGTCGTGCCGCGGGTCTTCCTGTTCGCCGGCAAGGCCGCGCCGGCGTACCACCTGGCCAAGCTCATCATCAAGCTGATCAACAACATTGCCGCAACCATCAATACGGACCCGCTCGTGGCGGGCCGGATCAGGGTGCTGTTCCTGCCCGAGTACAACGTCAGCATGGCCGAGCGGCTGATACCGGCCTGCGACGTGTCCGAGCAGATTTCCACCGCGGGCTTCGAGGCGAGCGGCACTGGCAACATGAAATTCATGATGAACGGCGCGCTGACGATCGGCACGCGCGACGGTGCCACCATCGAGATGGCCGATGAAGCTGGTCCGGAGAACTTCTTCCTGTTCGGCCTGACCGCACAGCAGGTTGCCGACAGCACCGGGTGGTATGACCCGAACTGGCACTACGACAACGAGCCGGAGACCCGCGCCGCCCTCGACCTCATCTTCTCGGATCACTTCAGCCGCAGCGAACCGGGCGTCTTCGAGCCGATCCGGGACACGCTGTTGCGCCACGGCGACCGTTTCCGGCACCTCGCGGATATCACGGACTATGCACGCGCCCACCAGGAACTGGCGACGCTGTACGCCGACCCGCAGGCCTGGACGCGCAAGGCCATCATCAACGTCGCCTGCTCGGGCCGGTTCTCGAGCGACCGTACGATCAATGAATATGCCAGCGAGATCTGGAACCTGAAGCCCTCACCGGTCGAGTAACCCGTTCCGGGTCGGTGTACCCTCCGACCTCATGAAGACCATCTTCGAGTGCGGATTCGGTGTCGAGGCACACCTCATCAGCGACCTGCTGAACGGCGAAGGCATCGCCAACACGGTACTGGGGGAATACCTTCAGGGTGCGGCGGGCGAGCTGCCCGTGGGCCGGCTGGTACGGGTGGTCGTGGAAGACGACCAGGCAGACGCGGCGCGGGCGGTCATCGCTGCGTGGGACAAGGCCGAACTTGTCGACGAGGATAGGGAAAACCCCGATTCCCGAGCCGATACGCGACTCGATGTGGTGCCGGTGAAGGCACTCGGCTATGTTGGGAATCGTCCGGAAACGATCCCTTCCAGCCCGTCAACTGCCCCGGAGGCAGACCCATGAAGCTCAAGGCACTGGCCCTCGGATTGCTGCTTGTCGCCTCCCCGGCCTTTGCATCGGACATTGAAGGCACGTGGTCGGGCGCGATCGAAACGCCGAACGGACCGATCCCCGTCAGCTACAGCTTCAAGGCTGCCGGCGACGTGCTGACCGGCGCGACGGCCGCGCCGGACGGCTCCACGCTGCCGATTTCCAACGGCAAGATCGTCGGCAACACGCTGTCGTTCACGTTGACGCTGGATTTCGGTGGCGGACCCACGACGTTCAACTACACCGGCGAGGTTTCCGGTGCGGAACTCAAGCTGCATACGTCGTTCATGGACATGCCGATCGACGTCCTGCTCAAGAAGTCCTGATCGCGACGTACCGGGGGCACGTGCCGCTCCGGACAAGGAACCGTCACGGTGGCGTCACAGGGACTTCTTAAGGTGCTCCGGGCATCCCCCAAGGAGTCACCATGCGTTCTGCCCTGCTCGCCGCCGCCCTCGGCGCCCTTCCGGTAGTCCTGTCCGCTTTCCCGGCCGCCGCCACCGAATCACGACCGGATGACATCGTCCGCGCCGCGCTGCCCAAGGGCGCGATCGAACACATCCTCGTGATCAACCTCGAGAACGAGAACTACAGCGCGACCTTCGGTCCCGGCTCGCCGGCGACCTACCTGAACGGCACGCTGCTGAAGCAGGGCCAGCTCATTCCGAACTACTTTGCCACGAGCCACGTGAGCCTCGGCAACTACATTTCAGAGGTGTCGGGCCAGGGCACGAACCCGACGCTCAACAACGACTGCATCAACCTTGCGACGCTGACA
>Ga0302322_100006188_pt1 | contig 10574 bp, 9 predicted proteins | sample Fen_T0_2_FD_203757 | JGI IMG/M metagenome (GOLD analysis project Ga0302322, IMG submission 203757) | Peat permafrost microbial communities from Stordalen Mire near Abisko, Sweden - Fen_T0_2 | ecosystem: Environmental > Terrestrial > Soil > Wetlands > Permafrost | place: Sweden: Abisko... | reverse complement strand
CGGGCGCGGTGCAGGCTCAGCCGGCCATGCCGCGCTCGGCCATCGCCAGCGCCGGCAGGTCCTGGCCCGCAAAGGCCGCGGCCAGCGCAGCGTCGGACTGCGTGACGTCCAGCCCCTGCGCCGCGTACCAGGCCGGGTTGTAGTAGCTGTGGGCGTAGCGCTCGCCGCTGTCGCACAGGATGGTGACGATGCTGCCCGACTGCCCGGCCTGGCGCATGCGCTGCGCCAGCCGCAGCACCGCCACCATGTTGGTGCCGGTGGAGCCGCCCACGCGGCGGCCCAGCTGCTGGCTGACCAGGCGCATCGCCGCCAGGCTCAAGGTGTCGGGCACCTTCAGCATCGCGTCCACACAGCCGGCGATGAAGCTGGCCTCCACCTGCGGCCGGCCAATGCCCTCGATGCCCGAGCCCCGGCCCAGCGTCAGCCCGGCATCGGGCGTGCCCGCCAGCGCGCCGCGGTAGAAATCGAAGTACACCGAGTGCTCGGGGTCGGCGCACAGGATGCGCGTGTCGTGGCGCCGGTAGCGCACAAAGCGGCCCAGCGTGGCGCTGGTGCCGCCGGTGCCCGGGCCGCAGACGATCCAGGCCGGCACCGGGTGCGGCTCTTGCGCCATCTGGTGGAAGATGGACTCGGCGATGTTGTTGTTGGCCCGCCAGTCGGTGGCCCGCTCGGCGTAGGTGAACTGGTCCATGAAGTGGCCACCGCCCGCGTCCGCCAGCTGCTGCGACACCGCGCGGATGCTGGCCGGGTCGTCCACCAGGTGGCAGCGGCCGCCGTAAAACTCGATGGCCGCCACTTTGTCGGGCGAGGTGTTGCGCGGCATCACCGCCACAAACGGCAGGCCCAGCAGGCGGGCAAAGTAGGCCTCGCTGACGGCGGTGGAGCCGCTGCTGGCTTCCACCACCAAGGCCCCCTCACCCAACCAGCCGTTGGCCAGCGCATACAGGAACAACGAGCGCGCCAGCCGGTGCTTCAGGCTGCCAGTGGGGTGGCTGCTCTCGTCCTTGAAGTACAGGTGGATGCCGGGGTGGCCAGGCAGCGTCAGCGGGATCAGGTGGGTGTCGGCCGAACGGTTGAAGTCGGCTTCGATGCGTTGGATGGCCTGGGCCACCCAGTGTCGGCGGGTCATGGTGGAGGGCGCCGCCGTGGGCGCCCGGGTTGTGGTTCAACCCACAGGATAGCGGCCAGGCCGGCCCGACTCCAAGCGTGTCAGGCGTAGGCGTTGACCTGCCGACCCAGCGGGGCCACGTACACCGCGCTGTCCACCGGCGCGCTTTGCGGCGGGGCCGCCATGCGGCGGGCCGCCACCGTGGCCCATTGCGACAGTTCCACCACATCCGGCTCGATGGCCTGAGCCGCCAGACGCTGCAACGCCACCAGCCGGCCGGTGGGGGCAGCAGGTGGGCTGGCGGCGGCGGTGGCTGCGGCAGTGGGCGCAGCGCCGACGACGCTGCCGATGGCGGAGAGTGCGTAGGTCATGGTGGCCTCGGATGTGAAACGGTGTTGAGGGCATATCGACGCACGGCGCGTCCGGCCTAAGTGCCACGGGCCCTCCGCCGCAGCCCGCGCACCGCAACAACCGCGCAAGCCGCGACTTTTGCCACAGGCCAAGGCCCTGACGCGGGGCCAAAACACTTGCGCCACCGTGGCACACCCTGGCAGCCCCCCCGCCATCGGCCGCCCCGGCGGCGCGCGCCCCGTGTCTGGCCACGCTGGCGGCGGCCCGCAGGCCGCTCGCCGGTGGCGGTCAGTTCACCCGGCCGTGCAGCGTGGCCGACGGCGCGCAGCCATAGCGCCGCTTGTAGAACGCCGCAAAGCGGCCCATGTGCACAAAGCCGTGCTGCAGCGCGGCATCGGTCACCGACGTGGGTCGGCCCTCGGACCGGGCCGCACACAGGCTGTCATGCACCCGCTGCAACCGCAGCCCGCGCGCATAGGCCAGCGGCGTGGTGTCCAGGTGGCGCTTGAACGCGGCCTCCAGCGCGCGCGGGCTGACGCAGGCGGCGCGCGCGATGTCGGCCAGCGTCATGCCCTCGTGGGCATGGGCATGCAGGTGGTCGAGCGCGCGCTGCAGGCAGCGGCTGTCGGCCGCCGGGCGCCGCGCCGGCGCGTCCTGCGGCGCCGTGGGCTGCCCGGCCGGGGCCTGCAGCAGGTCCAGCCCGCCCAGCAAAAAGGCTTCCATCGCCGCAAAGGCCGCCGGGTGGCGCAGCCACTGCTGACCGTGGCTGTGCAGGTTGCGCGTCAGGTCCACCACCGCCTGCCACCAGGCGGCCACCGCCGCGTCCTGGCGCGATTGCGTGAAGCAGAACTGCGGCCCGGCATCGTCCAAGCCGTGGCTGCCCAGGCGCTGGCGCAGCACCGCGCTGGGCACCTGCAGCAGCACCATCGAGCAGTCGCCGCTCCAGCGCATGCGGGTGGGCATGCGCGGCTGCAGCACGCTGAGCGTGTCGCTGTCCACCCACACATCGGCCTGGCCGCTGCGCAGGCGGGCCCGGCCGCGCAGCGGCAGCTGGATCAGGTAGAAATCGCCGCGCTCGCCGGGATCGATCTCGACCTCGGCACCGTAGCTCAGCACATTGAGCGCCACCTGGTTGAGCCGGATCTGGTTGTGGCGCGCATCGAAGCCGCGGCCCGCCCCGCACAGCGCCAGCCGGTGAGGCGACAGCGCCCGGCCCACCAGCTCGCAGGCCTCGTCGGTCGAGCGCGAGCGCACCAGCGGAAAGCCGTCGAGCAGGTGACGCGGATCGGCGGGCAGTGCAGCGGCGGCGGAGGTGGCGTAGGCGGACATGGACAGCAAGGGCGGGCAACGGGAGCGGCCAAAAGCAATCGCAAGGAACGGGCCGGCCTGATCGCCCGCAACAAGTTTAGAGATGAAGCATTCCGCACCACACAGGGTTTACGCAGTGGCTGCGCTGCGCCAAACCCGTGCAGCGTGACGTCGGCCCGGCCGTGGCGGGCCTGCCGGACCCGGCGATTGCCGGGCACCCGGCGGCCTGCACTGCGGCTGTGCGCAAAACGGACAGCCAGCGGCGCAAAGTGGATTGCCCGCAACCGCGGGCCTGCCCACACTGTGGCCACGTCCTGTACCCCCCCCGCCGCCCCTCGCCCATCTTCCTGCCCACCCACCTGTCATGAGCTCCTACGACGCCGTCATCATCGGCAGCGGCATCAACTCGCTGGTGTGTGCCGCCGCGATGGCCCGGCGCGGCCGCAAGGTGTGCGTGCTGGAGCGCGAGGCCGTGCTGGGCGGCTGCATCCGCACCGAGGCATTGACCGCACCGGGCTACCTGCACGACAGCCTGTCGGCCGCGCACCCGCTGTTCGTGGTGGGCCCGGCCTACGCCGAACTGGGCGCCGACCTGCACGCCGCCGGCCTGGCCTATGGCAACACCGCCGCACCCACCGCCGTGCTGCTGCCCGACGGCCGGCACCTGGTGCTGGGCACCGACCGCGTGGCCAATGTGCAGCGCTTTGACGCGCTGGCCGAAGGCGACGGCCAGGCCTACCTGGCAGCGATGCAGCACGTGGAACAGAACGCGCCGCTGATCTTTGCCCTGCTGGGCAACGAGCTGTGGAGCGCGCCGGTGGCCAAGACCCTGGCCGGCCACGCCTGGCGCCACGGCCTGCAGCCCACGTCGGCGTTTTTCGGCCAGTCGCTGACCAGCGCCCGCGCCTGGCTGGAAGGCGCGGTGCAGTCCGACCTGCTGCGCGCGCTGCTGGCGCCCTGGGCGCTGCACTGCGGCCTGGGGCCGGACAGCCCGCTGTCGGCGCTGATGCTGAAGGTGGTGGCCTTCACGCTGGAGGCCGTCGGCATGCCGATGGTGGTGGGCGGCAACGCCCGCACGGTGGACGCACTGCGCAGCGTCATCGAGCGCCACGGCGGCGAGCTGCACACCGGTTGCGACGTGGCCCAGGTGCTGGTGCAGGGCCGCCAGGCGGTGGGTGTGGCGCTCAGCGACGGCCGGCGCTTCATGGGCCGTGACGTGGTGGCCAACACCACGCCCACCCAGCTCTACGGCCGCCTGCTGGCGCCCGAGTACACGCCGGCCACGGTACGCGCCCAGGCCCGGGCCTACCGCTACGGCAAGGGCAACCTGCAAATCCACCTGGCGCTGCGCGAGCCGCCGCAGTGGTGCGCGCCCGCACTGGCCAGCGTGGGCTATGTGCACCTGAGCCCCGGGCTGGCCGGCGTGGCCCGCGCCGTGACCGAGGCCGAGAACGGCCTGCTGCCGGCCGAGGGCACGATCTGCGTCGGCCAGCCCAGCGCGCTGGACGGCAGCCGCGCCCCCGACGGCGGCGCCGTGCTGTGGCTGCAACTGCCCGAGTGCCCGCGCCAGGTGCTGGGCGACGCCGCCGGCGAGATCAGTGCCCCGGCCGACGGCGCCTGGACCGAGGCCGTGCGCGAGGCCTATGCCGACCGCATCGTCGCGCGCCTGGCGCGCCAGATGCCCAACCTGCCCGCGGCCATCGTCGGCCGGGCCGTGCAGTCACCGGCCGATCTGGCGCGCATGAACATCAACCTGGTGGGCGGCGACCCCTACAGCGGCGCCTGCAGCCTGGACCAGTTCGGCCTGTGGCGGCCGCTGCCCGGCGTGAAGGACCACCGCACGCCGGTGCCACACCTGTGGCACATCGGCGCCTCCACCCACCCCGGCCCCGGCCTGGGTGGCGCCTCGGGCCTGCACGTGGCCAACCGCCTGGCCAAGGCCTGAGTCCGATACCGTCCATCACCACCCTGCCCGCCCAGCCCCCTACCCCAGGAGACCCCAAGAGCGCTGCCCAGACCGCCGTTGCCGCCGACCGGGCCAGCGGTGCCCTGCGCATCGTCGACCTGACGCAGACCCTGTCGCCCGAGTTCCCGGCGCTGCAACTGCCGCCGCAGTTCGGCCAGGTGTGGGCCTTCAAGCAGGAGCGCATCAGCCAGTACGACGAGGCCGGCCCCGGCTGGTACTGGAACAACTTCTCCTGCGGCGAGCACACCGGCACCCACTTCGACGCCCCGGTGCACTGGGTCACCGGCAAGGACCACCCGGCCAACAGCGTGGACACCATCGCCGTGCGCCACTTCGTCGCCCCGGCGGTGGTGGTGGACGCCAGCGCCGAGGTGGCGGCCAACCCCGACTGGCTGCTCAGCGTGCCCTTCCTCGAAGCCTGGGAAGCCCGCCACGGCCGCATCCCGGCCGGCGCCTGGCTGCTGTTCCGCACCGATTGGTCCCAGCGCATCAGCGAGCCGGCGCGCTTCGTCAACATGCAGGACGACGGCCCGCACACGCCCGGCCCCACGCAAGACGCCGTGCAGTGGCTGGTGGAGCGCGGCGTGATGGGCTTCGGGGTGGAGACCATCAACACCGACGCCGGCCAGTCACACAGCTGGCCTGTGCCCTACCCCTGCCACACGCTGATGCACGGCGCCAACCACTTCGGCCTGCAGTGCCTGTGCAACTTGGACCAGTTGCCGCCCACCGGCGCGCTGATCGTGGCCGCGCCGCTGAAGATCCAGGGCGGCTCGGGCAGCCCGCTGCGCGTGCTGGCCATCGTGCCGGCCTGAGGCCGCACCGCCATCGCCATGGCCCGCCCGATGCCCACGCCCCGATCCACCCCCATGACCTCGACGCCCGCCTCAACCCGCCGCCGCCTGGTGGCATCGGCCGCGCTGGCCACGCAGGCCGGCCTGGCCCTGTGGCTGGCCGTCGGCCAGCCCGCCGTCGCCGTCGCCGAGGCCCAGGCCCAGGCCCAGGCCCAAGCCCAAGCCCAAGCGGCCTGGCCCAGCAAGCCCGTGCACCTGGTGGTGGCCTTCCCACCCGGCGGCCTGGCCGATGTGATGGTGCGGCTGTTGCAGAACCCGCTGTCCGAGGCCCTGGGCCAGCCGGTGGTGATCGAGAACAAGGGCGGCGCCAACGGCAATGTGGCAGCCGACGCGGTGATCCGCGGCCCGCAGGACCACCACAGCTTTGCGGTCAGCTCCACCGGCATCGAATCGGCCAACCCATTCATGTACGCCCGCATGCCCTTCAACCCCGGGCGCGACCTGCAGCATGTGGCGCTGCTGGCCAACACCCAGCTGTTCCTGGTCACCCGGCCCAACCTGCCGGCCGACGACCTGAAGGGCTTTGTGGCCTATGCCCGGGCCCACCCCGGCCAGCTGAGCTACGGCTCGGCCGGCTCGGGCAGCACGCCGCACCTGGCCGGCGAGCTGTTCAAGCAGTACGCCCAGGTGTTTGCCACCCACCTGCCCTACCGCGGTGCGGCACCGGCGCTGCAGGACGTGCTGGCCGGCCAGATCGACTTCGCGTTCGTGCCCGGCACGGCATTCGGCTACGTCAAGGCCGGCAAGCTCAAGCTGCTGGCGGTGGCCAGCGCCCAACGCAGCCCCGGCTGGCCCAGCGCCCCCACCTTCGTCGAGCAGGGCATCGGCCCGGTGCTGGCCGACACGCTGTTCGGCGTCTACGCGCCCAGCGGCACGGCGCCGGAGGCCGTGGCCCGGCTCAACCGCGAGATCAACAAGCTGCTGGCCACACCGCAGATCAAGGCCCGCTACGCCGAGCTGGGCGCCCAGGCCCTGCCGCTGAGCCCGGCCGAGTTCAAGGCCTTGGTGGCCGAGGAGACGCGGGTGTTCAGCGCCGTGATCAAGGCCCGGCGCATAGCGCCCGACTGAGCGGCCGACCGAGCGCCCGACTGAGCGACGGACTCAGCGACCGCCCCTGCGCCTGAACGCCCCCAAACAGCCCGTCCGCCAACCGCCCACCGTTCCCCGCGTTGCCCGCCCGCCGCCGCTGCCACGGCCGGGATGGGCCGCGCTTTGCCCGTCCGTCCCGTCCCGCCCTGCACCCACCCGCCTGGAGCCCACGATGACCTTGCCCACCGACCTGCCCGATGCCCCGCACGCCGCACGCCGCGACTTCCTGCGCCACACCGGCCTGAGCCTGGCCGCGCTGGGCGCCAGCGGGCCGCTGCAGGTGCTGGCCCAGACCAGCAGCACGCTGACCATCGCCTACCACGTCGACCTGCCGTCCTGGGACCCGACGGTGGGCCCGTCGGCGGTGAACCCGGCGATCCAGTCGCTGTACAAGGCCGTGCTGTCGCAGTACATCGACCAGAACGCCGACCTCAGCCTGAAGCCCGACCTGCTGACCGCCTGGGCCTGGAACGCCGACCGCAGCAAGATCAGCCTGAGCGTGCGCAGCGGCGCCAAGTGGCACGACGGCAGCCCGGTCACTGCCGAGGACGTGGCCTGGTCGCTGCGCCGCGCCGCCGACGACAGGACCGGCAACCCGATCCAGTTCATGTGGTCCAAGATCGGCAACATCCGGGCCGAGGGCCAGCAGGTCGTGGCCGACGTCAAGGCCTTCGAGCCGGCCTTCTTCAAGTGGATGGCCTTTCTCACCGGCTATGTGCTGCCCAAGGCCTATTACGAGAAGGTGGGCAAAGAGGGCTTCGAGAAGAAGCCCATTGGCAGCGGCCCGTACCGGGTGGCCGAGTTCGTGGCCGGCTCGCACATGAAGCTGGCGGCCTTCAAGGACTACTACGGCCCCAAGCCGGCCTTCGAGACCGTGATCGTCAAGTTCGTCACCGACCCGTCGGCGCGCGTGGCCGAGGTCGAATCCGGCCGCTCCGACCTGACGCTGGAGATCCCGCTCGAGGAGTACGAGCGCCTGCGCGCCAAGGGCCTGGGCGGCAGCCACGCGCCGGTCACCGACATCGGCATGATCTTCCTGACCAACACCGAGCCGATGCTGGACCTGCGGGTGCGCCGGGCGCTGGCGATGGCCATCAACAAGAAGGCCTTGACCGACAAGCTGCTGCGGGGCGCGGCGCGCCCGATCGACACGCTGCAGGCGCCGGGCTACGCCGCCTACGACGCCAGCATCACCGTGCCCCACGACCCCAAGGCCGCGGCGGCGCTGATGCAGGCCGCCGGCTTCTCGCGCGAGAAGCCGCTGAAGTTCAAGGTGCAGACCACGCGCGGCTTCAAGCCCAAGGACTTTGAGGTGATGCAGGCCGTGGCCGGCATGTGGAAGGCCATCGGCGTGGAGGCCGAGCTGGAGGTCTACGAGATCGCCAAGCACTACGAACTGCGCGCCCAGCACAAGCTGGCGCCGGCGGCCTTTTACAACTGGGGCAATGCCATCGGCGACCCGTCCACGTCCACCGGCTTCGCGATGTTCAGCCACTCGCCCCACTCGGCCTGGAAGACCAAGGACGTGGACGACCTGATCGGACCGCTGTGGGGCGAGCCCGACGAGGCCAAGCGCATCGCTGGCTACAAGAGGGCCGACAAGTACATCGCCGACAACGCCTGCGTGATCCCGCTGTTCCAGTACCACCAGACCGTGGTGTTCCGCAAAGGCCTGGCGGCGACACCGCACGGCGCGGGCTTTGTGCTGGCGCAGACGGTCAAGCCGGCCTGATCCACCGCCGGACCCGAGCGCCCACCATGAACCCGATCGCGCTGCTGCGCCGCCTGTTGCTGGCCATCCCGACGCTGCTGGGCGTCGCCCTGGTGGTGTTTGTGCTGATGCGCGTTGTGCCCGGCGACCCGATCGCGATGATGATCCCGCCGGGCGCCAGCCCGGACGACATCCAGCGCCTGCGGGCGCTGTACGGCCTGGACCGCGCTATCCCGGCGCAGTTTGCGATCTGGCTGCGCGAGGCGGCGCAGGGCCATTTCGGCACCTCCATCACCTTCCGCCAGGACGTGATGGTGCTGGTGGGCCAGCGCCTGCCGGCCACGCTGGAGCTGGGCTCGGTGGCGATGGCGCTGGCGCTGGCACTGGGCGGCGCGGCGGGCGTGCTGTCGGCGGCGCGCCACGGTGGCTGGCTGGCCGCGGTGCTGGACAGCGGCGCGGCCGTGGTGCAGGCCATCCCCGATTTTCTGTGGGGCCTGCTGCTGATCCTGCTGTTCGGCGTGCTGCTGCCCTGGCTGCCGATCTCGGGCCGGCTCGACCCCGCGCTGAGCCAGGACGGCGGCACCGGCTTTGTGCTGTGGTCGGGCCTGCTCCACGGGCGCTGGGCCGTGGTGGGCTCGGTGCTGTTGCACGGCCTGGCACCGGCACTGGCCCTGGCAATGCCGGTGGCGGCCATGGTGGCGCGGGTGCTCAAGGCCTCGATGCAGGAGGCGCTGGCCAGCGACTACGTGATGCTGGCCCGGCTCAAGGGCCTGGGCGCTGGCCATGTGCTGCTGGTGGAGGCCCTGCCCAATGCGGTGACGCCCACGCTGTCGCTGTCGGCCGTGCAGTTCGCCTTTCTGCTGGGCGGCACGGTGCTGGTGGAAAAGCTCTTCAGCTACCCCGGCATCGGCAACCTGGCCATCAGCGCCGTCACCGGCCGCGACCTGCCGCTGATCCAGGCCGTGGTGCTGACCTTTGCGCTGCTGTTCATCGCCATCAACCTGCTGGTGGACGGCCTGGTGCTGCTGCTGAACCCCCGACTGAGGACCGCCTGATGGCCACCGCTGCCGACCGCCCCCCGATTGCGCTGCACCAGCGGCTGTGGCGCAACCCGCGCGTGCTGCTGGGCGGCGCGGTGCTGGCCGCGCTGCTGCTGCTGGCCGCGCTGGCGCCCTGGCTGGCGCCGCAGGACCCGCAGGCGCAGGACCTGATGGCCTCGTTCGAGGCGCCGGCGCTGCTGGGCGGCGCCGCCGCGCCGGACCAGACCGCCGAGCCCGACGCCGCCCGCCACTGGCTGGGCACCGACAACCTGGGCCGCGACGTGCTGTCGCGCCTGGTGTGGGGCGCCCGCAGCGCGATGCTGGTGGCGCTGGCCGCGGCCACGCTGACGGCCCTGCTGGGCACGGCACTGGGTGCCGTGGCGGGCTATGCCGGCGGCGCGGCCGACGCGCTGATCTCGCGCCTGGTGGACGTGTGGATGGCCTTCCCGCCGGTGCTGCTGGCGGTGGTGCTGGTGTCGGTGCTGGGCACCGGCCTGGGCGCGGTGGTGCTGGCCATCGTGGTGGTGGACTGGACCCGCTTCTGCCGCGTGGTGCGCGCCGAAACCCAGGCCCAGCGCGCGCTGGACTACGTCACCTCGGCGCGGCTGCTGGGCCTGTCACCGCTGCGCATCCTGGCCACCGAGGTGCTGCCCAATGTGGTGCCGCTGCTGATCACCCTGGTCACGCTGGAGATGGGCGTGGCCATCGTGGTCGAGGCCATCCTCAGCTTCGTGGGCCTGTCGGTGGCCTCGGGCGAAGCCACCTGGGGCGGCATGATCGGCGAGGGCCGGCTCTACGCCAACCAGGCGCCGTGGCTGATGGTGCTGCCGGTGCTGATGATGGTGACCGCGGTGCTGGGCCTCAATGCCCTGGGCGACGGCCTGCGCCGCGAGCTCGACCCGGTGGTGCGGCGATGAGCGGCCCCACCCCCGTGCCCGCGATGCCCGCGCCGGTGCTGCGGATCGAGGATCTGCACGTCGAGATCCACCAAGCCGGCCGCGTCAGCCCCATCCTGCGCGGCGTGGACCTGGCCGTGGCGCCGGGCCGCATCCACGCGCTGGTGGGCGAATCGGGCGGCGGCAAATCGATGGTCAGCAAGGCCGCCACCGGCCTGCTGCCGGCCGGCGCGCGCATCAGCCAGGGCCGC
>Ga0302322_100006184_pt1 | contig 10578 bp, 8 predicted proteins | sample Fen_T0_2_FD_203757 | JGI IMG/M metagenome (GOLD analysis project Ga0302322, IMG submission 203757) | Peat permafrost microbial communities from Stordalen Mire near Abisko, Sweden - Fen_T0_2 | ecosystem: Environmental > Terrestrial > Soil > Wetlands > Permafrost | place: Sweden: Abisko... | reverse complement strand
GGGCACCGCCGTGGCGACACTGCTCGTGCGGCGACGCGTCATCGCCTTCCCGAACTCCCACGCCAGGAACAGCACGAGGGCGGGAGCGGCTCCGACCAACCATTGCTTGCCGGTGAGCTCGAAGGTCCCAAGCAGTGACGGCAGGAAGATGCCCTTCGCGATCAGGACGGCCAGGGCGATCTCCACGAGGGCCGTGATGTTGAGGGTGCTGTTGTCGAACGTCTCCAACCGCAGGATCGAGGCCTTCTCGTCGCGACACTCGAAGGCCGCGACGACGAGCATCAAGGAGAACGCGACCAGGCCCATGGTGCTGCCGATCTCGGTCTTGTCGTACTCGCTCTTGCCGAAGACGATCAGCAGGTTGATCGCCACGGACATGAACAGACCGGCCAGACCGACGGTCATGATGACGGCTGGGGTCATGATCGAAGCCGCGCGCGGTCGCGGCTTGCGCTTCATGAGTCCCGGGGTCTCCTGGTCCAGGCCCAGCGCGATGCCGACCGGAGCCGTGATCAGGAAGTTGATCCACAGGATCTGGACGGCTGAGAAGGGCTGCCCGCCGGCGATGTTGAGCAGGCTCGCCATCAGGAAGGTCACGACGTAGGTGACCAGCGCGACCAGCATGAAGCGGATGTACTTCAGCATGTTGTCGTAGAGCTTGCGGCCCTCGGAGACGGCGCGCACGATGGTGGCGAAGTTGTCGTCGGTGAGGATCATGCGGCCGGCGTTCTTCGCGACCTGGGTTCCGCTGCCCATCGCGATGCCGATGTCGGCGGCCTTGATCGCGGGGGCGTCGTTGACCCCGTCGCCGGTCATGGCCACGACCTCACCCTTCTTGCGCAGCGTCTCGACCATCAGCACCTTGTGCTCGGGGGCGACGCGCCCGACCACGCCGATGTCGTCGATGCGGGCCAGGCGTTCGGTCTCGGACATCGCGGCCAGCTCGGTGCCGAGGATGGCCCCTCCGGGGATCCCCAGTTGCTCGGCGATGGCGGCACCGGTGACCACGTCGTCCCCGGTCACCATCCGCACCCGGATGTTGGCGTCCTGGGCGGATCGGACCGCATCCTTGGACTCCTGCCGGGGCGGATCCATCATCCCGACCAGCGCGGTCATCTGCAGACCCTGGACCATGGACAACAGGTCGCCCTCGGGGTCGAAGTCCGAGGCGTCGATGTCCTTCATGGCCGCGGCCATGACCCGCAACCCCTTGTTGCCGAGGCGTTCCATCTCCTGGCCGGCCCGCGTGTTCTGTTGCTCGCCCCAGGGGACATTCTCGCCCTTGGCCAGGGCGGACGTCGCCCGGCCGATCACCGCCGGGCCGGCACCCTTGACGAAGACCCGGACGACGGGGGACCCCGACTCGTCCTTCGTCTGGCAGAAGGTGGCCATGAGCTTGTAGGTGGGGTCGAACGGCAGGGTCGCCAGTCGGGGGTAGGCCTCCTGCGTGCCGTCGATGTCGAGCTTTGCCTTGTGCCCGAGGACCAGCAGGGCACCCTCGGTGGGGTCCCCCACGACCTTGCCGTTGACCAGCTTGGCGTCGTTGGTGATCAGGAACGGCAGGATCGCCGCCTCGATGGTGTTCGTGTTGCCGGCCGCGTGGTGGACCTCGCCGTCGAGCCCGTAGCCCATCCCGGTGATCGAATAGCGGTCCGTGGGGTCGATCACCTCGACGACGGTGACCTGGTTCATGGTCAGCGTGCCGGTCTTGTCCGAGTTGATCGCCGACGTCGAACCCAGCGTCTCCACCGAGTCGAGGCTCTTCACCACGGCGCCGTGCGCAGCGAGGTCCCTGGACCCGCTGGACAGGATCACCTGAAGCACCGTCGGCATGGCCATGGGTACCGCTGCCAGCGCCAGAGCGATGGCCGTGGTGAAGATCACCTGGGTCGATTCCCCCCGGGAGATCCCGAGGGCGAACATGATCGCGATGGTGAGCCCCGCGGCCGCAGCGATCCACAAGGTCAACGTGTCCAGCTGCTTGGTCAGCGGAGTCTTCAGGTTCGGCGCCGACTTCAGCATCCCGGAGATGTTGCCCACCGCGGTGCCGGCGCCGGTCCCGGTGACGATCATCACGCCGCTGCCGTGCGTCACCGGGGTGTTCATGAACGCCATGTTCGACTGGTCGCCCAGTACCGGGTTCTGATCGGTGACCACCTCGACGCCCTTCGAGGCCGGAACGCTCTCGCCGGTCAGCGCGGACTCGTCGATCTGCAGGGAGGTGGCCTCGACGAGCCGCCCATCGGCGCACACGTCGTCACCGGCCGCGAGCAGGACCACGTCGCCCACGACCACCTGGTCGGCATCGACCTTGACCTCGGTGCCATCACGACGGACCCGGGCACTCGTCTTGAGCATCGACTGCAGGGCGTTCATCGCGCTCTCCGCCTTGCCCTGTTGGCGCAAACCGCCAAGAGCGTTCAGTGCGGTGATCAGCAGCACAGCCACGCCGGTGGCGATCTGTCCGATCAGGATCGACGCGATCGCCGCACCGACGAGGATGATCTGCATGTAGGACCGGTACTGGGCCAGGAACAGCTTCCACCCGGGCGGCGGCGTCTCCGCGGGGAGCGCGTTCGGCCCGTCCTTCTTCAGCAGGTCGGCGGCCCTCGCTGCGGGGAGACCGCTGTCGGGGTCGACACCCAGCTTCTGTGCGACATCGTGCGTGGAGAGCGCGTACCACCGCTCGGTCGAGCCCCCGGCGCCGGCCGCAGACTCGTCCGCGCTCGACTTCACGCTCTTGTCGGTCATCGCCAGTCCTTCTTGTCGGTCATCGTGTGCGTTGCGTCAGCGCTCTAGAAGGGAGTCGGGATGTGGTGCAAGGGCAGATCCGGCTCCAGGTAGCCCCGGGCACTCGGCTCCTTGGGCATCGTGACGTCCTGCGCCGGCAGCGGGGTGTACGGGATCTGTCCGAGCAGGTGGGAGATGATGTTGAGCCGACCGCGCAACTTGTCGTCGTTGTCCACGACGAACCACGGCGCCCACCCGGTGTCGGTGGCGGCGAACATGGCGTCCCGGGCCCGGCAGTAGTCGTAGTGACGGCTGTAGGACTTCAGGTCCGTGGGGGAGAGCTTCCACACCTTGCGAGGGTCCTCGATCCGGCTCTCCAGCCGCCGGGTCTGCTCCTCGACGCTGACGTTGAGCCAGTACTTGATCAGGATGATCCCGTTGTCGACCATCGCCTTCTCGACCGCAGGCACCTGCTCCATGAACCGCTCGCTCTGCTCGCGGGTGCAGTAGCCCATGACCGGCTCGACGCCAGCGCGGTTGTACCAGCTGCGGTCGAAGATGACGACCTCGCCAGCCGCCGGGAAGTGGGCGATGTAGCGCTGGACGTACATCTGCGACTTCTCGCGCTCGGTCGGGGTGGGCAGGGCGATGTGCTTGAACACCCGTGGGCTCGTCCGCTCGGTGATCCGCCGAATCGTGCCGCCTTTGCCCGCTGAGTCCAGGCCCTCGAACACGATGCAGACCTTGGCGCCGGAGGACTTGACCCACTCCTGCATGGCCACCAGCTCACCTTGCAGGCGACGCATCTGTCGCTCGTACTCCTTCTTCTTCATCTTGGGCTCGGCGGCGGGTTGGCCCCCGGCATCGGCGCCCGGCGACGACATGGTCACCTCCGACCCGCTCGACGTGCCCGCCTTGTGGTGCTTCTTGGACTTCTTGCTCATCGGTCCCATCCCCTCTCCGGAGGTCCCTGCACGGTCCAGCTACGTTCGCGCCGGGCCCGGACGGGTTCGCCCCCCCGGGGCCGGGGCGGGATGCTCCGCTAGCTCCCCGGGCAGTTCTGCGCCACCGTCGAGGCCAGCGCCGAGGTTGCGCTGCCGAGTTGGGTCAGGGCTGCGGCGATGGACGGCGCCTTCTGGGTGAGGTTGTCCGCAGTCAGACCGGTGACCGACGTCTGCAGGGCCGCGAATGCCGTCTTCACCTGGGCAACCTGCGGCTGCAGGGTGGACGAGGCCGAGGCCGCCGCAGCCGCGAGACTTGCTTTGACATCTGCGATTGCGGTGTTCAAGGCGGCAACGCCGTCCTGCGCAGGCTTCACCTGGGTGAGGGTCTCGAGCGAGGACTTCAACGCCGTGACGTCTGCACAGCCGGCGGCCGACGCGGTGGTCATGGTTGGAGTGCTGCTCTGGCTCGGCGTGGAACTGCTGGTACAGCCGGTGAGGACCGCCAGCAACGCGACAGCCGCCAACGCGGCGGCAGCGGATCCGCTCCTACGTTGCAGGCGCATGCCTGCCACCTCCTCCTGAACTCGGCGCGCCGGTGAGAGGCCGCCGGGGACGGCCGTCAACCCGGAACTCATACAACTGTTTATATACCACCACCCCGCATCCGGATTGCTCCAGGGCCGAAGGTCCTCAGGCCGGCGGGCCCAGAGGTTCCACGGTCGGCGGATCCGGCGGCGACGGCCAGGACGTGGCGCCGAGCCGACGCGCGGAGCGCACCACCTCGTCCCGCAACGTCGCCAGCGGGATCTCACCCAGGCCTCCGGCAGCCACGAGGTAGTCCTCGAAGAGTCGCCACCCCAACCCAGCCGCCACGATCTGGGCCGCGCGCAAGCGAGCCGCCTCGTCAGCCAGGCCATAGCCAGCGGTCAACGTCTCGGCGATCGCACCGACGGGGTTGAAGTCGCGGCGGTTTCCCAGCGGCCGACCGGAGATCACGAGCGCGGCGGCGATCCGGACCCACTGTCCCGCGACGGTGTCCGGTGCAAACCCCAGGCCCGAGAGCGGGTTCTCCTCAACCTCTCGGGCCAGCTGATCCGACACGTGGTCGAAGACCTCAGCGACCAGGTCGTCACGATGGCCGACGTATCGCGGGATCAGTGAGAAGTGAACGTTGGCCTCCGCCGCGATGTCGCGCAGTGAAACCGCATCGACCCCGCGCCGGGCGAACAGCGTCGTGGCTGCATCGAGTACTGCTTGACGTACCTCGTCCGGGCCCGTGGGCGCCCCGGCCGGACGTCGGGGTCCTGGCTGGCCAGATCGCGGTGGGTCGCTCATCCGTTCATCATCGCGCGACCAGCGGGTCAAACAGCGCTGTCGGGTTGGCGTCCGAGCCGACGCCAGGCGAGCGTCGCCGATCCACCCAGGACGAGCAGGCTCAGGTAGAAGCCGTAGATCCCCACGAACCACAACGGGTACAGCGCGGCCACGCTGAGCGTGATCCCGAGCGTCCCGAGCACCGCGCAGGCAGCGAGGACGAACCCCAGGTAGCACCACCAACGGTTCACGAGCTGGAGCCGAAGCGCCGCCAGCGAGCCTGACGCGAGGACGACGGCGACGAAGGCCATCTGCAGGTCGCCGAGGAAGTGCGCGAACCCGCCGATGGCGAGCCAGGTCACGACCACCGGGTCCGAGACCTCGGCAAGGTCGGTGTCGACCAGTCCGGGCAGGAGCAGGCTCATGGTCTGTGCGGCGGTGTCGAGGATCAGCAGCACGACCACGACCACGGTGCCACCGACCAACAGCTCCGAGAGCATCGACCCGCGCACGTGCCTGCGGACCAGCGCGGACAGCCCCGCTGCCAGCACGAGGAAGCCGACGGCGGCCAGCAGCAAGGCGGTGGCGGAAACGTGCAAGGCCCCTGAGTTCGTCTCGACCCAGCGGCGCACCTCGGCTGCGTCCGCCTGCCCGACGCGAGGGCCGTCCGGAGGGGGGAAGAAGAAGCCGGCGACGAATGACACCACCGCGGCCGTCGCGAGGACCAGCAAGGTCGATCGGTCGTCGACCGACAGCACCGACGAAGACACTGAACTGGACCGGGTACGCGTCCCTCTCACCCGACCGAGGTTGTCACGGCGACCGTTCCGAAACCGTTACCGCGCTGGGCCGCTGGGCGTCCTGGCTGGTCCCTTCAACGGTCGGGGCGGTCGGCAATCGACCCCGTGAGGGCATCGAGGATCACGCCGAGCCCGTAGTCGAACTCGTCGCCGAAGTCGTAGCCCGGCTGAAGGATGTACTCGGTCGCCATCTCGACGAGGTGGGGGTACTCGCCGGGCGGGAACTGCTGCATCATCGGCTCGGCCACCTCGGTGACGGTCTCCGGGCCATCGAACGGCAACGAGGCCTCCTGGAGCGCGAACCCGTACACGTAGCTGTCGATCAGGGCGTAGGCGTGGGCCGTCATCTCCACCGAGAACCCTGCCGCACGCAGCGTGCCGATGGTCGCGTCGTGGTGTCGCAGGGTCGCGGGACCGGGCGTGCCTCGGGACTCCAGGAGCCCGATCGCCCAGGGGTGACGGCTCAGCACGCGGCGGACCGAGATCGCTCGGCGCCGCATCTGCGAACGCCAGTCGCCGCCGACCGACGGCAGGTCGATCTCGCTGAAGACGATGTCGACGAGGCCGTCCAGGATCTCGTCCTTGCTGGCGACGTGGTGGTAGACCGACATGGGCTTGACCCCCAGCTCCTGGGCGAGGGAGCGGATCGTCAGGGATCCGATTCCGCCCGCATCCGCGACGGCGACGGCGCCGCGCAGCACTCCTTCCCGGCTGAGCGGAGCGCGTGCGCCTGAACGTTCAGTGACTGCTCGGGGCATCCCAACTCCGCTCCGGTGGATTGCGGTCTCGTACTTAGTACGATAACGTCCCGTACTTAGTACGGTACACCTCCACGCAGGATCGACCCGAGAGCAGGCAGACATGACACCCAAGGCACCGGACGCGCGGATCACCCAGGCGACGGACACCCCCGCGAGCGTGGACGACACGATGCAGGCGGTCGTGCAGGGCACCTACGGCTCGGCCGAGGTCCTGGGGCTGGCTCGGGTGAGTCGTCCCGAGATCGCCGAGGACCAGGTGCTCCTGCGCGTCCATGCGGCGGGCCTCGACCGTGGCGCCTGGCACCTGATGACCGGCCGGCCGTATCTGCTCCGCCTCGGATTCGGGCTCCGCAGACCGAAGAACCCGGTGCGCGGGCGAGAGGTCGCCGGCACGGTCGTGGCGGTCGGCGCGGCGGTCACCAGGTTCTCGGTGGGCGACGAGGTGTTCGGCGTCGGCGAAGCGACCTTTGCCGAGTACGCCGCGGCTCGGGAGAACAAGCTCGCGGCCAAGCCGACGAACGCCACGTTCGCTCAGGCCGCCGTGGTTCCGGTGTCCGCACTGACTGCGCTTCAGGCCCTGCGCGACGCCGGCCGCGTCGAGTCCGGACAACGTGTCCTGATCATCGGTGCCTCCGGCGGCGTCGGCAGCTTCGCGGTGCAGCTGGCCAAGGGGTTCGGTGCGGAAGTCACCGGCGTGTGCAGCACCAGCAAGCTCGATCTCGTTCGAGCGCTCGGTGCCGACCACGTCATCGACTACACCCGTGACGACTGGGCTGATGGCGCACACAGCTACGACCTGATCCTCGACCTCGCCGGCAACCCCACCCTCTCCCGACTGCGGCGCGCCCTCACCGACACGGGGACGGCGGTCATCGTCGGTGGCGAGGAAGGCGACAGCTGGACCGGGGGCGTCGGCCGGCAGCTGCGCGCCCGCGCGCTCTCGCTGGTTGTTCGCCAGCGCCTGACGAGTCTGCTGTGCAAGGAGCGCGCCGACGACCTGGAACGGCTCGCCGAGCTCATCGAGGCCGGCACGGTGACGGCCAGTGTCGACCAGACCTACCCGCTGGACCGGGTGCCGGAGGCCATGCGCCACCTCGCGGCCGGGCAGGCGCGCGGGAAGGTCGCGATCACGATCTGAGATCGTCACACACGGGGCCGGCCCGGACGGCACGTCCAAGGAGGACGACATGGAACAGACCCGCAGTGGTCCGATGGCCGGCCGGACCGTGCTGGTCACCGGAGGGACGACCGGGATCGGCCGCGCGACCGCCCTCGGCTTGGCCACGATGGGAGCCCGCCTCGCGATCACCGGCCGTGACCGCGGACGGGCCGAGGCTGCGGCTCGCGAGATCCGGGCCGCCGGCGGGGGACAGGTGGACGTCTTCGTCGCGGACCTCTCGTCCCAGTCGCAGGTGCGGCGGCTGGCCGACGAGGTGCTCCAGAGCCTTCCCCGGATCGACGTGCTCGTGAACAACGTCGGGGGGTACTGGAACACCAGACACGTCACCCCTGACGGGCTCGAGCGCACCTTCGCCCTCAACCATCTCGCACCGTTCCTGCTGACCGACCTGCTGCTCGACCGCCTGCGGCACAGCGCCCCGGCACGTGTGGTCACGGTCGCCTCCAACGCCCAAGCCATGGGGCGGATCGACTTCGACGATCTCCAGGGCGAACGGTCCTACTCGGGCGCGCGGGCCTACAACCAGTCCAAGCTCGCCAACGTCTTGTTCACCTACGAGCTGGCCAGGAGGCTCGCGGGCACCGGCGTCACCGCCAATGCGCTGCATCCCGGCGTGGTGAGCACGTCGTTCGGCGCGGAGGATCCCGGCCGCGTCCAGCGACTGTTCGTCCCCTTCATGCGGCCGTTCATGAAGACCCCTGCCGAGGGCGCCGCGACGTCGATCCACGTGGCTTCGGCTCCCGAGCTCGAGCAGGTGACGGGCTGCTACTTCGCCAACAGCTCGGCCAAGAGATCCTCCGAGCGCAGCTACGACGAGGCCACCGCGGCACGACTCTGGCAGGTGAGCACGGATCTTGTGCTCCTGTCTGCGGCCGGCTGAACCGACCTCAGCCGAGTTCGAAGTCGAACCAGATCCGGTGGGTCCCGTCGGCGTCGATCGTCATTCCACCGTCACCGGTGATGCCGACCAGCTCTGCGGTGCCGCTCGAGGGCACGATCGTGAAGAACTCGTTGCTGCGATCGCTGCCGCTGGTCGTCGCCGAGTGCGCGAAGTTGAACGTGCCGCTGCTGCCGCACAGTGAGCCCTCGAACGACTCCATGGCCACGTAGGTACCGACCCCCGTCGCTTGGTCGAACGCGGCCGTGAACACGGTCGCGGACCGTCCTTCGACGTCACCGCGGTACTGCTTCTGCATGGTTGCGAGGCCGACGGGGGTGCCCGTAGACACGGTCGGCACCGGCAGCAGGTCGACGGGGTCGAAGGACTGGACGGTGAAGGTGGCGTCAGCTCTCACCGGACAGACGCTATCGATCCCGGATCGCGAACGGACGCCTCGACCGGCAACTTCGCCCGCAGCGTGAACACGCCCTCCTCGAGCTCGCGGGCCCAGTCCAGCCCGGTGGCCTCGAGCACCGCGAGCATCCCGGCGTTGTCGGCCAGAACGGTTCCGACCACCTCGTCGAAGCCGAGCCGCTCGGCCAGCTCGAGCATGTGCCGCACGAGTCGGGTTCCGACGCCGCGGCCCTGGTAGGCGTCCTCGACGAGCAACGCGATTTCGGCGGCCTGGCCGTCGTCGGGTGCATCCGGGAAGACGTGGCCCAGACCCACGATGTCGCCCTCTTCGCTCATGACGACCAGGGTCGCCCCGCGGTGCCCGCCGGTCAGCCGACGCAAGGTGAGGTCGCGCCACTCGCCGACCGCGGCGAGGTAGCGCCGGTAGAGACTCTCCTCCGAACAGCGCTCGTGCATGGCGGCAACTGCGTCGGCATCCTCTGGTCGAGCGAGACGGATCCAGACGGTCTCGTCGGGCTTGATCGGCTCGACCCAGCCGAGAGCCTCGGCGTCTCCCTGCGCGCCGGCGATCGCGGCCGCGAGGCGCAGGAGGGCGGAGGCCCGGGTCTTCTCCGCGCGCGCGAAGGGTGCCCAGTCGCGGTAGAGCACCACGTGGCGGTCGGCGGTCCACTGCAGCCGCAGCACGTCGTCCGCGTCGTCTTCGCCCTCGGTCGCAGCGGTGACCTCGAAGACGTCGGCCTCCACCAGCGTGGCCGCGGCAAGTGGTGCCGATCCGGGGTTGGTGACGAGCTCGGTGGCGCCGTCGAGCACCCGGGTCGGCAGGTCGAGGCCGTCGTCGGGTGATCCCGAGGTCACGTACCCGTTCTGCCCCACGGCCATGGCGGCCGACAGCAGCGCGTCTGCGCTGACGGCCTCCGGCACCGTCACTGCGAGGTCGATCGTGCGAGTGCCTTCGCCCGAGGCGAGCACCGAGGTGGCGACGACGTAGACGTGCAGCGTGCTGAGGGCGCGGATCAGCTGGGCCAGACCGCCGGGACGGTCGGGGACGTCGATCCGCAACCGCCAGGGGGTTCGGGCCTCGTGCTCGGCGGCCAACAGCAGATCCTCCGGCGCGAAGGCCGCGCCGATCCGCGCCATGAGCGCGTTCCATGTTTGCTGGCTCGGGTGTTGGCCCACCACCGGGGCGACCACCGCGAGGCCCACCGAGAGGGCCAACGCGAAGTGCACGAACGCATCGTCGTCGACGGCGTCGTCGATTCCACCGGCCCGTCGCGTCTGCTCGGTGACCGCCTTCATGTTCGCCCAGCGCCTCTGCACCCGGGCTGACTCGAGGGCGCGCACGCCGTCATCGCGGTGGGCGCGGGTCAGCGCCTCGAGTTCGAGGGCGTTCCAGCTGCGTTCAGGTGCCGCGAAGATCTCCGCCGCGGCCTCGAGCAGCACGGCCAGCGGTGGCTCGGCCGCGGGGTCGGCCGCGGCGGCGGCGACGCGGTCCGCGGCCTCCGAGGTCAGCTTCGCCGCCATCACCTGGGCGAACAGCTGGGCGCGGCCGCCGGGC
>Ga0302322_100006183_pt1 | contig 10579 bp, 9 predicted proteins | sample Fen_T0_2_FD_203757 | JGI IMG/M metagenome (GOLD analysis project Ga0302322, IMG submission 203757) | Peat permafrost microbial communities from Stordalen Mire near Abisko, Sweden - Fen_T0_2 | ecosystem: Environmental > Terrestrial > Soil > Wetlands > Permafrost | place: Sweden: Abisko... | reverse complement strand
GGGCCTGACGGCAATCTGTGGTTCGGCGAGTACGGCATCAACAGCCTCTTCCGCATGACCATCACGGGCGAGGTCAGCGAATTCCCGTTGCCCAGCACCGGCGGCACCCCAGAGGATCTGGCGATCGGGCCAGGAGGAAACCTGTGGTTCACCAAGAACAATATCCCCACCAGTGTGGGCGGCTCCATTGGGCGCATAACCATGGCGGGCGAGGTGGCGGAATTGCCGCTGGGGAACCTTACCCCGCGAAGAATCGTGGCCGGCTCGGATGGCAATCTCTGGTTCACCACCACGGACAACACCATCGGCCGTCTGACCCCGGGCACTAGGGGCTAGGCGATGCTAACTGTGGAAGGTAAACCATGATGAACCCACGCTGCCATCGATCATCCGCCCGGTTGGCCACGCTTGCCCTGCTCACGCTCGCCTGTGGCTCGAAGTCGGGTCTGAGGGATGGCGGAAACACGGGAGGCTCGGGTGGCGCGAGCCAAACCGGCGGAAGCAGCGGTGAAACGGGCACGGGTGGCAAGGTGGGCAGCGGCGGAAGCCCTGGAACGGGCGGCGGCTCTTCGGACACGGGTTCGCAGGTTGCGTGCACCGATGACGGTGGGGTGGGGTTGCCCGCCGTTGCTCGCCGATGCGCGCAGGACTCGGACTGCACCACCGCCATTGCAGCAAGGTGTTGTGGCTCAGACCAAGCGCTGGGGGAGGCGAGCTCGCAGTCCAGCCTCTACGCGAGTTGCCTCGCGCTCCCACCGGGAGGCTGCGGCGGTCTCGGGTGCGCGAAGTTTCTCGGCTACACCACCGATACAGGGCGGACGACGCCGACGACCAGTTCGTCATCGCGGCCCATCGATTTCGTTTCCGTGCACTGTCTGAATCAGCTGTGCACGACCGACGTGGTGGACAGTCAAGATGCTGGCCTGGATGTTCCGCCAGCCATCGACGCAGCCATGGATCTTGCGGCCCAGTCATGTGGCGACGCTGCCGCCTGCGGTTCGGGACAGGCCTGTGTTTTGTCGAGTGGTGGTCCAGCCCCACGCTGTCAGTCGCAGGATGATGGCGGCGCGTGCAACTTCGGACTTGTCCCTGTCAGTGCATGCAGCAGCCCCAGTGGAATGGCGTATCGGCCGGGGTGCGCCGACCCGACTCCTGTCCCGACGTGCGTTGGTCTCGCGGACGGGTGTTCGGATCCTTGTTCGTGCTTGTGTCCGACTGCCGGCGGGGGCAGCTGCTACAAGGGCCCTGGTTATACGATCTGCGGGTACCCATAGATTCGCGCCGGCGGCCTATCGCTCGTTGGACACCGCTAATTTACGTGCATGCAACATCGCCACCACAGGGTGCGAAAGTTCTTCACGTGGATGTGTAGGTCGGTTAAAAGGTGCCGGCCGAATGGCGATCCGGAGGATCGGATCGCGCTGGCAAAACCCTTGTAGGAGTACTTTTCGATGGCGAACAAAATTACAGACGATTGCATCAGCTGCGGCGCGTGCGAGCCCGAGTGTGCCAACCAAGGGATCAGTCAGGGCGACAATTACTACGTGATCGATCCGGCCAAGTGCGACGAATGCAAGGGCAAGCCTGAGCAGGCCTGCAAGGCGGTCTGCCCGACCGAATGCATCGTCTCGGCGTAAGGCCCGCGCGGCGCAAGCTGCCGGCCTCGAAAAAGGAGCGGCGAACGGAAAGGCGAAGGTGTTTCTAGCTTCTACCTTTCCGTCCGGCCGCTAGGCTGCTCGGTCACTTAGTGTCGCGACGCGAGCATTCCTTACAAACGCTGGGAAGATCCTCGGCGAAATATTGCAGACCAGAGCCGCCTCTGCTCACTTGGTCTCCGCGAGCTGCGGGCCGGCGCCGATCTTGAACTTGCCCTTGAAGTAGCGCTTGCGGATGGTTCCTACCTCGGCGGCCCACGCCTCGATGCCGCGGTGCTTGATGGCGGTGAGGTTGTAGACCTTGAGGTTGTGCGGGTAGCGCTCCGCGCCCTCGGCGAGCGGCTGCAATTTCTGGCAAGGAAAGTCGGTGCACTCGTAGCAGAAGTTCACCTCCTTCTCTTTCGCGCATTCGAGGGTGTCGCACTTGCCGCCGATGGTGGTGCAGCCACCATTGCGGCAACAGTTGCAGCGCAGCTTCTCGATGGTCATGCCGCGCGCATCGAAGGCGCTCTTGCGTTCGGGCGAGATGCTGGCGAAGAAGCCGTCGATGTTGGTGCGAAAGAACTCGCAGTTGAAACAGTCGATTCCGCAGATGGCAGTGAGCTCTTTGAGGGTGCTGGCGTCCATGGCTCTCTCCTTGCGCTTGGCGGCCCATCTTACCGAATTGCGGTCCGGGTGGACAACCGGGACGCCACGTAGTACACCCCGGCACCCTCGTGGTTCGACTCGACAACATCAGCAAGCAGCACGGCCCGCAGATCCTCTTTATTGACGCGAGCGCCGCGCTTCTGCGTGGCGAGAAGGTCGGGCTGGTGGGGCCGAACGGGGCGGGCAAGTCGACGGTCTTCCGCCTGATCATGGGCGAAGAGTCGGTGGACGACGGGCAGATCTCTATCGACCGCAACGTGACCATCGGGCACTTCAGCCAGGATGTGGGCGAGATGAAGGGCATGTCGGCCATCGCCGCCACCATGGACGGCGCCGGCCCGGTGTCGGCCATGGCCAGCGAGCTGCACGAGTTGGAGCACGCCATGGCGGATCCCGCCCGGGTTGATGAGATCGAAAAGTTAGTAGACCGCTTCGGCCACGTGCAGGCTCGCTTCGACGAGCTGGGCGGCTACGCGCTGGAGGCGCGGGCACGCGAGATCATGGCGGGTCTCGGGTTTACGCAAGGGATGATGGACGGCGACGTGGGCAATCTGTCGGGTGGGTGGAAGATGCGCGTGGCCCTGGCGCGCATCCTGCTGATGCGTCCCAACGTCATGCTGCTCGACGAACCGTCGAACCACCTCGACATCGAATCCATCATCTGGCTGGAAGGCTTTCTCAAGGACTACGACGGCGCCTTGCTGATGACCACGCACGATCGCGAGTTCATGAATCGCGTGGTGAACAAGATCATCGAGATCGATGGCGGCGTGCTGACCAGCTATTCGGGCAACTACGATTTCTACGAGAAGCAGCGCGCGCTGCACACCGTGCAGGCCGAGGCCGCGTATGCGCGCCAGCAGGCCATGCTGGCCAAGGAGATCCGCTTCATCGAGCGTTTCAAGGCGCAGGCCTCGCACGCGGCGCAGGTGCAGTCGCGCGTGAAGAAGCTCGATAAGATCGAGAAGCTAGAGCCGCCGCGCCGCCGCCGTTCGATCACCTTCGAATTCCCGGAGTCGCCGCGTTCGGGCGAGGACGTGGTGAAGATCGAGGGCCTGTGCAAGCACTTCGGCGACCACGTCATCTACGACGACTTCAGCTTGATGATCCGCCGCAAAGAGCGCTGGAGCGTGATGGGCGTGAACGGCGCGGGGAAGTCTACCTTGCTCAAGTTGGTGGCGGGCGGGCTGGAGGCCGACGCGGGCAAGGTCACGCTGGGCGCGGGCGTGCGCATGGGCTACTTCGCCCAGCACGCCATGGAGCTGCTCGACCCGCAGAAGACCGTGTACGAAACGCTGGAAGATGCTTTCCCGCTGGCCTCGGTGGGCACGCTGAAGTCGTTGGGCGGTTGCTTTGGCTTTTCGGGCAGCGATATCGACAAGGTGTGCCGCGTGCTCTCGGGCGGCGAGAAGGCCCGCGTGGTCATGGCGCGCTTGCTCTACGACCGTCCCAACCTGCTGATTCTGGACGAGCCGACCAACCACCTCGACCTGGCCACTAAGGAAATGCTGCTAACCGCGCTACACGATTTCGAGGGCACCATGCTCTTCGTGTCGCACGACCGACGCTTTCTTGCGGCCCTGTCCAATCGCGTGCTCGAGCTGGATGGCGGCGCAACCACCACCTACGGCGGCGGCTACTTGGAATACGTTGCCCGCAGCGGCCACGAGGCCCCCGGCCTGCGCGCCAAATAGTTGACGCTTCACGTGTCCGGGTGCGCTACGCCGCTTCTGTGCGATTGTGGCAACTATCCATTGTCGCCGTCTCTCGTCCGGGCATACCCTGATGGCACTTCGCGGGTGGAGTACCCATGGATGTTGTCAAAGGCCAGCCGAAGGAAAGCAGTGGCGACCTCGATGTCGTTCAGTTGATTGCTGAGTTCGACAAGCTGACCTCGCACCTGTCCTTCAGCGAAATCGCCAAGGGTGCATTGCGCTTCATGGGCGAGCGGCTGCACATCGGGCGTGGCTCGGTGGCACTGCTGCGCGACGACGGCTTTCGCATGTTCGATGCCAGCGTGGAGATCCAAGGCATTGAGTCGGGCAGGAGCATTCCGCGCGCATCCGCCTCGCTTGGCGAAACCGTCGATGAACAACGGCCCATCTACCGCGCCGACATTCGCGACTGGCCGAGGAAAAACGCGGTCGACGATGCGCTGGTTGCCCACGGCTTTCTCTGTACCTACAGCGTGCCGCTGCTTTCCGGCGGGCGTTGTTCGGGAACCCTGAACGCAGCCGTCAAGAGCGTCGACGGCATCGCTCCAGCGATGCGCACGGTGATCGATCTGGTTGCTCCCAGGCTGGCCCACGCCCTGGCCATGGGCATGGCGCTGGATGCACTGGCCGAGAGCGAAGCGCGCTTTCGCGATGTCTTCGATACCGTGGGCGACGGCATCGTCGTGGCCGATGTTTCGAATCGCAAGCTGGTCATGGCCAATTCGGCCATTTGCAACATGCTCGGCTATTCCCCGACCGAGCTCGTCGCTCTTACGGTGAACGCGATTCACCCAAAGGACAAGGTCGAAGCGGTGGTCCAGATCTTCGAGTCCATGGTGCGTGGCGAACAGGACCACGCCATGGAAATCCCCATGCTGCACAAGAATGGCAGCGTCGTTCTGGCTGACGTGAGCGCGAGACGGACCGTGATCTCCAACAAGCGCTGCGTGGTTGGCGTGTTTCGCGAAGCCACCGAGCGCCTGCGCGGGGCAGACGAGCAACTGCAAGTGCAGAAGCTGGAATCGATCCGCACGCTGGCGGCTGGCATTGCCCACGATTTCAACAACCTGCTCACGGGGCTCATCGGCAATATCAGCCTGGCGCAGTTGCAACTCGACAAGGGGCAGCAGGCGTGGGAACTGCTGGACGAGGCTCAGCGCGCGGCAACCCGTGGTACTGCACTGACGCGCCAGCTTCTCACCTTTGCCAAAGGCGGGGCGCCGCTACGGACGAACGTCAACATCGTGCAGGTGGTGCGCGACTCGGCCAGTCTCGCGGCCAGCGGCAGCAACGTCCAGTGCCAGCTTGATCTGCCAAGCGAGCGCTGCGCGGTGATCGGCGACGAAGGTCAGTTGGCCCAGGTGTTTCAGAATCTGGTGCGCAATGCCGTGGAAGCCATGCCCGGTGGTGGTGTGGTCGAGGTGCAGGTGTCGCGGCAGAAGAGCCAGCGCGTGGACGAGGTTTGTATCGAAGTCAGCGACCACGGTCCTGGAATTGCCCCCGAGGCGATCGAAAAGATCTTCACGCCGTTCTTCACCACCAAGGACAAGGGCAGCGGGCTCGGTTTGGCGGTGGCTTTCTCTATCGTTCAGAACCACGGTGGCCGCATTCGGGTGTCGTCGAAACTCGGCTCGGGAACCAAGTTTCGCGTGAGTTTGCCGGCGTTCAAGGGCAAGGAATCTGTACCGTCGCCGTCGCCCGAGGGGCAGTGCGGGACCGGTCGTGTCTTGGTCATGGACGATGAAGCCATGGTTGTGCGCATCGCTGAGCGGGTCCTGCAGAATGCCGGCTATCAAACCCAGGGCGCGGCCAACGGCGGGGCCGCGGTCGAGGCCTATCGCCACGCCTTCACGGGCGGGCAGCGCTTTGATGTGGTCATTCTCGATCTGACGGTGCCAGGCGGGATGGGCGGACGGGAAGCGGCGGAGAAGATTTTGGCCGTCGATCCCACGGCGCGTCTGGTGGTGTCGAGCGGCTATTCAGAAGACGCGCTGATGGCCGAGTTTCGCCGTCACGGTTTCTGCGCCGTGCTGCCCAAGCCCTACAACGCCAAACAACTGTGCGATGCCGTGCAGTCCGTACTGCAGGAAAATAAGGGAAGCAAGTAGCTCGCGCGTGCAGCTACGGGGTGCTCACCACTTTGAGCATGACGACGGTGTGGCTGGCAACATTGCTCGCCGTGTACGAGTCCGTGGCCGGGCCCACATCCTTCGCGGCCCACAGATCGCGGACCGTGGCAGCGCCAGCGGGAATGCCGATGTCGGTCCACTTGACGGTGATCGATGCGCTGGCCGTGCTGCGATTGAACAGGGCAACCGCGCGCGTGTTGGTCCCCGACATCTCCTTCGACCACACCTCCAGGTTCGTCCCCGGCGTGGCCACCACGCGGCCTTGCTTGCCGAGCGGGTCTTGATTGACGTCGATGACCTCTTTGTTGGTGAGTGTGGCCTTGGTCGTCGCGCTCATCTTGGTCAGGTCGTTGCCCGTGATGAGCGGGGCCGCCATGATGGCCCACATGCTGAAATGGGCGCGCCCTTCCGTATCGCTGAGGCCATTACCGACCTCCAGCATGTCGGGGTCGTTCCAGTGCCCTGGCCCTGCGCCGGCATACTCGGGCTTGTCCTTGTCGATGAGGCGCGTGACATCGGCCCAGGTTGCCGAGATGTCGAACTCGATACGCCACATGTTCGCGATCGAAACCAGGTTGATCGAGCAGTTGCTTGGGACGCAATAGGGACCTTGGTCCGCCGGATTGATGCTGTAAAAGATGGGACGGCCGGTTGCCTTGAGCGCGTCGCGCATGGTCGCAAACGCACTTAGCTGACCTTGGCACTTGTCGTACTTCAGATAATCGACACCCCACGAGGCGAAGGATTGCGCATCGGTGGTTTCGTGACCGACGCTGCCCACGCCGCCGGTGTAGCCGCCGTAGAGGCCGGCGCAGGTCTTGGTGTTGGGCGTCGAGTAGATGCCAAGCTTGAGGCCCTTGCCGTGAACGTAGTCGGCGAGCGCGGCAATCCCCGAGGGGAACTTGCTCGCGCTTGGTTTCAACTTGCCGCTCGAATCGCGCCCATCCATCCAGCAGTCGTCGAGATTGACGTACTGATACCCAACATCCTTCATGCCGGTGGAGATGAAGGCATCCGCCATGCTCTTGACCACGGTTTCGTTGAGGCCGCTGCAATTGAACGCGTTCCAAGAGTTCCAGCCCATGGGCGGCGTGGCCCCAAGGATGGTCGCGCCACCGGTACCTCCGGTCGCGCCGGCATCCGACGACGATAGACCGCCTGAGCCTGGCGCCCCACCTGTGCGAGCGCCGGCCGTGCCGGTGCTCCCCCCGCTCGCGTTTTGGGTACCGCCACTTCCCACTGCGCCGCCGGTCGACGCACCCGCAGCTCCCGTCCCTCCCGTGACTGTCACGCCACCACTTCCGGTGGTGCCGCCAACGCCCGTCCTGCCACCGCTTCCAGTCGCCCCGCCGCTCGCCGCGCCGCCACCGCTTCCTGTCGAGCCGCCAGACCCGCTGCTGCCGCCGGTCGCGCCGTTTCCGCCAGTTCCAGTCCTGCCGCCGCTTCCAGCGCTGCCGCCGACGCCGGTCGCGCCACCGGTCGCGGCGCTCCCGCCGGTTCCAGGTGTGCCGCCCGAGCCGCCGCTGCCAGCGGCAGAGCTACCTCCCAAGCCCGTGGCTCCGCCGCGGCCGGTGTTTCCCCCCGTTGGTCCACCACCTTGGCCGGAGCCATTGCAGCCCCAGAGCACGCCGGTCGCTACGGCGAGGATGAGTAGTTTCGTGTTCGGACGATCACCTTTGGTTGTCATGATTCACCTGTGGCTGGGGTCCCTAAGAGTATTCACATCGGTAGCTTGCGCGCACGTCTGGACAGGGGCGCCATGGGAGACAAGGCATGGGTTTCTCGTCTATTTGTGCAAGGCAAAATCCAAGCTACGTCCGGGAAATTCAGCTTGCGACGGTCAAGATGTCCGATGTAGGGTCTATTCGTGACAGACCGGATCGCCTCCCAGTCGAAGGTGGCGTTGTGGCAGCGCCGGTCGTACGAGGTGCTTACCTCCGACGTGGTGGCCAGCCGAAATCCTGGACCCCAGCCGCCACCGGAATGGGCAGCGGTCCTGCATCAGCTCACCCTTCTGTCACGCAAACCCGTACCATCGCCTTCGTGGTGGACGCCGCGAACGGCGTTCTTCGGCAGCATCGAAACCCGAACCGATCCGACCAGTTACCACTGGGATGGCATGAAGCGTCTGGCGCGCGGGGATCCGCCTCTCTTCGCCTTCCAGCTCACCTTGGCCGGTTGGGGGCACTTCCAGCTCTATGGGCAGCCACCTTTGCGGGTCACGCCGGGCCAGGCCTTCATCTCGCTCATGCCCTCGCGGCATCGCTACTACCTGCCCCAGGATTCGCCAGGCTGGACGTTTGCCTGGATCTCCATCTACCACCCCTACCTCCTGGCCCGCATGGCGAAGCAGGTCGCGGCCACGGGCCCGCTGATCGAGGTGGCGCCCGATGGTCCGTTGGCCGCCAGCACCGCGCGGCTGGTGCGAGGTGCGATCAAGAAGGATTTCTCCAATCGCTTCGAGGTCGAACTGGCGCTGTTCGAGTTTCTTCTTGTGTGCGAGCAAGCTGCGCAGCAGGCGCGCGACAGCTCACGTGGCAGCCCCGACCAAGGCCAGCAACTTCTGGAGGCGGTCCGCTCACGCATTGTCGCGGGCTTGCCCAAGGCCCTCGATGTCCATGCCCTGGCCGCCGAGTACGGCATGAGCCGAACCCACTTCAGTCATCTCTTCCGCGCCCGCACCGGCTTTACGCCCGCGCATTTCGCAACCGAGGTGCGCATTCATGAGGCCGCGCGGCTGCTGCTCGAAACCCACACGCCCTTAAAGCAGATCGCCGCCGCTTGCGGTTTCGCCAATGCCAATCACTTCTGCAAGGTCTTCCGTCGCATCCAGCACGTGAGCCCCAAGGCGTACCGGCGAACCATTCGCTAGCCAGCTATCGCGTTACGTGCGCGGGCGAAGGCGGGCAGCGAGCGGAGGATGGTGTCCATGGGCACGGTCATGGACAGCCGGATGTAGCCGGCGCGGCCGAAGCCGGTGCCGGGTACGGCCAGCACACCTTGCCCAAGCAAGTGGCCCACGAAGGCCACGTCGTCGGGAATGGGCGTCTTCAGGAACACGTAGTAGCCGCCCTCGGGCTTGCGCACGTCGTAGCCCGCGGCCGAGAGCCCGTCGCACAGCACGTCGCGCTTGTGCTCGTACGCGCCCACGTCCACGCAGGCGTCCGCCGCTTCGGCCATCACCCTCTGCCACAGGGCGGGCGCGTTCACGAAGCCGAGCGTGCGGTTGGCGAAGGCGCAGGCCGCGGCCATTGGGGCCGCGTCGGGCAGGCGCGGGGAAAGTGCGAGAAAGCCGATGCGCTCGCCGGCCAGGGCCTGGGCCTTGGACCACGAGTAGCAAATGGCGGTGTTCGTGATATGGGCGGCCACGTCGGGCTGCTTGCCGCCGTCGTAGACCAGTTGCTTGTAGGGCTCGTCGCTGATGACCAGCGGCGGCTGGGGCAGGCGCGACAGCATGGCCTCCAGCTCGCGCAGCACCGTGGCCGGATACACGCGGCCCGAGGGATTGTTGGGCGTGTTGAGAATGATGGCACGCGTGTGCTTGGTGATGACCGCGGCGATCTTGTCCACGTCGGGCAGAAAGTCGGCATCGGTGTCGACCACGATGGTTCGGCCGCCGTGGTTGCCCACGTAGAACGGGTACTCGGCGAAGAAAGGCGCCAGCAGGATGACCTCATCGCCGGGATCGAGAATCGACTTCAAGATGACGTTGCAGGCGGCTGCCGCGCCGGTGGTCATGCACACGTGCTCCGCGGCAAAGGGCAGTCCGACTTCCCGGCGCAGCTTGTCCGCGATGGCCGCACGCACTTCGGGGAAGCCGGGGTTGGGCATGTAGCCGTGGCTGCGCAGCCGGCCGTTTTCCACCACCCGGCGCAAGCTGGCCAGAGTGAGGGCTGGCGGTTCGACCTCGGGATTGCCCAGCGTGAAGTCGAAGATGCTGTCCTCGCCGCGCTCTTTCTTCAGGCGCGCGCCCTCCTCGAACATGCGCCGGATCCACGAGGCGCGTTCCAGTTGCTCGGCAATGCCTTTCGCGACGGCCATCAGCGATTGAACAGGTCGTTTTTGGCCAGCAGGTTGATGCCCGAGGCCTGCAGCGCTTGCGCCGCGCCGTCGGGATCGTCGAAGCGGAAGATGAGCACGGCGCGTTCGCCGTGGCCAAAGGGAAAGGCGTACATGTACTCGATGTTGATGGTGGTGCGCTCGAAGGCGGACAGGATGCGCGCCAGCCCGCCCGGGCGGTCCTCCACTTCCACCGCCAGCACCTCGGTGGGCTTGACCACGTAGCCAGCCGCCTCGAGCACCTGCGTGGCCCGTAGCGGGTCGGACACGATGATGCGCAAGATCCCGAAGTGCTGCGTGTCCGCGACCGACAGGGCGCGGATGTCGACCCCGTTCTCCGCCAGCAGGCGGCAGGGGGCGGCAATGTGACCTG
>Ga0302322_100006182_pt1 | contig 10580 bp, 12 predicted proteins | sample Fen_T0_2_FD_203757 | JGI IMG/M metagenome (GOLD analysis project Ga0302322, IMG submission 203757) | Peat permafrost microbial communities from Stordalen Mire near Abisko, Sweden - Fen_T0_2 | ecosystem: Environmental > Terrestrial > Soil > Wetlands > Permafrost | place: Sweden: Abisko... | reverse complement strand
TCGGTCGCCGAGGTCAAGGGCTTCGGTGTGCAGAAGGGCTTCACGCGTGGCGAAGACGTCAAGAAGGGTGAGTTCCGCTTTCACCCGAAGATGAAGGTCGAGATGGTCGTGCTCGAGAAGGACGTCGAGCGCATCGTCAATGCCATCACCGCCTCGCTGAAGAGCAACCAGATCGGCGAGGGCAAGATCTTCGTGCTCCCCATCGACGACGCCGTGCGCACGCGCACCGGCGAGCGGGGCCGCGACGCCATCAAGTAAGAGGCTTCGCGGCGCGCAGTCGCCGCCGGGTGATCAGAAATGGAAAGGGCGGGCCCGAGGGCCCGCCCTTTCCATTGCGGTCTTCGCCGGCGCGGTGCGGTCAGACCAGCTCGAACTCGCGCTCGAAGTCGGCCTTGGAACGCGCGCCGATGACCTTCTTGGCCGGTTCTCCGTCTTTGAAAAGGATGATCGTCGGGATGCTCATGACGCTGAACTTGCTGGCGGTGCCGGGGTTCTCGTCCACGTTGAGCTTGCCGATGGCGACCTTGTCGCCGTGCTCCTGAGCTATCTCGTCGATGATTGGGCCCACCATGCGGCACGGGCCGCACCATGGGGCCCAGAAGTCGACGATCAACGGCGTGGTGGCCTTGGCAACCTCGTCGTCAAACGTCGCATCGGTCAGGGTCTTCACTTCGTTCGCCACCTGGGCTCCTCCTTGGCACGGCGGGGGTCGACCCCCGCCCTGGTTGGTTCCTTGGTCGGTCAGATGCGCTCGAGCACGCGGTCCAGCCGCGTTTGCACTTCGGCGGCGATGGGGGAGAGGCGTTCGTTGCCCACCATGCCGAGCATCGCTTCGGCGTTCACGACGGCGACCCTCGTCCCAGCGTCGGTCTCGTAGACCACGACGTTGCAGGGAAGGAGCAGACCGAGGTCCGCCTCCACGGCGAGCGCCGCATGTGCGAGCTTGGGATTGCAGGCGCCGAGGATGACGTGCGGACGGCCGTCCACGCCGAGCTTGTCCTTCATCGTCTTCTTGACGTCGATCTCGGTGATGACGCCGAAGCCCTCGGCTTTGAGGGCCTCGAGGACGCGCGGCAGGACCGTGTCGTATGACTCGGTCAGATCGCGTCCCACACCGTACTCGACTGGATCCATGCTCCGACCTCCTGCGGTGACCGGGGCCCGCGTCCTATGCCCAGATGGGCATACGTCCAAGCGCCACAGACACCGTCGTGCTCCAAACTACCTTGCCCGACAGTGGCGGACGCCAATCCCGCCCGCCGGCGGGTGCGCGGACTGCCACGGCCGCAGCTGCCCCGCTTCCCTCGCGCCTGAGCGGCCGTTTGGGTATCATCCTGTATCCACGGTCGCGGGCCTTGGGGCGCCGGCCGCGTAGCCGTCCCGGCGGAGAAAGAGAGTGGTGAACGTGAGAAGCGACGAGATAAAGCGCGGCGTGGCGCGCGCCCCGCACCGCTCCCTGCTGCGCGCCCTGGGTGTCAGCGACGCCGAGATGGACAAGCCGTTCATCGGCATCGCCAATTCCTTCAGCGAAGTGGTGCCCGGCCATATGCATCTGCGCAGCGTCGTCGACGCCGTCAAGGCCGGCGTACGCGGCGCCGGCGGGGTGCCCTTCGAGTTCGGCGTCATGGGCATCTGCGACGGCATCGCCATGAACCACGAAGGCATGCACTACTCGCTGCCCAGCCGCGAGCTCATCGCCGACACCGTCGAGTCCATGGCAGTCGCGCACGCGTTCGACGCCCTTGTGCTGGCGCCCACCTGCGACAAGATCGTGCCCGGCATGGTGATGGCCGCGATGCGCCTCAACGTGCCCAGCATCGTCGTCAGCGGCGGCCCCATGCTCGCCGGGTTCCAGGACGGCCGGGCCATCGACCTCAACAGCGTGTTCGAGGCGGTCGGCCGCCACCAGGCGGGCAAGCTCGACGACGAGGGGCTCAAGGCAGTCGAGTGCGGCGCCTGCCCTACCTGCGGCAGCTGCTCCGGCCTGTTCACCGCCAACTCCATGAACTGCCTCACCGAGGTCATCGGCTTGGCGCTGCCCGGCAACGGGACCATCCCGGCGCCCTACAGCGAGCGCCTGCGCTTCGCCAAAGACTCCGGCGCCAAGGTCATGGACGTGCTCGCGGCCGACCTCAAGCCGCGGGACCTGCTCACGGATGCAGCCGTCGGCAACGCGCTCGCCGCCGACGCCAGCCTGGGCTGCAGCACCAACACCGTGCTCCACCTGGCGGCGATGGCCACCGAGGCGGGCCTGGAGTTCGACCTGCGGCGCATCAACGAGGTCGCCGCGGGCGTGCCGCATATCTGCAAGCTGGCCCCCGCCGGGACGCATCACATGGAAGACCTCTACCGCGCCGGTGGCATCCAGGCGGTCATGAACCGCCTCATCTCCGCCGGCCTCATGGACGGCAGCGCGCTGAGCGTGGCCGGCGGCACGGTGGGCGAGGCGGTGGCCGGCGCCCGCGTCGTCGACGACGACGTGATCCGGCCCCTCGAGCGCCCCTACCACGCCACCGGCGGCCTGGCCGTGCTCTTTGGCAACCTGGCGCCCGACGGCGCCGTGGTCAAGGAGGGCGCGGTGGCCGACGAGATGTTGCGCCACAGCGGCCCGGCCCAGGTCTTCGAGAGCGAGAAGGACGCCGTGGCGGCGATCGCTGAGGGCGGCATCCAGACCGGCTCGGTGATCGTCATCCGCAACGAGGGCCCCAAGGGCGCCCCCGGCATGCCCGAGATGCTCAGCGCGACCTCCATGCTCGCCGGCCAGGGCCGGGACAAGGACGTCGCGCTGATCACCGACGGCCGCTTCAGCGGCGCCACACGCGGCGCCGCCATCGGCCACGTGGCGCCCGAGGCCGCGGCCGGAGGCGTCATCGGCCTCGTGCGACAGGGCGACATCATCAGCATCGACATCCCAGCACGCACGCTCACCCTCGGCGTTCCGGAGGACGAGATCGCGCGGCGCCGGGCGGCGCAGCCGCCCGTCACGCCGCGCGCAGGCGTAACAGGGTATCTGGCCCGTTACGTCAAATCCGTCTCCGGTGCGGAGAAGGGAGCTGTGCTGCAATGACACCAGACAAGAAGATGAAGGGCTCGCGAGCGCTCGTGGCGGCTCTGGAGGACGAAGGTTGCGACGTCCTCTTCGGCTTCCCCGGGGGCGTCGCCATCCCGTTCTACGACGCCCTCTACGACGCCGAGAACCTGCGTCACGTACTCGTGCGCCACGAGCAGGGCGCCGCGCACGCCGCCGACGGCTACGCGCGCGCCACCGGCAAGGTCGGCGTGTGCACGTCCACCAGCGGCCCCGGCGCCACCAATCTGGTCACCGGCATCGCCACGGCCTACCTCGACTCGGTGCCCCTCGTCGCCATCACGTGGCAGGTGCGCAGCGACCTCATCGGCACCGACGCCTTCCAGGAAGCGGACATGACCGGTATCACGCTGCCGATCGTGAAGCACTCCTATCTGGTCAAGGACACGGCCGATCTGTCGCAGGTGCTGCACGAGGCCTTCCACATCGCCTCGACCGGGCGGCCGGGCCCGGTGGTGATCGACGTCCCGGTCGACATCGCCCTGGGCGAGACCGCCTACCACAAGGCCGACACCCTCGACCTGCCGGGCTACAAGCCCACGGTCAAGGGCCACGTCAGGCAGATCCGCGCCGCCGCGAAGGCGATCAACGAGGCCCAGCGGCCGGTGCTGTACCTGGGCGGGGGCGTGATCAGCTCGAACGCCGCCCCCGAGATCCTGCGCCTCGCCGAGCTGCGCCGCCTGCCGGTGGCGACCACGCTCATGGGGCTCGGCGCCTTCCCGGAGACGCACGAGCTGTCGATGGGCATGCTCGGCATGCACGGCACAGTGACCGCCAACTACGCGGTGCACGAGTGCGACCTGCTCATCGCCATCGGAGCGCGCTTCGACGACCGCGTGACCGGCAAGCTCAAGGCGTTCGCGCCGCACGCGCGCATCATCCACGTGGACGTGGACCCGGCCGAGATCGGCAAGAACGTGGTGCCGCTCATCCCCATCGTCGGCGACGTCAAGCCCGTCGCCGCCGCTCTCGTGAAGGAGTTGCAGGCGTTGGAGTGGTCGGCGGAGCGCTCGGAGCCTTGGCTGGCGCGCATCGCCGAGCGCAAGGCGGAGTTCCCGCTGCAATACGACGATCCCACCGACGGCACGCTGGCGCCGCAGTTCGTGATCCAGGAGATCGACCGCGTCACCGGCCACGACGCCATCATCTGCACGGACGTGGGCCAGCACCAGATGTGGGCGACGCAGTACTACACGTACGCGTTCGCGCGGCAGTTCATCAGCTCCGGCGGCCTGGGCACCATGGGCTTTGGTCTGCCGGCGAGCATCGGCGCCAAGATCGGGCGCCCCGACAAGACCGTCATCGACATCAGCGGCGACGGCGGCTTCCAGATGACCATGCAAGAGCTGGCCACGGCCGTCAACTTCGACGTGCCGGTGGTCGTCTGCATCCTCAACAACGGGTACCTGGGCATGGTCCGCCAGTGGCAGGACCTCTTCTGGAACAAGCGCTACTCCTTCACCTGCATCGAGGTGCAGCCCGACTTCAAGCTCCTCGCCGAGGCGTTCGGCGCCGTGGGCATGCGCGTCACCGACAAAGACCAGGTGGAGCCGGCGCTGCGCGAGGCCATCGCGAGCGGCCGCCCGGCGGTCATCGACTTCAAGACCTCCCCGGAGGAGAACGTGTACCCGATGGTGCCGGCCGGTCAGGAGATCACCGAGATGATCGGCGGCCAGAGCCGCAAGGGGAGGAAGTCATGAAACACACCCTCTCCATACTCGTCGAGAACAAGCCCGGCGTGCTCACGCGGGTCGCCGGGCTCTTCGCCCGCCGCGCCTTCAACATCGAGAGCCTGGCGGTCGGACTCAGCGAAGACCCCAAGCTCAGCCGCATCACCATCGTCATCGACGGCGACGAGCACCCCGTGGACCAGGTGACCAAACAGCTGCACAAGCTCATCAACGTGGTCAAGATCCGCGACCTCGACGCGGGCAACGCGGTGTCGGCCGAGCTGCTGATCGTGCGCGTCGCCGGCGAGGGAGACAAGCGCACCGAAGCGCTGCAGATCGCCGAGATCTTCAAGGCGAAGATCGTCGACGTGGACCGCCGCGCGCTGACGCTGCGCGTGGTCGGCACCAACGACAAGCTCGAAGCGCTCCTCGAGCTGCTGCAGCCGCTGGGCGTGCTCGAGGTCGTGCGCACGGGGACGATCGCCATGGGGCGCGGGAGGGGCTAGCGCCCGCCCGCGCCCGACGGCGCTCCCGCGCGGGCGCCGCTGCGCCGGCCCGCGCTCGCCGCGACGACGGGGGAGGCTGAGTGTACTGTCCGCGGTGCGGGGCCGAGTACCGGCTGGGCTTCGTGCAGTGCTCCGACTGCCTCGTGCCGCTGGTGGATCGGCCGCGCGAAGATCCGGACGCCGAGACGTTAGCGGTACAGAGGCCGGGAGGCCAATGTCCACCGGGAGGGTGTTGCGCCCGCCGGGCGCAGGGGGCAGACTGAACGCATGCACACCGATCTCGATATCAGCAAGCTCTCCGTCGCCGAGCGCATCCAGCTCGCCGAGGACCTGTGGGACAGCGTCGCCGCCGAGACCGGCGAGCTGGCGCTCAGCGCAGCGCAGACGACCGAGCTTGATCGTCGCCTCGCTGAGCTTGCCCGAGATCCCGGCGCCGGCGACTCCTGGGAGGTCGTGCGTGGGCGCGTCGAGCGGCGGCTGCACAAGGCCGGATGACATCTCGCCTCGTCGTCCGTGCGGATGCCGAGGCAGACATTCTCGATGCCGCCCTCTGGTACGAGCAGCGCGCCCCCGGCCTCGGTACCGAGTTTCTGCTCGCCGTCGACGGGACGCTCGCCTAGGTCGCGCGCATGCCGGAGCGCTTCCCCGTGGTCTATCGGGAGTCCCGCCGCGCTCTCCTGCGCCGCTTTCCCTACGCCGTCTATTTCGTCGCTTCCTCCGACCTGGTCAGTGTCGTCGCTTGCATGCACGCGCGTCGCGAGCCGCGTCGCTGGGAGGAGCGCATCGGCAATGACCGCTAACAAGCGGATCAAGCTGGCTCGTCTCAGCGCCGATGTGACCATCAGGTATCGTCGCGCTCGCAGGTTATCTGCGGTGCGTTGGGCAGACGAAGAAACGCGTGATCCCGCTGCGGAAGGTGGTGACCGGTGAGCGACTCCAAGCGCAGTGCCAGGGGCGGCGAGCTCGTCGCCTTCTGGGTCCTGTTCGTCCTCTGGCTCGCCGGCTTCACTGGTGAGATGGCCACCTTCGCGCGCCAGTGGCACGCCATCGACACGGGTGACCCTTCCGCCTTCTCCTCGAACTGGCTCACGCTGACGGCCGCCCTCGCCCTGCTCGCCGCCTGGGTGCTGGCGATCGTCCTCGCCGTGCGTCTGTGCCGCTGGGGTTGGCTGGTCGCCTGCGCGTTGCTCTTCGTCGCCGAGCCTGTCTTTGCCATCGTCATGCTACTCGAGGGGCGCACGACCGCCGCGGATCGCCGGCGCCAGGCGACCTTCGAATCCGCCATGACGCAGGCGCTTGCCGCGCAGGAGGCTGAACGGTCGCAGGGAGGGGCGTGAGCTGTGCCAGCTCAAGCTCAAGCACGGGGCGCGCTGTGCGAGTTCAAGTCCGAAGTGCAGCACTTCTTCCTCTGAGACCGTGTGACTTCGACTTCGAAGCGCAACGCCTTGCGCGCGGTTACATCCACCGAGCGTTCCGCACGGCCAAATGGGACCACAACAGTGCGCGCAGGACGTCGGGCGGATCGCGTCCGGGGCGCCTCGCCAGCATGAGCTTGCCGCTGCCGCCGGGAAGCCGCGCCCTCGGCCGGGCGTCTACCCCAGCTCGGCGCGCCGCCGGAACACCGCGCCGACGGTGTCGAGGATGAGCCGCACGCCGTGCAGGGCCGTGAGCTGGCCCGGCCCGTCGTACTGCGGCGCCACCTCCACCAGGTCCATGCCGATCACGTTGCAGCGCGCACACACGGCGAGCAGGATCGCCTTGGCCTCGTAGTAGCTGAAGCCGCCGGGCTCGGGCGTGCCGGTGCCCGGCGCGATGCTCGGGTCGAGGGCGTCGATGTCGAAGGTGATGTAGGTGTCGGCGCCGATCGGAAGGTGCTCCACGAGCTGCTCGACGAGCGTGTCCCGCGCCTGCTCGCACCAGAAGATGCGCACGCCGCGCTTCTGCGCCAGGCTGATGTTGTCGCTCAGCGTGTGCAGGCCGCGGATGCCGTACTGCGTGATCCCGCTCACGATCTTGTCCTCGTGGGCGCGGATGATAGGGCTGGCGTGCGAGTAGCGCTCGTCGCCCTCTTCGTCCCAGTAGTCCATGTGGGTGTCGAACTGCACCAGCTGGAAGGGCTCGCCGCCGCGCGCGCGGCTCACGGCGGTGAGGGCCTGATAGGCGATCGAGTGGTCGCCACCCAGAGTGACGGGGAAGAGCCCCGCCTCCACCACCGGCTGCAGGCGACCGGTGACGGCCGTCATCCGCCGCGGCGCGCTCGCCTGCGGCCCCAGCGTCACGTCGCCGCAGTCGACCCAGCGCACGCCGCCGAGGAGCTCCACCCCGGCTTCGCCGTCCCAGAGCGGATCGGTCTCGTCGCGATAGGCCCACAGCGTCGAGGCTTCGCGCAGCGCCCGCGGACCCATGCGCGCCCCGGACCGCGACGTGGTGCCTTCGTCGTAGGGCACGCCGAGCACCGCCACGTCGCCGTCCTGCCTCGTCGGCTGCGGCACGTACGGCGCCTTGAAGAAGCTCGCGATGCCCGCGAAGGGCATCTCACCGTTACCCATCTCCTGCACTCCTTTGACGTGCGCCGGAAGTAGTCGAACGCCGGCTCGCAGATCGGCACGACGCCCTTGCGCCCCATGGTGCAGACGATCTCGTGCGTGAGGTGGTGCGCCGGCCGCCGATCGGTGCTGCGATGCTAGCGCACCGCCGGGCGGCGGGGAAGTCCGCCCGGCTTACGCCGGCCGCGGGATCTCGCGCGGCGACCACTCGTAGTTGTCCTTGAGGATCTTGAGGTGCAGCAGGAACTCGGCTTGCTCTACGCCGGGGATGGCGCGGATGTCGTTCACAAGCACGTCCATGAGCTCCTCGCGGTCGTGGACGACGACGCCCACGATGATGTCGAACGCACCCGCGCAGATGCTGACGTAGTCGACCTGCTGCAGCTCGGCGACCGCCTCGGCCACGGCCTCCAGCCGGTCGCCCCTGACGCGCAGATGGATCTGCGCCCAGATCAGCCCCAGGTCGAGCGGGCTGCTCACGGCGACGATCTGGATGACGTTGGTGCGCAGCAGACGCGCGACGCGCTGGCGCACGCTGGCCTCGCTGATGCCGAGGTCTTTGGCGATCGCCGTGTACGCCCGGCGGCCGTCCACCTGCAGGTGGCCGATGATGGCGATGTCGGTCTTGTCCAATGACTGTTTGCGCATGCCGCTCCCTTCGACAGGCCCATTGTACGAATGTCGTGGACTGAACACCAGTGGTTTGCGATATTCAAGGTGCGATACCATACGAGAGAATCCTGAGGAGGCCGGAATGAAGATCGCGCGCAAACCCTCCACCGCACTGCTTCCGACGCCCGTCGTGCTGCTCAGCGTGGCCGGCCACGGCAAGCAGAAGCCCAACATGATCACCCTCGCCTGGGTGGGCACGGTGTGCTCCTCGCCGCCGATGCTCAGCGTCGCTATCCGCCCGTCGAGGCACTCGCACGGCCTGGTCAACGCGGCGCGCGAGTTCGTCGTCAACATCCCGCGCGCCGCTCAGCTGCGGGAGGTCGACCTCGCCGGCGTGACGTCGGGAGCCGAGCACGACAAGTTCGAGGAGCTCGGATTCACCGCGCGGCCGGCGAGTCGGGTGGCCGCGCCGCTCATCGAGGAGTGCCCCATCAACATCGAGTGCGTGGTGCGCCATCAGCTGGCGCTGGGCGCCCACGACCTCTACATCGCGGAGATCGTCGCCACCCAGTACGACGAGGAACTGCTCGACGCGCGCGGCCGCCTGAAGACGGCGGAGCTCGACGCCATGGCCTACGTGGACGGTGAGTACTGGTCTCTCGGCGAGCGCCTGGGCGCCTACGGGCAGGCGTCCAAGGCTCCGCAGGCGGAGAAGAAGTAGACTTACCCGAGTGACCTACTTCATCACAACGCCGATCTACTATGTCAACGGCGAGCCGCATCACGGCCACGCCTACACGACGATCGCCGCCGACGTGCTCGCGCGGTACCACCGCCAGAAGGGCGAGGACGTCTTCTTCCTGACCGGCACCGACGAGCACGGCACCAAGGTCGCCCAGGCGGCCGAAGAGCGCGGGCTCACGCCGCAGCAGCACGTCGACCAGCTGGCGCCGCGGTACCGCGAGCTCGCCGCGGCGCTCGGCGCCAGCAACGACTTCTTCATCCGCACGACCGACCCGGAGCACGAGGCCTTCGTGCAGGGGTTCGTCGAGAGGCTCAAAGCCGCCGGCGACATCGAGAAACGCACCTACGGCGGCCTGTACTGCACCGCCTGCGAAGGCTTCTGGTACGAGCGCGACCTGGCGCCGGACGGCACCTGCCCCGACCACGGCATCAAGCCCACCTGGGTCGAGGAGGAGAACTACTACTTCCTGCTCAGTAGATATCAGGACCGTCTGGCCGAGTACTTCCGCGCACACCCCGGCTGGGTCAAGCCGAAGTCCCGTTACAACGAGGCCCTGTCGTTCATCGAGCAGGGCCTCGACGACATCAGCATCAGTCGCTCGAGTATCACCTGGGGCGTCCCGGTGCCGTGGGACCAGGAGCAGGTCATCTACGTCTGGGTCGACGCGCTCGTCAACTATCTGTCGGCGCTCACGTACGCGCGCGCCGGGGAGGACCTCTCGGCGCGCTTCTGGCCGGCTTCGCTCCACGTCATGGCCAAGGACATCCTCAAGTTCCACGCCGTCATCTGGCCGGCGATGCTCATGAGCGCCGGCTACGAGATCCCCGAGGGCGAGCTCATCCACGGCTACCTGCTGGTCGGCGGCGAGAAGATGAGCAAGACCCGTGGCAACGTGCTGGACCCGTTCGCGGTCATCGCCGAGGTCGGCGCCGAGCCGCTGCGTTTCTATCTCATGCGCGACGTCACGCTGGGGCAGGATGGCGACGTCAGCATGGAAGGCCTCAGAAGCCGCTACAACAACGAACTGGCCAACGAGCTCGGCAATCTCGTCAGCCGCAGCGTGTCCATGATCGGCAAGTATCGCGAGGGGGCCATCCCCGCGGCGCCGGCCGATGAGGTCGTGCAGGACGTGGCGGCTCAAGGTGAGGCGATGGTGCGCGACTCGCGCGCGCACTACGACGCCGACGAGGTCACGGCTGCGCTCGAGAGCATCTGGGAGTACGTGCGCCGCCTCAACCGTCTGGTAGAGGAAGAGGCGCCGTGGAAGCTGGCCAAGGACGAAGCGCAGGCCGGCCGCCTCGACGCGGTGCTGCACGGCCTGGCGGCCGGGCTGCGCCTCGTCGCGCTGGCCGTGTACCCCGTCGTCCCCGTCACGGCGGTCGAGATCCTTCGCCGTCTGGGCCAGGCGCATGG
>Ga0302322_100006181_pt1 | contig 10580 bp, 9 predicted proteins | sample Fen_T0_2_FD_203757 | JGI IMG/M metagenome (GOLD analysis project Ga0302322, IMG submission 203757) | Peat permafrost microbial communities from Stordalen Mire near Abisko, Sweden - Fen_T0_2 | ecosystem: Environmental > Terrestrial > Soil > Wetlands > Permafrost | place: Sweden: Abisko... | reverse complement strand
GCTTGGGTGTGCGGCCCACCTCTTTCTGCAGCTGGTCGAGCCGGGCCTGCAGGGCCCGTAGCTCGGCTTGGATCTCGGCCATCTCCAGCTGGCGATCGTCCCCATCCGGATGGGCAAAGGCCCGCACCTGGATTCTGGGAATGCGGACTTCAGGAACGTGGATATCAGGAATGTCGATGTCCTGATCCATTCCCTCGATGACCAGGTCTTCGTCCTCCCCGGGGCCGCCATCCCTCTTCACCTTGAAGCGCTTCACGATGACGTTCCCGGGATCGCCCTCCTTCTGGATGACCACGGTGCCCGGGGCCTCGCCCCGCCGTCGGATCGTCTGGACGCGCACCTTCCGGCCCTCGGCCCGGGCTTTGTCGAGCTCCGCCCTGGCCTTGTCCATTTCCGCGTGGACGCGGGCCCGCTCCTCGGGGCTCAACTCCTTGAGCTGGACGTCGAGGTCCTTCGTCATGGCTTCGAGATCCCTGGACTGGGCTTCCAGATCCTTCGCATGCCTTTCCATGTCCTTCGTGTGGAGGTCCATGTCCACTGTGTGGGCATCCATGGCCTTGTCATGGGCGGAGAAATCGCCTTGGCGGAGCTCGATGACCCGGGTGTGCCCCCGCTCGCGGTTGGTCTTCCGGACCTGATCCGCCATCCCGCGCAGCCAGTCCTTGCCCTCCTGGTCCAGGGGGCGCTCCTGGCCGTCCACCACGTAGGTGGCCTTTGCCTTGGTGGCGCTGTAGCTGCGGGTCTTCCCACCCTTCTTCTCCTCCACCCGGAAGCTGCCGCCCTCGGCCACCACCACCGGCTCGGGAGCCTCGCCGTTGAGCTTCACATTTCCCTTCATCTGAAGGTCCACCTGGCGGTCGTCGTCCACCACCTTGATGTGCATGTTGCGGTCAGCCTTCGCCGCTGGGGTCTTGTCCTGAAGGGCCACGCCGGCGGCGCCGAGAAGCGAGGCGGCCAGTAGGGTGAGGGCAGTGGCGCGCGCACCGATGGTGACGGGCAGGGCGGGATGGAGCAGATGACGGACGCGGTGCATGAGGGAACCTCCGTTGGCGGCCAGGGCCAGATGGGATGGGGATGGCTGGATGGGTTGGCGCAGGGCCTCCAGATCGGTGAGGGCGCGGGCCAGGATCAGGGGATCGCCGCAGAGTTCGGCCGCCACGTCATCGCAGCAGAGTTCACGCTCGGCGCGGATGCGGCTCGACAACCACCACACGGCGGGATGGTAGAAGAGCAGCACTTCCACCAGGGACTGGAGCAGGTTCACCAGGAAGTCGCCCCGGCGGATATGGGCCAGCTCGTGGGCCAGGATGGCCTCCAGCTGGAGCGGGGCCAGCCCCGTCAGGGCGCAGGCCGGCAGCAGAATCACCGGCCGCAGCCAGCCCAGGGCCGTGGGCACCTCCACCGCCGCAGACTGGAGGAGGCGCACGGTGCGGGAAAGCTTCAGTTCGCGGCAGAGGCACGACAGCACCAGATGCCACTCCGCGGGCACCGGGACCGCGCTGCGGCGGCGGAGGCGCTGCACCCGGATCCAGCTGCCCAGGAACCGGGCGGAGAGCAGCAGCACCCCCGCCGCCCACCCCGTCAATAGCCAGGGCAGGGCAGGATCCAGGGCGGCCTTGAGGCGCTGGGCGAAGGGGAGGTCCGCAGGCGCTTTGGAAAGCAGGGTTGCCGCGGCCGCCATCTTCAATGTCAGGTGTTCGATGGATGCGGAGGCCTGCTTCTCTAGCGAAAGGAAAGTGGCCAAGGGAGCGGCCACCATGAGCACCAGGAAGGCGCAGGCCATGCCGTAGCGGGCCTTGGAGCTGGCGCCGCGCAACAGGGCCAGCGCCAGCCAGGCCAGCAGGCCGAGCAGGGCACCCTGCCAGAGGAAATGGAGCAGGGTCCAGCCCAGGGCCTGGGCCACGGGGTGCAGCACGAGCGACTGGAGCGGGGTCATCGCTTCCTCCCTTCCGCCAGATCAAGCAGCTTGCGGATCTCCACCAATTCCTCGCGGCTGGCCTTGCGGGTGGCCAGGGCCTGCATGACCAGGCTTGTGGACGAGCCGCCGAAGGCCTTGTCCAGCAGGTCATCCAGCAGGTGCCGCTGGGTCTGCGTCTGGGTCTGGGTGGTGGAGAAGGTGTGCACGCGATCCGTGATGTCCCGCAGCACCAGGCCCTTCTCGTTCATGATCTGGAGCATCTTGAGGACCGTGGTGTAGCCCAGGTCCTTCTCCTCCGACAGCACCTCGAAGACCTGCCGGACGGTGCTCGGACCCCGCTCCCAGAGCACCCGCAGGATGGCGAGCTCGGCGTCGGTGGGGCGGGTGGCAGGCTGCATGGGAAGGTCTCCAACAGGGGAATGCCGAAAAGATACGACAAGTTTCGTAGCAGTCAACGAAATTCTTCGTAATCGGTTTAGCTGTCGGGGCTCGTTTCAATTGTCACTTGGTCCTTTCAGCTGCCATTTGTCTCATTTCAAAGGCCATATGCAGGGCATACGTATCCGAGCCTCGGAGGTCTTATCTAAGAAAGAGCTTCACGTGGCACTCGCGGCAGCACAGCAACCCGGGCACGGCTACCCAGGAGGCACACCATGACTCTGAAAGACGCAATGGCGGCCCATAGTCGCCGATTACTGCCGGTGCTGGCCAATACCAGCGCACTATCCCTAAGGAGGATTGCCATGAAAGCAATTGCTCGGTACTGCCTAGTCTGCTTTTCCTTTCTGCTCTTCGCGACCCTGCCCTTGGCCGCCCAGGTGGGCTGGTCCCAGTACGAGATTCCCGGCAAGGACGAAGGCACTCCGGCCATCACCGTGGCGCTCTACTATCCCAGCCCGTCGCCACGCCGGGACATCCCCATGGGTCCATTCATGATCCATGCCGCCATCAGGGGTGGGTCGGAGCCAACGGTCAAGGGGCTGATCGTGCTGAGCCACGGACTGGGCGGCTCGGAGCTAGCCCATAGCCGATTGGCCGAGGCCCTCGCCGCCCATGGCTACCTGGTGGCCGCCCTTCGCCATCCAGGCGACAACTGGATGGACGGTTCCTTGTTGAAGAAGACCCCGGAGCGCTATTTCTTCGAACGGCCGCGCCAAGTCAGCCGGGTCATCGATGCCTTGATGGCCGACCCGATCTGGAAGGACCGCATCGCCCGCGACGCCAAGGGTCCGCGAATCGGCGCCCTTGGTCATTCGGCTGGGGGCTATACAGTCCTGGCCCTGGCCGGGGGTGTGCCCGACCTTGCCCAGGCGAATCGGCACTGCCGGGAGGAAGGCAAGGACGACCCGTTGTTCTGCCACACCGTCGGCTCTGAGCGGCCCATCGTCCCACCCCAGGCTGGCCCAGCCCTGAAGGACGAACGGGTTCGCGCTGTGGTGGCCCTGGCCCCCGTGGGTGTCCTGTTCACGGCCGAGTCCCTGGCCAAGGTTCGGGTCCCCGTTGCGATCTATGCTGGAGTACAGGACCGCTGGCTGGTGCCGCGCTTCCACGCCATGTGGGTCGCAAAAAATGTATCTGGCGCAGAACTTCACATGGTGCCCAACGCCTGGCACTTTGCCTTCACGGATACACCCAGCTACCCCATTCAGACCCCGGATGGCGACATGGCCGCCGATCCTCCCGGGTTCGACCGGGCCGCCTTTCTGAAATCACTGGGGCCAGAAGTGGCAGGCTTCTTCGACAAGACACTTAAATAGGGCCCAACCCCACATATTTGGAATCTCCTTCCAGTACAGCCCTGCAAACAAGCCTGACAACGTGAAACGGATCGGTGAGGGCTCGGTGAACTCCGGAATCTTCTGGACCACGAAAGAGTCCCTTACCAGGATCGGCCACAACGGAGCCGATCCCGGCCTGGTCACGATGATGCTCTCGGATGTCGACAAACAGATCGGGGTGATCTTGTTCGTAAACACCGCGATTCGCCAGGAGGACGGAGAGGCCTACGGGGCCATCTTCGATGGCCTCTGGCAACTTGGGGTGGATCTCAAGGCACCCAGGCGGACCAGGAGTTGGGGATATCTTGACAAACCCCATCTCCCGAATCCGGAGTATTTCGAAAACTCAGTTTCCTATCAGTAACACATGACCCCGGGATGGGTTTCTTCGAGCTTGCCCACCCCTGCCGTCTTCCCAACCTACCGGCTATCCCAGGCGGGCTGCATTGGGGTCAGAAGGTCATCACCTTCATGGTGTTGGTGGTCCCGGTCTTCCAGAGCGGCAGCCCCATGGTCATCACGACCCGGTCGTGGCTGCTGGCCCCATGTTTCTGGATGAGCAGGGCGCGAACCACCTCGACCATTTCATCGGTGCTGGCCACCTTCGGAATCACCAGGGCCGTCACGCCACGCAGAAGCCCCATGAGCCGGCCGATGCGTTCCTCCACCGTGGCGGCCAGTACGGGTGTTCCTCCCGCCAGACGGCTCACCATGCGGCCCATGCCGCCCCCTTCGGTGAAGGCCACGATCCAGCGGGCGTTGATCTCGTCGGCGGTGCGGCAGGCGGCGAAGGCCACCGAGATGTCCGTACGGGCCAGCACCCTCTCCGCCAGATCCTCGGGCAGGGTGGTGGCCCGCTGCTTCACATTGGCGTCCGCCTCGGCGGCGATGCGGGCCAGCCACTGGACGGCCTCCACCGGGTGCGCCCCCGTGGCGCTTTCCGCGCTCAGCATCACGGCGTCAGTGCCATCCCAGATGGCGTTGGCCACGTCGCTGGCCTCGGCCCTCGTGGGCTGGGCGTGCTCGATCATGCTCTCCAGCATCTGAGTGGCGGTGATCACGGGCTTGAGGGCCTTGCGGGCCGCCTTGATGATCTGCTTCTGAAGACCCGGCACGCGCTCGACGCCCAGTTCCACGCCCAGGTCGCCCCGGGCCACCATGACGCCCCAGGAGACGTCGAGGATCTCCGCCAGCTGCCCGAGGGCCGCGGGATGTTCGATCTTGGCGATGATGGGCTGGGTGCCGCCCAGGTGATGAATGATGGCCTGGAGCTGCTGCACGTCCGAGGCGCGGCGCACGAAGCTCTGGGCGAAGAGATCCACCTGGTGCTCCACACCCCAGCGGATATCGGCATGATCCTTCTCGGTGAGCGGATCCATGACGATGTCGAGGCCGATGGGATGGATGCCCTTCCGCGATTTCAGCGGGCCGCCGATGACCACTTCGGCCTTCAGCGTGTCGAGGCTCTTGGCGAGGATCTTCACGGTGATGGCACCGTCGTCCAGGAGCCAGTGTTGGCCGGCTTCGGCGCCCTCGAAGAGCTCGGGGTGGGGCAGCGGGGCCGCCCAGGCGTATCCGGTCGGGACCGGTGTTCCCGGCACATAGAAGATGCCCTCGCTGCCATCGGCGAGATCCAGCGGCGCGTCGAGGATGCCGATGCGCCACTTGGGTCCCTGCAGGTCGAGGAAGACGGGAATGGAGCGACCCAGTTCCAGGGCCAGGGAGCGGACCAGCACCAGGGCCTGCGCCCGGGATTCAGGGTCTCCGTGGCTGGCATTCAGACGGACCGCATCCGCCTCTTTCATGGCTTCCCGCAGACGATCACCCTGCATGAGGGCAGGTCCCAAGGTCATCACGATTTTGGTCTTCCGCAAGTCAGCTCCCAATACATGCACGGACAAGGAACATCAGGCCCGCTCTATCGACTTTAAGGCAGTAGCCGTGACGGGGTTCAGTGGAGGGTGAAGGTGGTGTCGTGTCTATCCATGGACCGACTTCAAAGGAGAGGCAATGAAGGCTCCCGAGAGTCAGTTTCGGCATAGATGTCAAAGGTGTTGGTGGTTGAAGATCTCAAATTCGAGGCCCTCGTTTCCCGCCGGGGCGAGCCCAGATCCTTTAATTCAACGGAAACTCATTCATCACCGGGGAAAGCAGGTTGGACAGCTCGGTATGGAACCATTCAAATAAAAAAGGATGCACCAGGGCCCCGCCGACCCAGCTTGACCCGCCAACCCCCCGCCACGTACTCTCCCCCCAGGAGTCCTGTTTTGAAAATGACCCAGGGAGAGAAGTCGGAACGAAGCCGAGGCGTGATCCTGGAAGCAGCGCTTCAGCTCTTCTCGAAGCACGGGTACCGGGGCACCTCCATCCGCGAAATTGCGGAGCAGGCGGGCCTGTCGACGGGCAATGTGTATCACCACTTCCCGGACAAGGAGGCCCTGTTCAGGACGCTCCTGGACCAGTACTGGGAGGCCATCGACACGCCGGATTTCCCGTTCAACAAGGCCCTGGCCGCGGGCGCCTTCCCGAATGATCTCGAGGCCCTCGCCGCGGCCGCCCAGGAGAGCGTCCGGGCCTACCGCCGACATGTGGCCCTGATCTATGTCGATGTGGTGGAGTTCGATGGCACCCATATCCGGAAGTTCTACTCGGGGATGCCCGGACGGTTTGCGACCTTCATGACCAAGCGCTTCCCTGGAGGCAGCCTGAAGGACCAGTTGGCGCCGGGAGTGGATCCCACCACGGCCGTGATGCTGGCGAGTCGGATCTTCCTCCAGTATTTCGCGGTGGAGGTCCTGTTCGGCGTTCCCGAGCAGCTGGGCAAGGAGACCCCGAACGCCATATCTGAGATCTCGGATATCCTCCGCCACGGCCTGTTGCGGCCCATAGACACCAAGAAAAAATAGGCATCTAAATAAAGTCATAGATTGTTTTGACCATTGTTGCCTATGGCCGATGGGCCATCGGGCTCCGTGCCTTCGCTTGCTGACCGGAGGGGATGCGACTTGGGTCACATCCGGGAAGGGCTTCACCGATTCTCCGTTGACAGAGGCGTGACCAGGGTGTGAAGTTTCACAAAACCTACCGACTGTTCGTTTTTATAAGAACCCACCGCTTCGCCCGGCCCACTCCCGGTAGCTGCACACGAGGAACCATGAGTCTCCCTGGCTTGAAAGTAGGTGCGCCGCCCGTCGAGCCATCGGCTCTGGCGCCTGCTTCAGCAAGGCCCAGGACACCTTCCGTGACCTCCAGCCTCTTGGTCACGGGCAACAGCCAGGTCTCTCTACCCGGGGGGGAAGGGAGCCTGGCCCTTGCGGGTCCACGGTTCACCGGCACCGATGGCGCCTTCATTCCAGTGGCACTGGCTGCCATGAACCCTTCACTCGCATTCGATCGCTGACATCGGAGTTATGGATGAACCGCTACGCGACGATTGCGTCAACGAGTTGCTACCTGCCCAACATCCGGGTGCACAACGATGACCTGCGGAAGCGATTCGCGCACTTTCCCGAGTTCGTGGACAAGATGGAAGCCTCTTCGGGGATCCAATGCCGATGGCATGCCCCCGAAGACTGGGCGACCTCCGACCTTGCGCTGCCGGCGGCGAAGCAGGCCCTGGAACGGGCCGGCCTCCGTCCCGAGGACGTGGACCTGATCATCCTCGGCACCGATTCCCCCGACTACATCACCCCGGCCACTTCGGTGGTCCTGCAGCACAAGCTGGGCGCCGTGAACGCGGGGACCTTCGATGTGGGCTGTGCCTGCGCATCCTTCCCCACGGCCCTGGCCTGCGGGGCGGGCTGGATCGCGACCAACCCCGGCATCCGCACGGTGCTGGTGCTGGGGGTTTACCTGATGCACAAGCTCGCCTCGCCCGATGACCCGATGGCCTTCTTCTACGGAGATGGGGCTGGCGCCGCGGTGCTCGTGGCCTCGGACCGCCCCGGCTTCCTCGGTGCAGCCGCACAGGCCGGTGGGGCCTACCACAAGCACTGGGGCATCTATTCGGGCGGCACCTACGAACCGGCGACCGCGGCCTCGGTGGAGGCGGGCCGCACCACAGTGAAGATGCTCGAGCGCTATCCGCCCGAGATCAACCATGAGGGGTGGCCGCGGCTGGTACGCAAACTCGCCGATGGGTGTGGCTTCGCGGTGCCCGACATCGACTTCATCCTCTTCACCCAGGTCCGGAAGCCTTCCATTGAGCTGATCATGGCGGATCTCGGCCTGCCCATGGAAAAGACGCACACCATCATGGAGGCTTGGGGTTACACCGGTTCGGCCTGCATCCCGATGGCCCTGGATGATGCCCTGGCCAAGCAGAAGATCCACTCCGGCGACCGGCTCGTGCTGGTCGGCTCTGGGGTGGGCTACAACCAGGCTGCCACCGCGTTCATCATGCCCTGAAATCCAACTCTGAGAAGTGAAGCCAAACACCCAGTAACCGAAAGGAAGCGAGTCATGAGCAGAGCAAGCATCATCGGAGCGTATAACACGCAGTTCGGGTCGTTCGTGAAGAAGGACAAGGCGACGGGATTGATGACGGATACCAAGACCTACTACGACCTGCTGGTGGAGGCGGGTCGGGGTGCGATCGCGGATGCGGGTCTGGAGGCGAAGGACATCGACGCGATCTATGTGGGCTCCTGCTCGCCGGGTTCGTTCATCAACCAGGAGCACGTGGCGCCGCTCGCCGCGGAGATCGATCCGGCGCTGCGGTTCAAGCCGATGACGCGCTGCGAGTGCGCCTGCGCGTCGAGTTCGGTGGCGCTCTACGACGGGGTGTATGCGGTGGAGGCGGGGCGGGCGAAGCATGTGCTGGTGATCGGTGTGGAGAAGATGAACCTGCTGCCGACGCCGCAGATGACGCACGTGTTGGCCTGCTGCTCGCATTGGCCGACGGAGGGTTCGCGGGGGATGTCGTTCCCGATGCTGTTCGCGGAGTATGCCAAGGGGTACCAGGCACACTACAAGATCCCGACCGAGGAGCTGGAGAAGATGCTCTGGACGGCCGGAGCGCTCTGCTACAAGAACGGCGCCGAGAACCCGCTGGCGCACGTCCAGAATGGCCCCGCGACCGTCGAGGCCATCATGAAGCTCAATGAGCTCGATGCGCGGGGCAAGTGCAAGAACATGATGATCGCGGCCCCCCTGCGGCTGCATGACTGCTCCCTGGTGACGGATGGCGCGGCGGCCCTGGTGATCACGCAGACGGCGAACGTGAGCAACCGGAAGCGGGCGGTGGAGATCGCCGGCATCGGCCACTCGGTGGAGCGCCTGGCGGAGAACGTGCGCCCGAACATGTACGACCTGATGGCGGGGAAGGACGCGGTGGCCAAGGCCTTCAAGGAGGCGGGGATCACGGCGGCCGACATCGACCTGGCGGAGGTGCATGACTGCTTCACCATCAACCAGATCCTGTCCACCGAGGCGCTCGGGCTCTCGGCGGATGGCCGGGGCGGCTACGACTACCTGGAGGGCCGGTTCACCCGGGAGGACAAGGTGGCCATCAACCTGTCGGGCGGCCTGAAGTCGAAGGGACACCCCGTGGGGGCCACCGGGGCCTCCATGCACGCCCTGATCTACAAGCAGCTGATCGGGGAGGCCATCGGGGTGAAGGCGAAGAAGGCCGACATCGGGGTGGCGTTCAACGTGGGCGGGTCCGCCGTGACCAACTGCGTCACCGTCCTGAGAAAGCTGTAGGGGGGGGACGACCATGCCAACCCTCACCTACAACGACATGACCTTCACGGTGGCGCCGCGGGGCGACCGCTGGGACATCAGCTACGCCCTGCCGAACGGTGCTGGCGCGCTCGCGGGGGCGGGGCTGTTCGCGGGCCTGTCCGAGGCCGAGGCGACGGCCCGGGCGCTGGCCCTGATCAAGACGATCTTCCCGGTGGGCATCAGGTGCGTGGGCCCCGATGTCACTCATCCGAACACCATCGGGGATCTGAAGATCATCGGTCCGGATGTCACCCACCCCAACTTCATCTACTGGAACAAGGACAGCGTGTCCTGCCCCAAGCAGCTCTGAGCAGGCTCAATCCCATCCATTCAAAGGACGATTCACATGGACATCAAAGGAAGCGTGGCCCTGGTGACAGGCGGCGGCAACGGCATCGGCGAGGCGGTGGTGAAGCACCTCGCCAGGCACGGGGCCAAGGTGGCGGTGGTCGATATGGTGCAGAAGAACATCGACCGGGTGGTGAAGGAGATCAAGGAGGCGGGCGGGGAGGCCGTGGGGATCCAGGCCAATGTGACCAGCGAGGCCGATACCGCCCGGTACATCAAGGGGACGCTGGAGGCGTTCGGGCAGCTGAACATCGCGGTGTCCTGCGCGGGGATCATCCGGGACGGGACGATGCTGAGCCTGGACAAGGAGACGGGGCAGGTGTCGAAGAAGCTGGGCCTGGACAAGTGGCAGGCGGTGATCGACACGAACCTGACGGGGACGTTCCTGTGCATGCGGGACGCGGCGGAGGCGATGGTGAATGGCGGCTGGCAGGGCCTGCTGGTGCCGATCTCGTCCGTGAACAAGATCGGGCAGGTGGGTCAGATCAACTACTCCTCGGCCAAGGTGGCGGACGCGCTGATGCCGAAGATCATCATCGGGGAGTTCCTGATGCGGGGGATCCGGAACATCCGCTGCGTGGCGATCGCGCCGGGCTACACGGCGACGCCGATGCTGACGGGGATGAACCAGGACGCCCTGAAGGCGATCCTGGAGGACGTGCACCTGGGTCGCCTGGTGGCGCCCGAGGAGATCGCCTCCATGATCGGCTACTGCGTCCAGAACGAGGCCCTCAACGCCACCACCATCGAGATCACCGGCGGTCTCTGCTACCCCAAGGGCATCGCCAAGTAAGGCCTTGGTCCTGCCCCGA
>Ga0302322_100006180_pt1 | contig 10581 bp, 7 predicted proteins | sample Fen_T0_2_FD_203757 | JGI IMG/M metagenome (GOLD analysis project Ga0302322, IMG submission 203757) | Peat permafrost microbial communities from Stordalen Mire near Abisko, Sweden - Fen_T0_2 | ecosystem: Environmental > Terrestrial > Soil > Wetlands > Permafrost | place: Sweden: Abisko... | reverse complement strand
GTGCTCCTCGACAATACTTACTGCTCCGGCATTCTTAGCGCCGACGGTCATCAGTGGTCGGATACGGGCATTACCACGGATTACATGGAGAAGTCGTTTGCCGGCTTCCCGCGCAGCTATCCCGACGGCATGGAAGACGACGACGTGGATGCACTGGCGTACTCCCCGGCTGGGTTCATTTGGGACAACGTGCTCGCCCACCGCCAGAGCCTGCGCATTTATGGGGAGTTCGCCGCGACGGAAAAGCGGTGGACGGATCCCAACCGGAAAGGCAGCATCAAGTTTCCCGAGCATTGGAAAGATTTTACGAATGACGCGGGCGAGCTTCGGATCTGGAGCCGGCCAATGATCGAATCCATCCGCCCGTATCTCTGCACCAATACCGTGGGTTGGGACATGAATATACCGGATGTTTTCCGAGCGCGGGAGTTCATCAAGGAACTGGGGGAATACGAAAAAGCCGGGCGGCTACCGAACTTCATCATCATCTGCCTGCCCAACGACCACACCAGCGGCACCAAACCCGGCGTGCCAACCCCGGCGGCGCACGTGGCGGACAACGACCGCGCGTTTGGCCAAATCGTCGAAGCGCTGAGCAAGAGTTCCTTTTGGAAGGCTACCTGCATCTTCGCCATTGAAGACGACCCGCAGGCGGGCTGGGATCACGTGAGCGGCTATCGCACGACCGCCTATGTGATCAGCCCCTACACCAAACGCGGGGCGGTGATCAGCACCCAATACAATCAGCCTAGTCTGTTACGTACCATGGAGCTGATGCTCGGGTTGCCGCCCATGAACCAACTCGACGCCACCGCCACACCCATGAACGATTGCTTCACTTCGGTGCCGAATTTCGCGCCGTTCACCGCGCTTTCCAACAACGTGCCGCTGGATCAGTTGAATCCCGACCCCAAGAAACTTTCCGACCCGCTGCTGCGCAAAAATGCCTACGCCTCGGCCCGCCTGCCCCTCGACCAAGCGGACCAATGTCCGGAAGACCAACTCAACCGCATCCTCTGGCACGCGCTGAAAGGGGCTTCCGCGCCGTACCCGCAATGGGCGGTGAGCCTGGTGGCGGACGACGATTGAGGCGAAGGCCGTCGATCGTCGCAAGGCCCACGACCACTCAGAGCGGCTTGCGGAAGGTTGAAGCAGCGCTTGCATTTCAGGCGCTGGCGTCCCATGCTGACACGGTAACGATTTATCGAGTCCCACTACGGGGCTGTTGTAATTTATGAACATCAATCCGGAAACGGACCTTGACTTGGAGAAACTGTTCCTGCCCGCTTGGGCGCAGGGCGTTTCCGACGCGAACCGCTACGCCAAATACACGGGCAACGAAGGCGCACCCCGGGGTGAACGGGGCGATGGCGACCGCCGGGGCGGACCGCGCCCGCCGCGGCGTGATGCCGGTCCCGGAGCTCGCCAGGATCGACCTGGAGGCCCGCGGCGCGAAGGCGGTTTTGGGCGGCCCTCACGGGATGAGCGGGGCGGCCCCCCGCGGGATGATCGCCGGGGCCCGCCGGAACGCCGCGAGGCGCCGTTACCGCTGCCACCGATTTCTGCCGCATTGATTCCGGACGAACGGGGCGTTCAGTCCATGGCGCGTCAGGTGAAAATGACGGGCCGGGCGTTTCCGTTGTTTGACATCGCCTTCTTAATTTTGCAAAAGCCGGAGCGTTATTCGATTCGCCTGACGGTGGAGAAAAATGCAGCAGGTCAGCCCGCGCAGCCTATGTTCCTTTGTGCGCTGGATGACACGGTTTGGTTAAGCGAAGAGGAGGCCGTGGCGCATGTACTGCAAAAGCATTTTCCCACGTTCTATCGGGCGGAGCGCACAGCGACCGAGCCGCCCAAGGGCGTTTATACCTTTGTCGGCCAGTGCGACCTGAGCGGTGTGGTGTTAGGCCCGCCGAACCATCACGATTACCAGAATCAACTGCGCAAGCTGCACACGGAACGCTTCAGTCGGATGCCGTTTGACGTTTACAAATCGCGCGTGAAGATCGTGCGCGATGAGGCGGTGGTAAAACAGTGGGTTGAGGAACAAAGCTGGAAGACGGAATATGTCGCGCTGAATGTACCCGAGCCGCTCACGCTTCCAAACCGCGAGGAGGTGGAGAAACATTTCCGGGTCACGCACAAGGACACGATCATCAAAGCGGTCGAGTCGCAGATCGTCAGCGGCGTAGCGTGTCGTTCATTGCGGGGCGGACTGAGCCGCGTGGTGATGCAATTGCTGGCCGATCAGCGGCGTTTTCCGATGCAGATTGCCACGGCACTGAGCCAGTCCTTTGCCCATAGCGGGCTGCACTTCTTTAAGGTCAACAAGACCGTCACCCATGTCGCGGTCGCACGGCCCTGTTACCTTGATCTGGACACCACGCCCGTTTCCGAGGGGGTGCGACGTATCGTGGATTTCATTAACGCGCATCCCAAATGCAACCGGCGCAAACTGATCGAAGCCCTGGTGCCGACCCCGGCGCCGATCAACCCGGCGGCGGCGACCGCAGGGGAGGCCAGCCGGACGGAGCTAAACGCCGCGGAACCGACGACCGAGCAAGCCGCGATGGTTGGCGACCTGCACTGGCTCGTGCACCAAGGGCACGTCATCGAATTTGCAAACGGCCTTCTGGAAACGGCGAAGAAGCCTGCACCTAAACCGCTCAAACCGGAAGCGAAGCCGGTGACCGTTGCACCGACCGTCGTGAAAGTCACCGCGCCGGTTGAAGCGTCGGTTGAAGCTCCCGTCGCAGCCGCCGTCGTCCCGGTCAGCCAGGCCGCGGAGGAAGTTTCGTCCGGTCCGGCGACGGAAACCGCCGCCCCCTCACCCGCGAGCGAGGTAATTTAAGCCGCGCCTAATTGCCAAAAGCAAAGGCTGATTCCGCCCGGCGGAATCAGCCTTTTGCTCTCGCAACCTATGAAAAAACTTGGCCCGCCGTGGGTTCAGGCTTTGCCAAATCGCTCGACCAGTCCGGCGAAGCCGGTTTTTGTCTCGGGCGCTTGTTCCCGAACCTTGAGTTGGCCGAGAATGGCGTGCCAGCCAATGTAGATTTTATGCCATTGATTCTCGAGGCTGCGCAACGCGCCTTCACTCAATTCGCTCAGGTAGCGGAGCGAGGGCGAGTTGCCAATCAGGCTGTGAATTTCCTCCTTGGTGGGCGAACTGACTTCCATGCCCGCCAGGATGCGTTCGAGCTCCTGCACCAGCACACTCTTCATCTCGAGGAAGTGCGTTTCGTCCTCGGACCCAAATTTTTTGGTCCGGGCGATGTTGATGAAGTGATTGAATTGCTTCCAACATTCGAGGTAGTTCTCGGTCTGTTGAATCAGCGGATGCATTTTCTGGTTGCTCATAGATCGGAGGTTTTTAGTTTGTGGGTGGAGACAGAGGAGGTCGAGGTCGTGAGAAAAACGAGGGCGCCGCCGCGCAGTTCCCGGGCGGTGATGGTTAGGCCAGGATAATAAACGCCGAGTTCATCCAGCGGGAGCTGCGCGGCGTGCGCAGCCTGAAAAGTTTCCACCACGCAACGGCCGATCTCCACGATCAATTCGGGCGGAAAGCTCGAAGGCAGGGTGGTGGCGAGAACGCTGCCGCCGCGATCCAAACTGAAACTGCCCGAATGCAGCTGCAGCAACGGCCGGGCGGGTTTGGAAAAAAAGCTCAGGAGCCCCATAAAGTCAGAATTTTTCTCATCCGGTCGCGGATTTCGCCGGCGCCAAAAGTCTGCCGCCAGCCCACGCACAGCGCCACGTGGCCTTTTTGCGCGAGGGCGACGTTGCGTCGGCCGCCCAAGCCGGTGACTTGCTCCAGCGTGCCCGCCTGCAGCGCCTCGCCGAGCGTGCGGAACCGTTCAAGGCTCTGCCGCGTCCAGCTCGCGAGACGTTCGGGGTTTTCCAAGCCCCGGGAATCCACTTTGGTCTCGGCCGTGATTCGCAGTACGAACTCCACCCCGTCGTGCTGCGAGAGCGTCGTCAGGCCGTTGGTATCGCCGCCCGCCGCCTGTCCCGGCATGGCATTTGCCGAATTATCGGTGTTGCCGGCCTCGTCGAAGGCCTGCGCGGTTTCAAGCAGCAATGCGTTGTAGGACTTAAAAATAGTGCGGGCGCGGCCCGGTTCCGGCGGCAGAAACTCGAAATTGCCCGTGCGCCAGCTCAAAATCTCTTGAAACGCCTCCTCGCCACGCGCCGCCTCGGTTTCGGCGTCGATCAATTCACCGTCATTCACCCAGATGCTACCGATGAACGGCCCGTTGGTGACGCGCAGCATCGAGGAGCTTTGCGAGATGCACTCCAGTTGGACGAGGTCTACGAGACTCTTGCTTTGCATGCCACGGAAACCGGGCTCGGATTCGCGACCGAGGAGCGATTCGAGACATTCCATGAATTGCTTCATCTCCGGCTCCGTCCCCGGCTTGTGCCAGTAGAGATCCACGCCGAGCGCGTAAACACGAGAACGGAACTGTTCATCGACCATCGAAGTCAGAACGACGGTGCGAAGTTCGGGAAATTTCCGCCGAACGATGGAGAGCAGTTGCAGCCCGTCCATCTTGGGCATCTTCAAATCAGTGACGAGCAACCGATAGGGAACCGCCTCCAGCATCGCGATCGCACGGGCGCCGGACGGGGCGGTATGAATCTCCGGTTGACTGGGCAGCGCAGCGAACGTTTCCCGATAGACTTCGAGCAGGTCCGGATCATCATCCACTAACAATGCTTTAGGCCGTGTTTCCATTTATTCTGTTCGGTTAGAACGGCCGGTTTGTTATTCGCCACGCGATCCGCAGACCCGGCCTGCTTCGACCATTACCAAGCAAGTGGTATTCCGTGTGTCTGATTTTAGAAACTTAATCTGCTCTGGCGTTTGTTTTTACGCGCTCCGTAATTGGACAATCAGAACCAACGCGCTTGGATCGTCCGAAGGCGTGACAAGCCAAGGCAACGAGCGAGACAACCAGTCCAGCGATGGGACAAGCTTTCGAAATATTCGCCGTTTGGCAACCAGCCTGGAACTACGGTTCCACAAAGTCCACTTGGTTGCTCACCCACCAATTTATTTCCACCCGGCTGAGGCGTCACCCCCGCCTGTAAGCCCTTCGACCCCACGCCACTCATTATGTGCGCGCAGCAGTGAAGTGTTAGGCTCAGGACGCGAACCAGACTCCGGACAACGTGTTACAAAACAGTGCTTCTACAAGTCTGACTCACGGTACGTCCAGTCCGGCAAGGGCCAAGGTTTAAGGGGGAGCAGCTAGCCTCGCGCTTTGTACCGATAATTGCACAACTTAGGAAGCATGCGGCCTCAACGGGTACGATTAGATGTGCTCGATTGAAATCTCTAGGCCTGGATTTCATCCCTATTCCAACACATCGCCGTCTCGTGGCACGTTTGCTGCAAGGATAGTTTCAAGTAGTAAATGAAATCAGTTGTGAAGTTTTGTGTGACTAATGCCAACTCAGGCCAGACGAATCCAACGTCCGCCGGGGCTGGGTTGTGGTTTAGAGCAAAACAAGGATGGTCCAGGACCTGAACGATGGCCACGAACATGAGAGCATCATTTAATAGAGGGAAGTCGGGTTTGTTTGGTTACCTTAAGGGGTTTTTCCAAAAAACCGAAGCCCCGGCCACAGAAGGGTCGTATGCCGAAACGGATGTGATGGTCGACGCGCCCGCGCTCAATCCGCCGCCCGTCGCGGTCGCGCCGCCCCCAGTGCCCAAGAACGGCAGTGGCCACCACAACATCCCGGGCGTCGCCATCCCGCTGCAATCGGTGCTTAACGGATTCCCCCTAGAATTGAAGGCAAAGATTCGCGTCCCGGCCGTTGGCGATTTCGAAATTACAATCCCGCTCGACAAAGTCCTCTCTCAACTTGGTCAAGGCATGGTGCAGGTTCCCTTCGGCGACATCCGCACAGCCGCGCCGCACGTATTTGACCCCGGGATCGAAAGCGATCGCGTTCCCGTCGCCCTCCCGCTGGGTGAAATTCTTTCGCGCCTCAACCCTGCCCTCCTTGTCCGTCGCACGGCCCAGCGACAAATCGAAGTCCCCGATGAAATCAGCAGTCCCTTCGACGCATTCGGCAAGGGGCTCTCGCTTTCGGTGGGGAACGCGCAGCCGGTGACTCCGGCTGCACCGCACAAACCCGCGCCCGGTCTCAACCGACCGGTGCGCGGCTCGCTTTCTTCCGTCCCCACGCCGCCGGCGCCAGCCGCCTTGCCGCCGGCCACCACAATTCCATTTTCATACCCCAAACAGCCGTCCGCACCCGCATCGCGCCCGCAATCGACACTTCCCCAAACCCGTCCGACAGCTCCAGGGCAATTCACACCGGCCCCGCGTCCGACACCTCAGCCCGCCGCAGCGCCCCAACCCACGGCCGCAAAACCTGGGAATTCGGTAATCACCACTCCCTTGAACGCGCTTTGGGACAACTGGCCCGATCCACTGCGCCGGGAGATAGTACAAAACAAACTCGCCGATGCGAGACTTGCCCTGCCCACTGACTTTGTCGAAGCCGCCCTGAAAACGGGCCGCGTGGTATTTCCCTGGAAGCAGCTTCGCTCTTGGATCCGTCCCGCAACCGTTCCGGGGGGATCGGCGCATGACGCGCTGGAACTGGAATTACCGCTCAAGGTGATTGCACCATTGTTTATCGCCAGGAAACAGGCCACCGCCCAAGCCCCGACGAAAACCACCGTGGATGAAACCATTCCGAATCTGTTTTTCGGTTTCCCGCAGCCTGCCGCCACGGCACCAGAAGTTTCGCGGGCCCCTGTCGTCGCAACACCAGAAGTTCCGCGAGCCCCAATCGAAGCAGTGGTGCCCATCGTGCCTCCGGGGCCCATCGAACTAATGCCCACCGCAGCGGCGACCAAATCACCAACCCCACCGGGGGCCGCCGCCCCACTCAAGCCGGCGGATACGAACTATTACATTTGGGACGAGGTCTCGGAAACGACGCGGATGCACGCGGAAGAAATCAAGCGTAATGGTTCAACGGGCACGGAGTTCGTCACACGTTACGCCTCGCCGAATGAAATTGTTTCCCGCGCGGCGGGGTTCGATGGTGTGGCCGGTGCGCTCATTGCGCTCCCGGACGGATTGATGGTTGCGAGTCGCATCCCAGCGGACATGAACGGCGACACCCTTGCGGCGTTTCTGCCGCAGATCTTCTCCAAAGTCAGTAACTGCACCAAGGAATTGCGCCTGGGTGAGTTGAACAATCTCAAATTTACGGTTGGCAACATCCCGTGGCAAATCTTCCGCGTGAACGCCATCTTCTTTGCCGCTTTCGGCCACGCGGCCCAACCCCTGCCCACCGCGGAATTGGCGGCTCTCGCCGTCGAGCTCGATCGCAAGAAAAAATAATTTATTATGGCCATTATCAACCAAGCGACCAAGGAACTGCAGGTAAAAATCGTGTATTACGGGCCTGCCATGTGCGGGAAGACGACCAACCTCGTCCAGGTTCACGATCACGTGCAAACTGCCGCTGGCAGCAAGGGCAAACTCGTGTCCCTTGCAACCAGTTCCGACCGCACGCTCTTTTTCGATTTCCTGCCCATCGAAGCGATGTCGATCAAGGGATTCAAAACAAAATTCCAGCTGTATACTGTGCCGGGCCAGGTAATTTACAACACCACCCGCCAGCTGGTGCTGCGCGGTGTGGACGGAATCGTGTTCGTCGCCGATTCGCAATATGAGAAGATGACCGAAAATGTGGAAAGCCTGCAAAATCTGGCCGACAATTTGAAGGCGTTGAAGCTCAATCTTGATGACATTCCGTACGTCCTCCAATACAACAAGCGCGACCTGCCCAACGCGGCGCCCATCGAATATATGGATTTTCTGCTCAATAACCGCGCCATCCAAGTGCCATCCTTCGGCGGCGCCGCGCACAAATGTGAAGGCGTCTTCGAGACGCTCAACATGATCACTCGGATGCTGCTCAACAAGTTCATCAACCGCAGCACACCGCAGTATGCCTGATATGGCTACTCTCCCCCAACTGTTTGAGGAAGACGTTCAGCGAATAGACGATCTCCTGAGCGAGTTTCTGGAGCGCAGCGACGCCACCACCGCACTGGTGATTGACAAAGGTGGTTTCCTCATTGCCAGCCACGGGGACAGCCGCCGGTTCGACCTGACCACGATTGCCGCGCTCGCCTCGGGCGCCTACATGGCGAATCAAACCATCGCCAACCTGGTCCATGAGGAAAACTTTGACAGCGTTTATCAGCACGGCGACAAGTTTAGCATTTTCGTGGCGAACATCGACGAATCCTGCCTCTTGATGGTGATTTTCCCCTCCAACGTCGGCGTGGGAATAGTAAAATACCAAGCCACCGAAACCCGCACAGATATCGCGACCCAGCTCCTCATCGCCCAGGATCGCGATCCGGAGGCCGGCCTGGATCTTTCCGTGATGAATTTGGCCGACCCCAGCGAACTGTTCAAAAGGCGCGATTGATGTAATGAAATGCTGGTGCGTTAAGGCTAGGCGGCGACCCGGCCACGTACTAGCGTTTCATTGCGGAACGAAAACCACCAGCCTCGCGTGCGCGCCATCGCAGCGGGTCTAGCGTTGCAAACGCTGGCAGCCGCACCAAGCACCAATTTTCGCCTCGGCCTGTTGGCAGCGGCGGTACGAAGCCTCAGCTCAAGTGGCCGCCATCGAGCAACGGCTGAGTTTTAGTTAGCCCGGACCGGCGACACTAAAGCACCGCGAAGTGGGCCGTTTGTCCGGCTGGCGGGGTGAGTGCTCGCTTGATTCCTTGATGAAGCGCAGCAGTTGCCACCATGGTCCGTGCTTCGGCGGTAAAGATGAGTCCTACCGCCGCAGCGATTTCAGTGGCGATCCTGCGACTTTTCACCTTCGGCAGCTTTGTCCTTCGTGAGACACCAAACAACTACTGCGGGGCCGAAACACAGCGCCAAACCAATCGGCATCGCGAAAACACTCCAAAATTTATCCATATAGAGCTTGAGCGTGCTGTCCGATGTTCCGCTTGTAAAGCGCGATTATTTAGCCTTGGATTGAACTGTGGTATCGTGAATCACAGTCACCCCCGACCCAAACGGCCCTAGTGACGAGCCGGCATACTTAACTCCTTTCGGCACGATGGCGCATTACAAGTCGAGTCACATAAGGAGTCACATAACCGCACCGAACTGCAACGCCCAGCCACTCTGAGCCATTCGCTTCGATTTTCTTGGGTCATTTGTCCGTTTTGTCCTTTGTTCCCCCGGGGCGCTGTCAGTTCCCACCGTCCCCATGTGCCCGTTCCTCAAATCGGGGCGAGCCGAGTTCCTAAGAATGCGGTTGTGGCAAAGTTACCGTTGACGCCGACCTACCCTCGCCAAACAATCGACAAATGAAAAATTATTGGCTTCCCGCCAGCCTATTGCTCGCCGGCACTTGCGCGTTCGGCGCCGTGCCGAAACTGGCCGGGCGTTGGACGCAAACGGATTTCCTCATCACGTTCTGGTGTCCACCGCCGGCGACGGATGAGCAACTCGCTGCCGTGGCGGCGGAAGGATTCAACCTCACGTGGACGCCGGCGGAAGGCCTCGACGTGGCGGCGCGTCACGGATTGCGCGCCATGCTGACGAGCGAACTTTTGAAACCGGAGGTGCTCGAAGACACGGCCAAGCGGGCGGAACTGGATGCGCTCATTGCCCGGGTGAAAAGCCATCCGGCGCTCGAAGCGTATTACCTCACCGACGAGCCGGGCGCGGGCGCGTTTCCCGGTCTCGGCAAACTCGTCACCTACCTGCGCGAACACGACCCAATCCACCTCGCATATATCAATCTCTACCCCACCTACGCTAACGAACAGCAGCTGGGCGTCAGCGCCGATGCCGCCGAGCGCGCTAAGGTCGGCCAGCCCACCGATTCCGGCACCAGCACCACGGATGCGGGAACGGTCGTGCGCTACCGGAAACACCTCAACCAGTTCATCGAAACCGTCCAGCCCGATCTGATCAGCTATGACCATTATCATTTCCTAAAGGAGTCCGACGGCCGAGAGAAGGACGGCCGGGAATACTTCCTCAACCTCGGCATGATCCGATCGGCCGGGTTGAGCGCGGACCGGCCCTTCCTGAATATCATCCAGGCCGACACCATCAGCAAAAACTGGCGGCTGCCGAACGCGCACGAGCTCCGCTGGCTGGTCTTCACCACCATGGCTTACGGCGGCCGTGGCATCAGCTATTTCACTTATTGGGGACCGAAGGAATACAACGGACTCTATCAGGACGGCCACCCCGCGCCGCTGATTCAAGATGTCACGGCGTTGAACAAAGAGATTGGGAAGTTCGGCCCGGCGTTGCTGGAATTGAATTCCGTTGGCGTCTATCATACCGCACCCCTGCCATATGGTGGTCAAGCAATTCCCATCGACTCCCCCGTGCAAATTGAGGGTGACGGCGAATTCGTGCTCGGTTTGTTTGCGCGCGCCGAACGGCCAAATGCGTTCATGATCGTCAACCGGAATTACAAACTTGAAAAGGAGCTGACGGTGAAAATCACTCTGCCCGGCCGCCAGCTCCAGGAACTAAATCGCCAGACCGGCAA
>Ga0302322_100006179_pt1 | contig 10583 bp, 6 predicted proteins | sample Fen_T0_2_FD_203757 | JGI IMG/M metagenome (GOLD analysis project Ga0302322, IMG submission 203757) | Peat permafrost microbial communities from Stordalen Mire near Abisko, Sweden - Fen_T0_2 | ecosystem: Environmental > Terrestrial > Soil > Wetlands > Permafrost | place: Sweden: Abisko... | reverse complement strand
AGCCTGCCGCCATTGCCAAAAGATTCCAGCCAAACCCAGCACGAGTACCGCAGCCACGGCTCCAGCTGCGGCGAAAGCGAGCCGGTTTCGCCGAACCAGCTTGCGAAACTGATAGGCGGCACTCTGCGGCCGTGCGGCAATCGGTTCGTTGCTCAAATGCCGATGAACGTCTGCGGCCAGGTCATTGGCGGTCTCGTAGCGGCGGGTGCGATCCTTTTCCAAGGCTTTCATCACGATCCAGTCAAGATCGCCGCGAACGAGATTGACCAACCGGGGAGGATCGGCGCGGTGACGCTCCGCCACGGCCGTGAGTTCCACCTGCAACATCGCGCTCAATCGTGTCGAGGGCCGGAGCGGCTCCGTTTCCCGGATCGTTCTTCTCATCGCGTCCAGGCCGGATTGTGACAGCGCCTGCGCATCGAACGGCGTCCTGCCCGTCAGCAGTTCGTAAAGCAGGACGCCTAGGCTGTAAATGTCCGCGCGCGTGTCGATGTCCAGTCCGCTCATCTCCGCCTGTTCTGGACTCACGTAGGCCGGTGTGCCGATAAACTGATGCAAGTCCGTATAAACTGTCAGATCGCTGAGCCGGCCTTCCGTGGCCTTGGCGATGCCGAAGTCAATGATCTTCGGCACCGGCACGCCGTCGTGCAGCGTGACGAGGATGTTCGACGGCTTGATGTCGCGATGGATGATGCCTTTTTGGTGCGCGTGCTGAATGGCCTGGCAAACCTTGATGAACAATTCCAGACGATCGCGGGTCGACAATACGTTTTGGTCACAGTATTCGGTGATCTTGATGCCGCGAACCAGTTCCATCACGAAGTAAGGTCGTCCGGTGGTGGTGGCTCCGGCATCCAGCACCTTGGCAATGTTCGGGTGGTCCATCATCGCCAGCGCCTGCCGCTCGGACTCGAAGCGGGCGATCACCGCCCTGGTATCCATGCCCAGCTTGATCACCTTCAGCGCCACCCGCCGACGGACGGGCTGCTCCTGTTCGGCCACATAGACCACCCCACAGCCGCCTTCCCCCAATTTCTCACGGAGTTTGTAGCGGCCGATCAGGTTGCCTGGCTGTTCGGCCACTGGAAGCATTCCGGAGGTGATGCCAAGAATGTTTGTGATCGCAGGCGGCTGCGGCCTGGGATTGTCCATGGGCAGGAACCCGCCTGCCAAGTCATGTGCGCTCAACAAGGCCGCGACCCGGATGCGTAACCCGACGTCCTCCCCGCAGGCGCCATCTAGAAAGGCGTCGCGCTCGGCGGCAGTAGCCCGCTCAAGTGCGGCGTTGAAAATTTCGCTTTCGCGGTTCGCCGGGTTGTTCATGATCTCGGTTGCATTGCCTTCATTAACAGAAAAACGAGAATTGGAGGACAAAAATGCCAAAAAATTACCCTCAGCGAATCCTACCGAAAGTTGGAATTCAAAAGTGGATCTGCCTGCCACCCGGTAGTGCGTTACCGTGGAAGCGTGGCTTCGCCGCTAGCGGCTTGGTGCACGTTCGCCAAAACCAAAATTGTCAATCACTTTACCAAACATTTAATCTCAAAATAAACTTGGACCCACACGATGGGTTGTTCAAGAACTATGCCAGTTTGTTGCGTGAGCTGTGTTGCAAAGTTGCATGACCGCTGCACAACCGCTGCAATCGAAATTGCACGTTGATTCGGTGGTTATTGTGCTGAGTACTGCGGTGTGACTTGCTATCGGACGCGGAACACGACCCCATGCCGCCGCGAGCGATTTCCTCCAAAAGCTCGTAATCGCCGAGCCGGCGACTTGCCACCGGGTCGGTCACGGCGTCGGCGGCTGGCGCGCTCGGCGGGCCTTCCGCAGAAGGAATCGCGGTGCCGAGCAGCAGCAGGCAACGCGGGCAATTGCCGTCCATCCAGCTGGTCTGTGATAAGCCGCATACGGGGCAGATTTGCGTGTCATTAATCACATTTTGTTTGTCTGATAACAGCTCCTGATCATTCTGCTCCAAATCCGGGTCGATGTTACAAATTGATTCAAACGCGATACCCCCAAGTGTCTGGAATCATATTTACATTAGCAGTTTGATTCATCTAGGAGTTGATCTCTCAGTCCAGGAAACTCATGGGCCGAGCGCCGCCAGCAGGTAGCGCAGCTCCTCCTCGACCTCAGCCGGCCCTCCAACCGTGTTTCAAATTTCCTGCCGAAGCAACTCGCCGTATCGTTCCCGAAGCCGGTGGACGGCAACGCGCACCGCTCCTTCGCCCATGGCCAGCCGCCGGGCGCTGTCGCCATAGACCTCGCGTTCCCGTTCTCCGGAAAGCAGGTTCCTGACCTCATGGAACAAGGCCGCCTTGCCATTGGACCCACACTCCCGCACCAATTCAATTATGGTCTTTTGCAGCACGGTGAGGGCCCACTGCCGACGGCGATGACGACGGCCACATAATTGCGATGACAGTTTGGCGGAGCTAGTGGAGAATGTTTTGAATTGCAAATGTCGGCGTAAGAGTCCATAACCGTTTTCAAGTTCAACTCGAAATTAATCCGGCCGGATAATTACAGGATTGAATCGCGTTCCAGGCACCGGCTAATGAACTGATGTGACCCGCAAGATATGAAAGTTACCTCAAGGCAATCGGCCAACGATCTTCGGAAGTTCTTGCTTTTCATCATCCTTGGGTTGGGCGCGGCCTTCGTTTCGCAAAGCGCACCTGGCTTAGGCCGCATAAATGACAAATTTGCCGGCCGCTGGGATCTAACCATCAAAAATGCCGAAAATGTCGAAACGCCATCCTGGTTGGAGGTAATGGTGACCGGCGAAATGCATCGCGCCATTTTCGTGGGTCGCTGGGGCAATGCCCGGCCCTTGCCGAAAATCAAGATCAATGGTGAAAACATTCAGTTTGTTTCGCCCAAGGTCGAGGAAGGAAGCAAGGCGGATCTTGTGTTTGAGGGAAAGTTGACAGGTGATACCATCATCGGTACGGCTTTGGGTCCCAATGGCACACCATGGACTTGGACCGCCAGACGCGCACCAGCCTTGCCGCCTCCCGCAGGCGTGTCATGGGATGAATCCCGGCCGTTATTCAACGGAGTCAATCTTGCCGGGTGGAAATTCGACAATGCAAAACGTTCCGAAAGCTGGGCGGTGGAGAACGGATGCCTGGTCAACCACTCGGCTGGAGCCAACCTGATTACCAGCGAGTCATTTCAAGACTTTAGACTGCATGTCGAGGTGAATTGTCCGACGAATGCCAACAGCGGGATATATTTGCGCGGCCGTTATGAAGTGCAGGTAGAGGATGATTCCAGCCAGGAACCACCCAGCCACCACATGGGTGCCATTTACGGATTTCTGGCTCCCAAACCTGAGCAGCCGCGCCGCGCCGGCCAGTGGCAGAACTTTGACATCACGTTGCTTGGCCGCTTTGTCACCGTGGTGCAAAACGGCCAGGTCATCATTGATAATCTGGAAATCCCCGGCATTACCGGTGGTGCCCTGGACAGCCACGAAGAACTGCCCGGTCCGATTTATTTGCAGGGTGATCACGGCGGCATCGCCTATCGCAATATAATTCTGACGCCGATAAGACCCTAACCCGAATTAATTAGTCCAAGGAAATTTATGAACAAGACGCCTGCCAAATCCAACCCGTCAAAAAGTGGCCTTTCACGGCGGAGCTTTCTTGCCGCCTCCGGCTCGGTCGCCGCCTTCATGTTTGTGCCCGGTCGCGTGCTGGGACTGGATGGCGAAACTTCACCCAACAACAAGTTGAACATCGCCGGCATTGGGATTGGCGGCCAGGGCGGCGAAGATCTCAACGCAATGACGAGCGAAAATATTGTCGCGTTGTGCGATGTGGACTGGAATCACGCAGCCCACACGTTTAAAAAATTTTCCAAAGCGAAAATATATAAAGATTTCCGCGAAATGCTGGACAAGGAAAAGAACATTGACGCCGTCGTCGTCGGCACCCCCGATCACAATCACGCGATCGTTTCGATGGCCGCCATCAAGCACGGCAAGCATGTTTATTGCGAAAAGCCGCTGACGCACACCGTCTATGAGGCGCGGGTTTTGGCGCAAGCCGCCCGTGAAGCCAAAGTCGCCACCCAAATGGGCAATCAGGGCATGGCCTTCGAAGGGAACCGGCTCATCAATGAATGGATCTGGGATGGGGCAATCGGTCCGGTACGGGAGGTTCATGCGTGGTCTGACCGCCCGACGCACAGCGGCAAGTTGCCGCTCTGGTGGGCGCAGGGCATTGATCGGCCAAAAGACACTCCGCCGGTGCCTGACACTTTGGATTGGGACCTGTGGCTGGGTCCGGCGCCATCTCGGCCGTACAATCCGGCTTATGTTCCGTTCCGCTGGCGCGGTTGGTGGGATTTTGGTTCTGGCGGTTTGGGTGACATGGGCATCCACAATCTGGCTCCGGTTTTCTCGGCACTCAAACTCGGCGCGCCCGAATCAATCGAAGGCCGTTCGACGCCAATTTTCCCGGATAGCGTCCCCGCAGCAACCATGGTGCAATATCATTTCCCCGCCCGGGGCGAAATGCCGCCGGTCAAATTGCACTGGTATGACGGTGGATTGCGACCGGAACGTCCGGAGGAACTGCCGGAGAACCATGAACTGGATCCCGAAGACGGAGTCATTTTCGTAGGTGATCGGGGCAAAATGCTCATCACCGGCTGGGGCGGGCAAGGCGTTCACCTGCTGCCACAGAGCCTGGACAAGGATTACAAGCGTCCGGCCAAGAGCCTGCCCCGCTCGAAGAATGGTCATTACCGAGAATGGATCGAAGCCTGCAAATCCGGTTCAGAGACCCGCTCAAATTTCAGTTTCTCCGGTCCGCTGACGGAAGCGGTGCAACTCGGTATGATTTGCATTCGGAATGGTGGTGACCGCCTGGTCTGGGACAGCGAGAGAATGAAATTCACGAATAATCCCGACGCCGACAAGTTGGTGCACTACGAATATCGAAAGGGTTGGAGCTTGTGAACTAAACCAATAATCTATACCGGCAATTTGATCAGGATCTCTGAATATGCGGATCTCCTTCCCCAGGATATTTATGGGTTTTGGAAACAGCGACGAATCTGATTTCAACTGACGGCTGGCAGCCCGTCGCGACGAACACACTCGACAGTAGCGGCGTCTGGCAATTCATCGACACACAGGCCGCCCACTTCCGGCAGCAATTTTACCGGCTCAAACTCGCGCCGTGATCTCATTAGAAGGAATCGTTGGCGGGACGAGGCGCGAGGTCGGGTTGTAATCAACACACAAGTCCGACAGGTCGGGTCAACCTCAATTTGATTGATCGATAAAAACCTTCAATGAAAATTCGAGTACGAGAGTTGAGCCGGCAAAGGCAAATGGTGAAAGATTCAGGTTGGATTTGCCGCGCAAAAAACCCACAACTTGGATGCAACGATTGGTGCAATTGGTTGCCACATCAGACCTATCCGCAAGGATTAAAAAGTCCTGGCTCCGCCGCCATTGGTTTTGAAGTGTCGGGAATCTGCCAGTTTGTTGTTGCAGGCAAGGACAGCCATATCGCCGGGCGAACTTCGGCAAGGCGCTTGCTTAAGGATGTTGGATGTCCAACAGCTGTTTTGAACCCGGGCTGGCAACGCTGAGTGAGAATAACACCCAAACATTGAAAAACCGCGTGACAATGGCGGTCGAAACCGTTTTGCTCTGGCGTGCCGCCGGAACTATTCCGGCTGAAAGGCATGTTTGAAATTGTCCACGCCGATCAAAAAGTGACGGGCGATCTCTGATATGATTCAAAATTACAAGGCCAACAATTGTTTTGATGAAATGCTCGACGGCGAGGGCAAATTGCGTGCGCATTACGGCAAATTTCAAAAACTTTTCCAGGGGCTCACGCCCGCCGAGTTCGAGGCCAAACGGCAGGCGATGGACATGGCGTTTCTGCGGCAGGGCGTGACCTTCAACGTCTATGGCGACGCGCAGGGCGCGGAACGGATTTTCCCGTTCGACATGATTCCGAGGATCATTCCGGCCAAAGAATGGGAACACATCGAGCGCGGCCTCGCCCAGCGCATCACGGCGCTGAACCTATTTCTGCATGACATCTATCACGAGCAGAAAATTCTGAAGGACGGCGTCATCCCGGAATTTTATGTGCTGTCGGCCCGGCATTTCCGCCGCGAGTTCGTGAACTTTGAGGTGCCCAAGGGCATTTACATCCATGTCTGCGGCACGGATCTGATCCGCGACCGCGACGGCGGCTATCTGGTGCTCGAAGACAACGGCCGTTGTCCGTCCGGGGTGAGCTACGTGCTGGAAAACCGCCGCGCGATGAAGCGCACTTTCCCCGGAATGTTTGAAAGCATCGGGGTCCAGCCGGTGGACCATTACGCGCAGGAACTTTTGAAATGCCTTCAGCACATCGCGCCCGCCGGCGTGGCCGAGCCGACCGTGGTGCTGCTCACGCCCGGCGCCTACAACAGCGCGTATTTCGAGCACACCTATCTCGCGCGTCAGATGGGCGTCGAGATTGTCGAAGGCCGCGATCTATTCGTCCGCGATTCTCGCGTTTTCATGCGGACGACCAAGGGGTTGCAGCCGGTCCACGTCATTTACCGGCGCATTGACGATGATTTTCTCGACCCGACGGTTTTCCGCAAAGACTCGATGCTCGGCGTACCCGGTTTGGTCCACGCATATCGGGCGGGCAACGTCTCGCTTGCCAACTCCATCGGCACGGGCATCGCCGACGACAAGGTCATGTATTATTTCGTCCCGCGCATGATCAAATACTACCTGGACCAGGACCCGATCATTCCGAACGTGCCGACCTACCTCGCCAACGAGAAAGAAGATCTAAAATATATTCTGGAGCATCTGCCGGAACTCGTCGTGAAGGCGGCGAACGAATCCGGCGGCTACGGCATGTTGATCGGCCCGAAGGCGAGCCAGGCGGAAATCGAATCGTTCCGCGAGAAAATCCTGGCCGAGCCGCGCAACTACATCGCGCAGCCGCTTGTGTTTTTCTCGCAACATCCGACGGTTTGCGACGGCACGGTTGAGGGCCGCCATGTGGATTTGCGCCCGTTCATTTTGTCCGGCGAGCGAATTTCAATCATCCCCGGCGGCCTCACGCGCGTCGCGCTGCGCAAAGATTCAATTGTCGTGAATTCGTCGCAGGGCGGCGGCAGCAAGGACACCTGGGTTTTGTATGGCAATGAATGAAATCAACTTCGAACCTTCAACTTTCAACATCCAACGCCCATGGAATGACCGTTCAGCGAGGCATTTACTTGTGAGTTCGACGTTGAATGTTTGATGTTGAATGTTCCCCCTCTAAATTTATGTTAAGCCGCGTCGCCCACTCACTTTATTGGATGGCCCGTTACATCGAACGCGCCGAAAATATCGCGCGCCTCGTGGACGTGAACCTGCAACTCTTGCTCGACCTGCGCGACCTTGACGAGGAACGGCTGGCGAAACACTGGCTGCCCATCATCCAGAGCACCGGCGATGAAAAGGATTTTTTCAAGCTGCATTCGCGGGCGACCGGCCACGCCGTCACCGAGTTTCTGGTGTTTCAGGCGGAGAACCCCAACTCAATCGTACAATCCATTTTTTCCGCGCGCGAAAACGCGCGCATGGTGCGCGACCAGCTCACGCTCGAACTGTGGGAGGAACTGAACCGGTTGTATCTGTTCGCCCGTTCACCCCACGCGCGCGATGTCTGGCGGCGCAGTCCCAGCGAATTTTTCCAGGAGATCAAGGCCGGCTCGCTGCACTTGAACGGCATCGCCAACGCCACCTTGATCCACAATGAAGGTTGGTGGTTTGTGCAGACCGGGCAATTCCTGGAACGCGGTGACAAGACCACGCGCATCCTCGACGTGCGTCACGAATCCTTGCCGGAACAGGGTGTGCCAAAAAACGTGAGCCAGAGCGAAGCCCTCGAATGGGCCGCCGTGCTGCGTTCGTGCAGCGCCTGGGACGCCTACAAATCCATTTACGGCGCGGATGTGAATCCGCGTTCCGTGGCGGAATTTCTTCTGCTCAACGACAATTTTCCGCGCTCCCTGCGTTTTTGCGTGGGCGAACTCAACCGCGCCGTCCGCCAGATTTCCGGGGCGGCTGAGGGCTACTTCCGCAATGACACCGACCGGTTGACCGGCCGTTTTCTGGCGGAACTCCAGTTCAGCACCATTGACGAAATCTTTGAGCGCGGCCTGCATCAATATCTCGACGACGCACAGGTCAAGCTGAACAACATTGGCGCCGCGCTTTTCAACACCTACATTTTCCAGCCGTTTCAAAGTCCCGACGGCGAACACATGGTGCAGCAGGAGGAGCAACAGCAGCAAACTTCCAATAAATTCAAAATCGAAAATTCAAAATTAAGAAGCGGCAGCTCGGCTATGCGGTTTTTTTAATTTTACATTTTGAATTTTTAATTGGCCCAATGAAACTCGATATTTTACATCGCACGCGTTACGTCTATTCCTCGCCGGTGCGCGACAGTTTCAACGACGTGCGCCTCGAGCCGCCTTCAATTCCCGAACAAACCGTCGAATCTTTTCTCCTCAAGGTGCTGCCAGCGGTACGGCTCAAACATTACAACGATTTTTTCGGCAACTGGATCCATCACTTCGAGATTCCCGAGGCGCACGGCTATCTGCTTATCGAAAGCCAGTCTCGCGTCATCACCCACTGGCCGTCGGCCATTCCCGCGGACACGGAGCTGTGTCCGCTGGCCAAAATCAGCGAGGCGGCCCACATCGAGCGCTGCTTCGATTTTCTCCAGACCAGCCGTTTCATCGAGCTGGAGGCGGACGCCTGGCGGCTCGCGCTCGATGCGGCCGAAAACCTGACCGATGTCTGGCAGGTTGCGCTGGCGGTCATGCGCTTTACCCACGGCTATCTGAAATACGAATCGAAATCCACGCATGTCCACACGCACATGCGCGATGTTATCAAAGACCGGCGCGGCGTCTGCCAGGACTTTGCCCACTTCATGATCGGCTTGTGCCGCAGCCTGAAGATTCCCGCGCGCTACGTCAGCGGGTATCTGGCCACCGAAGCCGCCAGCGCCACGCACGCGTGGGTGGAGGTGTACATTCCCGGCACCGGCTGGCGTGCGCTCGACCCCACGCATAACCGCCAGATCGACGGCAGCTACGTGAAGATCGGCCATGGCCGTGATTACGGCGACGTCCCGCCCGTGAGCGGCAACTATCGCGGCACGCTCGAACGCACCATGGAAGTCCAGGTCCAAATCTCCGCCGTCCAATAATTTTCTCAAATCCGAGGCCCCCAAAGTGGCACGGGCAGGCTGCCCATGTCACTACCAGCCAACAATTCCGTGCTTTGCCGTGTCCACTTTGTTAGCGTCTGCGCATTATGCGAGTCTTGATTGCGACGGTCACGTGCGGCGCGGGTCACCTGGCGGCGGCGGCGGCCTTGGAGGAAGCCTGGCGAGCAGCGCATCCCGATGATGTCATCGAAAAGCTGGATCTGTTGAAACTATTTTCCCCGCTGCACCGGCGGATTTATTCCGAAGGCTACGTCAAACTTGTGGAACGCGCGCCGGAGTTGTGGGGCATGGTCTTCGCCAAATCCGACAACCCGAAACTGCTGCAGCGGTTGAAAAGCATCCAGCGCAAATTTCCCAGCGGCTCCAAGCAACGCTTCGCCCGCCATGTGAAACAGTTCAAGCCCGACGTGGTGCTCTGCACGCATTATCTGCCGCTCGAAACGCTTACGCCCATGCGAGAGAAATCGGACGGCCCGCGTCCGTTCGTCGTGTGCATCGTGACCGACTTTGAGGCGCACGCGTTGTGGATGGAATCCTGCGTGGACTTGTATTGCGTCGCGGCGGAGGAAACCAAGGCCCGGCTCGTCGCGCGCGGCGTGGCCGCGGAGAACGTCGTGGTCACCGGCATTCCCATCGCAGCCAAATTTTCCGCCAAGCCGGACGCGAAGGCCGTCCGCAAACAATACGGCCTGCGCGATGACCTACCGGTACTACTGGTTTTGAGCGGCGGCTTCGGCATGGGGCCGGTGGCGGAAATCCTGGCCGAGCTCGACAAATCGCCGGCGCAATTTCAGACGCTCGTCGTCACCGGACGCAACGAAGACTTGCGCCGCAAGCTGGCCACGCAGGATCGCCAGCACCCGACGCACGTCCTCGGCTTCTCGACGAACATGCACGAGCTGATGGCCGTGGCCGACCTCATCATCACCAAGCCCGGCGGCCTCACGACGTCCGAGGCGCTGGCACTGGGCAAGCCGCTGTTCATCTTGAATCCCATTCCCGGCCAGGAAGCGGCCAACAGCGATTTTCTGCTCGAACATGGCGCGGCGGCCAAGGCCAACCGGGTCGAGGATTTGCCTTACCGTGTCGAGCAACTGCTCGGCTCGAAGAAGTTGAGCGAGATGGGGAAGATGGCGAAAACCCTGGGTCGGGCCAACGCGGCGCAAGCTATTTGCAGTGAAGTGTTGGCGCGTATCATATAACACCGACAGCGAGGATTTTATGTTTCAGTTCTCTTGGTTCCAAAGTCCTTGAAGGAAGCCCCACCCAAACTCGCGTTCTTTCAAAAACACACTCATT
>Ga0302322_100006176_pt1 | contig 10586 bp, 9 predicted proteins | sample Fen_T0_2_FD_203757 | JGI IMG/M metagenome (GOLD analysis project Ga0302322, IMG submission 203757) | Peat permafrost microbial communities from Stordalen Mire near Abisko, Sweden - Fen_T0_2 | ecosystem: Environmental > Terrestrial > Soil > Wetlands > Permafrost | place: Sweden: Abisko... | reverse complement strand
GAAATAACCGTTATTACACGGAACATATTCGAGCATGATTGATGCCAGCGAACCGCTTCCTCCTGAAATTCCGCCATTGGTGGATCCAGCCGAATTGCGGTCGTGGGTAATGCTGGACGATGAACGCCTCCTTGTTTTGGACAAACCCGGCTGGCTCGTGTGCCATCCGTCAAAGAACGGTCCCTGGTCGAGCCTGGCCGGTGCCGTGCGAGAGGTTTTCAAACCGGATGCCATCCGCCTTATCTATCGACTCGATCGCGAAACCAGTGGAGTTATAATTCTGGCGAAGACCGAGGCCATGGGGCGGCGGCTGGGAAAAGCGGTGCTCGATCGCCGCATTGGGAAGCTGTACGTAGTGCTCATGGATGGGGAATTGTCCTCGGTGGTGACCGTGAACCAGCCGCTGGGACCGGATGTTTCGGCCAACGTCTCAGTGAAGCAGTGTGTCGTGGCCGGTGAAACCTCGCAGGAAGCCATCACGATTTTTCATCCGCTTTTAACGCGGAATGGTATCACGCTGGCCGGCGTGGAACTCTTGACCGGACGCAAACACCAGATCCGGGCCCACGCCGAATGGCTTGGGCTTCGCGTCGTGGGCGACAAACTTTACGGGCCGGATCCCGGCCTTTACCTTGAATTTGCGTCCCAAGGTTGGACCGCCCGTCATTCCGCGCTGCTCGGAATGACGCGGCAGGCGTTGCATTGTGCGGCAATCGATTTGCGGGCCACCGGTCTTGACTACGTGTTGCGGGCGCCGTGGCCGGCGGACATGGCGCGATTTGCGGCGCGCACCATGAATTTGGCCGCGCCCGAAGCCCAGGAACGAGTGGATACGTTCGTGAACGCAAAGCTCGCGGAGTTCAAGCCATGGGAACCTCCCGTTCAGCCGGCAGCGACCGATTGACGCCGGCGTGTTTCGTTAGCGACAACGCATGTCGGGTTGCTTCGGTCTATTCCTGCGCCGCCTTCCGTCGGCAAAACAGATCGAGGGCCGCACTCAGCGCGGAACAGTGCGCCTTGATGCGTTGTTCCAAGGGAAGGGCGGAAGGTGTCTCCGTCGTATAAAGCAGCGGTCCATGATTACTGCGCAGGTAGATCGTCTCCGGCCACGTGTCTCGGAGCAGCGGATCACTGATCGGACGAATGATGCCGGGCTCGGCGGTTTCACGACCGTCGATCACCGTGGCCGATTCAATGGGACAGTGGAGCCGGGCGCCTTCCACCAGCGCGTGGGCGAGGGTGGGACGATGGTCAGGATTCAACTCATAGAGATAAAAGCCCTGGGATTCCCAGTCCTCGTGAACACAAATGATCAGGTCGAAATACGGTTGGCGCCGCAACCACGCGATGTGCGCGCGAACTTCGACCGTGAGGGGATTCTTGTAGTCGCGGTTCAAATCCACCCGCTCGTGATTTTCGCGCGAACCGTTGAGGAATCCCCGCGGGTTAAGGAGCGGACAGACAAACCAGACACAGCGATCATCAAAAAATCCGGCCTCCATCAGCCGCAAAAGAGCCAGCGGCGGGGATGGTTCGTCGCCGTGAATTCCGCTGGAGAGATAAACCCTCGGTCGCGATCCAGGGGTTCGCTTAGTGTAGGCAACCAACGGGTGTCCGAGAATCTCCCCATACGGCTCGGCCCGAAAGCCCCGGGTGCGGGCCGCGGCGGCGAATTGCGGGATGTACTCGGCCGGGTTCAGATGAAGTGACGTGGTCATGCGTGGGATCGGGAGGATTCTTTGACAGGAAAGGCAGAATCCGCACCATCGCCAGTTCGCTGTCACGAGCCGATCCAAATAATTTTAGTCTCCACGACCCAATTCCATGCCGCCCATTCGCGTTCGTTTTGCCCCCAGTCCAACCGGCTTCTTCCATATCGGCAGCGCCCGCACGGCGCTGTTCAACTGGCTCTACGCCCGGCACACCGGCGGCAAGTTTATCCTCCGCATTGAGGACACGGACCAGGCGCGGAACAGTGAGGAGTTCCTTCGGCTTATCTACGACAGCCTGACCTGGCTCGGAATGGATTGGGACGAGGGTCCGAATCCGAACGGCGTGGGCGAGCGGGGTGATTTTGGCCCGTACCGCCAAAGTCAACGCGAGTCGATTTACAAACAATACCTTCAGCAACTTCTCGACGGCGGACGCGCCTACGAAAAGGACGGGGCGGTCTGGTTCAAGATGCTCGGCGAACGCTTCAAAGTCTACGACGACCACCGGAAAAAGGAAGTGGAGAAGGTGAAGGCGGCGCTCGTGGTCATCGATGACCAGATCCGGGGCAAGGTGGAACGTGCGGAGGACGAGGATTTCGTGATTTTCCGTTCCGACGGCAACCCGGTGTTTCACTTCGTGAACGTCGTCGACGACATCACGATGAAGATCTCACACATCATTCGCGGCGAGGATCACCTTTCGAACACCAGCAAGCATGTTCGTCTGTACGAGGGCTTCGGCGTGACGCCGCCGGTCTTTGCCCATATTCCGCTGATTCTGAAGTCGCCCGAAATGGGGCAGGGGAAAATGAGCAAGCGCGACAAGGGAGCGCTGATCGAGGAATACCAGCAGCGCCATTTCCTGCCGGAGGCGCTGGTCAATTACCTCGCTTTGCTCGGCTGGAATCCGGGAGACGATCGCGAGAAAATGCCAATCACCGATATCGTAAGGCTGTTCGACCTGCCGGCGGTAAACCAGTCGAACGCCAAATTCGACGGCAAGAAACTGGCGCACATGAACATGGTTTATCTGCTCGAACAGCCGGCGGATCGTTTTCTTGCCTTGGCGCGGACCTATTTTCAAAAACAGCCCACTGGAGCTCTGGCCCTGGCGAACGAAACTTATTTCCAGGAAATCATGCGGTTGGCTCAGCCGAAGATCAAGGGCCTGGAGGAACTGGCCGCTTACACGGCGTATTTCTTCTCGGAAGATTTTGTCGTCGACCCGAAGGTGAAGGAAAAAGTGATGGCCAAGGGCGAGTCCAGAGCCCGATTGGCGGAACTCATTTCCGCCGTTCCGACGATGGACTTTTCCAGCGACGCGAAGATTGAGGAGGCCATAAAGCAGCTCGCGGTTGCCAAGGGCCTTGGTTTTGGCGACTACCAAGCCGTCGCGCGGCTGGCGGTCACCGGTACCAATGCCGGCCCGAGCCTGACCGCAATCTTCCGTGTCTTGGGTCCGTCGAAGGTGATCACTCGCCTGCAACGGCTAGCGGCGACCGAGTGAAGGTTTCCGGGAACCTTGCGACGGCGTAAGATACCCACGTTAGTTGACTTCCAAGGAAACTAAATTTTAGGGCTTGGTTTTTAGGCGACAGGTCGGTTTAACCGACCCTTTAATCCGATGGCACTGGCTCTCATTTTTTCAGGACAAGGCGCTCAGAAAGTGGGCATGGGCAAGACTCTGTGCGAAAGTTCGGCTGCAGCTCGCGGCCTCTACGATCAGGCCGGAGCGATATTGGGCTGGGATTTGAAGAAGATAAGCCAGGAGGGACCGGAAGCCGATCTGACCCAGACCAAGGTCTGCCAGCCTGCTCTTTTTGTCCATGGATTGGCCGTAGTGTCTGCGCTCCAAGAGAAAGGCGCTTTGCCCGCCGTGCAGTTTGCGATGGGGCTGAGCCTCGGCGAGGTGACGGCGCTCACTGCAGCGGGTGTATTCGAATTCGCGACAGGTCTCAAGGTCGTGGCCGAACGAGGGCGCCTGATGCAGCTCGCCTGCGAGAAGACCTCCGGTGGGATGGCCGCGGTAATCGGCGAGGAACGGACCAAAGTGGCCGAGTTGTGCCGAGAGTTCGACATTGAGGCCGCCAATTTTAACGCCCCAGGGCAGATCATAGTTTCCGGTGAAAAAGATAAAGTCGCGGCGGCGGTCGCGGCCGCCAAGGATCGCGGCATCAAGAAGGTCATGGCCCTAAATGTCGCCGGCGCGTATCACAGCCGGTTGATGGAGCCAGCCCGGGTGGCCTTCGCGGACTATCTGGCCGGCATCACTTTTCAGCGTCCGAAGTTTACCGTGTTCAGCAACACCACGGGGCAGGTGGTCAGCGAGCCCGACCAGATTCGCACGGCGCTGATCCAACAGGTCGTTTCTTCGGTGCTGTGGGAGGATTGCATGCGGCACTGCGCGTCCGCGGGCGCGACGGAATTCTGGGAATGCGGTCCGGGCGGAGTGTTGGCCGGCATGGCACGACGCACAGAGAAGACCTGGGTGGTGAAAAGCTTTGCCGAATATTCCGACCTTCCCGCCTAAGTGAAAGACGCTCCCTTAACTCGCAATTTCTGCATCATTGCCCACGTCGATCACGGCAAGACGACTTTGTCCGACCGTTTGCTGGAGTTCACCAGCACGATAACAAAGCGAGTGATGACCGACCAGCATCTCGACTCCATGGACTTGGAGAAGGAGCGCGGCATCACGATCAAGATGCATCCGGTGACGATGACGTACCCGGCCAAGGACGGACTGATCTACAAGCTGAACCTGATGGACACCCCGGGGCACGTCGACTTTGCCTACGAGGTGTCGCGCTCGCTCGCCGCCTGCGAGGGCGCCTTGCTGCTGATCGACGCCTCGCAAGGCGTGGAAGCGCAGACCGTGGCAAACGCCCACCTGGCGTTCAACCAGGGCCTGAAGGTCATTCCCGTCATCAACAAGATCGACCTGCCCAGCGCCAATCTCGAGCTGTGCATGCGCCAGCTGGAGGACATCCTGACTATTCCCGCGGAAGAAGCCATTCTCGCCAGTGGAAAATCCGGGATTGGCATCGAGGACATCCTGGAGGCGGTCGTGAAACGCGTGCCACCGCCGCGCTGGACCGATTATCCGACGACCCGCATGCTGGTGTTCGATTCGAAATACGACGCGTATCGCGGGGTGATTTCCCACGTCCGGGTGTTCTCCGGCCGCTTCCGGGCGGGCGAGATGATGATGCTGATGAGCTCGGGCCAGAAATCCGAGATCAAGGAAGTCGGCATGTTTCATCCAGGCATGATCAAGTGTCCTGAGCTCGGGCCGGGCGACGTGGGCTACATCGTCAGCAACATCAAGAGCGTCGACGAAATCAAGGTCGGGGACACGGTCACGCACGCCAACAAGCCCGCGGCCGAAATGTTGCCGGGCTACAAGGAAGTGCGACCGATGGTCTACTGCGGTCTCTATCCGCTCGAGTCCGACGATTACGAAAAGCTCAAGGTCGCGCTCAGCAAACTACGCCTCAACGATTCCTCGCTGATCTACCAGAGCGAGAGCTCGGTGGCGCTGGGCTTTGGCTTTCGCTGCGGGTTCCTCGGACTCCTGCACATGGAAGTCGTCCAGGAACGCATCCGCCGCGAGTACGACGTCGAGATCATTTCCACCTACCCGAGCGTGGTCTACAAGGTGAAGAAACATGGTGGCGAGACCCTGGAAATCGACAATCCGATCAATTTGCCCGATCCCGGCTCCATCGAGGAAATTTCCGAGCCGACGATCAAAGCTGCGATCCACATTCCAAATGAGTTCATGGGCGACCTGCTGTCGCTGATCATGGAAAAGCGCGGCTCATGCGACCACACCGACACGCTGGATGGAGCGCGGGTGATGCTGACCTGCACTCTGCCGCTGAACGAAATCCTGGTCGATTTCAACGACCGCCTCAAGAGCATCACGCGCGGGTACGGGTCCATGGATTACGAGCTGGGCGAGTACCGGGTTTCCGACCTGGTAAAGATGGACATTCTCGTCAACGCCGACCCGGTCGACGCTTTTGCCAGTATTGTGCATCGTTCGAAAGCAGAAGGGCAGGGCAGGGCGCTTTGCGAAAAATTGGCCGACATCATCCCGCCGCAGATGTTCAAGGTCGCGGTGCAGGCTGCCATCGGCGGCAAGATCATCGCCCGCGACAACGTCCGCGAGATGCGCAAGGACGTTACGTCGAAGTGCTATGGCGGCGACATTTCCCGCAAACGGAAGTTGCTCGACAAGCAGAAGGAAGGCAAAAAGAAGATGAAGCTGATCGGCAAGGTTTCGATCCCGCCCGACGCCTTCATTCAGGTCCTCAAAACCAACAGTTAATTTAAATCCCTGTCCCCCCGTGTTCAGTTTTCTTTACTCCGAACAGAAGAAGATGCGCCAGAATGCGGTGAACTGGCTCGAGATTGCGGACCGGGTTTATCATTACCGCCGCGACCAACTGAATCAAACCCAGCTGCAGAAGCTGCAGTCAGCGGCGGGCGAGGTTAAGCTGCGGTTGAAGGAAAAGGCCGACGCGAGCCGACTCAAAATGTCGGTCGAATCCTTGGAAGGTGTCTTGCGCGACACGGGCGGACGAATTTATCCGGTGTCGTCGATCATCGAAAACGTCGAATTCTTCCTGGTCGCCGCGATCGTGATCCTTGGTTTGCGGGCCTATTTCGTCCAGCCGTTCAAGATACCGACGAATTCGATGTGGCCGAGTTATTACGGCATGACCGCCGAAGTGTTTCAGCCCGGCGAAGAGCCTGGTCTGGCGCGCAAGGTCGCCCGCGTGGCTACCTTGGGCGCGAGCAATTACACGGTAACCGCTCCCGCAGATGGCGAAGTCTACATCGGCGCATTCGGCAACGTGCAGTATGCCATTCCCGCGTATTCCGAGGCGGCCGGTCGCAGCATGATCGTGTTTCCGGCGAACGTGAAGGAATATTCGTTTATGGTCGGCGGGCAGATTGCGCGCGTTTCGGTGCCCGCGGAGTTCGATTTCAACAAACTGATCAAGGACGCCTTCTTCAAGAACCAGCCCGGCAAACTCGACAGCGTGCTGGCGGACGCGGCACGCCGGGCCCAGCCCTTGGAGCAGTCCACGATGATTGTGCAGCAGGGCCCCCGCAAGTTTGAGGCGCGGGTGTACTGGATCCCGATCGGAAAAAAGGTCAGCAAGGGCCAAAGCATCCTGTCCTTCGATATTCTCACCGGCGACCTGCTGTTCGTGGATCGATTCACCTACAATTTCTTCCCGCCTAAAGTCGGCTCGGGTTTTGTGTTTCGCACGGAGCACATCCACAGCCCGCAAATGCTGACCGCCGGCGGAGAACAGATTCAGCAGTACTACATCAAGCGCCTCGTGGGACAGCCCGGCGACACCTTGGAGGTTCGCAAGCCGGCGCCCCTGGCCGCCGACGGTGGCGTCGTCGACCTCGGCGCCAAGGACGGTCAACTATTCCGCAATGGACGCCCCATTGATGGCGCCGCAGCGTTCGAAAAGAACTCGCGCAAGGAAGGGCTCTACACGGGCTACATGGCGGACGGGCTGCTCTCATTTGGCCAGACCGTGTCGGTGCCGGCCAATTCCTATTTCGCCATGGGCGACAACTCGCCGAACAGCGCGGACAGCCGCTTCTGGGGCTTTGTCCCGGACAAGGAGGTCGTAGGCCGCCCGCTGTTCATCTATTATCCGCTGACGAGTCGCTGGGGACCGGCGCGCTAGGGAAGACGAGGCAAAGTTGCGCCTGAATCAGGCAAAGACCACGTCGAGGCGCCGTGGCTCCAGTAGAATTCTAAGCTCGGAGTTTGGCGGACCAATCGGTCATGGCGGTTTAGTCAGAGGTTTCCGCGACGCAGTTCTTCGAGCAGGTAGTCGCTCGCTCGCCAGGCCAGCGCCAGGATCGTCAAGGTGGGATTCTTGTCGGCATTGGAGCAAAAAGGAGCTCCGTCCGTAAGAAAGAGATTCTTCACGTCCCAGGTCTGGCCGAACGAGTTGGTCACTGACTTCGTCGGATCTGCGCCCATGCGGGCGCCGCCGACCTCGTGTTTCACGTTGCCGCCCGGACGGATCGCTTTCAGCGGATCGCTCGCCGGTGGAGTGTTGATCCGGCCGCCCATCGACTCGATGATCGCCGCAAAGGTACGCTGTTGGTGCGCCACCTGGCGGAGTTCGTGCTCGGACCACTTCCAGTGAAAGCGAAGCACGGGCAGGCCCCACTTGTCCTTCACCACCGGATCCAGTTCGCAGTAGCAGTCCTCGTTGGGAATCATTTCCCCTCGGCCGCCGAAACCGACGAAGGATCCATAGTAGCGTCGGGCGTCCTCCTTGAAGCGCGAACCATAGCTTCCGCCCGTGAGCCACTCCAGGCCAGCGCCGGTGCCGACGTTGGGCATCTGGCGTCCGGTCGCGAACTCAATGTGATAACCGCGGGCGAAATCGAGCTGTCCGGCCTTTTGTTCGCCATACAGCCACCACGGCACGTACACGTGCGCGCCACCGGCGCCGTCCTCGTTGTGCCACGGGAGGTTTTCGAGCGCCGGTATCTGTCCGCCCAAACTCGCCCCGACCGTATCCATGATGTATTTGCCCACGAGCCCGCTCGAGTTGGCGAGGCCCTGCGCGAAGCGTGGAGATTTGGAATTAAGCAGGATGCGAACCGTTTCGCAGGCGCTCGCGGCGAGCACCACGACCCGCGCCGACACGTGGCGTTCCTCGCCCGTCAGGCGATCCACGTAGGATATCCCGGTGGCCTTGCCCGCGGCATCGAGGGTGACCTCGCGCACCATGGCATCAGTGAGGAGGTCAAGATTGCCAGTGGCAAGGGCCGGCGGCAGATGGACGGTGGTGGATTGATAGTTGGCCCGGATCGAACAGCCGCGACCGCATTCGGTGGCCCAGAAGCACGCGGCTCGGCCCGCCATCGACTCGGCCAGGATACGCTGCGCCTTGGGATTGTTGGGATGGAGTTTGGCGGGGATGGTCGCGGCGTCCTGCCGCTCGCTCAACACCGCGCGGTGAATTGGTATCACCGAAAGGCCCAAAGATTTGGTCCGCACTTTCGCGAAGCGCTCACCGGCGCGGGCGTGGGGCGGCCGCAGCAGAACGCCGGGCGATGAGTCCGGCGTGTTCTCCAGGCCCTCGTTCGACCCGTAGACGCCGATGAGCATTTCAACCTTGTCGTAATAGGGCGCGACCTCGTCGTAGGAAATCGGCCAATCCGCACCGAGACCGTCACGGCTGCGCATCTTGAAATCATAGGGACCATTGCGGAGCGCGATGCGGCCCCAGTGATTCGTGCGGCCACCGAGCATGCGCGAGCGCCACCAAGTGAACTGCCGGCTTTTTTCACGGGATGCGTTGGTGAAGGGCTCGCCGGGCACGGTCCATCCGCCGTCCACGGTCGCATCGTAGAACCCCCACGGTTTTTCCGGAGTGGACACGCCCCGTAGCGGCGCCTGGCTTTCGATCTGAAACATGGGTGTTTCCTGCGCAGGATCGTAATGGCGGCCGGCCTCGAGCATGAGAACTTTTGCCCCGGCCATGGTCAGGGTGTACGCGGTCTGGCCCCCGGCCGCACCAGACCCCACCACGATCACGTCGTATGACGGCTGGGTCTTGCGAGCGGTTAGCAGCGGCATGGGGCAGGGAGTATCCGCCACCGGCGGCGGACTTAGCTAGACGGAAGCTCGGGATACCATTGGCGGCAAGGCCGAAACCTCCGCTCAGGCGAGCCAGCTTTTCAACTTGGCGAGGTCGCGCTTGAAGTGAGCCCGCATCGACGCGTCGTCACCGACCTCGTACTCGTGGTGCTGCGAGATTGGTCCCGCAAAGGAGCTTCGTTTTAATCGTTCAAAGAACGAAGGGCTGACGAGGCCATCGCCCAGCGGGCACCACTCGGGCGTACTCCGTCCGTTCGCATGCTTTTCCCAGGAAAAATCCTTCACGAAGACGGCCGTATAGAAGGGTTCAGCGAGCCGGGCCTCGATCGGCCAGGAAAGGCCGCCTTCGATGGTGGCGTGGCCGATGTCGAAGCAGAATCCCATATGGCGCGGATCGAGTGAGCGGATCAATCCAAACACATCCCAGACGGGTCCGCCGACCGAATCAGCGCCGGAGTGATTCTGGTAACCCGCCTGCAAGCCGAGGTCGGCACACGCGGCCGCAAGGTCCTTAAATGCCGGCGCGAGTTCACGTAGTTGCTGCTGAATGTCGCGCTGGGCGTCGTACTGCAAAAACCCCAGACGAATGCGTTTCAGCCCAAGCTGGGCCGCCGTGCGCAGCAGTGATTCGGCATGCGGGGTGGCGAGCGAGGTGATTTCGGTGGTGACGAGATGCACGTCGTGACCTTGGCGCCGGAGCGCGTCGACGTAGGCCGGCAATAAATCCGCCGCGTGGGCCGGCTCGATTTGTCCCTTGGTTCGGACCGGGCATTCAATCCCGTCCCAGCCGATTTCAGCGACCAGTTCGGCCGTTGCGGTGGCATTGAGTTTTTGAAACGGCTTGGAGAAACCAATGATTGGCCGCGAAACTTGCGAGGCGGGAGGCGCAATGAGTGGAATGGGACGGTCCGCGGCATTTTCTGCCGCCAGGTTGGTTCCCAGGGCCGCGGTGACTGTAGCCGCCGCAGTCGCCGCCAAGAAATCACGCCGCGTTAAAGAAGCCGGGGAGTGCATGAAGCCATTCAAACGAGTTTCCTCCGCCGGTGACAAGGAATTGAATCTTTTGGGTGTCGGACGCGATTAAGGTGGCGCCGCCGGAGCCTGCTGCCACGGTCCCGGGCAAGAAGACGGAAAGCAAGGGACTGTATTTCATCGGCATGGCTCTTACACATACTTACGACAAGGACGCGTTTCGTGTCTCGATCAAGGGAACTGGT
>Ga0302322_100006173_pt1 | contig 10587 bp, 9 predicted proteins | sample Fen_T0_2_FD_203757 | JGI IMG/M metagenome (GOLD analysis project Ga0302322, IMG submission 203757) | Peat permafrost microbial communities from Stordalen Mire near Abisko, Sweden - Fen_T0_2 | ecosystem: Environmental > Terrestrial > Soil > Wetlands > Permafrost | place: Sweden: Abisko... | reverse complement strand
AACTCTGGCAGCAAGTATGAACCTTGTCAATTTGTTTTCCGATTCGGCCGGTGGGTGTTGCAAGCCTGCATATAATGCCGGTTCCCACCCCCCCTATCCCGCAAGTTTTATTCCCACGTGCTAAAGCGCTGGCTGCTTTACCTGAGCTCGGTCCTGCTGGGCCTGTGCCTGGTCGGCGCCCTTCTGGGGGCGCTGGTGCTGGCCCTGCTGTGGCCGACGCTGCCCTCACTCGAGGTGCTGACCGACTATCAGCCGAAAGTACCGCTGCGTGTCGTTTCCGCCGAAGGCGAGCTTTTGGGCGAATTCGGCGAGGAAAGACGCGCCATCGTCGCCATCCGCGCGGTCCCGGATGTCATGAAACAGGCTATTTTGGCCGCCGAGGACGAACGTTTCTACCAGCACGGGGGCGTGGACTATTTGAGCGTCGCGCGCGCCGCGCTGGCCAACGTTGCGACGGGCACCCAGCAGGGCGCCGGCACCATCACCATGCAGGTCGCCCGCAACTTCTTCCTCACCCGGGAAAAGACGGTCACCCGCAAGCTGCGTGAGGTCCTGCTCGCCTGGAAGATCGAGGCCAACCTGTCCAAGGACGAGATCCTGGAGCTCTACGTGAACCAGATCTTCCTCGGGCAGCGGTCCTACGGCTTCGCCGCCGCGTCCCAGATCTACTTCGGGCGCCCGCTGAAGGACGTGACGGTGGCCGAGGCCGCGATGCTCGCAGGCCTGCCCAAGGCGCCGTCGGCGTACAACCCGGTGACCAACCCCAAGCGCGCGAAGACCCGGCAGCTCTATGTATTGCGGCGTATGCATGACCTCAAGTTCATCACGGACTCCCAATTCCAGGAAGCACAAACCGCGCCATTGAATGTCCGGGCAGGGGTCCGCGACGCCCTGCCCACCCATGCCGAGGGTGTCGCCGAGATGGCCCGGCAGGTGGTCTTCGAAGCCTATGGCGACGACGCATACACGAAGGGAATCACCGTCTGGACGACGGTCCGGCGGACCGACCAGGAGTCCGCGTACGTTGCCGTGCGCCGGGGCCTCATCGAATACGACCGCCGGCACGGCTACCGGGGACCGGAAACCTACGTGAACCTGCCTGCCGATCCGGCGGAGGTCGACCTGGCAGTGGAAAGCGCGCTGGCCGACGCGGCCGACAGCGACAACCTCAGTCCGGCAGTCGTCCTGGACGCCAATCCCAACGAGATCAAGGCGGTCCTGGCCAGCGGCGACGTCGCTTCGGTCACGGGCGACGGCCTCAAGTTCGCCGCCCGGAACCTGACGGACAAATCCCCGGCCAACCAGCGCATCCGCAGGGGCGCGGTGATCCGCCTGTCCAAGGACGACAAGGGCCGGTGGGCAGTTGCTCAGCTGCCGTTGGCGGAATCGGCCTTTGTCGCCGTCCAGCCCTCCGACGGCGCGATCCTGGCGCTGGTCGGCGGCTTCGATCACGACCGCAACAAGTTCAACCACGTGACACAGGCGTTCCGGCAGCCCGGCTCCTCGTTCAAGCCGTTCATCTATTCCGCCGCGCTGGAAAAGGGCTTTTCGCCGGCGACGGTGATCAACGACGCGCCTTTCTTCGTTCCAGCGGCGCAGGCCGGCGGCGAGGACTGGGAACCCAAGAACTACGACGGCAAGTTCGATGGCCCGATGCGGCTGCGCAATGCACTGGCCAAGTCCAAGAACCTGGTCACCGTCCGTGTCCTGCAGGCGATCGGCACGCAATACGCGCAGGACTACATCACGCGCTTCGGCTTCGACCCCAAGCTCCACCCGCCCTTCCTGACGATGGGGCTGGGCGCCGGATCGGCCACGCCGCTGCAGATGGCCTCGGCGTACGCGATCTTCGCCAACGGCGGCTACCGCGTCACGCCCTACCTCATCGCGAAGGTGACCGATTCCAAGGGCAACGTGCTGTCCGAGGCAACACCGGTGGTCGCCGGCGAGGACGCCGAACGCGCCATCGATCCGCGCAACGCGTTCCTGATGACCACGCTGCTGCGCGACGTCATCGTCTTCGGCACCGGCGCGCGCGCGATGGCGCTCGGCCGCCACGACCTTGCCGGCAAGACCGGGACGACCAACGAGAACATCGACGCGTGGTTCTGCGGGTTCAACGCCGCTCAGGTCGGCGTGGCATGGATCGGGTACGACCAGCCGAAGACGCTCGGCTTGAACGAAACCGGCGGCGTGGCCGCCCTGCCGATCTGGATGACCTACATGCAGCGGGCGCTGAAGGGCGTGCCGGAGAAGCCATTGCAAACACCCGAGGGCGTGATTTCCGTGCGCATCAACGCGGAGACCGGGCTGCGCGACGAGAGCAGCAGCCTCACGGAATGGTTCTACGCGGAGTTTCCACCGCGCGGACGCGACGACGCGCTGGCACCGGCGACCAGCGGCCGCAGCGGGCAGGAAGTCCGGGAACAGCTGTTCTAGCGGATTCGCACGGACCAACGATGGGACATCGGGGGCATTCCGCATTTCGCGGCCGGGCTTACGGCCCCGACCCCTTCGGCCGGGAGGCGCAGGACCGTACCCGCATCGCCCAGGCCGCCGCCCGGCTCATCGCCGAGCACGGCATCGCGGACTGGACGCTCGCCAAGCGCAAGGCGGCCAGGCAACTGATGCTCCCGGAACGCACGGCGCTGCCGGGTGACGACGAGATCGAAGCCGCGCTGGTCGACTATCACGCGCTGTTCGGCGGCGATGCGCACGTCGCATCGCTCCGCGCGCAGCGCGAAGAGGCGCTGCGCTGGATGCAGCGGCTGGCGCAATTCGAACCGGCACTTGCAGGCGGCGTCGCCGCGGGCTGGGCCACCGCGCACAGCGACATCCAGCTGGAGCTCGTCGCCGCCAACGCCAAGTCGGTGGAGCTCGCGTTGCTCAATGCGGGCGTGACCTACCGCACGATGAACGCCGACGACGACGGACCGCAACGCTTCCACGTCGACACGCCCGCGGGCAGCGTGCGCCTGTCCGTGCGCACGCCCGAGGAATCACGGCAACGACCACGCCGCGACCGGCACGGCGCGAACATCACGCGCCTGACGCTCGATGAGCTCTCGGCGCTGCTCGACGCGCCGCCTAGCCCTTGAGCCAGCGGGACGCGTCGAGCGCGAAGTAGGTCAGGATGGCATCGGCGCCGGCGCGTTTCATTCCGGTCAGCGCTTCCAGGACGCAGGCCTTCTCGTCCAGCCAGCCGTTCTGCGCCGCGGCCTTGAGCATCGCGTATTCGCCGCTGACCTGGTAGACCGCCGTCGGCATCCCGAATTCGTCCTTCACGCGCCGGACGATGTCGAGGTAGGGCATGCCGGGCTTGATCATCACCATGTCGGCGCCCTCGCAAATGTCGAGGTAGACCTCCCACAGCGCCTCGTCGCTGTTCGCCGGGTCCATCTGGTACGTGTACTTGTTGCCTTGCCCCAAGTTGGCCGACGAGCCGACGGCATCACGGAACGGTCCATAGAACGCCGACGCGTATTTCGCCGAGTACGCCAGGATGCGCGTCAGCTCGTGCCCGGCGCCATCGAGTGCGGTGCGCAGCGCGCCGATGCGCCCGTCCATCATGTCCGACGGAGCGACCATGTCCACCCCGGCATCCGCGTGACACAGCGCCTGCCTGGTGAGCGCCACGACCGTTTCCTCGTTCAGCACGTAGCCCGAGGCGTCGATCAGGCCGTCCTGCCCATGGCTGGTGTACGGATCCAGCGCAATGTCGGTGATGACGCCGAGTTCCGGGAAGCGCTCCTTCAGCGCGCGCACCGCGCACGGCACCAGGCCCTCCGGATGCCACGCGGCGGCGGCGTCCTCCGTCTTGAATTCACCGGGAACCACCGGAAACAGCGCCATCGCCGGCACGCCCAGCGCCAGGCACTGCTCGGCGTCCCGGAAGAGGACGTCCAGGCTCTTGCGCGACACGCCGGGCAGCGACGGCACCGGCTCCTCGCGTTTCGCGCCATCGAGGACGAACGCCGGATAGATGAAATCGTCGGGCGAAAGTACGGTTTCGCGCATCATCCGCCGCGAAAAGTCGTCGCGGCGCATCCGGCGGGGGCGCTTGTCCGGAAATTTTCCTGAGAAGGCGAAGCTCATTGCTGGGTTCCAGTGGAGGTCAGGCCAACATCGTAACGGTCGGCAACCGCGACAGCAAACGGCATGGGCACCGCCACCGGCCCCACGTTGGACACAAATGGTTACTTTTCCCGGGCCGGAACTCCTGCGCACCGCGCCGGTCAGAATCTCCAGACGGTGACGTCTCCCGCTTACCTCCCTGAAGCGGGTGCCCGTGTCGAGGTCCCTCGACAGCGGGTGTTTCACGGGCCCCGCGCCACTCCCCTTGGCCGCGGGGCCTTTTCTTTTCAGTCCGCGGCGACGGCGGCGGACCCGCCGAGCCAGCCCGCGATGGCGGCCTCAGCTTCCTCGATCCCGATGCGCGCGGTGGCTGAAAAGAGCTGCACGACGACATTGCCGGCGCCCAGCGGAAACTGCCCGGCCAGTTGCTTGCGCACCCCGAGGACCGCGGCGCGCTGCGCGGTCGTGTTGAGCTTGTCCGCCTTGGTGGCCAGGATCAGCACCGGCCGCCCGGACGGCACGAATCCCTCGAGCAACTCGATGTCGAGATCCTTCAGCCCGTGCCGCGAATCGACGATCAGGACCAGCGCAACAAGCGTCGGCCGCGTCGTGATGTAGTGCCAGAGGAATGCCTGCCAGTCGCGCTTCAGTTCCTTGCTCACCGCGGCGTAGCCGTAGCCCGGCAAGTCCGCGACCAGGGCGCCGCTGCGCAATGCAAACAGGTTGATCTGCTGGGTTCGGCCCGGCGTTCGGCTTGCAAAAGCCAGGCGGGTCCGTCCCGCCAGCACGTTGATGGCCGTGGACTTGCCGGCGTTCGACCGCCCGGCAAACGCAATCTCCGGCACGCTGGGCTCCGGCAGCTGCGAAGGCGCCGCAGCGCCGGTGACGAATTCCGCCCCGACAAGCGGATGCGGCCGCCGCGGCGCGGGCTTGGGCGATCCCGCGGCTTTGGAAGCGCGCTTCGAGTCCGTTACAATAGTGCGTTTATTCACGGCGGGTTCGTGGAAGTCGCACTTAGAAGGAGTCACCGCACAATGAAGCACAAGCAGCTGCTGGCCGCCACGATCTCGATCGCCACGCTGGCACTAATCCAGTTGCCCCCGGTCGCCGCGGCGGAAGGTGCCGCCAAAGTCGACCTGGCGCGTGCCAAACAGATCGTCGACAGCGTTTGTGCGGCCTGCCATGGCGCCGACGGCAACAGCGTCGCGTCCGTCAATCCCAATCTCGCCGGGCAGGGCGCGGAGTATATCACCCGGCAATTGCAGCATTTCCAGTCGGGATTGCGCGCCAATCCGGTGATGGGCGCTATGTCGGCGAGCCTCACGCCCGACGAAATGGTCGCCTTGGGCGTCTACTTCTCGAAGCAGAAGCCGAAGGGCGGAACCGCGAAAGATCCTACGCTCGTCAAGGTGGGACAGTCGCTGTATCGCGGCGGCGTCCTGGCTGCCGGCCTGCCTGCGTGTGCGTCGTGTCACGGACCCACCGGCGCGGGAATCCCCAGGAACTATCCGCGCCTGGCCGGGCAGCACGCCGACTACGCCTACGCCCAGCTGAAAGCCTTCAAGGCCGGCGAACGCGGCGCGGACAAGGATGGCAAGGATGTACAGGGCAAGATCATGGCGGCGATCGCGCAAAAGATGAGCGACGCGCAGATGAAGGCGGTCACGGACTACACCGCCGGCCTGCGCTAGAGGGCTTCCCTCAGTACATCCCTCAGTAAATCCTTCTGCATGTGCGCTATTGCAACGCGGCGCACATGACGGTGTGCCCGGGACCGTAACCTTCGGCAACCCACACGGACGGCCTGGCGCGCATCTGGTCGCGCAGTACGACCTCTGCCGTGTACCGGTGATTGACCGTCGCCTTGTTGAAGAAGCGCCACACCGGCTGCGTGTCGGCCGGGCACCCACCCGCGGCATCCGGCAGCGCAACGTAGAACACGGCGGGACTCTCCTCAAGCCAGTCGACCGGGTGCTGGGCCGTCGTCGCCGCGCATTCGTCTGGGCTCGCCGAATAAAAATGCGAGTCACCGAAGGACGGCGGGCGGTAGAAGCGGCAAACGGGATTGGTTCCGGGAGCGTGGTTCACGTACGCCAGGAACCGCAGGCCGGTGCGCTCCCATCCGGCGTGCACGCCGAGATCGAGATCGTCGATCTCGCCCGGAATCGCCGTCACGAAATAATGGTCGAGCTTGCGGTGGTAGTACTCGACGGCGACGACCTTCCCCGCGGGGTTGGGCACGGTGGGCGTCAGGTACTGGCGCACCAGCGGCAGCATGTCCTCCACGCGCGAATAGTCGTCGTACGTGGCGCCCGGCGCGGCCGGACACGAGACCAGGTTGCCCTCGGAGATGCCTCCCCTGACCTCGAAGTAGCCGCCGGCATCGAGGAACGTCAGCAGCGCCGAACCGCTGGAGCCCCCTTCGGTGATGCCGCTCAAGTACGGGACCTCGTTGAAGTTGCCGTGCACGACGGAATCGGCAAGGAACACCGACTGCCCGACATAGCCGCGTGCGTATTTCTTGAGGTCGCCCAGCGGATGATGCAGTGTCGTCGTTGCGGTACCGATGGGAACCGGGGCGGCGTTCCATGCGGCAAACTGCGCGCCCGCGGGCGGCTGCTCGTTGAGGCGAACGAGCGCCCAGTCGTGGTCCTGGCTGCGCCCGAGCAGCACCGCACCTGCCGTCAGCTGGACGAATGGCGGGACCGTGTTGTCCTGGCACGCGACGGCGTCGAAAAACCAGAACGTATTGAGCGTATGCGCCGCGTTGGCCGAGCTCATGCAATGCGACGCCGTGAACAGATAGGGCGTGTTGGTCGACGGCAGGTCGTTGAGCAGCGTTCCGGTGCATAAATACTGGTTGCCGGCGGAGTCGCCGACGAACAGCAGCTGCGCCACGGCCTTCGCCGCATCCGTCAGCGCCGCCGAGGGCTTGACGCAGGCGACGTCGATGTTGCAGGACTGCGACTGTCCGATTTCGCCGACGGTCTTCGCCGACAGCGAGCGCAATTCGGCGTTGCCCGCAACCTGGTGCGCCACCCGCGGCAGGGTCAGCGTCAGGCCGCCGACTTGGACACCGGCCCCGGCGTGGATTTCGATCGTCGCAACGTCGCCTTCAAGCACCGGCGACCAGAACTGGCCGAAGCGCGCGGTATCCCGTGCAACGGCATCCGCGGAAAAGGGACCGAAGATCGTTGCGCCGTCACGACCGGCAAAACGCACGGTGACGCCGGAGTTGTTTGGCGGCAACTGCAGCGCGACGCGAAGCGCGGCGGCGTCCGGCGAGTGGATGTCGATGCGCGCGGAACGCCCGCCATCGGCGTCGGCGGTCCAGGTCAACGCCGACAGATGAATTGACCGCGCCGCGGGCGGCAGTTCGCGCCCGAACCCCACGGCGAGCGCCTTGCTGCCCGCACGTCGTCCGCCTCTGGCCGGAACCGCGTTCTGCGACTTGAATGCCGCCAATTCCGATGCGGCAGGCGCCGCGAGATCGACCCGGTGCGCGGACGCGACCCGCGCCAGCGCGCGCACCGGCGGCGCGGATTTCGGCGCCATGGCCTGACGCAGTTCCGCGGGCGGGGCGGACGTGATCGGCGCATCGTGGCCTTGAGCAGAGGCGCCGCATGAGAAAACGGCGGACAGCGCGAAGCACCAGTGCAGAGTCATCGGCCGTCGGCAGTGCATCATGATTTCCGTATTCGCTTCATCATTCAGTCGGCGCCCTCAAGGTGCCTCCGCCATCGCCGACCGGCACGCTTTGAGCGCGTCGCGCCAATCGGGCATCGTGTATCCGAATTCCGCCTCGAACTTGCGCGTCGCCAGTACACCATAGGCGGGACGGCGCGCGGGCGTCGGGTAGTCGGACGTGGCGATTCCCACGACGTGCGGTCGCGGCGCGTCGCCGACGATCGCTTGTGCGAAGCCGTGCCACGTCGTCGAACCCGACGACGCAAGGTGATACAGGCCGGCGCGTTCGGCCAGCCACGGGAGACCGCGCGCGACGGCCGCCGTGGTCGCATCGGCCAGCGTGCGGCACCAATTCGGCGTGCCGTACTGGTCTGCGACGATGCGCAGTTCGTCGCGCTCCTTCGCCAGCCGCAGCATGGTCAGCAGGAAGTTGCTGCCGCGCGCGCCATAGACCCAGCTGGTGCGGAGCACGACGGCGTGCGCGCCGATCTGCGCGATCGCGCGTTCGCCTTCGAGCTTGCTCGCGCCGTAGACGTTGAGCGGACCGGTGGGCGCGTCCTCGTCGTACGGCGTCGTGCGCCGGCCGTCGAACACGTAGTCCGTCGAATAGTGGATCAGCACGGCATCCAGCCGCTTCGCCTCCTCGGCCAGGATGCCCGGCGCGCGCGCATTCGCCGCGAAGGCGGCGTCACGCTCCACCTCCGCGCGATCGACCGCCGTGTACGCGGCCGCGTTGACGATCAATTGCGGCCGCGCCTGCCGCACGCTGGCGACGATCGCGTCGGCGTCGGCGAGATCGAGCGCCGCGCGATCGAGCGCGATCACGTCGCCATGGTCGGCCAGGCTGCGCGCCAGTTCGAAGCCCACCTGCCCGGTAGCACCGGTCAGGAGAATGGTCGGACGCGACATCGGGCGCTAGTCGTAGACGTCCGCGTCCGCGAGGAGCCGGCCCGCGGCATCCTTCACGGCGAGCGTCGGCAAGCCTTCGAGCGGCCAGTCGATGGAGAGCGCGGGATCGCTCCAGAGCAACGTCCGCTCGTGCTGCGGGTACCAGTAGTCGGTCGCCTTGTAGAGGAACTCGGCGTTTTCGGACAGCACGACGAAGCCGTGCGCGAACCCGGGCGGTATCCACAGCATCCGGCGATTCGCCGCAGAGAGCACGACGCCGACGGAGCGCCCGAACGAAGGCGAAGACCGCCGCAAGTCCACGGCGACGTCGAACACCTCGCCCTCGGTCACGCGCACCAGCTTGCCCTGCGCGTGCTCGATCTGGTAATGCAGGCCGCGCAGCACGCCGCGGCCGGAACGCGAGTGATTGTCCTGCACGAACCCGGCGTCGATGCCGGCGGCGGCGAACGCGCGCCGGTTCCAGCTCTCGAAGAAGAAGCCGCGTTCGTCGCCGAACACCTTCGGCTCGACCAGCAGGACGTCGGGCAGCGCGGTGGGCGTGATCTGCATGCGCGGTACGGGCGCGCCTAGCGCACGCTGGGATCGCGGAGAATCTCGAGCAGGTACTGCCCGTAGCCGTTCTTCGCCAGCGCCTGGCCCAGCTTTTCGAGCGCCGCGGCGTCGATGTAGCCCTGCCGGTAGGCGATTTCCTCCGGGCAGGCGATCTTGAGTCCCTGCCGGCGCTCGATCGTCTCGATGTACTGCGACGCCTCGAGCAGCGACTCGTGCGTGCCGGTGTCGAGCCACGCCATGCCCCGGCCCATCACCTCGCACGCCAGCTCGTCGCGCGCCAGGTACGCGCGATTGACGTCGGTGATCTCGAGCTCGCCGCGCGCGGAAGGCTTCAGCTCGCGCGCGATGTCGAGCACGCGGTTGTCGTAGAAATAAAGCCCCGTCACGGCGTAGCGCGACTTCGGCTTGGCGGGCTTTTCCTCGAGCGACAGCACCTTGCCCGACGCGTCGATCTCGGCCACGCCGTATCGTTCCGGGTCCGCGACCGGATACGCGAAGACCGTCGCGCCGCTCTGTCGCGCGTGCGCGCTGGCGAGCTGCGCCTGCAGGTCGTTGCCGTAGAAGATGTTGTCGCCCAGGACGAGCGCGGAAGTGTCGTTGCCGACGAACTCGCGGCCGATGACGAACGCCTGCGCAAGGCCGTCCGGGGACGGCTGCACGGCGTAGCGGATGTTGAGTCCCCAGCGCCCGCCGTCGCCCAGGAGCTGCGTGAAGCGCGGCGTGTCCTCCGGCGTGGAGATGAGCAGGATGTCGCGGATGCCGGCCAGCATCAGCGTCGACAGCGGGTAGTAGATCATCGGCTTGTCGTACACCGGCAGCAGCTGCTTGGAGACGACCTGCGTCACCGGATACAGCCGCGTGCCGGAGCCGCCGGCCAGGATGATGCCCTTCCGCTGCGGCAGCGTGCTCATGCGGCGGCGTAGTTGAGGCTGATCCATTGCTGGTAGTCCTTGCTGGTCACGCTCTGCAGCCAGTCCGCGTTTTCTAAGTACCAGCGGACGGTCTTGCGCATGCCGGACTCGAAGGTCTCGACCGGCGCCCAGCCCGTCTCGCGCACGAGCTTGGCGCAATCGATCGCGTAGCGACGGTCGTGCCCCGGCCGGTCCTTGACGAACGCGATCTGCGCGGCATAGTCGCGGCCGGGCGCTTCCAGCGCCAGCAGCGCGCACAGCGTGCGCACGACGTCGAGGTTTTGCATCTCGGCGTTGCCGCCGATGTTGTAGGTTTCGCCCGCGCGCCCGTGCGCCATGACCGCGCGAATCGCGGAACAGTGATCGCCGACGTACAGCCAGTCGCGCACGTTGCGGCCGTCGCCATAGACGGGCAGCGCGCGGCCGGCCAGCGCATTGACGATCATCAGCGGAA
>Ga0302322_100006172_pt1 | contig 10587 bp, 1 predicted proteins | sample Fen_T0_2_FD_203757 | JGI IMG/M metagenome (GOLD analysis project Ga0302322, IMG submission 203757) | Peat permafrost microbial communities from Stordalen Mire near Abisko, Sweden - Fen_T0_2 | ecosystem: Environmental > Terrestrial > Soil > Wetlands > Permafrost | place: Sweden: Abisko... | reverse complement strand
GCCGTGGCATCCAGGAGAAAGACAACGTTGCGATTGCCCAGGACCTGGCCGATGCCATGGGCGCTGCGGTGAGCTGCTCACGTCCGGTAGTGGACGCGAAGTGGCTGGAGAAATCGCGGCAAGTCGGATCCTCGGGACAGACCGTGAAGCCCAAGGTCTACATGGCTTGCGGCATCAGCGGCTCGTTCCAGCACCTGGCCGGCCTCAAGGGCAACCCATTCATCGTTGCCATCAACAAGAATCCTAAAGCCCCAATTTTCCAGGTGGCCGACGTTGGAATCGTCGACGACCTTCTGGAGTTTTTGCCGGAATTGACCAGCAAGATTCGTGAGCTGTGATTCGAAAACATACTTCTATTCGCGTGTACGAGTGAAAGTGAGGCACCGCCAATGATCACCAAGAAGACCCTGAAACTAAGCTTGAAATCGCTCCACGACTTCGCCAAGAAACGCCTGCCGGACGAAGTGTTAATCGAACTCGACGAGCGGGACGAGTGCCCAGAAGACATCGTCCATTACATGTGCAACCCCGATCAGCTCGGCATTCAGCTGCTGTTTATCCCGGAGGAGTATGGCGGACTGGGCGGAAGCACCTTCGATGTCTACTGCATTTGCGAAGAGATGGCCCGAATTGATCTGGGTGTTGCCACATCCCTGTTTGCGACATTTCTCGGGAGCGATCCGATCACAGTCGGTGCCACACCGGAGCAGAAGAAGCGCTGGCTGAGCCGCATCGCCGAGGACGGTGCGCTGTTTGCCTACGGTGCAACTGAGCCGGAAGCGGGCAGCGATCTGGGTTCCTTGAAGACCACGGCAGACCGCGTCATGCAGGACGACAAAGTAGTCGGGTACAAGATCAATGGCAGCAAGCAGTGGATCAGCAATGGCGGAATCGCTGACTTGTACACGGTGCTGGCGAACACTCCGAGCGGGCCGAGTTGGTTCGTCGTGGAGAAAGGTGCGAAAGGCTTCGCCCACGACAAGCCGGAGAACAAGCATGGCATCCGTCTCAGCAACACGGCCGCGCTGTCTTTCGTCGATACCTACGTCGATGCCGACCGGTTGATCGGGGGCGTGGAAGGCCAGGGACTTCTACAGGCACAGGCGGTGTTCGGGTACACACGGCTGATGGTGGCGGCGTTTGGTCTGGGCGCGGGATGGTCCGCGTTGGACCGGGCGATTCCATACTCAACCAAGCGTATCCAGGGGGGCTCGCCGCTGTCGGAAAAGCAGGGTTATACCCATAAGCTGATGGTGCCTCACATTGCCCGACTGGAAGCGGGTCGAGCTTATATCGAGGAAACCGCGGAGCGGATCGATGCCGGCGAGGGAAGCTTGAACACCGAAGGCGCGATCGCGAAGTATATGGCAACGGAAGCGGGCAACGCGGCTGCCGAAGCCAGCATCCAGGCGCTGGGTGGCTATGGCTACACCCATGAGTACATGGTGGAGAAGATCAAGCGCGACGTTCGCATTACCACGATCTACGAAGGAACTTCCGAGATCATGGAGATGACGATCAGTCGCGACCGCTGGCAGCTGCACCTGAAAACGCGCGGGCAGTACTACCACGAGCAGGCGCGACTGATGGAAACTCTGCACGCGCAACATCCCGATGTCGGCGCCGACATGGCGGCCCTTGCCATGCACGCACTGGCCGAGGTGATGGAGAAAGCCCGCGTCGCGCGGCTGACACGATTCCAGCACATTCTCTTGCGCTTGGGCGAGTTGATCGCCTACGCGGAGTGCGCGGGTTGCCTGGCTCGCCGCGCTGCGCGCTCGCTGGAAAGCCGGCTGAACGAGAAAGCCAATATGCGCTTCGACGCAACTGCGCTGGCCGCGTTGGCTCGCATCTTTGCGCGTGAGGCCTCGCTCAAGGTGGCGGAAGAAGGTCTGCGCTGGGTGACTGGGGCGGGCGGAGTGAGCGATTCGGAGATGGCCGCATTCGAAACCGCGTTGGGCCTGCCTGCAGTGCATCGAGCCCAAGCCGGACTGATCGCGGACATGGACTACTTCGCCGATGTGCTTTTTGGCCGCGCGGCGAAGGGACCAGAGATTAGTGCTGTGAAGGAAGCAGTGCTGACCGCATAACGTCACAATGATGTGTGACAAGGCATCCGGCCGCAACCTCCAGCGCGCCGGATGCCTATATTTCTTGGAGCGGAAGCGCGAGGCTGCAGAAGCGCTCAAATGCTGGATTTTACAAGCTGAAATTGAGCCCGCGCCTCGCGCGCGTCTGCCTCACTCTCCTACGTGTTCTATGTCACACCCGAATGGCCGTGGCATCACACGAAGGTAGCATGGGCATCACTGACACGGGTTGGATCAACCTCCACACTAAAGACACTCTTGGCCGCACGGGTTCCATTCGGTTTCGTGGATTAAGCGCCCGTCCTGATCTTCATTTCGACGAGCGCAACCAGACCCGACAGTTGTTTGCGTCAACCCCATGCCCCGGTTGCGGCTTTGACCAGTGTTCTTGAAATACGCTTCGAAGGAAGTGACACAACATGGAATCGAACGCTCATCGCGCGATTGCAATCGTGGGGGCAGGCGCTGTCCTGCCCGATGCCGTCAACGTATCTGCATTCTGGCAAAACGTGAAGCAAGGCCGTTACAGCATCAGTGAGGTTTCGCCCGAGCGCTGGGACCCGGCGCTCTACTTTGATTCCGACCACAGCGCTCCCGACAAGACATATTCGAAGATCGGCGGCTGGGTGCGCGATTGGAAATGGGAGCCCATGAAGTGGCGCCTACCCATTCCTCCACGTGTGGTGGAAGCCATGGACGAGGCGCAGCGCTGGGCCATTGCCTGTACCCGCGAAGCGCTGGAAGATGTCGGCTATCCCGACCGGCCGTTGAACACCGATCGCACGGCGGTCATTCTCGGCAATGCAATGGCCGGGGAGAAGCACTATTTCACTGCACTGCGTGTGTACTTTCCCGAGTACGCAGGCCACCTGGCGGAGGCAGCCAGCTTTGCCGCGCTGCCGGCAGAGTTGCGCGACAAGATCACGCACGAAATGCACGATGGCGTTAACCGGTGGATTCCCGATATCACCGAAGACACCATGCCTGGCGAGTTGTCGAACTGCATCGCCGGCCGTATCGCCAACGTATTCAACTTTCACGGACCCAACTACGTCGTCGACGCCGCTTGCGCTTCGGCGATGGCAGCGATGAGTTCGGCGGCAGAAGGACTGGTTGCCAACGACTTCGACGTGGCGATCTCAGGCGGCATCGACCGCAACATGGGTGCTTCTACGTTCGTGAAGTTCAGCAAGATCGGTGCGCTATCCGCCTCTGGTACGCGCCCCTACGCCGAGGGTGCCGATGGCTTCGTCATGGGTGAAGGCGCGGTGATCTTTGTGCTGAAGCGCCTGGCCGATGCGGAACGCGATGGCGACAAGATTTACGCCGTGCTGCGCGGCATTGGCGGTGCCAGCGACGGTAAGGGGAAGGGCATTACGGCACCCAACCCGGTCGGCCAGAAACTGGCAATTGAGCGCGCATGGGAGAATGCGGGCGTGTCGCCGGCTACCGTGACGCTGATGGAAGGCCACGGTACTTCGACCAGCGTAGGCGACGTGGTGGAAGTGCAGAGCATGGCTGATGTACTCGGCAGATATGATCTGCCCGTAGGCTCGGTGGCACTGGGCTCGGTGAAATCGAATATCGGCCACCTGAAAGGCGCTGCCGGTGCGGCCGGATTGCTGAAAGCTGCGCTGGCACTGCGCGACGGCGTTCTGCCGCCCAGTGTGCATTGCGAGCATCCCAACCCAAATATCGATTTTGCGCACTCGCCGCTCTACGTCAATCGCGAACTGAAACCGTGGACCATGCCAACCGGTGATGTCCGGCGCGCCGGAGTAAGTGCATTCGGATTTGGTGGCACTAACTTCCACCTTGCATTGGAAGAGTTCATTCCTCACAGGATCACCGGCAACGGCAAGCGGTCGGTCGCAGTCACTGATCTTCCAGCAGCAGTTGCACAGGGAGCGGCAATGTATTCGAAGAATGTCACGTCAAACGTTTCGGGTGAGACTTCCCGCAAAGCGCCATTGCGCGGCGCGTTGGTGATCGGGGCAGAGACTGAGGCTGAACTGATCGAGCGTCTGAACTCAGTGCAGAACGCCGCTGCGGCAGGCAGGGCGCCAGTGCCCGTCGCACCGGCCGATGCGGACCTGCGCGCGAATGAGCGCATTGCAATCGATTACGCCGATGCCGCGGAACTCGCCGACAAATCGGCGAAGGCGCTCAAGGCGCTGAAGGCCAACCAGCCTGCGATCTGGAAGGCGTTGCGTCCGCAAGGAATCTTCCGTGGCCACCGCCCTGCCGGCAAGGTTGCGTTCCTCTACACCGGACAGGGCTCCCAATACGTCAACATGCTCGCGCCGTTGCGCGCTGCCGAGCCAATTGTGGCAGAGACATTTGAGGAAGCCGATCGCATTATGACTCCGCTGCTCGGCAAGCCGCTGAGCGATTTCATCTTCGTCGATCAATCCGACGCGGACGCAGTGGCGAAGGCCGACGAAGACCTGCGCCAAACCGAAATCACACAGCCCACGGTGCTGACAATTGACCTCGCATTGACCCGCATGTTGGCGGCATATGGAATCCGGCCGGACATGACGATGGGGCATAGCCTCGGCGAATATGGCGCCCTGGTTGCATCTGGCTCGCTCGCCTTTGAAGACGCGCTGAACGCCGTGAGCGCCCGCGGCCGCGGTATGACACAGGTAGCGGTGGACGACACGGGAAAGATGGCAGCAGTCTTCGCGCCGCTGGCCGAAGTCGAGCGCATCCTCAAGACCGTAACCGGATACGTGGTGATCGCCAACGTCAACAGTGGGCAGCAGTCGGTGATCGGTGGCAACAGCAAAGCCGTTGAGCAAGCCACGGAGATCTTCTTGAAAGCCGGGTACAACGTGGTGCCGCTGCCGGTCAGTCACGCGTTTCACACCTCGATCGTGGCGCCCGCCAGCACGCCTCTGCGCGAGATGCTCTCGCACTTGAACATGCAGCCGCCGGTCGTGCCTGTCGTCGCCAACGTGAACGGAGAGTTTTATCCAACCGGGCCAAATGTTGTGCCGCAGATGCTGGACTTGCTGGCGCAGCAGGTCGCTTGTCCCGTGCAGTTTGTGAAGGGACTGCGCACGCTCTACGACGCGGGCGCGCGCATCTTCGTCGAAGTCGGGCCGAAGAAGGCGTTGCAGGGATTCGCCGAGGAAGTGCTGGGCGATCGCGGCGATGTGGTTACGTTCTTTACCAACCATCCGAAAGTTGGCGACATTGTGAGCTTTAACCAGGCGTTGTGCGGGCTGTATGCGGCGGGATTGGGATGCGAGAAAGCTGAGGCAGTCCGCGAGATCGCAGTAACTTCGCTTACGTCAGCGAGTGTCGCGGTTGCGAACCAGGTTGTTCCGTTAGTTGCAGCCCCTCCAGTTGCTACCGCCGCGACCGCCGCAGTTCCACTGCCCGTTGCAGCGACGCCGTCAAGCGTTGCTATCACGACTCCCTCGAATGGCGATCGCTTCAGCGCGCTCGGCCACTTATTCGCCGATGTGCTGGATCGCGGCTGGGAAATTTATCACGGCCAGAAGGGCGAACCAACTCGACGTGAACCGGTGACGATTACAGGTGCGGCGATGGGACTGCCGGGAACCGAGCGCATCTTCGACGACGGCAACGTTGCTCGCATTCTGCGCGGCGATCAGTTCATCAAACCGATCCCACCTCAGCTCCGCAATGACATGCTCGATCGGCGCATTACTCGCTTGGTGAAGAGCGAGAGCGGCGAGGCACGGTTCGACACCATTGAGGATGTTGCCGACGTTATTAAGCTGGCAGGTCGCGGTGGTGAGTTCGATATCGAAACAGAGTTTGGTGTTTCCGCCGAGCGCGTGGCCGCGCTGGATCGGGTCACGCGACTGGCGATTGCCGTGGGTATCGACGCGATGCGCGACGCCGGCATTCCGCTGATCATGCGCTACAAGACGACAAGTAAGGGAACGCAGTTGCCCGACCGCTGGGGATTGCCTGACGCAATGCGTGACGATACGGGTGTGATTATGGGCTCGGCGTTTCCGGGTTATGATGCCTACGCCGACGAGATGGCGCGCTACTATGCGGACCACGCGCGTCGCGAGCAACTCGCCTCGCTGGAGAAGATGGTGGCTGCAGTGGCGGGAACGAACGGCCATTCAGCTCTTGCCGATGAGATCGTTCGCAAGATCGAAGAGTTGCGGGCGGAGATCGAGAAGAATCCGTACGTCTTCGATCGCCGCTTCCTATTGAAGACCCTGTCGATGGGGCATTCGCAGTTTGCCGAGTTCATCGGCGCTCGCGGTCCCAACACGCAAATTAACTCTGCATGCGCGACGACCAGTCATGCGATCAGTCTGGCTGAGGACTGGATTCGAGCCGGGCGTTGCAGCCGCGTGATCATCATCACGGCCGACGACGTTACTTCCGACCACATGATCGGCTGGTTTGGCGCCGGCTTCCTGGCCAGCGGAGCAGCGGCGACCGACGAACGCGTCGAAGAAGCTGCTACTCCCTTCGACCGCAGGCGGCATGGCCTGATCATGGGAATGGGCGCAGCGGCGCTAGTGGTCGAGAGTGCGGAGGCCGCGCGTGAACGTGGGATTCAGCCCATCTGCGAAGTGTTGAGCGCGGTGACGGCCAACAGTGCATTTCACGGGACGCGGCTCGACGTCCAGCACATCGGGCAGATCATGGAGAACCTGGTGTCGCAAGCTGAGAAGAACAGCGGCATTAACCGTCAAGAGATTGCGCCGCACACCTTGTTTGTCTCTCACGAGACCTATACTCCGGCGCGTGGCGGAAGCGCCTCGGCGGAGATCAACGCGCTGCGTCGTGTCTTCGGCGGCGCTGCGGACCAACTCGTGATCGCCAACACCAAGGGCCTTACCGGCCACGCCATGGCTACCGGAATCGAGGAAGTGCTGGCGGTGAAAGCCCTCGAAACCGGGGTGGTTCCACCGGTGGCGAACTTCAAGGAAATCGATCCCGAGCTGGGCGCATTGAATTTGTCGAAGGGTGGAGACTATCCCGTCGAGTACGCACTGCGCCTGGGAGCAGGCTTCGGTTCGCAGATCAGCATGTCGCTGATGCGCTGGGTGAAGACCCAAGACGGTGCTCATCGCAGCGCAAACGAATTGGGCTACGCCTATCGCATCGCCGATCGGGCAGCATGGGATGCGTGGCTGACCAGGATGGCAGGACGTCCAGCCGCAGACTTAGAGGTGGTGAACCGGACACTGCGCGTAAAGGATCAGGGCCTGTCTGCGCGGGTCGCCGACATAGCGAAAGAAGTTAAATCGGTGACTGCACCGGCGCCCGCGATCCAGTTGCCATCGCCTGCGCCGAGCACTCCAGTTGTCGCGGCGAGGCCAGAGCCGATCGCACCAGTGCCTGCTGCGAAACTAGAGCCAACTCCCGCGCAAAGGGTACCCGCCGAAACGAAGGCGCAAGTTTTGGTTGCTGCTGCTCCGCCAGCACCACAGCCCAACCCCGCTACGGGAGGTTCGGTGAAAGACCGCGTGCTGGCGCTGGTAGCTGAGAAGACGGGATACCCCATCGACATGCTCGATCTCGACTTGGATCTCGAAGCCGATTTGGGCGTCGACACGGTGAAGCAGGCCGAGGTCTTTGCGTCGATTCGCGCAGCCTACGGCATTGCGCGTGACGACCAGATCAAACTGCGGGAGTATCCCACGCTGGCACATGTGATCCGTTTCGTTAACCAGCGCCGGCCCGATACCGTCGTCAAAGCGCCAACGGCCGGAGTGGCGACCATTGAGAAGGCAGAGAGCGAAGTCACCTCACCAGCGCCTGCTGCGATTCTGGCGTCAGCGATCGCGGGTGATGCGGTGAAGGAGCGCATCCTGGACCTGGCAGTCGAAAAGACTGGTTATCCGAGGGACATGCTGGATCTAGACCTCGACCTCGAAGCAGACCTTGGGGTCGATACCGTCAAGCAGGCGGAGATGTTCGCTGCCATCCGCGAGATCTACAGCATTCCGCGCGACGAGAGTCGCAAGCTGCGCGACTATCCGACACTGGCACATGTAATTCGGTTTGTGTACGACAGCCGTCCGGACCTTGCTCAGGGCTCTTCACCCTCGCCTGTGACGGTTGAGCCGGTTGCGAAGGGCGCGCCTGCCGTCGCTGCCGAAGTGAACGTACCCGCTCCACCAAATTCAGCCACTCAGGTCGTCGCTGAGAACGAGTCGGTGAAAGAGCGCATTCTCGAGCTGATGGTCGAGAAGACTGGTTATCCGAAAGACATGCTGGATCCGGACCTCGATCTCGAAGCCGATCTCGGCGTTGACACGGTCAAGCAGGCGGAGATGTTCGCCGCGATCCGCGAGATTTACAACATCCCGCGCGATGAGAACCGCAAGCTGCGCGACTACCCGACATTGGCGCACGTGATCCGGTTTGTGTACGACAGTCGCCCCGATCTGATGCAGCACCCTGCAACAGCACCTCTACCCGTTGCACCGGCTGCGAAGGTTGAGCCGCCCGTCATCGCTCACGTAGCCGTGGCTGCACCGGTTACGCCAACCCAGGTTGTTGCTCAGGACGAATCGGTCAAGGAGCGCATTCTCGAGCTGATGGTGGAGAAGACGGGTTATCCGAAAGACATGCTGGATCCAGACCTCGATCTCGAAGCCGATCTCGGCGTTGACACGGTCAAGCAGGCGGAGATGTTCGCGGCCATCCGCGAGATCTACAACATCCCGCGCGATGAGAACCGCAAGCTCCGCGACTATCCGACACTCGCCCATGTGATCCGATTCGTGTATGAGAATCGTCCCGATCTTGCGGGCGTACCTGCGCCCGCGCCAACGATCGTAGAGGCGCCAGCCACCGCACCGGTTTCCGCTGCTGCGCAACTGGTTTCTGACGATGCCATCCGGGAGAAGGTGCTGGAGATTGTTGCCGAGAAGACTGGCTATCCCAAGGACATGCTGGACTTGGACCTCGATCTTGAAGCTGATCTCGGGGTCGATACCGTCAAGCAGGCGGAGATGTTCGCGTCGGTACGTGCGGCATACAACATCCCTCGCGAGGAAAACCTCAAGCTGCGCGATTTCCCCACGCTGGCGCATGTTATCCAATTCGCGCGCGACAAACAGAACCTGGGAGTTACGCCTACTGCGTCCGTTCCGTCGGTGGCCCCGACGGTTGCAGCAGCGACGCCGGTTGCGCGTCCGCGCCCGGCTGTGGCCAGCTTCGACGCGGCCAATCGGATTCCGCGTCGCGTACCGGTGCCGAACCTGAGGCCGCCGTTGACCATCTGTAAGCCAACCGGAGTCACGTTGGGACCCGGAAGCCGCGTGGTGGTCATGCCCGACAAGGTCGGTGTGTCCGCCGTGCTGGTACAACACTTGAACACGCTGGGTGTAGAGGCACTCGTACTCGATGCCACGCTGGATGCGAGCGCGCTGGCCGAGCGCCTCAATCAATGGCTGTCCACCGGGCCGATCCAGGGAGTGTACTGGCTGCCCGCGCTCGACAATGAAGGTGATCTCTGCCACATGGACCTTGCGGGATGGCATGAGGCTCTGCGAGTGCGCGTGAAATCGCTCTACACCACGATGCGCGCTCTTTACGAGCAGGTGGCGAAGCCAGGCACATTCCTGGTATCGGCAACACAACTTGGCGGTCAGCATGGCTACGACGATGCTGGAGCTGTCGCGCCGATGGGCGGGGCGGTTGTCGGCTTCACCAAGACGTACAAGCGCGAGCGCATGGACGTCCACGTGAAGGCGGTCGATTTCGAGGCGGGGAGGAGCGCGTCGGAAGTCGCCGTCGCGATCCTCGAGGAGACCCTTCGCGACCCCGGAGCGGTCGAAGTCGGCTACAAGAACGGACTGCGCTGGGCGGTGGGATTGCAAGAACAACCGATTGCCGGAGAGCCTCACGTTGCAACGCTCGATCAGGACAGCGTCTTTCTAATCACGGGCGCGGCCGGAAGCATTGTTTCGGCCATTACCGCTGACCTGGCGGCCGCTTCGGGTGGAACGTTCTACCTGCTGGACCTGGTTCCGACTCCCGATCCCAATAACCCTGATCTCGCCCGCTTCGTCAGCGACAAAGACGGACTCAAGCGCGATTTGTTCGAGCGTATGAAGGCTCGCGGTGAGCGCGCCACCCCGGCGCTGGTTGAGAAGGAACTGGCGTCGCTGGAACGGGCGCAAGCGGCGCAGAGTGCGATCGACGCAGTGCGCGCGGCGGGAGGCACGCCTTACTACTTCAGCGTCAACCTTGCCGATGCGGAGGGCGTGGCCGGCATCATCCAGCAGGTACGCCAGCGCAGCGGTCGCATCGATGTGCTGCTGCATGCCGCAGGGATCGAGCGCAGCCACTTCCTGCCGGACAAGGATCAGCGCGAGTTCGATCTGGTCTTCGACGTCAAGAGCGACGGCTGGTTCAATCTACTGCATGCCATCGGCGACATGCCGCTGGGAGCAACGGTGGCCTTCAGTTCAATCGCCGGACGGTTCGGCAATGCGGGACAGTCGGACTACAGCTCAGCGAACGATTTGTTGTGCAA
>Ga0302322_100006171_pt1 | contig 10588 bp, 9 predicted proteins | sample Fen_T0_2_FD_203757 | JGI IMG/M metagenome (GOLD analysis project Ga0302322, IMG submission 203757) | Peat permafrost microbial communities from Stordalen Mire near Abisko, Sweden - Fen_T0_2 | ecosystem: Environmental > Terrestrial > Soil > Wetlands > Permafrost | place: Sweden: Abisko... | reverse complement strand
CCCGCGCGACTGGCAGGGCGGCCTGCCCATCACCTACCATGTGGGCCCGGGCGTGGCTACCGTGCATTTAAAGCTCGAATTTAACTGGGACATGGTGCAGGCCTACGATGTGATCGCCAAAATCAAAGGTTCCGAATTTCCGGATGAATGGGTAATGCGCGGCAACCACCACGACGCCTGGGTAAACGGTGCCGGCGACCCTATCAGCGGGCAATCGGCTATGCTGGATGAAGCCAAGGCCCTGGGCGACCTGTTGAAGAACGGCTGGAAACCCAAACGTACCATCGTTTATTGCTCATGGGACGGCGAAGAACCCGGCCTCATCGGCTCAACCGAATACGCCGAGGACCATGATAAAGAATTGCAGCAAAAGGCAGTGGTGTATATCAATTCCGACGATAATGGCCGCGGCTTTTACGGCGGTGGCGGCTCGCAGGCCCTGGAGCCCTTTATGGACGAGATCACCCAAACCATTACCGACCCGCAAACCAAAGTAAGCATCTTCGACCGTAAACGCGCCCGCGAACTGGTTACCGCCGGCTCCGTTAAGGATAAAAAAGAGATCATGGCCCGCAAAGTGGAACCGCTGGAACCCCTGGGTTCAGGCTCCGATTTTTCGTCGTTTTTGCAGCATTTGGGGGTGCCCACTTTAGACCTCGCCTTTGGCGGCGAAGACGGCGGCGGCGAATACCACTCCATTTACGATTCGTTTGACGATTACCGCCGTTTTAAAGACCCCACTTTTGAGTACGGCGTAGCCCTGTCAAAAACGGCCGGGCATGCCGTTTTGCGCATGGCCGATGCCGACCTGCTGCCCTTTGATTTCCGCAACCTGGATACCACCATCAGCAAATACGTTACCGAGTTAACCGAGCTGACCGACAAAATGCGCGATAACACCGCCATGGAAAACCAGCTGATCAAAGCCAACGATTTTACCCTTGCGGCCGACCCAATCAAGCATGAAAAGGCCCCCGAAGCCAAAGCCGAAGTGCCCAAACTGGATTTCGCACCACTAAAAACCGCACTGGATAGCCTCAAAAAAGCCGCCAATGGCCTGGCCACCACCTGGGCTGCCGCAGCACAAACCAATACCGGCCACGACAAGCTGAACCAACTGTTATACCATGCCGAACAGCAATTATTAAGCGACGGCCTGCCCCGCCGCCCCTGGTACCGGCACACCATTTACGCCCCCGGTTTTTATACCGGCTACGGCGTAAAAACCCTGCCCGGCATCCGCGAAGCCATCGAACAACGCAACTGGCCCGAAGCCCGGCAACAAATAGCCATTGTAGCCGAACGCATCAACAGTTTGGCAGCTTACCTGGCAGCGGCAAAATAATAAAGCGTTCCGTTTTTCCGCACGGAACACGCGGAACGTTGTGAAACACGCTCATTATTAGTGTGTTTCACTTTTTAATAATCATCATATTTAGCTAAGTAGCTGATAGTCAACCTATATAAAATTGGCTTTTTTATAGAATTGATGTAATTTACTGATAGTCAATTATTTCCTGTTGGGCTGAATTTTGTCGCGTCCTCAAATGGCTTTACACTTTCCGCCACTCGCTGCCGCAGGTTTGTAACCCGTGGTATTGCATGGCTGCGGTTTTCAACCGTTCCTAACATGTGGCAGTTGAAAACTGCCCAAATGCGTACCACGAGTTACGCGGCGCTAAACTCGCGGGAGCGGAGAGTAAACCCATTTCAGGACAAGGCGCAACACAGCGAAATTAATTTTAAATATTACTTAATTGTACGGCAATTGCACGTACATTTGTATTCCTATAATTTAGAAACAGTAAGCAAAAGGAGGTATCACATTATGGCAACAATAGTTAACGATAGAATTGATGTCCGTATCAGCAAAGAGCAAAAGGAGTTGTTTAAGTATGCGTCGGAATTGCGTGGGTTTAAAAGTTTAACCGAGTTTGTTGTTTTTTGCATCAATTCCGAAGCAAATAAAATCATTAACGACAACAATAGTATGTTAAACAGCCTTGAAGATAAAAAGATCTTTGTGAATGCGCTGTTAAATCCGCCTGCTCCCAACGATAAACTTAAAAAGGCGCAAAGTACTTATAAAAAGTTTTTTGAAAATGGACGCAGCGATACAGATCCTCGATAAAACGCATATCAGAAGCGATTTCGACTGCGGAAATCCGGTATTGAATAACTATATACAAAAGCAGGTGAGCCAGGACGTTAAAAGGCAACTTGCCGCTTGCTATGTTTTATGCGATGGCGAAGATAAGGCTGTTATCGGGTATTACACTCTCTCCAGCCATTCCATCAAACTCGAAGAGCTACCCGAAGACCTCAGGAATAAACTCCCCCCGGCGTATACGGATATACCTACCGCCTTGCTTGGCCGCTTAGCCGTAAGCGCGGCACACCAGGGGCAAAAGTTAGGGCAATACCTTATTGTTGATGCCCTTAACCGTTGCGCAGCATTGTCCGAAAGCATTGGCACGCTCGCGGTAATGGTCGACCCGATTGATGACAAGGCAGTTAGTTTTTATAAAGCCTACGGTTTTATAAACCTGCCCGACAGCAACCGGATGTTTATCCCGGTTAAAACTATAAAAGCTTCACAGGAAATTAGCCCTGAAGCAAGAATTTAAAAAGAAAGCTAAGCTGCAAACTGCCAGCTAATAAAGCCAACTGAATGTCATCCTGAGCCTGTCGAAAGAAGGGCGTAACCCCCGCCGATAGAAGCGGCGGTCGGGTGCTTTGCTCATACGCCTACAGGCCTTAGGCGCTTATACCCAACCTTACATTTTCCTTAACTACTACTGCCAACTCCTAAAGCAAACTGCCCGGGGCCGGTATCCGCGACGCCCCCTTACGCGAAGCGCTGTTATAACCCTGGCTTTTGCCACAAAAAGAAGGAAAATAACACAGCATATTCATCCCGTAAAAACATGTTTTTGTATGTAGCGCTACACATGCTACAACCTGCTACAAAGCGATACACGGTTGATAATTAGCAATTTAAGTGCCGACAAAATTTTGTCAGTGACATAAACATGTCAGCACTTTTGGTGCTTTTTTCTCCTTTTTATGGATGCTGCCGCGGGTTTGCAACCCGTGGTATGGCATGGCTGCGGTTTTTAACCGCACACTAACACGGCGCTTTGAAAACTGCTTAAATTCGTACCAAGGATTACACGGTTTAATAGAAATTATACTGATTGTCCCTTTGATGCTATAAACTGCATAGTTTAACACATGTAAGGGGGCACGAGTACGCCACCTCTTTTGGCTTACTGGGCATACTCGCGGCCAGAGGAGGCCACGCGGCGCTTGTGCCAGTGACCTTCGGGAAAAATAAAAAAATAATATATTGACTTAATATGTATATTTAATTTTTGGTAGGTATTTGATTACCAAACAAATAAAAGATTTATATTATGACCGAATATTATTTAGTTACCACCAAAAACCTGGATGCATTTTTCAACGCGCTAACCAATGCTCAGGCCCCTGCAAAGTTCACGCAAAAGTTTTTGGAACAATTAGAGTTCAAAAGCACCAATGACAGACTTTATATAGGGCTATTAAAAGGACTTAAATTTATTGATGACGCAGGGACTCCTCTTGATCGATATTATCGTTTTTTAGACCAAACAGAATCAAAAAGAGTATTGGCAGAAGCGATAAAAGAAGCCTATCCGGATCTCTTTGCAATCAATAAAAAAGCAAATGAGTTTTCCTATACTGAAGTGAAAAATAAATTAAAGACAATTCATCAAGGAAAAAAATCCGAGAATGTACTTGATTGGATGTCGAAAACATTTAAAGCTTTATGTGACTATGCAGAATGGAATATACTCGGGACACCCGAACAAACACCTAAACCCGAAGAAATAAAATTGGAAACTAAAGGCGATGATAAGGACTTATCCGCAGAAAAAGAAGCTCGCCATTCTAAAATTAAAACTCCAGAATTACATTACAATATCCAAATTCATTTACCAGAATCCCGAGACCCATCGGTTTATGACGCAATTTTCAAAAGTTTAAAAGAGCATTTTAATTAATCAAATGTCCGATAGGTTATACTCATTTGTCTTTAAAGGTTTATTATCTGAGGAGGCTTTAGATAAAGCGGGCAGAAAACATAAAGCCCATTACAGCGCAGAAGATGAAGCGAAAATATCCGCTGCGCTTGCAATAGATGAAATAGACTCTGATTTATTTCTTAGGGCAAAAAGGATGGCTATTGTATACGCTGCAGTTGCCGCATTTGAAAATTCGGTTCGCGCATTTATTAGCAATAAATTATTGGAAGAAATTGGCGAAGACTGGTGGTTGACCGCAGTTGATGAAGGCATTAGAAAAAAAGCCGAAGGCAGAATGTCGGAAGAGAAGAAAATTCGGTGGCATACACCAAGAGGGGACTCTCCGATTAATTACACTGAAATGAAACATTTAACTGATACAATTAGAAAAAATTGGAAATATTTTGAACCTCACTTAAATAATTTAGATTGGGCCGCAAATATTCTTGAAACGGTAGAGCGCTCCCGAAACGTTATTATGCATAGTGGTGAATTAGGTAATCGAGATATAGAAAGGTTAGGCACCCATATGCGGGATTGGATTAGGCAGGTCGGCTCCTGATTTCCCCTTCAGGCGCGTATGCAGCGTCGGCCAAAAGAGTTGGGCTACTCGTGCCCCGCTGACAGGTAGCAAGCATGCTGATCACTCAGCCCCCCCCCCTTGCCTACTCGGCTTTGTAACTTCGGACGACTATGCACGTTGTTTGCGTAACACTAATAAAGCAAACAATCCCCCCGGGCACCGCCTTGCCTAAACAAGCTGGTATTAGCTTCATCAGGTTAATTTTACAAATATGACCTGCGTTGATCCCAAAAATTTGATACACTTCTGTATATTGACCTCAAATTATACTAATGAAAACCAGGAACCGCTATCGTTTTTTTGTCGTCCTTTTTTTGGGCACCGTCATGTTCTCCACCATCAGTTTGAGTAGCCTTGCCCAGGCAAACGCGCCGGTGGAGGATTGGTGCAGCAAGCCGCTGCGGCCGGGACTTGAAAAACTAAAAGAGATTAAAACCTCCTGCGCATGGTTTAAGGTTTATGACGTGGGGCATAACACCTACGCCATAGATGAGCCTTATAATTGGGAAGAAACGATTGCTTACCTGATTATAGGGAAAGACAAAGCTTTATTGTTTGATACCGGCATGGGTTTGGATACCATTTCACGAGTGGTGAGGGAATTGACTAAGCTGCCTGTTGTGGTGCTTAATTCTCACACGCATCCGGATCATATTGGCGGCAACACCGAGTTTAGCGATATTCTTGCGATGGACACCCGGTATACCCGCAACAACGCAGCCCATGGCTACCTGCATGATGATGTAAAATGGGAGGTTAGTCCGGCTTCATTTTGCCTTTCCCGTTTACCAAAGGAAGATACTGCTCATTACTATATAAAGCCGTTTAAAGTAGCACAGTTTATCAAAAACGGCCATATCATCAACCTGGGTGGCCGAAAGCTGCAGGTTATTGCCACGCCCGGGCATACACCGGATGCCATCTGCCTTTACGACAAACAAGCTGGTTATTTGTGGTGTGGCGACAGCTTTTACGAGGGGCCAATTTTGCTGTCCGGTGAGGGCACAGATCTGAAGGCCTATCAGCACAGCATCAACAGGATGGCGCAATTGGCGGCTAAATCAACCCGTGTGCTGCCGGCCCATAACCTCCCCATCGCCAAACCAATGCTTATAAAACAAGCAGCAAAGGAGTTTAACCAAATAGTGACGGGAATAAAAAAAGGAAAGCCCGGAGAAAACAACACATTGATATTTGATTGCAATCAGTTTTCGTATCAAATTGCTGAAAGGTATCTAACGCAATTACGCCATTAAAGAAGAATGTTTTTTTGCCCACTCCCTTTGTCATTTCGAACGATAGTGAGAAATCTTAAACGCGCGATACGCACCGGCGAGCATGGTGTATAAGATTTCTCCTCGTTCCTCGTCGAAATGACAAAAAAGGGAGATTTACACATCCGCTGCCAGCCACCAACTTTGTTTATCTTCCACCGCATGTTACATTTATGCCCTGCTCTTCGTATCCTGATTAAAAAAACACCGCACGGGTAGACCTTAAACGTGGAACCCATGCGAGGTTTTAAATAACTAAGCGCCATGAAAACCAAACACCTATTTATATTGCTATTGGCCTGCAGCGGCTGGAGCGCCTGCAAAAAAAACATCGACACCCAGTGCCAGGTTATGCCTGTGGCGTTGCAGCTGCTATCAGCCAATGTGCGCATAGTTGACAAAACCACCGGCGCCGACCTGTTTTTATCGCCCACCTCGCCCTATAAACTCAGCGATCTATCGGTTACCAGTTCGGTAACAGGCAGCAACATTAGCATGGTGGTGGATAGCGCACAAAAAGACAAAAGGTTTGTGCTGATTTTAGGCAATGAAACACAAACCTATATTTTAAAGCTCGCCGCGCTGCGTGCCGATACCATCCACATGGACGTTTCGGTTACCCAGGGAAAATGTTATTCCACGTCGGCAATAAGTGCCATCACCCTAAATGGCAAAGCCGTTTGCGCACCATGCAGCTTTAGTGATATTGTAACGATAAGCAAATAAATTCCAATGACGCGCAGCAAATGAGTAATGACCAATGACCACCCTGCTGTTCGATTTCTGTGACTTCCAACGACTATGCACGTAGTCTGCGATTACACTAATAAAACAAACAACCCACCTCAATAATCTGGTCGACGCCCGCATAATTGGCGGCGCTTGAATAGATATAATCTTCGGCGCGGTAAACCAGGCCGGCATGTACGGGATTATCATGAATGTAATCAATTTTTTGCTTTAAAGGTGATATTTTTCCCGCATTTGTTGGTGTTGTAACCAAAAAAACCGATGGGCCAGGCTGACCTATCGTCACCATCCTCTATCGGGTGAATTTCTGTTCAAAGTAAATTCCGTATAGTTGGTAACAACACCCGCAATGCCAAAAGGGGAAGATATGCCCATGCAAGAGGCGAAGTTGGCGGACCGATGACCCGTGGCGCTTTGTCGTCCGTGAATACGGCTTACCGGCGGTTGCCGGCTTGGAGAATGCTACCAGGCTGATAAAAGACGTACAGCGCATTCGGGTAAACAGCGTACTATTTTGTTTTTAAGCAAAAAGGATCAGACCTCACGCTAATCCCGGTTTATCGGTAGATAAGCCCCTTTAGTCGATGCCCGTAATGCTAAGGAAACGGGAGCAGTTAGTTTTACAACATAAAACAAAATGTTTTACGATTAAAGCTTTGGTATGGAACGAAAGAACTTTTTGAAAACCTTTGCCCTGATGGCCGCGGCAGGACCAATGATAATTGATAGCTGCAAAAAAGATTCAGTAAGTACCGGCTCAACAACAACCACTACGACAACAACTTCCGGTTGTGTTGTAACCGCTGCCGAGACCGAGGGCCCATACCCATATCCCGGCGGGGAACTAACTAACCCGTTAAACAGATCGGACATCACGGAAAGCTTAACCGGGATACCGCTATCATTGACGATTGTGATAGCAAACGCTAATGACAGCTGCGCGATAGTCGAAAACGCCAGGGTTGATATTTGGCACTGCAATAAGGACGGCTATTATTCGGGTTACGCCAACCAGCCCGGCATTTCAGGCACCTTAAGTTATACCGGCAAAACGTTTTTGCGCGGGTACCAGCTAACTGACGCCGGCGGGCAGGCAAAATTCACCACTATTTACCCGGGCTGGTATGGCGGCCGGGCTACGCATATCCATTTTGAGGTTTATGTAAACAATGTGATGAAGAAAACCACGCAAATCGCTTTCCCGCAGGCGATAAATGACGTGGTCGACGTATCGGCCCTGTATGCCGGCCTGGGTGTAAACCCGGTAACTAACGGAAAGGATTCAGTGTTCGGAGATTCGGCTACCGATCTCGCCAATGAAACCATCAGCCTTACAGGGAGTATTGCCGCCGGTTATGCAGGAACTTACACCATCGGTATTGCATTATAGTGGATAACTTTTAATCGTCAGCACAATGTTCAGAGGAAAAATTAAATTGGTTTATAAACAGGAGATCGACCAAAAATCAGAAAGTGGTTTCGAAAAAGCGATCTTCCAGGCTTCCTACCACGAGTTTTTGTTGAAATCGCAGGCTTATAATCCGGGGCATCGCTTTAAAACCTTTAGCCGGATGAAGGAAGTTGATGGCAAGGCGAATTCCCTGCATTACAAGCTTAGCTTTTCGGTGCTCCATCTTATCGAAAAGTTAAACAATAAAATGCCGTTTATAAGGGATAACCTGGGTAATAAACTAAGCTTCGAAACGCCGCGATTTGAGCTGATCGAATCGCACATCGAAGATATTTCGCTGCATAAGGTAGCTGTTTATTACGAAACGGAACCATTTACACTGGTTGAGTTTATGGGCGAATATCTCCTTTTATCAAACAGCGGCAAAGCGGAAAACGAACTGGCTGAAACTTTTGTAGTGAGGATGCAGCCCAACCTTTCCATATTATACTACCAGGGAATTACGCAGCCGCAAATAAGATCGATCGCCGGTCATTAACAGCCTTTTTCATTTCCCTGTGAAAAACCTTCATAACTACAATTAATACCCCTGCGTCTGTACAGCGATGTACAGGCGCTTATTTAGTAAAAAGGGGAAGCTAAAAACGGGTGTTTTACATGGAAAAAGATCAGTACAAAAATTTTAAATTACTAATAACAATAAATATTATTGGCGCCATTTTAACCTTTAATGCCTTGGATAGCAGGGGTCAAAGCCTCGGCGACCCGGTTGTTGAAATTACATTTGGATCGGGGACGGCCACTCATGCAGGTGCTTTAGCGGCCGACTCAGGTTCAACGAGTTATACCTATACATCAGCCGATTTTCCCAATGACGGTTCCTATACTATCGAAAAAACCACCAATACACCCAACACCTGGTGGACAACTACCGACCATACGGGCAATACCGGCGGATACATGATGGTGGTAAATGCCAGTGTATCAAAAACAGATTATTTTTATAAACGGGAGGTGGATAACCTGTGCGGCGGTACTACTTACCAGTTTTCGGCATGGGTAGGTAACCTGCTGCGGTATAGTGATATCAGTCCGCCGGATATAACTTTTTCAATTGAAACTACCGGCGGTACCGTCATCCAGAGCTATAATACCGGCCCTGTTTCCCAGCGGAAAGACAGCTTTAAATGGATCCAATTTGCCTTTAATTTTACCCTACCAGCCGGTACCGGAAACCTGATCATTAAAATGACCAATAACAGTAATGGCGGCGCCCCCGCCAATGATCTGGCGCTCGATGATATTACCTTTAGCCCGTACGGGCCGTCGCTGGTAGCGGGTTTTGGTTCAGCTACGGGTGCTTCTATCACTGAATGTGCCGGTCAAACCAAGGCCTATACGCTAACTGCGGCAGCGCCCGTAGGTTATACCAACCCCGCTTACCAATGGCAGGTAAATACCGGCAGTGGCTGGAAGGATATATCAGGAGCAACAAAATTATCGTATACCGCAGCGCCAACCACCCAAGGCACTTATAAGTACCGGCTCGCCACCGCAGGAGCGGCGAACATCAACTCAGAAAGTTGCCGTGTCGTTTCAAATGTACTGACGATCACCGTTGATTCGGCGCCAACAGTAACTGCATCGTCAAATACGCCGGTTTGCACGGGTAATACTTTAAGTTTATCCTCCTCAAGCGGCACGAGTTATAGCTGGACGGGCCCTAACGGCTTTACGTCGACGATACAAAATCCATCCCTATCGAACATAACAACAGCCGCAGCCGGCGACTACACGGTGACTGTAACTACAGGAAACTGCAGTGCAAGTGCTACCACTGCCGCGGCCGTTTATGCGCAGCCCATTGCCAATGCCGGCAATGACGTTACCATTTGCGAGGGGGACAATACTACTTTAAGCGCCGGTGGCGGAACAAGCTACAGTTGGTCGCCGGCAACGGGGCTTTCGGACCCTGCCATTGCCAACCCGGTAGCCAGCCCAACGGATACCACCACTTATACGGTAACGGTAAGCAACAGCAATGCCTGTACAGCTACTGCCTCGGTTGTTGTAAATGTGCTGCAAAAACCGGCTGCCCGGGCAGTTGCCTATGAGGAAATAACCCAGGGCCAATCGGTTACGCTAAGCGGCAAAGCAAAAGGCACGGCCGTAACCTATTACTGGACGCCCAACGAATATTTAAGCAGCGATACCGTGTTAAACCCGGTGGCCACGCCGCCTGAAGACATAACCTATACCCTGCATGTTACCTCGACAGTGGGTTGCGGCAGCGAAGCTACGGCAGATGTTTTTGTGCGGGTATATAAAGCCGTTATCATCCCCAATACGTTTACGCCAAACAATGATGGCATTAACGATACCTGGAATATTACCGCATTGGACACTTACCCGGAATCAGTTACCCGGATTTTTGACCGCTACGGCGGCATTGTTTTTAAAAGCACCGGATATACAAAGGCATGGGACGGCACTTATAATAATA
>Ga0302322_100006170_pt1 | contig 10588 bp, 9 predicted proteins | sample Fen_T0_2_FD_203757 | JGI IMG/M metagenome (GOLD analysis project Ga0302322, IMG submission 203757) | Peat permafrost microbial communities from Stordalen Mire near Abisko, Sweden - Fen_T0_2 | ecosystem: Environmental > Terrestrial > Soil > Wetlands > Permafrost | place: Sweden: Abisko... | reverse complement strand
GAAGGTCGTATCGCCCGATGCGTTTTGCCCTCTGGCTTACGGTTTCCGCCACCCTGTGGGCATGCAGTCCCCAGTCCGCATTGCCCGCAAAGTCACCACCGGCGGAACCCAGCCCAAGCCACTGGACGCAAGTCGAGCCGGCAAAGCAGAAGGTACCGCTGGTTGCCGAGCCGGCGGGCTTGCCTCCAGCCGATGCCAGCTGCCAGGCTTATGTCACGCGCACGACCGAGGGCTGCAAGCAAGGGAGCCCTGCGCGGGACGAGTTGGTGCGCGCACTCGGCACGCCGACGCCGCTCGAGCGCGATGCTCTGCTCGCGTGCTTGGAGAGCGACAACAGCCTCCCGCCCGGACTGATGCGTGCGCTCCGCGCAGAGCTCGCGCCGCTCGGCTGCGCCGACGTGATTGCCATGCCATTCCTCGAACCCCGACGACCGGAACTGGAACGCAGCATCGAGGATGTCCTCATCGCACTTTCGGCCAGCGGCAGACTGTCGCGCTTGGTGCAGCACGCGCCGGAACTCTCTGCGCCGTTCGACAAGGCCCATTTCATGGACTTTTTCCAGAGCACACTCCAGCCCTGGATCGTCACACAGGCGCAAGCGATCCACGATCTGTCTCTGTCGGCCGGACGATTGTCCGCTTACGCCAGAGGGGTCGTGGCGATCGAGGCCGGCTTGGCAGACATGCGGTTCGTGTCCGTCGTGCGCCAAGTGGCTCTGCCAAAGGAGATGAACGACGATGCCGAAGTGCGCGAGGCTTACTACGCTTCGCTGGACGAGGCGCTCGAACCGCGCAAAGCGCGGGGTCGGGACGCGGCCTTGGTGGGTCTACGCGAGCTGGCGAATGAGGGCATCTTGGTCGACCCCCGAGTGGAGCGGGCACGGGCCTTGCTGTCCCAGGTATACTCGGGAAGTCGCGTCGACGCGCTCGACCAATTGCTGCTACCGGCTCTGGCGCCAGCTCTCTCGGACACGACCGAGCGCAAGCTGGCCCTTCGCCTGCCCACCTTTTACGCGGGCTACCTGCTCGCTGATAGCTCGCCCGACACGCCGCTCCTACGCGCGCTGTTGGAACGCGGCCTGCCGCGGGCGCTGGCCGGGCGCTGGGATCCGTCGAAGCTCGATTCGGCAGGACGAGATCTGCTCGTGCGAGCGCTGCTCGAGCGCGGGCGACGTTACTTCAGAGCCGAAGACTTTTCGCTCGCGGCTCGGTTGAGCAGCGTCGACCCGCCGAGCCCCGATCGCGCGCTCTATCATGCCCTCGCCGAGAGCTTGAAACACGGACCGCGCGAGGCGAGCGAACTGGTCCTGCGCGGCCCTCAGTTGCCGACGGGCAGCCTACCGGTGAGCGAACTCGACCAATTGGCTACCGAAAAGCGCAATCCGAACGCGCCTTTGGCAGCTTTCGACGCCGCCTACTTGCTCGCGCTGGCTCCACCACAAAATGACGCCAAGTTCTGGGAAGCGCTCGCCAAGCGCTTCGAGCAGGCCTCGCGGGCACTGAAAGATCCAAGTCAAAAGCGGCTCGCACACGAGTCGAGCACAGCGGCCAAAGCCACGGCCAATACGATCGCAAACAAGGGCGTGGGCCCGAGGCTCGACGACTGAGAGTCAAATCCCGGCGCTGGCCACGCGCTGCAGTCCGCGCAGGAATTGGTCGATCGCAGAATCCAACTTCTGATCGATATCTGCCTCCAACTGCGCGTCTCCGCTCTCGAGCAGAGTGATTTGCTTGTCGAGCACGAACAGGCCATTGACGACGTGCAGCGGATCGAGAGAGCTCAGCACGGGCCGGAGCGCGTAGTCGATCGCCAGCACATGGGCCATCGAACCGCCGGTGGCAAGCGGCAGCACGACCTTACCCCGCAACCCGAATTGCGGCAGCACATCCAAGAAGGTTTTGAGCAAGCCGGAGTAAGCGGCCTTGTAGATGGGCGTCGCGACTACGATGCCGTCAGCGGCGGCCACACGTGCGGTGGCCTCGACGATGCTCGGCGCGTCGAAGCGCGCATGAAGCAGATCGGCGGCCGGCAAATCGCGCACGTCCAGCAAAGAGGCCTGGATGTCGCGCGCGGCGATGCGCTGGGCAATGGACCGAGCGAGCCGCTCGGTCCGTGAAGTGCTCGACGGGCTACCAGAAATGATCAGCACTGAACTCATAGGAATCTTCCGCCCCAGAACTTACACCAAAATACACCGACCGCCACTATAATAGACAGAGACGCGCGCGGCTTCGCTTAAGTTCGACGGAATTGCTGCCGTTTGCAGGGGCGTGCACGAGCTGGCTCGAGAAGTCGTTCAAGATCAATTCTGGTACACGGATGAGCATCCGGCGCACAGCACCGAGCTTGCCACCCACCGCCTGGCCGGCGCGGTGCTGCTCAGCGCCAAGATCCGTCCCTTTCCCGTCGTCGCGCGCCAGGTGCTGAGCCTGCTGGGCGACGAAGACTACCGCACGGCTGATTTGGAGGGGGTGATCATGAAGGACCCGGCCTTGTCCGCCACCTTCCTGCGGATCGCCAACTCCGCGCTCTACCGGAGCCTGGTTCCCTGTGAGAGCGTGCTCATGGCCTGTGCGCGGCTCGGTCGAAACACCGTGCGCGAGATCGTGGTGGGCGTGGCCACGATGGACATGTTTCGCGACGTGAAGAGCCGCGGCGCGACGATTCGCAATCACTGCGCAGGTACCGCAGCCATCGCCCGTACCCTGGCCGACGAATGGCGCCTGCGCTCGGGGGATCAGTTGTTCCTCACCGGGCTGCTGCACGACATCGGCAAGCTCCTGTGCATGCAGGCGGGCATCGAATCTTACGATGGCTTGCCGCCGGACGCGCTCGACTCTCCGGATTGCCTGCACTTGATCGAGCGCGAGCGACTGGGTTACGACCATGCGGTGCTCGGCGCGCACGTACTGTCGAGTTGGAAAATTCCGGAGCCTATCGCGCAAGTCGTGGCCTATCACCACCAACCAGAGCGGGCTTACGCGCTCGGCGGAACCGTGGGCATGCAGGTGGCTTTGATTCGGCTTGCAGATCGGCTCGAATACCGCTTGCGCCACGACTCGGCGGCAAGCGAGGCAGTGATCGAGGAGCTTTCGAGCTCGCTCGAAGCCCGCCACGTCGGCTTCAGTGCAGGCGATCTGCGCGGCAGTTGGGCACAGATGATCGACTCGCGGGATGAAGTGCTGGCGCTATTCCGTTGAGTCTGTAGTCTCGCGCGTATGACGCGCCAAGTCCGAATCGCCGCCTCGAAGAGGCTCAACCTAGCGCTAGTCGCGGTGAGCCTGGTCGCCTGTTCCAACGGGGACGCGCAGAAATCGTGGAGTGAGCTCAGCACCTGCCTGGCAGGCCGCGCGGCACCCAGCGCGCTCGCGGTCCGCGTTGCGCAGCTACGCTCGATCGCGCTCGGAAACACGACGTCATCGGCTACGAAGACCGGTTGGCCCGCCCGTTGCGCGACATTTGCCGACGACTTGTACGCCGCGCTCGGCACGAGCAGCGAAGGTGCGCAGCTCAAACGTAAGCTTCACGAGCGCTTGGCCTGCGCTGATGAAAAGCGAACTTGCACGCTACCCACCGACAGCTCATTGATCTCGGTTGCCACCGAGCTCTGGGAGGGCGCTGCCAGCGCCGGGCTGAAGACCGAAGCGGCGCCAGGGGTACCGGTTCCCGAACCCGCGCCCGCTGCCCTGCTCGATAGCGCCACTTGGAAGACCTTCAGCGACAAACCATTCGGCCTCGTGGGACCGCTGCTCACCCCCGATGGACGAGCCGCGCTGTTGCTCAAACCGAGTGCAGGGCGAGGCAAACCGCGCGCCTGCGAATTTTCGGCCGGCTTCAGCAAGGTCAGCTGCTTCGACGCTCACGCGGACGTCCCCGAGTTGCCTGCGCAGACGGTCGATCTGGTATCTGACCTGAACGGGGTTTACGCCGCCGGCCTGACCGACAAGGGGCTATTTGCCTACGACTTGAAGAGCGGGCAGAAGTCCGATGTACGCGGGCTGGGTGCCTTGCGCCTACTGCGGGACGGTCTGGCCGTGGAACGGGGCGAGAAAGACCAAGGCTTTCAGGTCACCTTGCTCAGCGCCGGCAAGGCCGGCAAAGGAACCAAGCTTCCGCTCGCAGCGCCGCTCGGCGATCCGCTCTCGCTCGGGAATCAAGTGGTCTATCTCCAACCAAGCGAGGGCGGAGCGGAGTTCGTTGCCCAGTCGCTCGTCTCCGGACGGCTCAAGCAGACGAGCCTGCAAAAAGGGGCCTTCTCCGGGACTCTCCACGGCTGTCGCAGAAACGCGGCGCTCGCGGCGGCCGCGTACGGGGCACGCGCTGGACAACACAACGCCAAGCCGACAGCCAGCGATGGGACGACGCAAGTCACCGTCACACTTTATAGAGACGGCGCGTGGACCAAACCGAGCAGCACGACCGTGCCCTTCGAACGTGGCGTCGAATCCGAATTGGTATGCACCAAGACGGGCGCGACCCTCAGCTATGCTCGAACGGTCCCCGACGGAGTCGAAGTCGGTCGTATCGACTGCGACTCGGGGGGCTGCAAATCAAACCAGGTGAAGCTGCCCGGAGTCGAGAGTAAATGGTGGTGGTCCGCGGGGCCCCTGGGCGACAAGGTACTCTTGATGTGGCGCTCGAGCCTGGGCGAAACGCGCCTGCGCATCGCTCCCCTTGCCGCGCTCCCGTCGACCAAAGACGTGATTGTTTTCGATGCGCCCGACTTCGGGGGCCCGAACGCCGGCGAATTGAGCGCGCTCTATGCCGACGACGATGCGCTGTTGATCTTCCGCGGCGAAAGACCGGTCGCGCTACACGTCTCCGCCGACGGCTCGGTGCGCGTCCTCACCCCCGGAGCGGGGTGAGACGTGAATGCACGGTTCTGGCTCCAGCGCAGCACGCTCAGGGGGGCGGCCTAGCGGATCTTGCGGCGGTAAGCAGTGGCGAGCGCGTCCGCGTATTCGTTCCAGCGGTTGCCGGAGTGGGCGGCGATCCAACGTAACTCGAGCTCGGGCCGGCGCCGGCAGATCGCGTACAGCTGTTGCACGAGTTCTAGGTTCTTGATCTCTCCCCCCTTCCGCTTCCAACCGCGCGCCTCCCAACCTTTCGCCCATTCGTTGATGGTGCTCACGCACAGTTGGCTGTCCGTGTAGAGCACTGCTTTTTGACCTTCGGGCACGAGCGCGCAGCCGTTGATCAGCGCGCTCAGCTCCATCCGATTGTTGGTGGTGTGGGGCTCATGACCCCAAACCTCCGCGACCACTTGGTTGTTCAAGACGTAGACCGCGCCCCAACCGCCCTCGCCCGGGTTGGGCTCGGCGGCTCCGTCGGTAAACACGCCGTCGACCGGACCACTCGTGTACTTGGCCAACACCTCGGCGACGCTCAGGTTCTCTTCGCGCGAGCCGGCGGACGTGCGGCCCGTGCGCGCGCGCGCGGCAGGGGCCTTTTTAGCGACGACGGGCTGCGGGCCTTGTTTCTTGCACGAAAGGCACAACTTGGGCTGCCAGCCGGGGTATTTGGCGAGCGTAGTTTCCGGGACGGCGAACTCCTTGGCGCAACTCTGGCAAGCGAAACTGGGCACGGCGCGGGGTGTAGCACAGCGCCGTGCGAAGCAGAATCAAGCCGAATTCCAGAGTTCGGTCAGCTCCGCAATCAAGAAGTCTCTAAAAGCGATGACTGATGCCGGCTGAAACCGAGCGGAGGGACTGACCACGTTCAGGCTATTGCCGCCGACGGAATACTCCGGCAGCAGGCGAACCGGCAAGGGCAACCTGCCGCGCGCAGCCGCCAGGCGGACACCGATCATTGGCAACAGCGCGACGCCCACGCCAGCGCTCACCGCTTGCTGGACGAACGACATCTCGTCAGCATTCAGCGGGCCGCGTACCGTGACCCGTTCTTCGCCCCGTGGTCCAGTCAGTTTCCATTCGCTCTTGCCGTGTGTGCCGCGAAACAAGACGCAGTCGTGGTTTGCGAGATCGGGCACGCTCTTCGGTCGGCCACGACGACGAAGGTACGCGGGAGAGGCGAACAGGCCCAATGTGTCGTTGCCGATTTTGCGCGCGACCAAGCTAGAATCGGCCATTTTTCCAGCCCGCAACGCCAAGTCGAAGCCTTCTGCCACGAGATCGACGAAGCGCGACGAGAGTGAAATCTCGACGTGGACGAGTGGGTACTTGCGTACGAAGCGCCCCACCAGCTCGCCCAGGTCCATAATCCCCGTGTCCGCGGGCGCAGTCACCCGCACCGTACCGCGGGGCTCGGCGCTGAGGTTCGTGGCCGCGGAGGCGGCTTCTTCCAAACCGGTAAGCGCAACGCGCGCCCGCTCGTAGTAGGCTTGTCCAGCCTCGGTGAGGTGCAGCTTGCGCGTGGTCCGCTGCAACAGCCGCACGCCCAACTCGTTCTCCAAACGTGTCACAGTGCGGCTGACCGACGACTTGGGCAGGCCCAATTGTTTGGCCGCCCCGGTAAAGCTCTCGAGTTCGACGACCCGCGCGAAAACCGCCACGTGGTTTAGGTCCATAGTTGCTACTGTAGCAACTATCATTTGCCCACTCCAACGCTACCCCTCGCTGTGGCAACAATTAAGCTCCTCACAACGTTCCGAGGAGAAAATCTCATGTCCAGCATCAGCAGCAAGCTTCCCAGTATCGCTCGCGTCGTTCTCGGGTTCGCTTTCTTCGTATTCGGTCTGAACGGCTTCTTGCACTTCTTGCCGCAACCGCCGATGAGCGGACCGCCCGCCGACTTCGCAGGTGCCCTGTTCGCGACGGGCTACATGTTCCCGTTGCTCAAAGGGACGGAAGTTGTCGCGAGTCTGCTCTTGCTCTCGAACCGCTACGTGCCTTTGGCCCTGGCCCTCTTGGCGCCGGTGCTCGTCAACATCGTCGCGTTTCACGGTTTCCTAGCGCCCGCTGGATTGCCCCTGCCGCTCGTGCTTCTCGGCTTGGAGCTGTACTTGGCACGCAGCTATCGCGATGCGTTCGCGCCGATGCTGCACGCCCGAACGTCTCCCCACAGCGGCGCTCCGTCTTCTGGCCGAGGGGGTGTTCCGGTCCACGCCAACTGAGTTTCAGTCCCGCTCCTCGCCCGTAACCCGCTCCGCACCGACCGAGCACCCGCTCGTGTCGGTGCGGAACCGTTCAGATCGCGACGCGCAGCGCGAGTCCGAAATCGAGCAACGCGGGCGCTCGATTGAACTCGAGCCCGCCCAAGTTCAGGTGTTGTACTCCGAAGCGAAATTCACCATTTTCGTTGCCGTAGCGCGCCGAGACGAAGGCTTCGAACCTCAAGTGCGTGAGCGCCACCAAAGAATAGTCGAAGCGGGTGATGAACGAACGATCGGAAAGGTTTCCCAGCGTGGACAACGTAAACGTGTGGTTGTCCAGCCAGAACGGCGCCGGAAAGCTCAAGTAGATCGCGGCGTAGTGCCGCCCCAAGTAGAAGAAATTGGCCGAGTCATTCAGGCTCAGCGAATGCGGCAAGACCAGCCCCGGATACGAAGCAGGACTGTCGTAGCCGAGCCCATTGTAGAAATACTCTCCGCCCCAGGTGAACGTGTCGCTGTCGTTGTACTTCTGCGCATAGCTCAGGCCGCCGACGACCTGCGGTTTGTAACCGCGTGAGCGATACACGGGGTAGTAAGCGTCGACGACTTGCGCGAGCGCGTCGCGTGCGGCGGCGTCCGGAGTTTGCCAAGAAGGCGGCGTCGCCGGCGCCGGCAGCACAGCGGCATCGTCATAGCGAACGCGGTCGATCTCGCTCCCCGAACGCAGCGCGAGCTCACCGTAGAAGTCGAAATCGCCCAACCCGAATGACAAGTCGCTGGCAAACTTGGGCTTTTGGCTGCGTTTGGCCAATGCCCCCAGGCCGAACTCGGCGGGGCCAAAGACCAGCTCGGCACGAGCGGCCGCCGCGACGCTGCCTAGCGTCGATGTCGCGCCCGTGCTCTCCGTCAGCAAGTAGCCGTAGAAATTCCAGGCGCGCGATTCGATCGGCAAATGCAGCTTGAGCAGGGTCGTACCCGTGCGGGCGTCGAACACGTCCAAGGGATTGCGTGGCCGCAGATGCAAAAAATCACTCGGTGCCCAGAAGTGCCCGGTGCCCCAGCGCACGTGCTGTTTGCCAGCGGTAACGAACAGCGTGTGCGCGATGTCGAAACGCAGCCACAGCTGATCGAGGCTCACCGTCGGCCCGCGCGTGGGCTGTTGGAACAATGACGAGAGCGATTGGCTACCGGAGGTCGAGCCGGTCGCACTGACCGCGCGGATCGACTCACTGCCCGAGGCGCTGCTGGGCAAGGTAGGGTCGAACACCATGCGCCCGAGCACGAACGCGCGCACGCGCTCGTTTGGCCGGGCATCGAGGTATGCGTCGAGCAAAGAAGGCGCGCTGAAGCTCCAATTGCCTGGACTTTGACCGCGCGAACCGGTGGTTTGAGCGCGCAAGTAAAGCTGTCCGCCGATCTTCAACGGATCTTCCGGCGCGGCCTCTTCATCGAACATCGCGCTCGGAGTCGCGCCGAGCACCTGACTGTCACGTGACTCGGCGGGACTCTGATTCACCGGCCCGCCCCCAGCAGCCGCGGCCGGCGGCGCGGGGACTTCCGGATCCGGCGGCTTCGCTGGCGGGCCCGCGGGCGGCGTGGGCGGGGCGGGGGCCGGGGTGCCGCCGAACATGTCCGACTCGCTCGGCCGATCTTGAGCGCGCGAAAGTGAAGCGAACGAGAGGCAGGTCAGAAGCAGAGCCATGCCCGCCAGACGCTGACTCGGCATCAGCGGGCTTTGCTCTCGAGCCACGCCTTGGTGAACAAGTTCGCCTCGAGCGGCTTCAAATCCACCGATTTTATCAAAATCAGCGTCGAGTTCTGCTTTTCGACCTCGTCGTAGAAGCGAATCTCTTGCGGGTACCAGATATCGCCCTTACGCGACTCACTGTAGATCTTTTGCCATTTGGGATAGTACGAGGTGCGCAGGAGCCGCCCGGAGAGCGCGAATTCCTGGCGCTTGAGCTCGTTTTTCGTGGCCTTGTCGACCCACAGCTTGATCACCGGGAACGCCAAATCCAGCCCCGGCTTGCCCTTCAGCGTCATGACTTGGGCCGTGTAAACACCGAGCTTTTCTTCGCCGTTGTCTTCCGGGTCGTACTCTTCGGCCAAGCGGGACTCATCGAAGTCGGAGCGCCGGGAGTTGGTGCCACCGATCCGCTCTCGCTCCGTGCGGCGTTCCCATTTGCCGACCGTCGGGTCGTAAAACCATAGGTTTTGATCTACCCGCAGATAGCCCTGACCCTGGGACGCTTTGGGCTTGGTGAACAAGATCATGAAGCGTTGGTCGGCGCTGCGACGAAAGACCAGCGCGTCGTAGACGACCGCGACCTTGTCTTTCTCCTTTTGCTCGATGTACACGTTCGAGCGCCAATCACCTTGATTCCTCTGGCGATCGTCGACGCCCTTCAGGAGTTCGATCAGCTCTGCCTTGGAAGCGGCGGACGCCGACCGCGGCAGTCCCCCGGCGCTGAGCGCGGCAAAGAACAGAAAACTTCTGACTAGAGTTCTTCGTTGCATGGGAACCTCAACCGAAGTGAGACATGGCGTCGACCGGCTTCAGGCGCGCAGCACGCAGCGCCGGATACAGGGCCGCAAGCCCCGTGACGATCGAGATCAGCAAGATCGCGCCGCCGAGAGCGCTCGGCAGCACCGACAACTTGAGCGTGTCGGACATCAGGAATAGCTGCACCGACAGCGGCACGTGAATGTGCGCGGAATTGAGCACGCCCGCCGTCATCGCGCCCACCACTGCCCCGGCCACGGCGCCGAACACGCCGAGCAGGAACGATTCCCACAGAAACATACGCACGACGCTGCCGCGTTGCATGCCGATGGCGCGTAAGGTCCCAATCTCACGAGTTCGTTCACGAATGGCGATCCACATGGTGTTCATGATCCCGGTAATGACGATGGCGACCAAGATCACCATCAATACCAAACTGATGCCGTTGAGTGCGCTGAGCGTCCACATCATGAACGACAGCTCGTCTTCCCAAGACGTCACGTCGAGCTTCTGACCCGTCCAATCTTCTCGGGTCACGGTCTCGAATTTCATCCAAAATGGCCTCGGATCCGGGGCCATCAAACGATAGCCCGCCTTCTCGAGTGAAGAGCGCAAGCGCGCCGCGAGTGGACCCAAGTCCTTTTGGAACCGGGGTTTCAGATGGATCTGAATTGCGCCCGTGGTTCCCGGTCGCAGTTGATACAGCGCGCGCAACGAGTCGTTCGAAACGAACACGTTCCATTGACTCAAGAGGCCCACGTCCTCTGCCACGGCGACCACCCGGCAGTCGATCGTATTGGCCACGCCGCGCGTGGTTTGAGCGGAGATGGTGATCGCGTCTCCGACTTTCACCTTGAGCTTCTTGACCTGAGCTTAGAAGAGCAAGATCGTATTCGGCTGCGAGAGCTCGTCGAGATTGCCGCTCTTGATGCGCAAGACCGACTTGAACGAGCCCTCGCGCTGAATGTCGATGCCGCCGATGCCGGCCTGAATGGCCGAGGTGTCACTCACGACTTTGCCCCAACCGCGTCCG
>Ga0302322_100006169_pt1 | contig 10589 bp, 15 predicted proteins | sample Fen_T0_2_FD_203757 | JGI IMG/M metagenome (GOLD analysis project Ga0302322, IMG submission 203757) | Peat permafrost microbial communities from Stordalen Mire near Abisko, Sweden - Fen_T0_2 | ecosystem: Environmental > Terrestrial > Soil > Wetlands > Permafrost | place: Sweden: Abisko... | reverse complement strand
TTTCCGGAGATCTAAGAAGCTCTGGGAACTCTTGAGATTTCTGGATCCGCGCGAGGATGTAACGTTACCTGTAACGGCGTCGGTAACGCTCGCTGTAACGCTTGTAACGGGGCTTGTAACGCCCGATGTAACGCTATCGGTAACGGCCGATGTAACGGCCGGCGTGTGCGCCGCCTGGCGCTGGCGCTCCCGAAACTGGCGAACGCGCTCATTGGACGAGCTCACGGAAGCAGGCCTGGCCGGCGCCTCCGGCTCGGTCGTCGTCACGCGCGGCTCCCAGGACTGCGCCGCCGGCAGGTTGCGCACGGACATCGAACGCGCGCCTCCGACGAGAAACCCGTCCCGACAAAGCAGTACGATCGCCGCCCGCACCAATTCGGCTTCGTCGGCATGTGCGCCGAGCGCGAGTAAGAGCGCTTCAACAGGATCGTCCGCGTCCCGGATCAGGGCCCCGTCGTCTTCTGCGAGCCGAATCAGGTAGTCCCGGAGCCCGCGTGCCATGACCGACCAGAGCCGCTGCTCGAGGGCTTCGCGGAGGTACAGTTTTCTCCAGCGCTCCTTGGGCCAGTCTTTCATGGCGTGAGCAGCTCCTCGATCAGGTCCTCGGCGATTTGCGGCGAAATCCCAGGGAAAGCGTTCCGGAGGCGGCGGCGGACTTGTAGGCGCGCCAGATCGCCCGCGAGGGTGTCCTGGAAGGCGGCGGCGAAGGGCAGCCCGCAGGTAGCCGCGTGCTGTCGACCGGCCCGGAGGGTGAAGGTCTCGGCCTCAGTACGGTAGCTCATCGTACAACCCCTTCAGTTTGGCGTTGTGCTTCAGGTGCCCGATCGCCTCTTCCTCGATCTGCCGGACGCGCTCGCCGCTGACGCCAAGCACGGCTGCAATCTCGTCCAGCGTGTGCGGCCCCTCGTTCGCGACGTCGAGCGAGCAGTCGCGCGTCGGGCGTAGGTGGTGCTCCCAGTAGCCTCGGTTGGCGAGGTGATAGCGGCAGTCGGTGTGCAAGCAACCGGCGCCGGGCGGCTCCGAGTCGACGCACTCGGCAACGTCGGGATAGCGCCGGAGGTGAACGCCCGCGACCTCCGCTACCGGCACAGCTGTGCCAAGAAAGCTTTGCGCTTGCGCCGCGGATGCCCTATTGCTCATGGGGCGCCGCCGAGCTCTCCGGGTCTGGCGCGTCCGCGATCGCGGCCTTGAGAAACACGTTTTCAGCCGCTAAAGCGAGGGCCCAAGCGCTCGGTGTTCCATCAATGTTCCCCCGTGGGAACACGCCACCCAGCATCTTGGTGTTCTTGCTGCGGTTTGCCTCGCTTTCGTAAACCGCAGGTCTCGAGTTCAAGTCTCGAAATCGGCTCCGCATAATTCAAGCGCTTCCAGCGATCCGGGCGGATCGCGCGTGGACCAAGCGTGGACCAGCGCAGAGGCGCCCCGGGGCCTCGCTGAGCTGTTGCTAAAAGCGTGCACGCTTGGCGCACCGTGCGGCGACTTGGCCACAGCGCTGGCCGATGCCGTCATTGACGCCGCAGGCGTCGCGCTGGCCGTCGAAGTGCTCGCGGGCGGCGAGCACCAGATCGCGCGCGCCACCGAGCTCGCGGCGCGCGTGCTCGACGCTGGCGCAGTGAGCGACGGCGCAGAGGCGCGCTCCACGAAGACGGAGGACGCGAGTGGCTAGCCTGCTGCGCGATCCCCTGAAACGCGGAAACCCCGAAGCGACAACTTCGAGGTTTCTGCTCGCCACCCCACTGACGCGACCAGGGGAGGGTTCTCGTGAGTTTACGAGGCCGCGACGGTTGCGTCCATTCTGACGTTCGAGCCTGTGAGCTGACACCTCACGGGGCAACCCTGGGAGCGGCCTCCGGTCGCTCGCAGGCTCGAACGCCAGAGTTCACCAACGCTCACCAGTTGCACGCAGACGTGCCAGCCAGTGAGTTGGCCGGTTTGGCTCGCTCCCAGGGTTGCTTGCCGGCGCAGCCGGCGCGTCCCGCCGGAGGCCCCGTCGCGATTGCGTTGTCAGAGTCGATCGATGGTGTCGCGCAGCGTGTCGCCGATCTGAGTTCCGCGGAGGCGCAGCCGACGCGCTTGGGAGATCGTCAAAAGCGTAACCCCCCAAGGCCAAACGCGACGACGGCGAAAGAGCGCCGTCGTCAGGTGTACGCGCTCCAAGATGGGCTGCGACCGATCAGCGCGTTCCGCGTCGCCGGCTGCGGGCGGCGACGAATCGCAGCCGATGTGGACGTGAAGCGTCGCATCGTTGAAGTCCCCGCCACAGACTCAGCGCCCGCGTCCAAAAAGTTTTGCGCGTACTTCTCCGGTGTGCACCGCTGCGGCTCGGTTTGGGAATGTCCCGTGTGCTCTGCGCGCATTCGAGTTCAACGCGCGGAGGCCGTTGCTCGTGCCGTCGAGTTCTACGGCTTCGAGCAAACCGCAATGCTGACCCTGACTGTCCGCCACGGCCTGGGGCACGACCTGAAAGCGGTGCGCGTGGGCGTCGCGAACGCGTACCGCCGCTTCACTCGTGGCGAGCCGTGGAAGCGCTTCAAAGCGAAGTACGCCGTCGAGCACTCCATTCGCGCGCTCGAAGTGACACACGGCGCGCACGGCTGGCACCCGCACATCCACGCGCTGTTGTTTCTCGTGGGCTCAATCGAACAGGTGCTCGAGGCGCGCCAGTGGATTCGCGAGCGCTGGGCGAAGTGTGTCCGCGCGGAACTTGGCGAGGCATTCGTGCCCAACTGCCACGGCGTTGACTTGCGACAGTATCAGCACGCGGAATACATCGCGAAGGTCGCCGCGTGGGAGATCGTCGATCCGGGCTCGAAGAAGGGTCGCGGGGGCAATCGCTCGCCCGCGCAGATCGCGGCGGACTTCGTCGAGCACGCAGCGCCGCGCGACGCGGCGCTCTGGCAGGCGTACTGTGCGGGCATGCGGGGCGCGAAGATGTTGGAATGGTCGCGCGGCCTCGCGCAGCTCGTGGCGGTACGCGAGGACGAGAGCGCCGCCGATAATGAATCGGAACAGGAAGACGAGATCGTCGCGACGATTCGGGGCGATGCGTGGGACCGCGTGCGCGATCGGCGCGCGGGATTTCGTTGCGAGATTCTTGAAGCGGCGGAGGGCGCGCGAGACGTGCCGACTTCCTACGCTAAAATCGAGCGGTTGTTAGAAGATGTGAGGACTGCACCGTCGGATGCTGTTGCGACAACGCGCTCTTACTTGCAGACATGCGGACACTGCATGCCGCTTCCGCCGGGACCCGAGTAGCAGGGGCCACCGGGACCTGAGTAGCAAGGACCTCCAGCGCCGTCGTATGCAGGACCTCCGGGCCCGTTGTATGCGGGTCCGCCAGGCCCGTTGTACGCAGGACCGCCTGGTCCAGAGTACCGCGGTCCCCCCGGTCCATTGTACGCAGGTCCGCCAGGCCCCGAATAGCAAGGACCACCAGGGCCGGCGTACGCAGGCCCCCCTGGCCCATTGTACGCGGGCCCGCCAGGCCCCGAATAACAAGGTCCTCCGGGGCCGTCATAGCCGTGACAATTGCATGGGTCCGCCGCCTTCGGATGCGGACGCTGAACGTTCTCGACGTCCTCTCCGTTTGCCGGTGGGTTCGATTGTGAAGCGCTGCTATAGCCCTCTGGGTCTGGGGTCGCCGCTTGTCGCCCTCCGTCCGGCACGCACGTGGTCGCGCCGAAGGCCGCACTGCCTAAGACGAACCCGGTGGCGTTGCCGCAAAGCATGGTGGAACGACAACAGATCGGCCGAAGCACTGCAAGCGAGCTCATGCGTTGCCCGAGCGCTTTATTCGACTCCCTGTCGAGTTACGCCGCCGCCGGGATTGTGACCAGGCGGGCTGCGCACCACAGAGCAGGGAAAACGCCTTTGGCAGACCGAATTTTGAAAAATTGGATTTCACTTATGGACAAGACGGGCCCCAATCGCTACATGCCAGACTCACTGCGTCGCGAGTCGGAGAACCTCACGTGAAAATCGGAAGCGTGGCCTTGGTCGACGCGTTGGGGTGGAAAGGGATTTGGCGGCGGTTCTCGGTGAGCGAACTCGCACAGAAGCTTGATGCGCTCGAGAAGGGCGCAAAAATTCAAGTGCCTCGTACGCGAGCCAAGCTCAAGGATGAGGTGACTTCGGCGCTTCATCCTTCCGGCATTGAGCTTGACGTTGAAGTCTCCTTTCTGTCTGACACGATTGCGATTGGCGCGTCATTCGACGTGCCTGAAGCGAGTGAGGATGTTCGCGAAAGCGAACACTGCGCGTATGCGCGGGCTGTCGTTGTAGATCTTGTGGCCGAGCTGATCCGCCACGCTGCAACGGACCATCCTCCATTGATCTACCGCGGAGCGATTGCGAGCGGTCGGCTGCACATGCAGCGCACCATGCTTATTGGCGAGGCAGTGGATAGGGCCGCAGAACTCATGAACATGCCCGACGACAGCTTCATTTGGTGCGATCCGGCATGCCTCTCATATTTGGATACTGGCGGCCTCCTAGAGTACTGCGTCCCGCTGCGCGACGGACGCCGAGTGCGCGCGATGGTGGTGAACCCTTTCGGTGCTTGCAGCGGCGAGACAAGTATCGCGCAGGTCCTCGAAGGCTTCGGGACGATCCTTCGTGATGACAAGGGAAATCTCGACGTGATCATCAAACGAAACAACACGGACGAGCTTCTCAGATGCGGCTGGCGCGCAAGGCGTGAGTCGCTCGGGATCCTGGAATGCGGCGGTGCGCTCGCACCAGATGAGGCATGAACCTACTGCCGCTCGCCGATGGGTACTGCAAGTGGTCGCGAGCGCGTTTGCCGGGCGCTGTGCTACGGTAGCGCAGCGAGGTCGATCGACTGGTGCATCCTGAAGTCCGAAGGCCATGAGCGATGACGGTTGCGGGTGCCTCATGGCGTTGGTGGTTGTTGGCGCAGTCGCGTACGGCGCGTGGTCATACTTCGGCGCGCATGCCAAGCCATCGACCGAGGTGGAGAGTGCCGATGTGCTACCAGTTGCAACGCAACCATCGCCCGCGCCAGTCGTCGACAATACTACGGCCGAAGGCCTTTCACCTCGCCCCGACGACGAGGCGGATCAGGAGGCATGCTCGGTCATTCGCCGAGTACCTGTAGACTCGTCGATGATTCGTAGCATTGGTTACTGTCGCGCCCGGCGCACGCTGGAAGTCGAGTTCGTCCGTGGTACCGTCTACCGTTATTGGGGCGTATCTGAAGGCACCTACGAGGCGTTCATGGCAGCCTCGTCAAAGGGGCGATTCTTCGACGCGGCAATCCGGAGCCAGCGCTACGGTTACGCCCGGGTGAAGTAGCCGGACCTCGGCTTACCCGTTGCAGACTGGCTGGTTTGGTGGGCGGATCAGCCGGAAGCAGATGACCACAAAATTCGTTGAAGATCTGGTTGCGCGGGTTCGGCAGGTTGAGCAGCTCGACACCCATGACCCATGCCCGGCAACGCTTTTTCACTTTACTGACGCGGCCGGTCTGGCAGGCTTGCTTAGCGAGCGCGCGCTCTGGGTATCGAGAGCCCAGAGTCTCAACAATGCGTCTGAGGTGTCCTATGGTCTTCAACTCGCGCGGAAGCACCTGTCTGAACCCGCAACGGGCATGGCGGGCGCATTCCTGAAAAGAGTTCTCGCGTGTCTGGAGGGCGACGCCGGTAGGCAAGACTGGAACGTCACGATAGAGCCATTTGTTGCAGCCTTCTGTCGCCTCACAGATCAGGCCCTCCAATGGCTGCACTACGGCAGCTCGGGAACGGGATTCGCGATCGGCTTTCGATCATCGTCACTCTCGTCGCCGCAGTTCGTGCTTCGGCGAGTCATCTATGAAGTCGATCGGCAGCGGCGTCTCGTAGTCACGGCAACCGAGACGTTCAGATCGAGGCTTGGACCGGCTGCGTCACAGCGGCAGATCGAGGCCGCGGCAGTAGCATGTGCGGCGTCGCTTCGTGCGCTTGCTGGTCGGATGATGGATCCGTGCTTTGAGGCTGAGCAAGAATGGCGCCTGACGACATCGTCCATGAACGGTACCCACGTTGCGGCTGATCCCGACGGGCTACCCCAACCGAAGACACGATTTCGTTGTGTGAGAGGGCGCATCGTCCCGTATGTTGTGCGGCAATTTGAGGCTCTGCCGATTTGCGAGGCGGTGATCGGTTTCTCAGCGCCGGACTCTGACGACGACATTCGTGGAGTCCTTCACCGCGCGGGATGCGGCGATGCAATCGTGCGACGCTCCTCGATTCCAGTTCGCTGAGCGCAGCGTACCCAGCTCCGCGTTGCAACAATCTGGTCCGGCACTGCGCACCAGCCCCCCCCGCGTTGAAAGGCTGGATCGTTGCACCTGCCTATTAGCCCCGATATATCTCGCGCCGATGTGCCACGCGTTCCACGACGAGATCCGTCCGAGCGCTATCGAGCGCGAACACCACGCGCCAGTCACCCACGCGGAGGCGATACAAACCAGGGCTGCCCTTGAGCGCCTTCACGTCGCCCGCGCCCGTCTCGGCCAAGCGCTCGATCGCGGTGAGCACCCGCGCCCGTGTGACGGTGTCGAGCCCGTCCCGTTCTTTTGCAGCGCGTGGCGCCCAGAGAAGCCTCAGGGTCACTTTTCAGCGAGCCACTGCTTCCGCACTTCCTCGTGTGGCACGAGCTCGCCACGGCGCGCGGCAGCGCGCCCCTCCTCGATCGCCTTGAGGTCTTCGGCGGTCAGGGGCTCGTCGTCGTACTCGGCCGCGGCGAGCGCAGCCAGCACTGGATTCACTGGCTCCGCGGGATTGGTGCTGGGCGACGACATACCCAAAGCTTAGTCCCAGCGCTCGGCCCGTGCAAAGCACGAGTCGACTTCAAGTGACCTGGAAACCGCCTGGAACTGGGGGCGGGAAAATGCACCCGTAGAGGGTGAGAATCACCCGGTGAAAGCCGCTTTGCGGGCCTTTTCGCCCCCAATCTGGCCCCCTTCGACGGTCGTTCAGGCCCGTTCCGCCGGCCCATGCCCCGAAAGAGCCTCGAACAGGCCCCGAAGTACCCTCGAACTCGTCTGGGATTTCCACAGTCCGCGGATTCACGCGCTTCGCTTGACGATCGCTTGGAGCGCGTCGAGCGCTCGATCGCGGAGCGATGGGCGCTGACCGGGCTCGACAAGTTGCAGCACGAGGACGATGCACGCCCGCAGATCCGCGCGGATGGTTTCGTTTTGCCCCCGAAGCGCTTGAACCGCCTGTGCGTGAGCCTGTGCGGTGGCCCGCTCGCGATCGATCTCGCGGGCGTGGGCTATCACCAGCCCGCGCACGTCGTCCACGGTCGAGGTGCGGTCGGGGTTTGCATTGCTGGTGCCCGACCTGCCCCGCGGTGCCGGAAGGTCGAGGCGTTGCGGCGCGCGATGCCCGGCCGACTTCGCGACGGCATCGACTTCGTCAGCATCGAACCGGTTCACGCCTCGCTCGTCGGTCCAGGGGTTCAGGTCGAAACCCTCCATTCGGCGCACTGTGGCGATGCTCTTACCCAGGCGTCTCGCAACCTGTGAGCGCGTCAGCATTCGAGCAACGTAGCATTCTCGACATGCCCGGGCATGCCGTTCGCTCGCGCCGGGCACTCTGCGTTCAGCGCCGAATCGGTGGCAATCGGTGGCAATCGGTGAGAGAGTCAGGTGTCATGACGGCCGCGAAGTCTCTCCAGCGCAAAGAGGTTGAGCGAGTCGCGGCGGCGCTGCTGGACGTTCTCAAGGCGGAGTGTCCGGACTTTCCCGAGTACCTTTTTTTCGACCCAACGGTAGCTCACCCAATCAAATCGGAGCGTGGGCACGTTGTTTTGGAGGCGTACCGCTTGGCCTGGAGTGCATCCGCTCGCTTCACGCGTCGTGACCAAGTGAAGCGCGCCAAGGCCCGAGTTCAGGGTGAGCCTTTCTTCGACGACAAACGGGTCAATTTCGCGATCGTGAGCTTGGAGCGCGCGCGAACGCTAGTTCGCAACGCCAATCAAGCGCTGATGGAGAATATCGACCAGATCGAAAGAGAGGCCGCGCGGCTCGGGCTCGGCGTAAACCTGGAGGACCACCCCGACCACGTGCAAGCTACAAAGCGAATTGCTGCCGCGCTAGACACCGTGGTGAGCAAACTGAAGACGTTCAAAGGCATTCCGCAGGCTCGGAACCGCGGCGAGTGGGACAATTTTATCTCCACTACCGCCGAAAGGCTGCTCGACGTCGGGTTCAGCTCGCGCGAAGTAGCTGCTCTTCTTACCGGCAAGAGGCCAGAAAAGATCGACCGGGCCACTCTCGAGCGGTTTCGGCAGCGGGTCAGAAGGCTTCAGGTTTCGGGCGCTTAGCTCGAGCGTACGAAACGGGATCCCGTGTCGTACAAAATCATCTAGCTATCCGCACTGCGTGGCCGTACAGTGCTTAGCGTGACTGGCGCGAGCTATCTGCTGTTGAGTGAGGTCGCGGACCTTGCGCGGGTATCGATCGATACTGTGCGATTTTGGGTCCGCGCCGGAAAGCTCGCGAGCGTGCGTCCGGGGCGGCGTCGAATGGTCCGACGCGAAGTGCTCGAGGCTTTCTTGCTGCGAGACGCATCGGTTGAGCGAAGGGCGGCAACTGATGTTCCGTGAGGCCATGGCCAAATTCGAAAAGGGCGTGCGGCGCTTCGGAGCCGTCGCGGAGGGATGCGGGAAAGACTTGCACGCCGTGTGCGATGAGTTCGGAGAAGCATTTGCCGAGCTACGCGGCGAGGCGCCTGCTGAGCAGCCGCCGCGCCGGCGCTCCCCGCGTCCGCGCCAAATCCCGCCCCCGTCGCGCCCGGTGACTGAAATGGAGCAAGCCCGTGCCGAGCGTGAGCTAAAAAAACGCGGATTTAGCGTCGGAGAGGAATAGCCAATGACCGCCGGCACGATCGAAAAATTGTCGTCAGGGCGCTTCGCGGCGCGTCTGCCGCGCACGCTCGACCCGCGGCGTCGACGCATTGGGACCTATCCGACTCACGAAGAAGCCGAAACGATCCTGAACGGCGCGTTGGCGGTTGCCCAGAAAAAGACGATCACGGAGCCCAAGGGTGAGACATTGCGCTCATTCTTGCCGGGCTTCCTCGATCGACGCGAGCTGAGCGGGGTGCGCAACATCGACCGAGACCGAAACGCGGCCAAGGGGCACATCGAGACCGCGGACTTTTTCGGAACGCCACTCGCGAAATTGAAGCGCGTACAGGTTAGCGACTGGCTTGATCACCTTCAGCGCAAGAAATCGAAGCGCACTGGAGAGCGGCTCGCGCCTCAGACCATGCGAAACGTGCTGAACCTCCTGCGCGTGTGTTTTCAGGAAGCGTTGGATCGCGGCCTGATGTCGCAAAATCTAGCCCGTGACCTGCGGTTGAATCGCGCTACGACCAACACCACGAAGGACGCTTGGACCACCCTCGACCCCGGTGAGCAAGAGCGGTTTCTCGAAGCGATGCCAGCCGACGAGCGCCGGTACTATGCCTTCGCGATCGGTGCCGGCCTGCGCCCCGGTGAACAACGCGCGCTCCTCAAAGCGGATGTCCACGCGCACGAGGGGGACGCCTATCTGATCGTTCGCTACGGGTCACCGAACAAACCTACGAAAACAGGGAAGCCTCGTCGTGTTCCGTTATTTGGATTGGCGCTCGAGGCCGTCCGCGAGCAGCTCGTGGCTCTGAAAGGGGTCAAGAACCCTAGGGGCATCTTCTGGCCGGGCGAAAAGGGCAGGTACCGCGACGAGCGCGTGCCCGAGCAATGGAGCGAGTGGTTGATGGCCGCGGGCATCGACAGGCCGGTCCGTCGCTACGATCTTCGCCACACGTGCGCCTCAGCGCTGGTCTCTGGTTGGTGGGGGCGCCGCTGGACGCTGGAAGAGGTCAAGGACGTGCTCGGTCACACCGACATCAAGACGACGCAGCGCTACGCCCACTTGGGTGCCACCGCCATCCGCGACGCGAGCCGAGAAACGCAGCTCGCGCTAGCTGGTCCTGAGTTGGTCCAAAACGACCAAAATCCGGCTCAAGCGCACGAAATTGCTGGATCCGTGCTCGCTTTCGTAAACCGCAGGTCTCGAGTTCAAGTCTCGAAATCGGCTCCGCATAATTCAAGCGCTTCCAGCGATCCGGGCGGATCGCGCGTGGACCAGCGCCGAGGCACCTCGGGCGCTCGCTGAACTGTTCCTCAGAGCGTGTGCGCTGGGTGCACCGTGCGGGGACTTGGCTACGGCTCTTGCCGACGCCGTCGTCGACGCCGCGGGCGTCAGGCTGGCCGTCGAAGTTCTGGCCGGTGGCGATCACCAGATCGCGCGCGCAACCGAGCTTGCGGCGCGCGTGCTCGATGCGACTCGCTGCGAAACGAGCTCGCTGGAGGAAACCAGTGGCTGACCGGTCACTCGTGCGGCCGGGGCAACAGGCCAAGGGTTCGCGTCACCGTTGCGCCAAGCGAGCGCGCAGGCGCCCGTACGCCTCATTCCATGGCACTGGAGGTTCGGCGCCCGAGTCGGCCGCCGCGACGCGCGCGCCGCATTCTTCGAGCCAGGCTTGGGTCCAATCCTCGCCGGGTCCGTCCTCCACGCTAGCGAGTAGTTTGGACGCAAA
>Ga0302322_100006168_pt1 | contig 10589 bp, 9 predicted proteins | sample Fen_T0_2_FD_203757 | JGI IMG/M metagenome (GOLD analysis project Ga0302322, IMG submission 203757) | Peat permafrost microbial communities from Stordalen Mire near Abisko, Sweden - Fen_T0_2 | ecosystem: Environmental > Terrestrial > Soil > Wetlands > Permafrost | place: Sweden: Abisko... | reverse complement strand
TGGTGATCGACGTGCGCTCGCCGATGGCGCAGGAGATCACTGGGCGAATTCCGGGCGCCGTGACCGTGGACCCGCAGAACATGACGTTCGACCTGATTGCCGTCGAGCCGCAGAGCGAGGTCGTCGTCTACTGCGCTTGCCCAAACGAGGCGACGGCCGTCAAGGTGGCCAAGGCGCTGCAGCAGCACGGCTTCAAGCGCGTGCGGCCGCTGCACGGAGGCATCGACGCGTGGATCGCCGCGGGCCACGAAGTCGAGCGCTGAAGGCGTTCGCGCCGATGTCGGCGCGGACCCGCACTGATGGTAGAGTCTCGGCTGATTTTGACTTCCGCGACCGACGAGACAAACCATGACCAAGCAAGCGATCTCCTCCCCTGATGCGCCGGCGGCGCTCGGTCCCTATTCCCAGGCGATTCGCGCGGGGCACACCGTGTATCTGTCCGGCCAGCTGGGCCTCGACCCCAAGTCGGGCAATCTCGTCGACGGTATCGAGGCGCAGGCGCACCAGGTCTTCAAGAATCTGCGCGCAGTCGCGATGGCGGCGGGCGGTGGCCTCGACCACATGGTGAAGCTCACGATCCTCATGCAGAACCTGGCGGATTTCGCGAAGGTCAACGAGATCATGTCCGGCTACTTCAAGGAGCCGTACCCGGCGCGCGCAACCTACCAGGTGGCGGCGCTGCCGCGCGCGGCGCTGATCGAGATCGAAGGCGTCCTGGTCCTGCCTGCCGCCGATTGAATCACGCGTGCGGTCCCGTGAATGAGCAAAGCCGCGACCCGGGACAAGGATGCCGCGTCGAAAAAGCCTGCGGGCCGCGGGCTCGCTGACCAGCTGGCAAGACTAGGCATCGCGCGGGACGAGGATCTCGTCCTGCACCTGCCGCTGCGCTACGAGGACCACACGCGCCTGACGCCGCTTGCGACACTTGCACCCGGCCTCGCGCTGCAGGTGGAAGGCGAGATCGTCAAGACCGACATCCAGTTCCGTCCGCGCCGGCAGCTGGTCTGCCTGATCGCCGATCCATTGCGGCGCGACGCGCAGCTCACGTTACGCTTCTTCACGTTCTATCCGAGCCAGCAGAAGGTGCTCGCCCCCGGGCATCGCGTGCGCGTGTTCGGCGACGTCCGCGACGGCCATCTCGGCCTCGAAATGGTCCACCCGCAATTCAAGGTGGTGACGGAGGACACGCCGCTGTCCGACCGTTTGACGCCCGTCTACCCAACCACCGCGGGACTGGGCCAGGAGACGTTGCGCAAGGTGGTGGCGCGCACGCTTGCCTCCGATCCGGCGCTGACTGCCGAGTCGCTGCCGGAGTGGCTGATCTCGCGCAAGAAATTCTGGAAGTTCAACGATGCAGTCCGCTTCCTGCACACGCCGCCGCCGCGATTGAATGCACTGACCCAGGCCGCGCTCGACGCGCGCACGCACCCGGCGTGGACACGGCTCAAGTTCGACGAACTGCTGGCGCAGCAGCTGTCGCTGAAGGCGCATCGCCAGGCGCGATCGCTGCGGCGGGCACCGGTGCTGACCGGTACCGGCGTTCTGACGAAAAAGCTCCTCGAGCGCGTGCCGTTCAAGCTGACGCGCGCGCAAGAACATGTGTGGCGCGAAATCGCGCACGACCTGAAGCGCGCCTCACCGATGCAACGGCTGCTGCAGGGCGACGTCGGGTCGGGCAAGACGATCGTGGCCGCGCTGGCCGCGCTGCAGGCCATCGAATCCGGCAAGCAGGTTGCATTCATGGCGCCGACGGAAATCCTGGCCGAGCAGCACTACCGCAAGCTGGCCTCGTGGCTCGAGGGCCTGGGCGTGCGTATCGCGTGGCTGTCGGGATCGCTGCCGGCGAAGGAGCGCAACGCGGCGACCGCGGCGCTGGCCAGCGGCGACGCGCAGTTCGCGATCGGCACGCACGCGCTGTTTCAGGAAGGCCTCGACATCCCGAACCTCGGCCTCGCGATCATCGACGAGCAGCATCGCTTCGGTGTGGCGCAGCGCCTCGCATTGCGCGGCAAGGGCCTGGCCGAAGCGCACCAGCTGATGATGAGTGCCACGCCCATTCCACGCACACTGGCGATGACGTTCTACGCCGACCTGGACGTCAGCGTGCTGGACGAACTTCCGCCAGGACGCACGCCCGTGGCAACGCGTCTCGTCAGCCAGAAGCGGCGGGCGGAAATCATCGCATGGGTGGGCAAGGCATGTGCGGAAGGCCGGCAGGCTTATTGGGTGTGCCCGCTGATTGAAGAATCGGAAAAGCTCGAACTGCAGACCGCCGTCGCGCTGCATGAAGAACTGACGGCAGCGCTCGCCGCGCCGATCAAGGTCGGGCTGCTCCACGGCCGCATGAAGCCGAAGGACAAGGCGGCGACGATGGAAGGCTTCGTCAAACGCGACATCGACGTCCTCGTGGCCACCACGGTGATCGAAGTCGGCGTCGACGTGCCCAACGCGTCGATCATGGTCATCGAGCACGCCGAGCGCTTCGGGTTGTCGCAATTGCACCAGCTGCGCGGCCGCGTCGGGCGCGGCGCGGCCGAGTCCACCTGCGTGTTGCTGTTCGAGGAGCCGGTCGGCGACGTCGCCAAGATGCGGCTCAAGGTGATCTTCGAGAACACCGACGGGTTCGAGATCGCGCGCCAGGACTTGCTAATCCGTGGCCCCGGCGAATTCCTGGGTGCCCGGCAGTCTGGCGTGCCGCTGCTGCGCTTCGCCGACCTGGAGCACGACGTTGCATTGATCGAGCAGGCGCGCGAGGCGGCCAACGAGATGCTGGAGAAGGAGCCGGCCGCCGCGCAGGCGCATCTGGCCCGCTGGCTGGGCGGGAAGGCCGAATTCATCAAGGCCTGAGCGTCAGCCTTGCCGCAGTTACGAATTGCCGCCAACACTTGTATCGACCACGAAGCCCGGCGACTCTCTCAGCAGCAACGGGGCGGGGCTCCAATGACGAATGAGCGAATCATGTTGAGATAGTTCATCGCAATGATGCCGGAGCGCATTTTCTTTGCGAGAGACAATGCTTTTGCCTGCCCGGGCGGTACTGGAAACCAGGTCACAACTACGGGGGCGCCACGATTGGCGACCTTCGGCCCGTCGTAAACAAGTCGGGCCGACGGTGCGCATTCTTGCGCTAACGGTGTGCCGGGAGGTACTTCGTTGCATGGCGAAATTCGCATGCGCATACGTTTCTCAGTTTCGCCTTGGTAACAGCGATCTGAACGACCTACCCAGCGCACCGGTTAGTTTTTGCACGAGCGACTTGAACCACGGCGCGTAGAGCAGGATGGTGAACAACGTCAAGGCGGCGAACACCATGCAGATCGGGCGCGTGAAGAACGGCAACAAGCTGCCGTCGGACAGCACGAGACCGCGGCGGAGGCTCTTGTCGAGCAAGTGTCCCAGCACCATTCCCAGCACCAGTGGCGCCATCTCGTAGCCGCGGCGGCGCAGGAAGAACGCCACGATGCCGATCGCCAGCATCGTGTAGACGTCGAACAGACGCGACGCAGTGGCGTACGCGCCAATGACGCACAGCACGAACACGATCGGCATCAGAATCGCGCGCGGGACCTTCAGCACGTGCAGCAACGGGCGCACGCCGAACAGCCCGAACAGCAGGATCGTGAACGACGCCAGCGTCGTCATCGCCACCACTTCGTAGATGAAGGTCGGGTGCTGGATCATCAGCATCGGACCCGGCTGCACGCCGTGGATGATCATCGCGGCCATCAGCACGGCCGATGGCGCCGAACCCGGGATCCCCAGCGCCAGGCACGGAATGATGTGGCCCGGTATCGACGACATGTCGCCGGTCTCGGCGGCCATCAGGCCGTCGATCGAGCCCTTGCCGAACTGGTCTCGCTCCTTGCTTACCGCCTTGGCCGCCGCATAGGACATCCATGCGCCGGCGTCCTCGCCGACTCCCGGCAAGAGACCCGTGAACACCCCGATCACGCCCGATCGCAGCACCGTGCGCCAGTATTGCGCGACTTCGCGCCAGCGCGGCAGCACCGAGTCCTTGAGGTCCATGATCTTGCGCTCGATCGGGTCGGCCAGCGTTGTCAGCACCTCGGCCAGGCCGAACGCGCCAACCAGCGCCGGGATCAGAGCAAAGCCGCCGGCGAGCTCATCCCAGCCGAAGGTGAAACGGTCGTGGGCGTACAGCCCCTCCTGGCCGACCTGCGCCAGGAAGAGCCCGAACATGCCCATCAGCCAGCCCTTGACCGGATCCTGCCCGACGATACTGCCCGACAGTGTGACGCCGAACAGCGCCAGCCAGAAGAACTCGAAGGCACCGAAGGAGAGCGCCACTTCGGCCAGCACCGGCGTGAAGGTAGCGAGGCACAGCACGCCGAATAGCGTGCTGACAAAGGCGCCCGACGTCGCGATGCCAATCGCGCGACCCGCCTGGCCTTTTTGGGCCAAGGCGTAGCCGTCGGCACAAGAGGCGGCGTTGGCTGCGGTGCCGGGGATGTTGAGCAGAATGGCCGTGCGCGAGCCGCCGTACAGGGCGCCGACGTAGGAGCAGATCAGCACCAGGATCGCATCATTGGCCTCCAGCTTGATCGTCAGCGTGGTCAGCAACGCGATGGCGAGCGTCGCCGACAGGCCGGGCAGGATGCCCATGACGATGCCAACGAAGGCGCCGCCGAGGCCGTAGGCCAGCGTCAGCGGGTTGAGGAAGCCGATGTACGCGTGCCCCAGCTGGGCGAGTCCTTCTAGCATCGTGCAGTCTCGAACATGGGCTCAGGGCAAGCGCACCAGGAAGAACTCCTGGAAAACGAGGGTAGTGACGACCGACGAAATGAGCCCAATTATCAGTGCCTTGGCCCAGGATCTGGGCGTCTGTTGCCGCACAACCGGATCGCGGCTCATCCCCTGCACGATCAGGATCGAAGCGGTGACGTAGAGCGTCGAGGCCAGCCAGAACGGCAGGCCGTGGCCGATCAATACGATGCCGTAGCCAAGACACAGCGAGGTGACAACCCAGATGCGGCGCCACCGTTCGCTATCGTGGGTACTGGACGGCGACGGTGCGAGGCGGAGCGCGCCGCGCCGAAGGCTGCGCAGTGCCAGGATGCCGCCGAGCAGGATCATCATGATCCCGAGCATGCCGGGCAGCAGGCCCGGTACCGTGTACGGATTGATGTGCTGCTGCTCCAGCCGGTCCATCGTGATCGAGCCGACCAGAACGGCAACACCGAAGGCGATCCAGCACGCGGCGTCCTTCAGGTCGCCGCGTGGGGTGATCGGGTCCTCTGCGGCCGGCTCGACCTCCGCCTGAAGGGAGTCGACCTCATGCACGGGCATGGCTGCGAACCGCAGACGTCAGGGCTTCGGGATGCCGACCGTGTCGGGCGATACCTTGGCCTTGCCGCCATCGAACAGCAGCCAGGCGTTGGCCTGGACCGCCGGGAACACGGCCTTCTGCGCTGCCTCGCCGTACTGCGGTGCGAACAGCGCGCCGCGGCTCAAGGCGTACTTCTTCAGTGCTTCGCTCTTGGCGATGTTTTCGGCCCAGATCTTCTCCACGGTCTTCACGACCTCGTCGGGCACGCCTTTGGGAATGAAGATACCGAAGTACATGACCGGCGCGGTGAAGCCCGGAATCGTCTGCGACAGCGACGGGATCGTGCCATAGCCTTCCAGTTCCAGCGGCTTGTCGCTCACCGTGGCGAGCGGGCGCAGCCGCTTGCCGCGGATCATGTCCGCCTGCTCGCCCGCGAGCTGCGTGGTGACGTCGGCTTCGCCGGCCACCGTGGCCACGACCGCCGGGTTTCCGCCGTCGTAGGTGACGTGCCGGTACTTGACGCCAGTCGCCCGGGCGACAAGCTCCATCGCGCTGTGGCCGGCCGACGTGACGCCGGCGGTGGCGACGCTTATCTGGCCCGGCTTGGCCTGCATCGCATCGAGCAGCTCCTTGGCATTGTTGTACGGCGTCTTGGGGTTGACGCTGAGCACCGGGACGTTGGCGACGCTGAGGAATAAGTACCAGTCGGTGATGCGGGTCTTGAGCGAACCCAGCGTCTCGTAGGCGCCCAAGTCCTGCGCGGCGCCTGCCGTCCAGGTGTAACCGTCGCGCGGTGCGTCCAGAGCGCTCTTGGTGCCGATCGACCCCGACGCGCCGGGCTGATTGACGATGACGATGGTCTGGCCCAGCGCCTTCTCCATCTCGGACGCCGCGATGCGCGTTACCTGGTCGGTCGCTCCGCCGGCAGCCCAAGGCACGATCAGGTTGATCGGCCGGGCAGGTTTCCATTGTTGGGCAGCCGCCGGCAATGCCAAGGAAAATGCGAGTGCCAGCATCGAAACGCTCTTGAGAACATAGTGCCTGTTCATAACGATCCCCTAAATGAAGTCAATCAACAAACCGATGACGCCAAATTGACGGGTAAGCCACGCTCCGCCGATTCATACAAGGCTCGCACGAATGCCACGGTATTGCGTGCCTGTGCGCCGTCGACGAGCAGCGGAGTTCCGTTGCGCAACGACAGAACCATATCCTCGATCTGACGCTGGTGGCCCTCGAAATTGATCTGATCCGGCGCACCGGCACCCGATCCGGATGTCGCATTCTCAGGTGAAGTCAGTAGCGCCGCATCGGCCGCCGTCGGCTCGCGAAATTCCCAACGCACGATTCGGTCATCCTCAATAGCGGCACTGCCGAACTCGCCGCAAATCTCGATACGCCGTTCCCAGCCCGGATACGCCGCCGTGGTCGCTTCGATCGTGCCGAGCGCGCCGCTCCCAAAACGCAGTGCGGCACACGCGGTGTCCTCGGCTTCGATACCGCGATGTACGCGCCGGGCTTTGAAGGCGAAAATTTCTTCCGGCATGCCCGCAAGCCACTGCAGCAAGTCGACGGCATGGATGGCCTGGTTCATCACCGCACCGCCGCCATCCATCGTTAGCGTCCCTTTCCAGCCGGTATAGTAAGCCGCTGAACGGTGCCATTTTATGTAGGCGCTGCACAGGCTCAGGCGGCCGAAACGACCGGCTTCGATTGCCTGCTTTAGTGCCTTGGCCCCGCGTGACAGCCTGGCCTGGAAAATTGCGGCAACTTTGATGTGGGCGCTTTGAGCCTCGGAGAGCAGGGTGTCGACGCGTTCGACGGTGATTTCGAGCGGCTTCTCGACGATTAGGTGCTTGCCGGCACGTATGGCCTGCAAGGCGGGTTCAAGGTGGGCACCGCTCGGGGTGGTTATGCAGACAACCTGAATTTCCGGGCTCGCAAAGAACGCCTCAGCAGCGTCGGTGTAATACGGCACGTCGTTCTCTTGGGCAAAATGCCGTGCCCGTTCGAGCACGCTGTCGAGGGCGCCAGCCAGGCGGACGCCATACGCTTCGCCCATCGCCCGAATGGCTTTGGCATGGTAGTTGGCGATCATGCCGGTACCGACGATGCCGAAACCGATGGGACGGCCATTCATGAGGGAATTCTCTCTGCCTGTTGCTGGGCCTTGAGGGCCAGTTCGCACACCTTGAAACAATGGGCGTGGGTCATGGCGGTTTCGGTCCGTTCAAAGATGTCGTGTTGCAAGTTCGTGTAGTAAGGAAGAGGGGCGGCGGAACAGTCGATATAGCGACTGCCTTCATGATTCACCAGGAACAGGTGGTCCTTGCCGGTGCGCCCGCAGATGTCGATGTACTTGCGGAGCTCGAGGTAGCCCTCGCTGCCGAGAATGGTCAGGCGTCCATCGCCCCAGGTGTCGAGACCGTCCGGCGTGAACCAGTCGACCCGGATATATCCGCTGGCCGAACCCTGCGCCAGCAGGATTTCACCGAAATCTTCAAGGCCAGGGTCCTCAGGATGTCCCAGGTTGCCGATGCGCGATTTGATGAGGGTCGCGTCTTCGGCGCCGGTAAAGTGCAGGAACTGGTCGATCTGGTGGGAAGCGATGTCAGCGAGAATGCCACCATACTTTTGCGGATCGAAGAACCACGCGGGTCGCAGATGACGGTTGAGGCGATGCGGTCCGAGTCCGACGGTTTGCAATACCCTGCCGATCGCCCCGCTGCGTACGATGTCGGTGGCAACGGTCACGGCGCGGACTTCGAACCGTTCGGTGAAATTGATCGAAAAGATCCGGTCGGTTTCGGCCCGAACGCGCCGTACGTCGTCCAGTTGGGCCAGGGTGGTCATGCCCGGTTTGTCGACCATGACGTCCTTGCCGTGACGCATGACCTCAATGGCCAATGCCGCACGTTCGTTGGGAATCGACGCCGAAGTGATGAGTTGTACGTCTTTGTCTTCCAATAACTGGCGGCGATCGGCAATGCGCGGAATTCCAGGAAAGCGCTCGACAAAACCGTCCTGCGTGCGCACATCACCGTCGTGCGTCCAGTAGCCGGCACAGTCAGCGCCAATCGCCAGCAGGCTCTTGACCTGGTCGTAGATGTGTCTGTGATCAATGCCGATGACGCCAAATCGGAGTCTTGGGTAATTACTCATTGGCTTCTTGTCTTCTTAGAACGGAATCGCCACCGCTCATGGACGAGGTGAACACTTGCTGATGCGGATGGATGTTTGGATGTTTGATGTTTTCAAGGAGCAGCGCTGCCGCTGCAGCACCCATCCGTTGTTCCGGACGCCGGATACAGGTCAGCTTGGGACGCAGAACTCCGGCCCATTCGGGAGTGCCAATCATCACCAAGGAAATGTCTTCAGGCCAGTGAACGCCCTGGTCTTGAAAATACTGCAGAGCGCCCTTGGCGATGTCGTGATGTCCCAGCACAACGGCGGTGACCGCAGCATCGACCAGCTTCGCCGCCATCCTCCGCCCCGCCGCTTCGGATAGTTCATCAGTCGCGACATGTTCTTGGTCTGCAGGTATGCCGTACTCCCGCAATGCGGATCGATAGCCATCCACGCGTTCGCATACGTTCGGAATGGGAGAGTCCCACCCAAGGAAAGCTATGCGGCGATGACCTGCTTCAAGAAGATGTTGGGTGGCCAAATAGCCGGATTGGGTATTGTCGTGTCCAACGAAATTTTGATGCGCGGCAGGAACGGGAAATGCCCGCTCAAGAATAACGTAGGGAATTGCGTGCCGTCGCAACAGATCTGTACTACCTTCACTGGATGTGGCCGGGCTCAATATGCATCCATCTATTCGCTGAACAACCAGACGTTCCAGAATGGTCGATTCTTGCTGTGGATCCTCATCGCTGTTGCACAGCATCACTACATATCCCTCGCGTCGGGCGATCGATACGATTTCAACGCACATGCGAGAGAAGAAGGTATTGCTGAACTGGGCAACGACGACGGCCAAGACTCCTCGGCGCTTTCCCTTGATGCTGCTCGCGGCAGCATTCTTGACATAGCCGACCTCGGCTGCGGCGGCCAGAACGCGTTCACGGAGTTCGGGCCGAATGTAGCGTTTGACGTTGCTGAAGACGTAGGACACCGTGGCGATCGATGTCTCGGCTTTGACAGCTACGTCCTTGATGGTTGCTGTTCTACCGGTTCTTGACATACCCGCTCGGAATATTCGGTCAGGTGGAAACGTTTCCGCAGTCGTTTTGACGCGTAGGGAAACGTTTACACAATATTGTTTGCGGCGGCAATGTCAATGTGTAAATACTCGGTAAACGCTGCTGGGCGGCGCAGCCGGCGCTAGAACGGCAATGGCTCCTCACGCTCACGGTGCGCCCAGCAAAGACGGGGTAGGGATCTTTGCGATGCGTTCACTGTCCTCGTCCGCCGTGTAGCGAGCAACTGGGGACGGTTTGCGCCGCAGCCGCGCATTCTCCGCTTCCAGTGCCTTGATGCGCTCGCGCAGCGTCGCTGTTTCCGCGTCGACGGTGGCTTGTGAAAAGCGCTGGGGAATGTGCTGCGGGCAATTGGCCGTCCAGCCGCCCACGTCGAACACGATCACCCGCTCGATCTCCGCGTCGTAGCCGTCGACCGCCGTCGCGCGCAGCAGCGACGGATCATCGGATACGCGCGCCGTACCGAAGATTTTCACGCGCTGGCGGCGCTCGTAGTCCATCAGGAACAGGAATGCCTTCGGGTTCGCGTCGAGGTGTCCCACCGAGATGTATTGGCGGTTGCCCGAATAGTCGGCGAACGCGAGCGTGCGCCGGTCGATCACGCGCAGGAATCCCGGCGGGCCGCCGCGGTGCTGGATGTACGGCTGTCCAGCCACATCGGCGGTGCCCAGGTAGAACGAATCGATGCGAGCTATGAAGGCGCCGATGCTCGCCGTCAGCTCGGGCTTCCAATCGCGCATCAGGCCGCCGCTGCCACGCGCGCATAGACGCGAGGAAAGTCGACGTCCGTTGCCGCAACGTTGTTGAAGAGATTGGTGAAGACGTTGAGCGCCGCGATGGCCACCACTTCCGCGATCTCGGCATCCGATGCACCGGCGTCGCGCAATGTCGCGACGTCGCCGTCGGCAACCTTACCGCGCGTGTCGACCACGATGCGCGCGAAGCGCAGGATGGCTTCGGTCTTCGGGTCAGCATTGCGAAAATCGCGCGCGGCATCCAGCTCGGCGGCCGGGATCTTGAACAATCCGCCGATGGCGGTGTGCGCGGACAGGCAATAGTCGCAGCCGTTGGCTTGGGCGACGGTCAGCGCGATAAGC
>Ga0302322_100006166_pt1 | contig 10590 bp, 9 predicted proteins | sample Fen_T0_2_FD_203757 | JGI IMG/M metagenome (GOLD analysis project Ga0302322, IMG submission 203757) | Peat permafrost microbial communities from Stordalen Mire near Abisko, Sweden - Fen_T0_2 | ecosystem: Environmental > Terrestrial > Soil > Wetlands > Permafrost | place: Sweden: Abisko... | reverse complement strand
GGTCACCCCGACACTGGCGGCGATTGCTGACTGGACGAGAAAGAGGGGCATTGTCCGCAGGGCGACCAGAGACGCGATGAAGGCCGCCAGGTCAAGAGCGAGGCCCGACACGTAGGGGACCGATCTCGCGAGGCGCACCAGCAGCCGCGGATCCAGGCCGGAACCCGACTCTTCCTTGCGTGCGGCAACACTCTGCAGGACCGACGCGCTGCCGTAGCCCAGTGCGGCGAACAGTGCGCAAGCCAGGCCCAGAACCATAGGGGCAGTCTGCCCTATGGTGGCCGCATGCCCTCCAGACGCTTGTCGCGCAACGGTTTCACCCGGATGGGGCTGGTGCTGGTATCCGCGATGTCCGTGGCGCTCCTGGGTGCCTGCACCCCGGTCGAGACCCCCTCGGTCCCCGAGACCGCTGCCGTCCTGGGCGGCTCCGCGGGCCAGCCCAACGGTGGGTCGGCCGCGGCAGCACTGGCCCGGCTGGCGGTCAAGGGAAGGGCGCCGAAGACGGGCTATGAGCGGGCGCTCTTCGGCCAGGCGTGGGCGGATGTCGACCGCAACGGCTGCGATACGCGCAACGACGTCCTGCGCCGCGACCTCACCCCGTCGGTGGCCAAGGCGGGCACCCACGGGTGCATCATCCTGTCCGGCACCCTCCACGACCCCTACACGGGCACGACCATCGCCTTCGTGCGTGGCTCCGCCACCTCAGGCACCGTCCAGATCGACCACGTCGTACCGTTGTCCGACGCCTGGCAGAAGGGAGCCCAGCAGCTGTCGGCGACGTCGCGCACAGCCCTGGCGAACGACCTCCTCAACCTGCTCGCGGTCGACGGGCCGACCAACCAGCGCAAGAGCGACAGCGATGCGGCCTCCTGGCTGCCTCCCAGCAAGCCCTACCGCTGCTCGTATGCCGCCAGGCAGGTCGCCGTGAAGGCGAAGTACGGGCTCTGGGTGACCGCTGCAGAACGAGATGCGCTCGCCCGGATCCTGGCGACGTGCCCGTCGCAGACGCTGCCGTCTGCCACAAGTCCCTGAGCGGGCCTGCGGGCCGCGTCAGCAAGCTACCGGTCCTGGGGCCGATCCTGCGGCGACGCGGGGCTGGCCGGGTGGACCGTGGGCATGGGCAGGTCCACGAGGTTCTCCGGGAAGTGACATGCCACCCGGTGGCCCGGCTCGAGCTCGGCGAAGGGTGGCTCGACGGTGGTGCAGATCTCCTGGGCCTTCCAGCACCGCGTGTGGAATCGGCACGCCGTCGGCGGGTTGATCGGTGACGGCACATCGCCCTCAAGACGAATTCGGTCACGCTTCGTGCGACGGCCTGTGTCGGGGATCGGCACCGCAGACATCAGGGCGACGGTGTACGGGTGCATCGGGCGTTCGTAGAGGGGGGTTCGGTCCGCGATCTCGACCATCTTCCCGAGGTACATGACGGCAACGCGGTCGGACATGTGCCGCACGACCGACAGATCATGGGCGATCGTGACGTAGGTCAGGCCGAGCTCGTCCTGCAGATCTTCGAGCAGGTTGATGACCTGCGCCTGGATCGACACGTCGAGCGCCGAGACCGGCTCGTCCGCGATGATGAGCTTGGGCTTCAGCGCCAGTGCGCGGGCGATGCCGATCCGCTGGCGCTGGCCACCGGAGAACTCGTGCGGGTAGCGGTTGTAGTGCTCGGGACTGAGCCCGACCAGCTCGAGCAGCTCCTGGACGGTCCGCTTCGTGCCGTGCTCGGTCTTGACGTGCTGCAGCCGGAAGGGTGCCCCCACGATCGTTCCGACGGTGTGCCGGGGGTTCAGGGAACCATAGGGGTCCTGGAAGATCATCTGCACGTCGCGACGCAGCGGTCGCATCTTGCCCGCCGAGAGGTGCGTGATGTCCCGGCCCTCGAACAGGATGCTGCCGCCGGTGGGTTCGATCAGCCGGGTCAGCATGCGGCCCGTCGTGGTCTTGCCACAGCCGGACTCGCCCACCAGAGAGAGGGTTTCGCCCTTGCGCACGGTGAAGCTCATCCCGTCGACCGCCTGGACAGCGCCGACCTGACGCTGAAGGAGCCCGCGACGGATGGGAAAGTGTTTCTGCAGGTCGGTGACGACGAGCAGGTCCTCGTCCTGGCTGGAGGCCGTCGGCTGCGAGGTGCTGGTATCGGTCGGTGCTGAGGTCACGGTGTGGCTCCCTCGGTGGATCCGCTGCTGCTGGCGCTGTGGCACATCACAGGCCTGGCCTGATGTCGTTGTCCCAGATCCTCTGGCGGTCCTGCGCAGTGAGGTGGCACGCGAGGAAGTGGCGGCGCGAGATCTCCACGAGCTCCGGGCGCTGGCTCTGGCTGGCGCCGGCGGTGAGATCGGCATAGGTACACCGCGGGTGGAACGGGCAGCCGTTCGGGACGTTGATCAGGCTGGGGGGAGACCCCTGGATGGGCTTCAGCCGCTCGGTGCGTTCGCGGTCCAGCCGCGGCATCGAGCCGAGAAGGCCCCAGGTGTAGGGGTGCCGCGGCTCGGTGAAGATCTCGTTGGCGCTGGCGTACTCGACGCATCGGCCGGCATACATCACGAGGATGTCGTCGGCGAGCTCCGCGACGACCCCGAGGTCGTGGGTGATGATGATGACCGCCGAGTTGAACTCCTGCTGAAGATCGCGGATCAGGTCGAGGATCTGGGCCTGGACCGTCACGTCGAGAGCGGTCGTGGGCTCGTCAGCGATGAGCAGGTCAGGGTCACAGGACAGGGCCATGGCGATCATGGCCCGCTGGCGCATGCCGCCCGAGAACTGGTGCGGGTAGTCATCCACCCGCTGGCCTGGCTGGGGTATTCCCACCCGGTCCAGCATGTCGATCGCATGCTTGCGTGCTACCTGCTTGGACACATGGTTGTGGATCCGGTATGCCTCGATGATCTGATGGCCGACCGTGTAGAACGGATGCATGGCCGAGAGCGGGTCCTGGAAGATCATCGCCATGTTCTTGCCACGCAGCTTGCGGACATGTTCGGCGGAAGCACTGATCAGCTCGTCGCCGTTGAGCATCACCTGCCCGGAGATCTCTGCGGTGCCAGGGGCGTGCAGCCCCATGATGGACAGGCTCGTGACGCTCTTGCCGGACCCCGACTCGCCGACGATACCCAGGGTCTGGCCTCGTTCCACGGTGAAGCTCAGGCCGTCGACCGACTTGACCACGCCGTCGTCGGTCGGGAAGTGGACTCGCAGGTCCCTGACCTGGAGAAAGGGGCCTGCTGCCACCGGCGTGCCGGCGTCGACCAGGGACGCCGCGTTCGTGTTCATAGGGTCCGCACTCTGGGGTCGACTACGGCGTACATCAAATCCACAATCAGGTTGGCCATCACGATGAAGAACGCCGCAAAGAGGGTCACGCCCATGATCTTGGGCATGTCCTGGGTGTTGATGCCATCCACCGCGTACTTCCCGAGCCCGTTCAGTGAGAACGTCTTCTCGGTGAGGATGGCGCCACCTAGCAAGAGGCCGACGTCAAGGCCGAAGATCGTCAGGATCGGTGTCAGCGCGGCTCGCAGACCGTGTTGGATCACGACGTTTCGCTCGCGCAGGCCTTTGGCTCTGGCGGTCCTGATGTAGTCCTCATGCATGGTCTCGAGCATGCCCGCGCGCGTCAGCCGGGCGTACTGTGCGGAGAAAAGGAAGGAAAGCGTGATCCACGGAAGGATCAGGGAGTAAGCCCACTGCGCGGGGCTCTCGGTGAACGGGACGAACTGGCCCCCAGGGGCGGTCCAGCCGAGTGAGTAGCTGAAGAAGGCCAGTGAGACCAGGCCGGTGAAGAAGATGGGCAGGGACACGCCCGCCAGTGCGACGCCCATCGTTCCGCGGTCGAAGAAGCTCCCGCGGCGTAACGCCGACAGCACACCGGTCGACACTCCGGCCACGAGCCAGATGATCGAGGCGCCGATGGCGAGCGAGAAGGTCACTGGCGCGCGGTCCAGGAGATCAGGCCACACGGGTTGCTTGGTGATGAACGAGTAGCCCAAGCATGGCGCGGGGCATCTTTCGATACCGGCTCCGTAGTCGTAGTCCGCGCCAACGACGATTCCCTTCGCCCAGTTCGCGTACTGGACGGTCATCGGGTCATAGAAGCCGAGCCGTTGGGCGGTGAGGTGGACGGTCGCCGCCGTGGCAGATCGACCGACGTACCTCGTGGCGAGGGTCTCGGGAGTGCCTCCCGCGATACGAGGCACGACGTAGAAGATCGAGAAGGTCATGACGCTCACCACGAAGAGCAGCACTACGGAGGCCAACAGCCTTCGGATGATGTATGTGATCACTGTTGCCGGCCCCGGTGGCCTGCCGGGAGGGTTCCTCCCGGCAGGCCACCGGCTGCCTTCACCTACCTATCGTGAGATGAGTCGAACCGCTACGGCTTGCCCATTGCCAGGTAGTCGTAGTAGCCGAACGACTGGTTGACGAACACGTTCGTCAGGTTCTTCCCGCGCATCAGCAGGGCTTTGGCGTAGACACCGGGGTAGATCGAAGCGTCCTCCATGACCCGCTTGTCGATCTGCCCCCAGAGCGCGTTGCGCTTGGTGACGTCCAGCTCGCTGACGGCCTGGTCGAGCATCGCGTCCACCTCGGGGATCCGGACACTGGTGTTCGTGGCCCCGCCGGTTTCCCGGATGACGCGACTGTCGACAATCTGTGACAGGAAACCGAAGCCGTCCGGCCAGTCGGCACCCCAGCTGTTCAGGGCCAGACCCAGGTTGTTGGCCTTCACGAACGGCGGGTTACCGGCGTAGGAGGAGAAGTAGTCGGCCTTGGCATAGCCCTTGAGGGTCAGCTTGATGCCGACCTTCGCCAGGGCCTGCTGGAATGCCTCCGCGGTGGCCTTCTCCTTGGGCCGTTCGTTCCGGTAGGCGATGTTGGTCGCGAAACCGCTGGGCTGGCCGCATTTGGCCAGGGCTTCTTTGGCTTTGGTCGGGTCGCCTTTGTTGTCCGCCCCCGCCGGGTAGAGATCGAACTTCTGGTAGCCCGGGACCATCGGGGGCAGGATCGTCGTCGCGATGTCGCCGCCGGAGAAAGCGCCGCCGTAGGCAGTCTGGTAGCTGGTGCGGTCCATGGCGTACTGGACGGCCTTACGGCACTCGATGTTGTCGAGTGGCTTGACCGTCGGGTTGACAGAAACGTAGTTGAGCCTGGCGTTAGTCGGGTTGTCCGTTCGAGCCTTGAGCGCTGGGTCACTGAGCACTTTGCTCTGTGAAGCGGCCGTCAGACCCGTGCCGACGATCGCGACATCGAGGTCACCGGAGATCAGCCGGTTGTCGATGTACTCCGCGTTCACCTTGAGCTGGACGTCGTACCCGTCCGGCAACGCCTTGCGGTTCGGGTCGGTGGCCTGATCCCAGTTGGGGTTGCGTTTGAGCGTGTAGCTCTTGTCGGCGGCGTACGACGCGAACATGTAGGGCCCGGAGGAGATCACATGTGCTTTGTAGTTTGCGCCGGTGTCCTTCGCTTCGGGCACCGGGATCGTGGGCGGTAGCTGAGCCAGGTAGTCGAAACCGGCAAACGGAGACTTCAGGTGGAAGACGATGGTGGAGTCATCAGGGGTGCTGATCGCCGAGTCGGTGTTCATCCCCTTCGACTTGTACGGGCTCTTGTAGCCCTTGGGGAGGTTCAGCATGTCACTGAAGTACGTCGGACCATCAGGGAAAGTCGCCTTGTCGGTCGACCGGAGCACCCCGTACTTGACGTCTGCCGCCTTGATCGGGGTGCCGTCCTCGAACTTGACGCCTTTGCGGAGCTTGTATGTCCAGGTCTTCCCTCCGTCCGATGGCACGCCGAGGGTCTCCGCGAGGTCCGCAGTCAGCTCAAGGCCGGCCTTGCCCGGAGCCGGCTTGAACATCGTCAGAGCCCGGCCGTAGATCCGAATGAGGTCCCATTGGTAGCCGTAGTAGGTGTCGCCCGGATCGAGGCTGTCAGGGGCAGACTCGTCGGCCATCTTGACGATGCCGCCCTTCTTGTCCGACGGGTTGAATACCGTGGTCAACGCGGCATTGAACGCGTCCTTGCCGCCTGCACTGGAGCCTCCTGCCGTGTTCTTGGTACTGGTTCCACCGGAACAGGCAGTCAGGCCCAGGGCGAGAGCTACCCCGGCTGCGGCCATCGATCTCATTCGCATTCGCTTCATGGTGCTACTTCACCCTTCATTGCGGGATCTGCTGGGAGCTGCAGGGTTGGTGGGAGGCGCGCATCAGGTCCTATCGAGCTCGTGGGTCGAGGGCGTCACGAAGCCCGTCGCCGAGCAGGTTGAAGGCCAGGACCGTGACGAAGATCGCGAGGCCAGGCCAGAACATGAAATGCGGAATTGTGTAGTAGGTGACCGCGTCGGAGAGCATCCCGCCCCACGTTGCCGTGGGCGCTCGCACGCCCACCCCCAGGAACGACAGGGCGGCCTCGAAGAGGATGTTGGTGGGGATGAGCAGGGTGGAGTACACCAGGATCGGCGCCATCAGGTTCGGCAGGAGCTCGTGAAAGAGCAGGTAGGGGTTCTTCGCACCGAGGCTGCGGGCCGCGTCGACGAACTCTCGTTCGCGCAGTGAGAGTGTCTGCCCGCGCACGATGCGTCCGATATAGGGCCAGTTGAAGAAGCCGATGATGAAGATCAGCAGCATGATCCGAAGCGTGTCCCCACCGATGCCGAACGCGGTGTCCGGCATGACACCGGCGAGTGCAATGGCGAACACCAGCAGCGGGAAGGCCAGGAAGACGTCCATCACGCGGCTGATCAGGGAGTCGACCCGGCCGCCGAAGAAGCCGGCGATGACCCCCATGGTCGTGCCGATGGCCACGGACACGAGAGTCGCGAAGAAGGCAATGAGGAGCGAGACCCTGGAGCCGTAGAGGATCCGGCTGAAGATGTCACGGCCGTTGAGCGGCTCGACCCCCATGAGATGGTCCAGGCTCATCCCGCCCCGGGGACCCAGGGGTGCGAGCGTCCCTCCCGCGGTGTCGATCAGGTCTTGGTGGAACTCGTTCGGCGGGTCACCGAGTACCTTCACGATCAACGGCGCGAAGATCGCGATCGTGATCAGGACCACGATGACGACGCCGCCACCTAGCGCGACCTTGTCACGTTTGAGCCGCATCCAGGCGATCTGACCGAGCGAGCGCCCTTCGATCTGCTTTCCGAGACCCGCGAGCACCGCCTCGGGTGGTGCCGTTGCGGAGGGATCGAGTTCCAGGCCTACGCTCACCGGCTGCAGCACCTCCTGATGCGTCGAGAAACCCCATGCGCGATCGCCATCTTTCGAACGGCTTCGGCTCATCATGCGGCCCGTAGCGGCCCAGACGACCGTCACAGCGCACAGCGTTGCGGAATTGTGACTCGCCGCAGAACTTCTTGGGTCTGGCGCATCGCAGGCTGGTCACGGACAGCGGAAAGCGGGTCGATCGCGAACAGGGGGAAGTAGCGCTCAGACGACGTGACCGACCAGCGAGCCGATGCCGTAGGTGACAGCCATTGCTACCGATCCGCCGATCACGTTGCGCCAGAACGGTCGTGAGAGCGGAGACTTACCGAGCCAGCCTGACACCACGCCGGTCACCCCCAGGGCTACCAGGACCGCTGCCACCGTGACCGGCACCCGCAGTCCGGGAGGGGGCACAGTGATGGCGATCAGCGGGAGCAGAGCGCCAAGGGTGAACGCCACCATCGATGCGAAGGCCGCGTGCCACGGGCTGGTCAGGTTGGTGGGGTTGATGCCCAGCTCCACCTCGGCGTGCGCCGCGAGCGCGTCCACCGAAGTCAGCTGCTGGGCCACCTCGGCAGCCAGATCGGGCGAAAGCCCCTTCGCGGCATACATCCCGGTGAGCTCTTCGAGCTCTTCGTCGGGGGAGTCGCGCAGCTCGCCCCGCTCCTTCTCGAGCAGTGCCTTCTCCGTGTCGCGCTGGGAGCTGACCGAGACGTACTCACCCACCGCCATGCTCATCGCGCCGGCGGCCAGTCCGGCGATCCCTGCGGTCAGGATCGTGCTGCGGGTCGCTGTTGCGCCGGCCACGCCCAGCACGATGCCGGCGGTCGACACGATGCCGTCGTTGCCACCGAGCACACCGGCCCGAAGCCAGTTCAGCCGCAGCGCGATGTTGCCCTTGTGCGGCTCGTCGTGGTCGAGGGCCTCGTCGTTCACGCGGGCTCGACCGTTGTCGCGCCCAGCCGGGTGGCCGCCGCCGAGATCCGGTGCGCCAGCTCGATATCGAGCTGGGTCAGCCCTCCCGCGGAGTGGGTCGACAACCTCCAGTGGGTGACCTTCCAGCGCAGGTCGACATCCGGGTGATGGCCCATCTGCTCGGCCTCGTCACCGGCCGCCACGATCAGCTGCACCGCAGCGGGAAAGTCCGGGGCGTCGTACGAGGCCACGAGGCTGTCGCCGTCGCGCCGCCACCCCGGCAGGCTGCCCAGCTGGCGGGTGATCTCCTCATCGGTCGACAGTCGGCTCATGGCTCCACCCTGACAACCTCTGACGGGGTTGTCGAGCGGTGTCTGACTCGTCTCATTCCCGGACCCGGTCGGCCCTCACTCTGGTACAGGTGGCTGCCGAATCGCCGGTCCGGGGCGGACCGGTCCCAAGTTTCTGGCCGGACCCGCTCCCCATCCGGCAGTCCTTGCGCGGCAGACTGTTCTGCAGATCATGGATACGACCCGAACCGCCCCAGTCCTTGTCGTCGGCGCCGCGATCGTCGACGACCTGACCCGGCCGACGACGGTGCTCACCGGTCGCCGCAGCGAGCCGCCACAGCTGGCCGGCGGGTGGGAGCTGCCCGGTGGCAAGGTCGAGCCGGGGGAGGCGCCGCAGGAGGCGCTGCACCGCGAGATCATGGAGGAGCTCGGAGTCCAGATCGAGCTCGGTGCCGCTCTGGAGGGCCCCCGGGCCGGGGCATGGCCGCTGGGTGACCGGTACGTGATGCTGGTGTGGCTGGCGCGGATCATCGCCGGTGAGCCGCTACCTCTGCAGGACCACGATGAGCTACGGGTGCTCACCAAGGCCGAGCTGTATGACGTGGGCTGGCTTCCGGCAGACCTCGCGATCCTTGAGTCCCTGGCGGCAAGGATGGGCTGAGAGCGGCCTCAGCGCCCGCTGCGCCCGGCTGAAGGGCGCGTTCGACCACGAGTGGTCATGAGCACACTCAATTGCTGAGAGAATTGTGCCATGCCCATGCAAACCCGCGGTGACATCCGCAACGTTGCCATCGTCGCCCACGTAGACCACGGAAAGACCACGCTTGTCGACGCCATGCTCTGGCAGTCCGGCGCTTTCGGCGCCCACCAGCACGTGGATGAGCGTGCCATGGACTCCGGTGACCTCGAGCGCGAGAAGGGCATCACCATCCTCGCCAAGAACACCGCGGTGCGATACAAGGGCCCGGCCGCCCAGAAGTCCGGCCACCCCGACGGCGTGACGGTCAACATCATCGACACCCCCGGGCACGCCGACTTCGGTGGAGAGGTCGAGCGAGGCCTGTCGATGGTCGACGGGGTCGTCCTGCTGGTCGACGCCTCCGAGGGGCCGCTGCCGCAGACCCGTTTCGTCCTGCGCAAGGCGCTCGCTGCCAAGCTGCCGGTCATCCTGTGCATCAACAAGGTCGACCGTCCGGACTCGCGGATCGCCACCGTGGTCGACGAGACCTATGAGCTCTTCATGGACCTGCTGGATGACGCCTCGATGGCCACCGGGCTGCTGGACTTCCCGATCGTCTATGCCTCGGCCCGGGCCGGGCGTGCGTCGCTGACCCGCCCCGAGGACGGCGGCATGCCGGACGAGGCGACCCTCGAGGCTCTTTTCGCAGCGATCCTGGAGACCATCCCGGCACCCGTGTACGACGACGAGGCCCCCTTGCAGGCGCACGTCACCAACCTTGACGCCTCGCCGTTCCTCGGCCGTCTGGCGCTGTGCCGCGTCTACAACGGCACGATCAAGAAGGGCCAGCAGGCCGCCTGGTGCCGCGCCGACGGAACTGTCGAGCGGGTCAAGATCACCGAGCTGCTGATGACTGAGGCGCTCGAGCGCAAGCCTGTTGACAGCGCCGGTCCCGGCGACATCATCGCGCTGGCCGGCATCCCCGAGATCACGATAGGTGAGACCCTGGCCGACCCGGAGAACCCGATCCCGCTGCCGATGATCACGGTCGATGAGCCGGCGATCTCGATGACGATCGGCACCAACACCTCACCGCTGGTCGGCCGGACCAAGGGCACGAAGGTCACCGCACGACTGATCAAGGACCGGATCGACCGCGAGCTGGTCGGCAACGTCTCGATCCGGGTGATGCCCACCGAGAGCCCCAACTCCTGGGAGGTGCAGGGTCGTGGCGAGCTGGCACTGGCCATCCTTGTCGAGCAGATGCGCCGCGAGGGCTACGAGATGACCGTGGGCAAGCCGCAGGTCGTCACCCGCGTGATGGATGGCAAGATCCACGAGCCGTTCGAACGCCTGACCATCGATGCCCCCGAGGAGTATCTCGGCGCGATCACCCAGCTGCTGGCCGTCCGCAAGGGCCGGATGGAGCAGATGACCAACCACGGCACCGGCTGGGTGCGGATGGAGTTCGTCGTCCCGTCCCGCGGGCTGATCGGTTTCCGTA
>Ga0302322_100006165_pt1 | contig 10592 bp, 9 predicted proteins | sample Fen_T0_2_FD_203757 | JGI IMG/M metagenome (GOLD analysis project Ga0302322, IMG submission 203757) | Peat permafrost microbial communities from Stordalen Mire near Abisko, Sweden - Fen_T0_2 | ecosystem: Environmental > Terrestrial > Soil > Wetlands > Permafrost | place: Sweden: Abisko... | reverse complement strand
CGGATCACCGGGCCGCGCCGCTGGGGCCGGAGCATCCGGATCGTCCGGGTCCTCGTCCTCGTACCGCCGGTACGGGTCGGGATCCCCGGCGTAACTGGCGCCGGCCGCCCGCTCGGCCACCTCGGCGTCGGCCGCCCGTGCGGCGGCGAGCAGCTCGTCCATCCGGTGGGCGTCCTCGGGCACGGTGTCGAGGTGGAAGGCCAGCGTCGGGGTGAACTTGATGCCGGTCTGCTGACCCACGGCTGAGCGCAGCACCCCGGTGGCGCTGGCCAGGGCCTGGCCGGTTTCCTGGACCTCCTCGTCGCTCCCGTACACCGTGTAGAACACGGTGGCCTCGCGCAGATCCGGGGTGACCCTCGCCGCGGTGACCGTGACCAGGGCCAGGCGAGGGTCTTTGACCTGGTGTTGGAGCTCGGTGGCGACGATCGCCACGATGCGCTTGGCCAGCCGGCGGGCCCGTGCGGAATCTGCCATGGGTTCGTTCCCCTTTGTCGATGTCCAGGCCCGGTGTTGCGTCGTGCACGGTGCGCGTTCCTGCTCGCACCGAGCACGACACACCGGTGCCGTTCTTACGCGTCGTGAGCGCCGATGAGTCGGCGCCGGGTGGCCAGCAGTTCGATCTCCACCTCCCCCGCGACCTGACGCTCGCAGGTGTCGAGCACCCGCTGCACCTGGGCGAGCTCGCCGGACACCGTCGCGATGGCGATCAGCGCGCGCCGGTGACGATCCGGATCGCCGGCTTCCGTCACCGCGACCTCGAAGCGCCGCAGCCGGGCCAGCACGGGGCGGACAATGGCGCGCTTGTGCTTGAGCGAGTCCACCGCACCCAGCAGCACGTCACATTCCAGCACGCCGACGTACACCGCGCCGGCAGTCATGACCTCACGCCCTTGGTGTTGATCATGCAGCCCGGTCCGGCGTTTCTCGCGACACGCCGGTGCCGGGCGGACTGTGCCCCATGATCAACTCCAGAGGGCCGCAGCCGCCCGGCGAGGCCGGCGCCATCGACCGCTATACCCGCGGCTTCTCGCGCACCTCGAACGTCTCGATCGTGTCCTCGATCTCGATGTTGTTCCAGGTGCCGAGGCCGATGCCGCACTCGAAGCCCTCGCGGACCTCGGTGACGTCGTCCTTGAACCGGCGCAGCGAGTCGATCTGCAGGTTGTCGTTGACGACGACCCCGCCGCGCAGCAACCGTGCCCGGGCGTTCCGGCGAATCTCGCCGTTGCGCACGATGCAGCCGGCGATGTTGCCGAACTTCGAGGAACGGAAGATCTCCCGCACCTCTGCGCCGCCGGTCTGCACCTCCTCGAACTCGGGCTTCAGCATGCCCTTGAGGGCCGCCTCGATCTCGTCGATGGCCTGGTAGATCACCGTGTAGTACCGGATGTCGACGCCCTCGCGGTCCGCCAACTCCTGCACCCCACGCACCGGCTTGACGTTGAAGCCGATGACGATCGCGTCGGTGATCACCGCCAGGTTGATGTCGTCCTGGGTGATCCCGCCGACACCACGGTGCACCACCCGCAGGTCGACCTCCTCGCCGACGTCGAGCTTGAGCAGCGAGTCCTCCAGCGCCTCGACGGTGCCGGAGTTGTCACCCTTGATGATCAGCGTGAGGTTCTCGATCTTGCGTTCGGCCAGCGCGGCCCCCAGGTCCTCCAACGAGATCCGCCGGCGGTTGCCGATCTGTGCCTTACGGGCCCGAGCCTGCCGACGCTCGGCGATCTGCCGGGCAACGCGGTCCTCCTCGACGACCATGAACGAGTCGCCGGCACCGGGCACCGAGGTGAACCCGAGCACCTGCACCGGACGCGACGGGGTCGCCTCCGCGACGTTCTCGCCGCTGTCGCCGAGCATGGCCCTGACCCGGCCGTAGGCGTTTCCGGCCACGATCGAGTCACCGACATGCAGGGTTCCGCGCTGCACCAGGACGGTGGCCACGGCGCCACGGCCGCGGTCGAGGTGCGCCTCGATGGCCACCCCTTGGGCTTCCATGTCCGGGTTCGCCCGCAGATCCAGCGCGGCGTCGGCGGTCAGCAGGATCGACTCCAGCAGGCCGTCGATGTTGATCCGGGCCTTGGCCGAGATCTCCACGAACATGGTGTCGCCGCCGTATTCCTCGGCGACCAGCCCGTACTCGGTGAGTTGCTGGCGGATCTTGTCGGGGTTCGCCCCCTCCTTGTCGATCTTGTTGATGGCCACCACGATCGGCACGTCCGCGGCCTTGGCGTGGTTGATCGCCTCGACCGTCTGCGGCATCACGCCGTCGTCGGCCGCGACCACCAGCACCACGATGTCCGTGGACTTCGAGCCGCGGGCTCGCATGGCGGTGAACGCCTCGTGGCCCGGGGTGTCAATGAAGGTGATCAACCGCTCCTCGCCGTTCAGGTGGGTTGCCACCTGGTAGGCACCGATGTGCTGGGTGATCCCGCCGGCTTCCTTGTCCACCACGTGGGTGTTGCGGATGGCGTCGAGCAGCTTGGTCTTGCCGTGGTCGACGTGACCCATGACGGTGACCACCGGCGGTCGGATGACCAGATCGCTCTCATCGCCCTCGTTCTCGCCGTAGCTCAGGTCGAAGGAGTCCAGCAGCTCGCGGTCCTCGTCGTCCGGAGAGACGATCTGCACCTCGTAGCCCATCTCGGAGCCGAGCAACTCCAGGATGTCGTCGGACACCGACTGGGTGGCGGTGACCATTTCACCGAGGTGGAACAGCGCCTGCACCATCGAGGCCGGGTTGGCGTCGATCTTGTCCGCGAAGTCACTGAGCGACGAGCCGCGCGCCAATCGCACCACGGCACCGTTCCCGCGCGGCAACGCGACGCCACCGATTGACGGCGCCTGCATGTTGTCGAATTCCTGCCGGCGCTGCTTCTTGGACTTGCGGCCCTTGCGGGCCGGACCGCCCTGGCGCCCGAAGGCGCCCGCCGCACCACCGCGGCCGCGGCCACCGGCGCCGGGACGGGATCCGCCACCTGCGCCGCCACCGGCACCGCCGCCGCCGGGGCCACCGCGGTAGCCACCACCGGCCGGGGCGCCGGCCCCGCCGGGACCACCGGCCCCGCCAGGACCACCGCGATAGCCTCCGCCGGGAGCACCGGGTCGGCTACCGCTCGGCGCGGGACGGCCGCCCGGGGTTCCCGGACGGGGCGCACCGGGCCCGCCCGGACGAGCGCCAGCCGGACCGGGACGCGTCCCGGTTCCACCGGGGCCACCAGCACCTGGGGCGCCGCCCGGGCGTCCGGCCGGCGGCCGCGGAGCTCCTGGCACACCCCCCGGGCGCGCGGGAGCGTTGCGGGGCTGACCGACACCGAACGGGTTGTTGCCCATCCGGGGCGGGCGCGGTGCACCGGGAACTCCGCCCACCGGCCGGGCCGGTCGCGGCGGAGCCTGTCCGTCGGGCGCTCCGGTCGCGGCCGGGGCCGAACCGTTCTGACCCGCCACGGGCGCGACCGCCGGACCGACGGGCGGCGCGCCGGGTGTGGCGGGGGCCGGCGCGGCCGCCGATGGTGCCGCTGCGGTCGCCGCGGGTGCCGCCTGGGCAGCTGCCGCCGCAGCCGGCGCTGCGTTGAATGCTGGTTGTGGTGCGCGCGGCACGTCGGTCGCCGGTGCGACCGCCGCGGTGCGCGCCGGAACTGCCGTACCCGGTGGCGCCGTACTTGGTGACGGCGTACTTGGCGACGGCGTACCTGGTGACGCCGCGGCGGCCGGTCGGGCGACCGGAGCACCAGGCGTCGCCGCCGGGCGCGGGGCACCCGTGGCGGGTCGGGACGACGCGGCGGGCGACGGCGCGCCGGCCGTGGACGCCGGGCGCTGGGCCGCCGCGGCCTTGGCGTCGCCCCGGCTGGCGGGGAACGCATCGCGGAGTTTGCGGACGACCGGTGCCTCGATGGTCGAGGACGGCGACTTGACGAACTCACCCATGTCGGTCAGTTTCGCCATGATCTCTTTGCTGGTCCTGCCGAGCTCTTTCGCAAGCTCGTGTACGCGGGCCTTGCCTGCCACTGCTCTCCTTACGGTGAGGGCGGGCGGCTGGCCGCACGACCTCGTCTAGATGTGCCGGGTGTTGCTCATTGCTGCTTCACGAGGTGCTCACGAGGTGCTCACGATGGGTCGACCTGCTTTCTTGTCCTACTGCCGGCTCGAGGATCCCCCGCGGGCTGCGGGCCGATCCCGGACCCCGTCGGACGCCTTCTTGCGAAGGAGCCCTCGGACCCTGCTGGTGTCGAGTGGTCCGGCGACTCGAAGAGCCCGGCCGAACGCTCGGCGTCGCTCCGCGGCGTCCAGACACCCCTCATCGGGATGCAGCCACGCTCCCCTTCCGGGGAGATGCCGCCGTGGATCGGGGACAACGAACCCGTTCATGGCGACGACGCGGAGCAATTCGGTGATCCGTTCCCGGACCCGGCAGCCGATGCACGTCCGTGCCGGACCACCAGGTTCGGTGGGGGTGGACGTCGCCTCAGTGGCAGCCGGGATCGAGGAACGGGCCGACATGGGAGTCTACCGCCTTGCGGATCGGGTGGGTAACACGAAAACCGGCGTCGGGCCGCACCGGCCCGGTTCTCCTCCGCGCGGTCGCTTCAGGTCGAGCCGTCCGGATCGACCTCGGCGGGCGGCCCGGACGGCGTCGGCGCGTCACTGCGGATGTCGATACGCCAGCCGGTCAGCCGGGCGGCGAGCCGGGCGTTCTGCCCCTCCTTGCCGATGGCCAGGGATAACTGGAAGTCGGGCACCACCACCCGAGCGGCCCGGGCCACCGGATCGACGACGGTGACCGACAGCGCCCGAGCCGGCGACAGGGCATTGCCGACGAACGTCGCCGGATCGTCGTCGTGGTCGATGATGTCGATCTTTTCTCCGCCGAGTTCGCTCATCACCGCCCGGACCCTGGCCCCCATCGGACCGATGCATGCGCCCTTGGCATTCACCCCGGCCACCGTAGGCCGTACCGCGATCTTGGATCGGTGCCCGGCCTCGCGGGCCACCGCGGTGATCTCGACGGATCCGTCCGCGATCTCCGGAACCTCGAGGGCGAACAACTTGCGGACGAGGTTCGGATGGGTCCGGGACAGGGTGATCTGCGGACCCCGGGGACCCCGCACCACCGCCACCACGTAGCAACGCAGTCGCTGGCCGTGGACGTACGTCTCACCCGGCGACTGCTCGGCGGCCGGGATGATCCCTTCGACGTCACCCAGGCTCACCACGACGACGCCGCGGGCGTTGACCCGGGCATCGGCCGATACCGTGCCGGTGATCAGGTCGTGCTCGCGCCCGGCGAAATCGCCGAAGGTGCGTTCGTTCTCCACGTCACGCAGCCGTTGCAGGATCACCTGCCGCGCCGTGGTGGCCGCGATGCGGCCGAAGTCCTCCGGCGTGTCGTCCCACTCCCTGACCGGGTCCTCCGGCGTGGCGCCGACCTCCTGGGCCAGCACCCGGATGTGTCCGCTTTTCCGGTCGATCTCCACCCTGGCGTGGCCGGCGTGTCCCTGGGTGTGCCGGTACGCCGTCAGCAGCGCGGTCTCGAGCGTCTGGATGAGCGAGTCGAACTCGATGCCCTTGTCCCGCTCGACGGCGCGCAACGCGGCAATGTCGACGTTCATCGGTTTACCCCCCGTTCGGTGACGTCGGTGACGTCGGCGTCAGCGGGGTGATCGGGGTGATCGGGGTGATCGGGGTGATCGGGGTGATCGGGGTCGTCATCGGCGTCGATGGCCTCCTCGACGGACAGGGTGTCGGCCTCGTCCTGGATGCCGAGCAGTTCCTGGACCGCGGCGGGCGGGCGGCCGAACTCCACCTCGACCCTGGCCTTGAGGATCGTGTCGAATGGCACCGTCAGCTGATCCGCGCCCGTCTTGCCGGTCAGCAGGGTCACCGCGGAGTCGGTCGCGGCCAGCACATGCCCGGATAGTGCGCGGCCGTCGGCGGTGGTCAGCGACACCCGCCGGGTCCGCGCGCGGCGGAAATGCCTGGGCAGGGTCAGCGGCCGGCCGATGCCCGGGCTGGTCACCTCGAGGGCGTAGGGCGCGGCGCCCATCGGATCGTCCGGCGCGTCCAGCATGTCGGAAATCCGCCTGCTCAGGGTCGCGGCGTCGTCGAGGCTGACCCCACCGTCACGGTCGATGACCACCCGCACGACCCGGCGGCGCCCCGCCGCCACCACCGTCAGCTCCTCCAGGTCGAAACCGTCCGCGGTGGTGAGAAGTTCGACCACTTCGCGTAGGCGACGTTCGTCCGAAGATCCCACTGCCGCCTCCTGGTGTGTAGTTGTGCCGACCCCGTTGAGTGTGCCGGTGCCGGCGCACCGGGTGGTCAGGTGCGCAGCCTATCCGGCCGCCGATCCTGCGACGTGCGTCACAGCACGGAGCAGCTCGGGCGAACTGTCATGATGTCTGGGTGGTTCCACCTCTCGACGCGGCGATCCGGCGACGCACCTTCCTGACCGGTCTTGGCGGAACCGCCGTGCTGGCCATCGCGGCGACGGTGTCCGGGTGCAGCGTGTTCGGCGGTGACGACACCGCGGTGCCGTCCATCGAGCCGTCGGCGGCCAGCCCCGATCCGATCACCGGCCTGATCGCGACAACCCGGCTGCACGTGCTGCGGCTGAACGCGGCGATCGCCGCCGACAAGCAGCAGGCAGCGCTCCTGACCCAGTTGCGGGACGACCGGCAGGCGCACCTGGAGGCGCTCGAGGCGGAACACGCCCGGCTCGATCCGTCGGCGGCGGGGCCGTCGTCGTCCGCGTCGCCCGCTGCCCTGCCCGCCGGGGAGATCACCGTGCCGGACACCCCGGCGGCGATCATCGCCAGCGTCCGAGGGGATGCCGCCACGGCCCAGGTTCAGTTCACCGATGCGATCTCCGCCGCATCGCGGTACCGCGCAGCGCTCTACGCCTCGATCGCGGCCTGCCTGGCCAGCCACCGGGCGGTGCTGGCATGACGGCCCCGGAGTCCACCGCGGCGGAGTCCGGCCACGCGCAACCGTCGGCCGGCGGCGAGTCGGCCCAGCCGGCCGCATCGCCGACCACGACGGCCGCCGCCCCGGGTCCGCTCTCACCCGACGCCCTGTCCGCGTTGCAGGCCGCGCTGGCCGCCGAGCAGGCCGCGGTGTGGGCCTACGGACTCGTCGCCGCGTATGCCCGGGACGATGCCGCGATGATCGCCGACGCGCGATCGGGACACCTGCTGCGTCGAGACGCGACGGCGGCGCGGTTGGTTCAGGGCGGCGCCGAGGCCCCCCAGCCCGCGGCCGCTTATCAGGTGTCGGTCAACGTCAAGGACGTCAAGTCCGCACGTCAACTCGCGCAGGACATCGAGTTCGATGCCGCGTCGGCCTGGCGGTCGGTCATCGGGTCCACCGACGACGCGGAACTACGCGGTTTCGCGCTCACCGGCCTGTCCGACGCCGCGGTCCGGCTGGCGATGTGGAAGCAGGTCGCCGGGGTCAAGCCCTTCACCACCCCGTTTCCCGGCCTGGACTGACCTTCGCGCGGGAACACGCGGAAGAGCGGTCGGCCCGCCGTCACCGCCCGCTTCGCGGATCAAAATCACGGGAAACCAGACGAAACCGGTGGATGCCCGTGCGGGTCGTCCCGGATGTCCAACCCCGAATCGGTCCGACCCGGCGCTTGGTTCCGGCGTCCTCGCGACCGCCGGGTCACCCGCCCCGGACGATCTCCAGCAGCCGCTCGGTGATCTCGGCCAGCGCGAACTCCCGCCTGGTGCCCGTGGCCCGGTCCCGCACCTCGACCACCCCGGTCGTGACCCCGCGGCCCACCACGCAGATGGTCGGCACCCCGAGCAGCTCAGCGTCGGTGAACTTCACCCCGACCGAGGCGTTCCGGTCGTCCAGGATCACCCGCACGCCCGAAGCGTCCAGGCCGGCGCTGATCAACTCGGCCGCCTCGACGATCTCCTCGCCCTTGCCGGCGATCACCACGTGCACATCCGCCGGCGCCACCTCCCGCGGCCAGATCAGCCCGCGATCGTCATGGGAGTTCTCGGCCACCGCGGCCACCGCCCTTGACACCCCGACACCATAGGAACCCATGGTGACCGTGACGAGCTTGCCCTTCTCGTCGAGCACCTGCAGGCCCAGCGCGTCGGCGTACTTGCGCCCGAGTTGGAAGATGTGTCCCATTTCGATGCCGCGGGCGGTGACCAACGGGTTCCCGCAGACCGGGCAGGGATCGCCGTCGAGCACCTCGGCGGCCTGGATCGTGCCGTCTGCGGTGAAGTCACGGCCCGCCACCAGATCGATGACGTGCCGACCCGGTGTGTCCGCGCCGGTCACCCACGCCGACCCGGGACCGACCCTGGGGTCGAGCAGAAATCGGATGCCGCTGGCCCGCTGCACGCCGAGCACGCGGGGACCGATGTACCCCTTGGCCAGCACCGGATGTGCGGCGAAATCCTCCTGCGTGAACGGCTCCAGCTCGGCCGGCGCCACCTGCGCCTCGAGCCGCTTGGGATCGACCTCGCGGTCCCCGGGTACCCCGATGGCCAGCGGTTCGGAATGGCCGTCGGGGTGGCGCAGCATCACCAGCACGTTCTTGAGGGTGTCGCCGGGCGCCCACGGCCGATCAGCCCGCGGGAAGCGCGCGTTCAGCACATCGACGAGCGTCTGGATGGTCGGGGTGCCGGGCGTGTCCTCGACATGCGCCGGCGGCACGGCCAGCGAGTCGACGTCGGGCGCGAGCGGGACCGCCACGGCTTCCACGTTCGCCGCGTAGTCGCAATGAGTGCAGCGGACGTAGGTGTCCTCCCCCACCTCGGCGTGGGCCAGGAACTCCTCCGACGCGGACCCGCCCATGGCGCCGCTCATCGCCGAGACGATCACGTACCGCAGCCCCAGCCGATCGAAGATCCGGATGTAGGCGTCGCGGTGCCGGACGTAGGCCGCCCGGAGACCGGCATCGTCAACATCGAAGGAGTAGGAGTCCTTCATCACGAACTCGCGACCGCGCAGGATCCCGGCCCGGGGCCGCGCCTCGTCCCGGTACTTGGTCTGGATCTGGTAGAGCGAGAGCGGCAGGCTCTTGTAGGACGAGACGACGTCCTTGACCAGCAGGGTGAACATTTCCTCGTGCGTCGGCCCCAGCAGGTAGTCGGCCTGTTTGCGGTCCTTGAGGCGGAACAGGTTGTCGCCGTACTCCGTCCACCGGCCGGTCGCCTCGTAAGGCTCGCGGGGCAGCAACGCCGGGAAGTGCACCTCCTGCGCGCCGATCGCGTCCATCTCCTCGCGGACGATCCGCTCGATGTTGCGCAGCACCCGGTAGCCCAACGGCAGCCAGCTGTAGATGCCCGGCGCGGCCCGGCGGATGTACCCGGCGCGGAGCAGCAGCCGATGGCTCGGCACCTCCGCATCCGCCGGGTCCTCGCGCAGGGTGCGCAGGAACAGCGTGGACAGGCGAGTGATCACCGCAGGACTCCTGGTCGTCATGACGATCGGACACCGCGTTCGGCTGAAACGGCGCGCCGGTCAGCCTAGCCGGGGTGGCCGCGCGGTCGGGCGGGCCGTCCAGCCAGCCAGCCAGGAGGAGGCTCGGCGCACACCGACCGGCGACCGGCGATCAGATGTGCCGACCGGCCACCCGGCTGGTCGTGATGGTGACGAAACCGGCTCGTTCGTACAACCGGCCGGCGCCGGTCGGGGATTCCGCATCGACGCCCAGCTCGGCGTGGCGGTATCCGGCGTCGGCCAGCGCGGTCAGCGCGTGGGCCAGCAGGGCGCCGGCGACCCCGCGGCCGCGGGCGGCCCGGCTGGTCCCGACCCTGGCCAGGTACCCGGTCCGGTGGCCGCGCTGGGCGGTTTCGGCCTCGAACTCCGACGTCAGCACGAAGCTGACCACGGGGGCGTCGCGGGCCCCGTCGACCGTCGCGACGAACGAAGACGCCGGCCGGAAGGAAGAGGACTCGGCGAACTCCGCCCGCCAGCGCGCGGCATCCAGCGGGGTGGAACCCCAGTGGTCGGCGAACGACTCGTTCGACACCAGGCGCACCGCGTCGTCGTCGGAGTCGCGATATGGCCTGATGAAGACCCCGGCCGGGGTCGCCAACTCGAAAAGGGGTTCGCGCAGGTCGCGTCGCATCCGCAGGAAGTACCGCCAGGTGTCGAAACCCGCCGCCTTGGCCACCGCGGCGGTACCGGGGCGGCCGCTTTCGATCCACATCTTCAGCTCCCCGGGCCACCCAGGTGCTTGCGCATCGCGCATCACCGTCGCCATGCCGACCAGGCCGTCCACCACCTGACGTCCGATGCCGCGACGGGTGTACTCGGGCAGCACCCCACCCCACAGGTAGGCCTTCCAGGCCGGAGCGGGCGGGCTGACGTGCAGCGCGCCGAAGGCCACCAGCCGGTCGCCGTCCAGCACGGCGAGCGTGCCCCGCTCGAGATCGACCCCGGGCGAGGTCATCTCCTCGACCACGTCCTGTTCGCTGTACGCCTCGTCGACCGGTTCGGCGCGTTCCATGGCCGCGAGGATCTCGGTGACCGCGGGAGCGTCGTCGGCCCGCAGGGAGCGCTGGACGAGGGTCTGATCCATGACCGCAAACTAGCCCGCCCTCGGCGAATCGCTCGACTTTTTT
>Ga0302322_100006164_pt1 | contig 10593 bp, 10 predicted proteins | sample Fen_T0_2_FD_203757 | JGI IMG/M metagenome (GOLD analysis project Ga0302322, IMG submission 203757) | Peat permafrost microbial communities from Stordalen Mire near Abisko, Sweden - Fen_T0_2 | ecosystem: Environmental > Terrestrial > Soil > Wetlands > Permafrost | place: Sweden: Abisko... | reverse complement strand
GCGGCGAGCGTCGGCATGAATAAGTCGAAGATGGTCTCGATGCGCATCAGTGGCCACAGAACTGGCGAACCACGATGTTGCTTCAATTACTTCCGGCAAGAGCTCAACTGCATCCACATGCACGTTGGTATCGACAGTCGCCGATAACGAAGTAACTCCGGTGCCCACTCCTAGAAACAGTGCGCGCCGCGGTTGCGGATGCAGCAATAATGGCAACCAAGCTTGTCGGCCATCAACCATCTGAGTCGCACTGCTGCCTTCCTGTGCGCGATTATTAATGCGCAAGCGCAATACTTCATCTGCATCCTGCACCACGCTGACGGCCGCCATGGCGCCTTCGTTATAACTGACAATGCGTCCGCCATCCGGTACGTCGATATAGCGCAGCGGCGGCGTCTTGATGGCAACCACCACGATCAAAGATATCATGACACCTGCAGAACCCCATACCGATGGTTGTTTCCATGAGCGAGAGATGATCAAGCACACATAGCCTATACTCACCCCAAGTAACGCGTATTTGGCACCGAGCAAGGGCAGCAGCACCACGCCAAACAGTCCTGGCGCCAATGCTGCACCCAGCAAGTTGAGACCCAGCAATCGGCCAAAATTTTGACGTCGCTCAAGTGCAACATGGCTGAGATGACTGAACAACAATCCCATGCAAATTGTCGGTAAAGCAAAGCTCGCCGCGGCAATGGCACCTTCGGCGAGAATGGCAGCGACTGCACTCGGTCCAAACCATGTCAATGCCATAACCTGTAGATCGCTTGCCATCCACAAGCAGGTCGTACCGACTAAACAGAAAAACGATAGCGACAGCACTAATAGCGTAGTGCATGAATCGGTGTTGCGATTGCGCAGCCAGCGATGTTGATAGAGCGCTGCACCTGTCGCGGTGCCAAGTAGGTACACCACCAGCATCAACGCAAAGGTGTATACCGTGTCTTCCGCCACCTGACTTAGCACACGCACTATTAGAACTTCATAGCCAATGCCCAGCAAGCCGGTTAAAAAAAAGCGCATCATCAGTGACAATTCATTATCCACACAAGGCGTAGATTTCGATGCGGTTGCTTTCGGTGCAATCCGGTTGCGAGGCAATACGAACAGCGCGCCAAAACCACATAGCACATTGAACAGCGCACACACTTGCACAGAACGATTCAATCCCAGTTCGGGAATCATCAAGAATGCCACTGCCAAAACCCCTAGAACTGCACCCAAGGTGTTAGTCGCGTACAACCGCGCGATACCACTCTGCTGCAAATGCTGATCGGCAGTGATGCGTTGCATGGCAGGCAAGGTGATGCCCATGGCAAATGTGGCGGGCAACAGCAACGCAAAGGTACCGCAAAATGCGACCAGCCATTGCCACAACACTGATGGTTGTTCGCCAATAATTTGTAGTAGCACTCGACTGGCTGGCTGCATGAATAATGCAAGCAATAAACTCCAGCCCGCGATCATCCATTCTGCAAATACATACCATCGCACAGGGGATTGAGCGCGTTGGATTGCATCGTTGCTCAGCCATGAACCGAGCGCAAGCCCACCAAAAAACGCCGCCACGACTGCAAGCATTGAGGCGGATTCATGCCCCAGCCACAAAGCGCATTGTTGTGTCCAGATGATCTGGTAACCAAGACCAGCAAAACCGGACAACAGCATCAGCAAACTTCCCGTGCCGAGGGCTGTTGTCTTGTTGTAATTGGTTACAGAGATTGCATCAATCGATGGCGGGTTCAACACTGATATCAGCCAGAAAAACCGATAACATAGCCCCAGGAATCAAGCCGCACCGGAATCGCATTGAACGCCAGGGTGATGCGACGATCACCTCCATTTGGTGGCACGGCATGTAGCAAGTAACTGGGGAATAACATCATGTCGCCGGGGCTTGGCGTCGGGCTAATCCACTTGTCGGCATTGTATGGGCCTGTCGTCACACCGGCATGATCATTCTTGAACAAATAGTCGGTACCGCCGGGAGACTTCATGAACACCGTATGAGAACTGGAATGGGTGTGCGTTAGATACACGACGCCCGAAATAAAACTGTTGGCATGATTATGCATGGCTTGATGGCCGCCGGTACTAAGCAAGTTGACCCACATTTCTTTTAGTGACCAACCCATTTTTTCCCCGAACAAATGCGAACCGTACTCACCCAGCTTCGGCGTGATGAATTGTGCTGTTTCCAAAAATAATGGACTGTCCTGGGGGCGCAACAGTTCAGTATGCGTCAATCGAGGCGAGGTATTGTTATCGGTGGTTGCTCGGCTGGAAAAGTAATCGCACAGTTTTGATACAAGTGCCACGGGTATCGTTGCAGGGCAGCGCATGACGGGCACAGGAAACAATTCAATGATTTCATCCATCCTTGGAATTATTGCGTAAGTTCTTTACAGATTAATGGCTACGCTTTGCTGACACTCACGCTACGACAATGCCAATTTTTCATGGAAATGTCATCTGTCGGTAATGCTACCGGCGTTAGCATCAAGTCAATGATTGTGTCTTGTTAGCATGCACGCATGCCTGCGGGCGCGAGCATGAAAACGCAAGGGCGAGCTACTTTTTGAGTGCCCAACCGCTTTGGTGCATATCGGAGTGCTAACGTCCGTTCAGTATTACAATCCGCCTGAGGTATCTTGATATGAAATCGGCATTCATCTTGGCAGCTGTTTCGGCTGGGCTGCTGTCCGCCGCGCCAGCATTTTCCGCACCTATTACACTGGATTTCGAAGGTGTGAACAGCTTTGGCTCCATTGCCAATTTCTACAATGGCGGAACCGATGTTCCAGCAACCGGTGTACCAGCTTCGGGTACCAACTATGGCGTTACCTTTGGTGGCGATGCCTTGGGCTTGGCGAATGACTCCCTTGGTCCATACTTTTCAAATGCGCCCTCGGGCAACACAGTGATGGGCGCAGTAGGCAGCGATGCTGCGTTGAACATGGCCAGCGGTTTTACCGATCTAATGTCGTTCTATTACTCGGCCACCGTCGATACGACGGTCAACGTCTATTCAGGATTGAATGGCACGGGAACTTTACTGCACACATTCTATTTAGCTACTAACGCGCAATCGGGTTGTTCGGATTCGCCGTTCTGCAACTGGACCCTTGCATCAACCACGTTGTCCGGCGTGGCGCAATCAATCCAGTTTGGCAGCGCTGCAAATGTCGCTGCGTTTGATAACGTATCTATTACCGCAACACCGTTACCCGCCGCAATCTGGTTGTTGATTTCAGGCCTGGGCGGTGTGGGTGCACTTTCGCGCCGCCGCAACGCGGTGTAGTTGATTAGTCGAGCGCCGTGCACAAGCGCGGCGTTGGTAAAAATAATTACGACCGGATGTGATTGCAGTTGCACCCGGTCGTTTTCTACGCGAAAGAAATCGCGAGCCTACAATATGTATCGCGACAAGTCCTCGTCCTTCACCAGCTCGCCGAGATATTTGTCCACGTAAGCCGCATCAATAACAATCACCGCACCAGTCTTGTCTGCTGCCTCGAATGACAGCGTTTCAAGCAGGCGCTCCAGCACTGTATGCAAGCGACGAGCACCAATGTTTTCAGTACGCTCATTCACTTGAAAGGCAACTTCAGCCAACCGTTTGACTGCGTCGGGCGCGAATGTCAGTTGCACGCCCTCAGTTGCCAGTAGTGCCTGATACTGTGTGCATAACGATGCATGCGGTTCAGTAAGAATGCGAACGAAATCCTCTGCTTTCAGCGCTTCCAGCTCTACGCGAATCGGAAAACGACCCTGCAATTCAGGAATCAAATCCGATGGCTTCGACATATGAAACGCACCGGATGCAATAAACAGGATGTGGTCAGTCTTGACCATGCCATACTTGGTGTTGACGGTGCTGCCTTCAACCAGCGGCAGTAAATCGCGCTGCACACCTTCGCGTGATACATCGGCACCGCCCATTTCCTGACGACGTGCAATCTTGTCGATTTCATCGATGAATACAATCCCGTTTTGCTCTGCATTAGACAATGCACTTAGCTTGAGCTCGTCTTCATTGATCAACTTGCTCGCTTCATCATCAGTGAGAATCTTGTAGGCCTCGCGCACTTTCAGCTTGCGCGTGCGCGTGTGACCGCTGCCGATATTTTGAAACATGCCCTGCAATTGCTGCGACAGTTCTTCCATACCGGCAGGCGCCATGATTTCCACGCCCATGGGCATGGCACGCGTTTCTATTTCGATTTCCTTGTCATCGAGTTTGCCTTCACGCAACATCTTACGGAATTTTTGTCGGGTCTCGCCATCTTGAGGTGCGTTATCCGGCTCATCAATAAAGCCTGGAGCGCGCGGCCGAGGCAACAACGCATCCAATACCCGTTCTTCGGCCGCATCCGCTGCGCGCGGCTTTACTTTGGCCATCTCCGCTTCACGGGTAATTTTCACGGCAACATCCATCAGGTCTTTGATAATGGAATCGACTTCGCGGCCCACATATCCCACTTCCGTAAACTTCGTGGCTTCAACTTTGATAAACGGTGCGTGCGCCAGTTTCGCGAGTCGTCGTGCAATTTCGGTTTTACCCACGCCTGTAGGACCAATCATCAAAATATTTTTGGGTGTGATCTCACTGCGCAACGCCGGATCAACTTGCATACGGCGCCAGCGGTTACGCAGCGCAATGGCGACTGCTCGCTTGGCATTGTTCTGACCAACAATGTGTTGATCCAGTTCTTGTACGATTTCACGGGGAGTCATGGAGGACATGGTAAATACTTCACTAAAAAAATTTGCTCCCCTTGCCCCTTACGGGAGAGGAGCTGGGGGTGAGGGGATATAAAACCTGGATTCCCAATTTCGCGGGAATGACGTTGTTGCCAAACGGTGCAGCGGCACAAGCATCAACCACCCAACGTCTCAATCGACAAATTGCGATTGGTATAAATGCAAATATCGGCGGCAATGTTCAATGACTTCTCGACAATAGTCGGCGCATCTAGTTCCGAGTTTTGCAGCAGCGCACGTGCAGCAGCCAAGGCATACGAGCCGCCAGAGCCAATCGCCATGATGTCATCCTGCGGCTCTATCACATCGCCATTACCAGAGATGATGAACAATGATTTGGTATCTGCCACACTGAGCAGTGCTTCGAGACGACGCAGGCTGCGATCCGAGCGCCAGTCCTTTGCCAACTCAATCGCGGCACGGGTCAAATTGCCAAACTGCTGCAACTTGGCTTCAAAGCGCTCAAACAAGGTAAATGCATCTGCAGTACCACCGGCAAAACCAGCCAGTACTTTATCGTCGTAGAGACGACGCACTTTGCGCGCGTTGTTCTTCATTACCGTATTGCCCAGGGTAACCTGGCCATCACCACCGATGGTGACAATGCCATTGCGGCGAACCGTGAGAATGGTAGTGCCATGCAATTGGCTGGCATCAGTGGTGGAATGTGCTGACATATTCAACTTTTGCGTTGTGCGCGAGGGTGTGTGGCGTCGTATATCTTGGCTAAATGCTGAAAATCAAGGTGAGTGTACACCTGCGTGGTGGAAATATTTGCATGACCCAGCAATTCCTGTACGCCGCGCAGGTCATGACTGGATTCGAGCAAGTGCGATGCAAACGAGTGGCGAAACAAATGTGGATACATATGCTGGCTTAGGCCCTGGCGTTTTGCCCACGCGGTCACACGCAATTGCACGGCACGTCCGGTAAGGCGCTTACCGCTGTGACTGATGAAAATCGCATCATCTTCTCGCGACGGTATCATGCTGCGTTCGTGCAGCCACTCATTAATGGCGCTTACCGCATAACGTCCTACTGGCACTATGCGCTCTTTGTTACCTTTGCCGCGCACACGTACCGTGCAATCTTGCAGATCAACATCAATCAAATTCAATCCGGTCAATTCACTTAGGCGCAAGCCACTGGAATAAAACAATTCCATGATGGCTTTGTCACGCTTGTCGAGCGTGGCATCAGCACGAAAGCTGAGTAGCTGTGCCATTTGATCAGCATCGATGGTAGCCGGTAACAGCTTGGGCACCTTGGGGGCACGCACATCACTCGCTGGATTGGTTTTGATGATGCCCTCACGCAACAGAAAGTTGCAGAAACTGCGCAACGACGACAGACGACGTTGAATACTTCTTGGTGCAATTCCACGCCGATGTTCTGCTGCGGCAAAGCTGCGCACATGCTGGTGATCGATCTGCGGCCATTCGGTCAGTTGCTGCGCCCGGCAGAATGCGATGAATTCTCCGAGATCATGCTGATAGGCAGTACTGGTGTGCACCGACATACGACGCTCAGTAGACAGATACGTCATAAAGCGTTTCACCAAGTCAATGGCAGAATCATTCATGATGGGGATGGGATAAGAGTGAGTATTGATTACTGCAGATGAAATCCAACGCCCGTTGCTAACTTAAGTAGATACGCACAATTTAGGTAGTTTAACCGCGATGCATGGGCTCATACGATCCGTTCGCCCTGAGCCTGTCGATGGGCTCTTACATTGAAGCAAAGAATGCTTCGACTAGCTCAGCACGAACGGAACCAAGAATTATTTGCTGCGCCTTTGGCATTGTGGCACCTGAAACGTGAACTACAACGCGGCAACTGCCTCGCTGACCAGCTGACCAATACGGGTCAGAAATTCGGTGCTCATCGTCGGCTGGAAACGTTGTACGTCGTTGCTGCCAACGGCGAGTAAACCATTTTGGGCTTCCGGCCCAAGCGCAACCAGTGCTGCAGAACCAATTTCCTGGGCATCATTGCCAAATAGATAATCGCGTTGCGAGTCGCGAATTTGCCCGCAACGCGGCTTAGGCGCGGAGAAAAATGTTTCGAAGGGCTTTAGTTCTGGCGACCCGGGCTCGACCTGCCGAAAATGACGGGTAGTCAATCGCGACAGCTCGGGAATATCACTGCGCAGGCACAACATCACCCAATGAGTGACGCCAAAGTCTTCGCGTAACGAAGTTTCCAGCGCGGTGAAAAACTGGGCCACCCCATGGCTACGAATTAGTCGACATGACAAGCGGTGAATTTTGTCGGACAACACATCGTTCTCGTGCGCTACTGCCACAAAGTCTCGCAACTTGATTTCCAGCTTTTGATTTATATCACGCAGCGCCTGAACCTGACGTTCCACCAACGATATGGTCTGTCCACCACGCTCATGCGGAATGCGCAATCGCGTCAATAATGCTTCGTGGCGTTCGAAAAAATCAGGATGCTGTGACAGATAGGTCACCAACGAATCTTCATTCGTTACTGGATCGGTTTCACGGGCAACAGGCTTAGTCATAGTAGTTATGGGTATCAATCGCCGGGATGCTCAAGGTGTCCAGACACTATCACAAAATGCCGTGTGATTGAATCAATATCAAATCTCGACTTGGCCAGTGAACACACGTGCAGCTGGACCCGTCATCCACAACTTGCTCCCCACTCCGGACCATTGGATGTGCAGCGCCCCGCCCGGAAGATTAACTTGCACAGTTTCATCCAGTGCATCACGCTTGCGACCAATGGCCACGGCGGCGCAGGCACCGGTGCCACACGCCAGTGTTTCACCAACACCGCGTTCAAACACGCGCAGGTTAATCTGGTTGCGCGACACAATCTGCACGAATCCAACGTTGACGCGATTGGGAAAGCGCGGATGCACTTCAAGAATTGCACCCAGTGAATCGACGGGGGCGGTTGCTACGTCAGCCACCATCAGCACCGCATGGGGATTACCCATGGATACGGCGCCAATATCTATAAGCGTGCCGTTCACATCAACGGCATAGTGATCAGCCACTTGATCGGCAATAAACGGTAACGACGCAGGATCAAAATTCGGGATACCCATATCGATGGAAACTTGGCCATCCTCACGCACCTGTGCATTCACCAGTCCGCCCAGGCAATCCATGCGCAGATCGCTTTGTCCGCGTTGTTGAGCCACCAAACTCGCGATGCACCGCGCGCCATTGCCGCATTGCTCAACCTCAGAGCCATCAGCATTAAAATTCCGGTAGTACACATCGGTATTGACGCGCTTCGGCGGCTGAATTACCAAAGCCTGATCAAAACCGATGCCGGTGCGGCGATTGGCTAAACGACGTAATTGTTCTGGTGTGGGCAGCGCAGCATCACTGGCTTCAAATACAATGAAGTCATTGCCCAGGCCGTTCATTTTGGTGAAATTCAATATCATGTGCTGAGCATAGCAGTTTGATAATCCACTGTGCGCGACGGCTTAGAGCGAATGGAAATGTGGAGTTAATTTCTGGTCACAGGTATCCTGCGAAGCGTCATTGCAACCCAAGAGCGCCTGCATGCTTCGTTACATTACATTTCTCCTGCTGTGTTGCGTGACTCTGACTCATGCAGAAGATATGGCATCGGTCGAATTTCGAAAGATCAATTATCTTATCGCTGCTATTGAATCACTGCCTGATGCGCAATTCATTCGCAATAACACGGCTTATGATGCCAAATCCGCCGCCGATCACTTGCGATTGAAATGGAAAAACGCGGGAGCGAAAGTGGTGACAGCCGACGATTTTATCCGCTTGTGTGGGTCCGTCTCGTCGATGTCAGGCAAGCCCTATCAGATTCGTTATAGCGATGGGCGGGTCATCACTTCGGCAGCATTTTTACGGGAAAAATTGGCTAGGTATGTTGATAAGCCAACATCTAATTATTGAAGTCACGATCAACCGATTGATGGATCTGGTTAATGGAATTTGCAATGACAACTACAACTGAACCCCGCTGGAAAAGCTTGACACTACTGGCAATCACCATTGCCAGCACCCTGATTGTTTTTCTCCATGCACCCATTCCCCAAGCCCAGGACTATCATCGCTTCGCAGATGAAAAAGTGTACGGTGGCATACCTCATACCTTGAACGTACTTTCCAATTTGGCGTTTTTATGGGTTGGCTTACTGGGATTAGTTGTGTGCAGGCAATTGGGCAACCTGCGAAATCGCATCGCATGGACCATCACCTTTGTGGGCATCGCGTTGGTCAGTCTGGGCTCGGCGTATTATCACTGGGCACCCAACGATCAATCCCTGGTATGGGATCGCCTGCCCATGACCATTGCGTTCATGGCCTTTTTGTCCGCCCTGCTGGGTGAATACCTGGGGGAACGAATTACCCGAATCGTATTGCTACCTTCGTTGTTGATGGGCATTAGCAGTGTTGTGTATTGGTACTTCACCAATGATTTGCGGTGGTATGCGTGGGTGGTTTTTGTTCCACTGATATTGATCATCGCGTTGCTGGCGCTGTACAAATCGGTGCATCGCACGTCGCTGCTGCTAATGCTCGCCTTCTATGTGGCGGCAAAACTGGGAGAAGCTTTCGACGCGCCGATTTATTCCACCCTGGGAAACCTGATCAGCGGCCATTCTATTAAACATCTGTTGGCCGCAGTCGCATGTTACTGGATGGTGAGAATTGTCCGGCGTTCTGCGGTCCAGGAGTAAAAATAGGGCTATTTCTGATACCTACCCCCGTCTTGCGATGGACAATTTCACGCGACCCGATTAATTTACACCTAGCTGTGTCAATTCAGATTCCCACAACAATCAAGAAAGTGAGGGATGTCATGCGTCATGTGATGATTATGAATGCCAAGGGTGGATGCGGCAAAACCACCATTGCCACCAACGTGGCCGCGCATTTCGCGATGGAAGGCTATAAAGTTGCCCTCGCCGACTACGATCCGCAGCGCAGCAGCCTGGATTGGCTGGAAGCACGCCCCGCTGACCTTCCTGCGATTACCGGTGTTGCTGGCTACGAAGACGGCCTGCGCAATGTCGCGCGTGATACCGAGGTCGTGGTCATTGACGCACCTGCCCGTACTTACGGCTCCGAAATGAATGAACTGGTCCGTCGTGCGGAAACCATTCTGGTACCGGTATTACCATCGCCCATCGACATGAAAGCCTGCGCGCACTTCATGGAAGAATTGCTGGAGCTGGGCAAGGTGCAACGCGAACAAGCAAAGCTGGCCGTAGTGGCCAACCGAGTGCGCGAAAACACATTGCTGTTCGAAGAACTCGATGGCTATCTCGGCAAATTGAAAGTGCCTTACTTAAGTTGCCTGCGTCAATCAACAAACTATCTGCGTGCCTATCAACGCGGCATGAGTGTGCTGGAATTACCCGAATATCTTGCAGCGCCTGACTGGGAACAATGGGCACCGATTACCAAGTGGCTGAACAGCAAGCGTAGTCAGCCTGGGTAGCGCTTTCACCCTCTCTCTGTCTCTCTCCCACCAGGGGCGAGAGGACGCTCATTTATGTGATATAGCCGAATTGATGGCGTTTTTATTTCATCTGCATTGAGATGACGCATATCGTTGCGCTGGATGGCATTGCCTGACCACATCAAACAAGGCTTGCCCTAATACCTTCGTCCACTTTCCCATAACGCAACTTCACGCCCAATTCATTAATCATGCGTGAGTTATCAATGCGACGTGATTCGTCGAGATAGGAAAGCATCCCGGCACCGAGCGTAAGATGCGCATGTTCCAGTGTAATCTGTGAAGGCGGTGATAAATTCGCCAACAGAGCAACGCGATTCAAGTACGCAG
>Ga0302322_100006162_pt1 | contig 10595 bp, 9 predicted proteins | sample Fen_T0_2_FD_203757 | JGI IMG/M metagenome (GOLD analysis project Ga0302322, IMG submission 203757) | Peat permafrost microbial communities from Stordalen Mire near Abisko, Sweden - Fen_T0_2 | ecosystem: Environmental > Terrestrial > Soil > Wetlands > Permafrost | place: Sweden: Abisko... | reverse complement strand
GCCGCCGAGCGCCTTTTGCAGGACGTTGCGGCGCGGATGGGTGCGCGCCTCGTATTCACCGATTTTGCCGCTGCGCAGCAGCCAACCGATATGCGTGTCGTCCTCCGTCAGTTGCTGTAACTGGGCTTTCTTGGACGGCAGATGATAAACCCGCGTGTCGCCGACGTGGCCGAAATACATCCAGTCGGGTGTGAACCAGCACAGGCTCATCGTGGTTTGCATGCCGTGGCATTCCTCATAGCTGCCGCCGAGATAAACCAGCGCGCGATGAATCTGCGCGAACAATTCCGTCAGCACATCGCCGAAGCCGGCGTTCAATCCGCTGGCGGACTGCTGAAACGCGCGGGGCAGCAGCGTGGTGATCTTGTCAACGGCAATCTGGCTGGCGTATTCGCCGGCCTTTGCGCCGCCCATGCCGTCGCACACGGCAAACGTGAAATCATGCTTCTCGGTCGGGGCCTCGCCGAATTTACCGAGCCGGTGGACCTCATGCGCGTCGAAGCGCAGGCCGAGAAAGGAATCCTCGTTGTTCTTCCGCACCCTGCCGGTGTCGGAGCATCCGAACCACCGCAGGCCCGGGGCTCGGGCGGCCATTGGTGCTTTTGGCGCTGGTTGTTTTTTCATGGTTCTCTTTCTCGTCCTCTGTTCCTATTTCCGGTTACGAGGACGACGACGAGGACGAGCCGGATTTGGTTTCCGGCAGGATGGTGGCGAATTCAAAATCAATCAAACAAAAGCGCCCGTCGGAAAAACGGTAGGTGATGTTGCGGGGATCGGCGTCATCGTGGCGCACGCCAAATTTCTCCAGCTCGGCAAACGTTTCCTTTGCGCGCTGGTCGTCAATGCGCTCGACGCGGCTGCCGCAATTGCTGGTGACGATGCGGAGTTTGTCTTCGTCCGCCTCGAGCAGCTTGGGGACAAAATCGCAGCCGCGCGCCTCGAGATATCGCAGCACGCGCACCTCGTTGTCAAAACGTTCGCGCGCGTTTGGCCCGTGATACACCTTGATCACCCTCCCGTCCCAGGTGATGTTCACGGTAGCGCGCAGCGTGTCTTTGACTTTATGCATGAAACGAATTCCGGACGCGCCAGTTGCGCCAGTGCTGTCCGGGTTTAAATATCCTCCAAGCGTTCGAGTTTGGAAAGCCTCTTCGCAATCTCCGTGTGCCGGATCAATTTGCTCATGTCGATCAAATATCAACAAGCCGTTGCTCCACGCCGCCGCGCATGGAAAAACGGTCATCATCCCGCAAACCTTTGTCTGGTGCGTTGAAAATGGATTTCCCTCGCAAAGCTCCATAAAAATCTTGTGGTCTGGCATTCCGCCTGCTAAAAGAATCCAATCGCAGGTTCAACCAAAATGCGTTGGCGCAGTGGTGTCCGAAGACCTGTGTTGACATAAACAAAAACAACATTCACATCCATGGCAAAATACAAATTAGAATACCTCTGGCTGGACGGGTATGAACCCGTCGCCAACATTCGCGGCAAAACCACCATCAAGGAATTCGCGAAGTTCCCGAAACTCGAAGAGCTTCCCTGGTGGAACTTCGACGGCAGCTCGACCCGCCAGGCCGAAGGCCGCACCTCGGATTGCTTCCTCAAACCCGTGGCCGTCTATCCCGACACCACCAAGCAGAACGGCGCGCTCGTCATGTGCGAGGTGTTCATGCCCGACAAGGTGACCCCGCATCCGAGCAATTCGCGCGCGACGATCCCCGATGATCCCGGCGCCTGGTTCGGTTTCGAGCAGGAATATTTTCTCTACAAGGACGGCGCGCCGCTCGGCTTCCCGCAAGGTGGCGGTTTTCCGCCGCCGCAGGGTGAATATTACACCGCCGTCGGCTACAAGAACGTCGGCTGCATCGCGCGCGAGATTGTGGACACGCACCTCCAGCTCTGCCTCGACGCCGGCATCAATCACGAAGGCATCAATTCCGAAGTGGCCAAGGGCCAGTGGGAATTCCAGATCTTCGGCAAAGGCTCCAAGAATGCCGCCGACCAGGTCTGGGTTGCGCGTTATTTGATGATGCGCCTCTGCGAAAAATACGGCGTGGATGTGAACTGGCATTGCAAGCCGCTCGGCAAGGACGTGGACTGGAACGGTTCGGGCATGCACACGAACTTCTCCACCGAACATTTGCGCGAAGTGGGCGGCAAGGAATACTTCGAGGCGCTCATGGCCGCGTTCGACAAATACAAAAACGAGCACATCGCCGTCTATGGCCCGGACAATCACCTCCGCTTGACCGGCCTGCACGAAACCCAGTCCATTGACAAATTCAATTACGGCGTGGGCAACCGCGGCGCATCCGTGCGCCTGCCGCAGACGTTCATTCCCAGCGGCTACCGCGGCTACTTGGAAGACCGCCGTCCGAATTCGCAGGGCGACCCCTACAAGATTGCGGGCCGCATCCTGCAAACCATCGCCACGGTGCCGACGGGCAAGAAAGCGAAAAAATAATCGCGAACGCGCCAGTAAACAACCTGGGCACAAAACGGCGCGGACCAACGTCCGCGCCGTTTATTCTATTTCCCGTTTTCAGGATCGGTTCAAATTAGAAACCGACAGTTTCACAAACGACCCAAGCGGTCCTCGGGATTTATGGATTGCGCCGGCAGAGCGCAGCGGCGACGGCGCTTTGGCATGGCGGGAACCATTTCCGTCCATGAACACTTTCCATGCGAACGAAAGCGGTGTCGCGCTTCGCTTGCCACCGCAGTCCAAAATGTCTTTCCGCTTGTCCAAACTTCGGCAAACCGCTAAATCAGCAGGCATGAAATGGAACATTATTTTCGCTTGGCTGCTTTCGGCGTCCGTGCTGGCCGCCGCCGACACTACAAATCCCGCGCCCAACGCCGTGCAAATCGAGCGCGGCCAATATCTGGCTGAACGCGTCTGCCTGTGCGGCGACTGCCATTCGCCGCGGAATGACAAGGGCGAGTTTGACCGTTCGCAGTGGCTGCAAGGTGAATTGATCAGTTTCAAGCCCGATCACCCGATGCCATTTGCGGCCATTGCGCCGCCCATCGCCGGATTGCCGAGTTATGCCAAAGACGAAGCGGCCGTGAAATTTCTGGAAACCGGAACCAACGCTCTGGGAAAACTCGCCCTGGCGCCGATGCCGCAGTTTCGGCTGAATCACGAAGACGCCGTTGCCGTGGTGGCGTATTTGCGTTCGCTGAAGAAATAGAAATTCCCTAACCGGCGGCGCGAACCGCCCAGCGCAATTTCGCCGGCGCCGAGCGCGGATTGGAGCGCTGTTCTTCCGCCGCCGGACGCATGACCTCGGGTGCGATGTCGGAATAAACCCCCTCGCGATGGCCGGTGGCAAAGGCCTTTTTCACGCGCCGGTCTTCGCCGGAATGAAACGTCAGAATCGCCACGCGCCCGCGGGGTTTCAGGCACGCCGGCAGATTTCGCAAAAACGTTTCCAGCGCGGAAAACTCATCATTCACCGCGATGCGCAGAGCCTGAAACACCCGGCGCACGGTTAAATCCGATTCTTCTTTGCCCAACCGTGGCAACACGCTGCGGACGGCGGCGGCGAGTTCCAGCGTCGTGGAAAAACATTTTCCCGCTAGCGCCGGCGCGAGCTTCACGGCATTTGGCTCGTCCGAAAAATTCGCGAGCATGGCCGCGAAATCAGCCGGGGTGATCTTTTGCAGCAGGAGTGATGCTGGCTGTCCGCGTTGCGGATTCATGCGCATGTCCAGCGGGCCGTCGAACTTCACCGAAAACCCGCGCGCCGGGTCGTCAATTTGCATCGAAGAAACGCCGAGGTCGGCCAGAATCATATCCGCGCCGGATGAATTCTCCGCCGCAAGAATTTGCGGCAGGCCGGCGAAGTTGCTGCGGTGCGCGGTGAAGACATTCTGGTCAAAACCCAGCGCGCGCAGTCGCGTTTCGGTTTTTGGCAGTTGCACCGGATCAACGTCCAAGCCGATCAGTTTTCCGTCGGGCAAAATGGGGGGCAAAATTTCCTGCGCATGGCCGCCGTAACCGAGCGTGCAGTCCGCCGCAATGTCGCCGGGCTTTGGCGCCAGCACGTTGAGGATTTCGGCAACCATGATTGGCCGGTGGGTTCCGGCCGGGGTTTTGCCGGAGGACAAAACCTTTTCCAGCGTGGCCGCATCCCGGCTGAGCTCCTTGTATTTGTCCTGAAAGCGGCGCGGATTTTTTCCGGGATAGCGCTTGCGGCGTTGGTGCGGCGCCGTCGTGGCACCGGCATCCTGCCCGCGGGTTGATGGTTCGTTTGGTTGCTCCACGGATTTTTTATCGCACAGGCCGGCTGCCGGTGCCACTACAATCGCAGGATTGGTGTTTGCTGTCACCCGCCGTTTTGCTAGAAATTTCGGATGTTGAAGCTAAAACCCATCGGCAGCCTCTCGATTGATCCGCTGGAACCCAAGCGTTTGCGGGTGATTCTGGCCACCGTTCTCATCAACGTCGTCGCCGTGGCGTTGCTGACGTTGGTGCGGTGGTCGGACTGGAAAACCGGCCTCGCGCTGAACCTGTTCGACAACGCGCTGCTGCTGGGATTTGCCTATCTGCATCGCGACGGACTGCTGGCGCGGTTCGTGGTTTTTGGACTGGCGGCCGGTTTTGCGGAACTTGCGGCGGACGCCTGGCTGGTGGATTTCACGCACACGCTGGATTACACCCCTGGCGGCGGGCCGATGTTGTGGCGTTCACCCATTTGGATGCCCTTGGCGTGGGAAGTGGTGGCCGTGCAATTTGGTTATCTCGGTCTGCGTTTGCAGGAGCACTTTGGCAAGTTCGGACTGGTCGTCATCGGTGTGCTCGGCGCCATCAACATTCCGTATTATGAAGAAATGGCACGCCGGATCCACTGGTGGCAATACAGCGGATGCCGGATGATTTCCGGAACGCCATTTTACATCATCGTCGGCGAATTTCTCATCGCCGGAGCGTTTGCGTTGCTGGTGAAGAAATTCCGCCGCGGTGACGTGCTGAACGCCGTTCTGCTTGGTGTCGTTGCGGGGGCGGCAATATTCGTTTCTTACGCCATTGCCTATTGCCTCACGGACGGTTTGTTCCGCCACTGAATCATGGCGAACAAAACCATTGTGATCGGCGGCGGCGCGGCGGGCTTTTTCGCCGCCATTGCGGCGGCGGAGCAGGGGGCCCAAGTGACCATTTTGGAAAAAACCTCCCGCTTTCTCGACAAGGTGCGTATTTCCGGCGGCGGGCGCTGCAATGTCACTCATGCCCGTTTTGATCCGCGGGAATTTGCCTCGGGCTATCCGCGTGGCGCAAAGGAATTGCTCGGCCCGTTTCAAAAATTTTCCGCGCGCGACACGGTGGCGTGGTTCGAATCGCGCGGCGTGAGATTGAAAACCGAAAGCGACGGCCGGATGTTTCCGGCCACCGACTCTTCGCAGACAATCGTGAACTGCCTGTTCGACGCCGCGGAAAAAGCGGGCGTCCATTTTCGACTGAATTGCGCGTTGGAATCGGTCACCAAATTGGCGGATAAGAAATTCCAACTGGCGCTGGCGGGCGCTGAAAATATCGTTTGCGAAACTCTTTTGCTGGCCACCGGAGGCTGCCGCGCGGCCGGGGCGGGGGCGTTGGCGGTTTCGTTGGGCCACACGCTGGCGCCACCGGTGCCATCGCTGTTCACTTTCCAAGTCGCATCGCCGTGGCTGCGCGGACTCGCCGGCGTTTCCGTTGAGTCCGCCGAAGTGTCTGTGCCGGGCGCCAAATTGCGCGAACGGGGGCCGGTGCTGGTGACCCACTGGGGTTTGAGCGGGCCGGCGATTTTGAAGCTGTCCGCGTGGGGCGCGCGGACGTTGCACGATTTGAATTATGAATTTCCGCTGCTGGTGAACTGGCTGCCGGAACTGAACGCCGAAAGGATTTTTCAGGAGTTTCAAGAACGGCGGGCGGCGGTCGGCGCGCGGCTTTTGGCCAACGTCCCGTTGCCGCCGCTGACGGCGCGGTTGTGGGAGCAACTGGTTTTGGCGGCAGGCATCCCGCGCGACACGCGGTGGTCGGCGCTGGCGCGACCGCAGGCGCAGGCATTGGCGCAGCAACTCACGCGGACGGAATTGTCGGTGACCGGCAAAAGCTTGAACCGGGACGAGTTCGTGACCTGCGGTGGTGTGAGACTGGCCGAGGTGAATTTCAAAACGATGGAGAGCAAAGTTTGTCCCGGCCTATTTTTCGCCGGCGAACTGCTGGACATTGACGGACTGACCGGCGGTTTCAACTTTCAAGCGGCTTGGACAACGGGCTTCATCGCGGGCCGCGCGATGGCGGCGTGATTTCACAATCCCCGCGCCACCGTCCAGACGCAGACGTCCGCCGCGCCCGCCTGGCGCATGGCCTGTGCGCTGGCGTTGGTCGTGGCGCCGGTTGTTAAAACGTCATCCACCAGCACGATGCGTTTTCCCGCCAGCGTGACGCCCGCTGGCACCGCGAAGGCGCGACGCATGTTGGCCGCGCGTTGGTCGCGCGTCAGCAGTGTTTGCGTGGCTGTTAGATTGACGCGGCGCAAAATTTTTTCGTTCAACGGAATCTTCGTGGCGCGCGCCAGGTGCGCGGCCAGCAGGGCGGCTTGATTGTATCCGCGTTCGCGCCGCTTGAACGAATGCAGCGGCACCGGCACGATGAAATGCCACGGTTGCGCGCACATCGCCGGTGTGGCTTCGCGCACGAGCACATCGGCGAGAAAATTTTCAAACCACAGTGCCCGCGAGTATTTGAAACGGTGAATCGCCTCCAGCACCACCGTTCGCGCCACCACCGCCGAGCGCGCGGAAGTGAAATGCAGTTCCAGTTCATGGCAGTTGGTGCAGACGAACGGCGTCGTCAGTTCGCCCGCATACGGCAGGCCGCAGCGTTCACAAAACGGCGGACGGATGAAGCGCACCTGTGACCAGCATTTGCGGCCGACAAAGCCGTCGGGCGCCGTGGCCGGCTCGGCTTTGCAGAGCTGGCAAACTTCGGGATAGAGGAATTTCAGCCCGGTGTTGAGCCAGTTCTGAAGGTTGCCCGCAACGGCGGTCATAACCGAAAATCGTTTGGCTCAAACCACCACCACGGAATTCTTGAGCCGGCCAATGCCGCTGATTTCAATTTCAATTTCGTCCGCGGCTTGGAGCGTAAAGTTGTCCGCCGGAACGATGCCGGTTCCCGTCAGCAGCACCGCACCGTGCGGAAATTTCTGGCTGCGGAAAAGATATTCCGCCAGCTGGTCAAACCGGCGTTTGATTTGGCTGACCGCCGTGGTGCCGTGAAAGACCGCTTGTTGTCCACGGCGGATTTCGAGTTTGATCTGCCAGCCGCGCGCTTCGGCCTCCGGCACACCGACACGAATCCACGGGCCGAGCGCGCAGGAGCGCTCATAGATTTTCGCCTGCGGGAGGTATAAAAGATTTTCGCCCTCGATGTCGCGCGAACTCATGTCATTGCCGACCGTGTGGCCGACAATTTTGCCGCGCGAATTCAAGACCAGCGCCAATTCCGGTTCGGGCACGTTCCATTTGGCGTCGCGCCGAATGCCGACGGGTTCGCCTGGGCCAACGACTTTTTCCGGCACGGATTTGAAAAAAATTTCCGGCCGTTCCGCGGCATAGACCTGGTCGTAGGCCGTGGCGCTGAAATCGGATTCCTCCATGCGCGCGGTCTTGCTGCGCAGATAGGTCACGCCGGCGGCCCAGACTTCCTGGTGCTCGATCGGCGGCAGCAACTGCACTTCTGCCAGTGGAACGCGCGAAGAAATTTTTCCAGCGACGCGCGCGAGTTCGGCGGCGGGGTTTTCGTGTTCCAGCAACGGCGTCAGCCGCGTCAGGCCGGCCGCGGCCAGATCGAGCAGGTTGCCGTCGGCAGCGACGAGGCCGATGCGGACGGCGTCCGATTTGTGTTTGAAACGGCAGAGGTTCATGGCCGCAGAATGCCAGAGAACTCCGGCGGAGACAATGCCCGGGAACTTGCCTCATAAATCCGCCGCATAAATCCGTTGCCGCGCCAAAGGTGCCCGCGTAGCATCGCGGCGATTCAGCCGATTCAGCGAATATTTCGCCGGCGGGGACACAGCGCGATGTCCCCCAAGCCTGGCCGTGCGCAGTGCCTTGCGCCACACTGAATGCAGCTGCGGACAGCGGTGTCCAAAACCGAAGCGCAAAGGGAATTCATCTGGCGGTTGTTGCTGATTACCACCGGTTGCGGTCGGACACAATCCTGTGGGTTGTTTTTGAAGGCGGGAATGGTGCTCCTTGGGCGAACCTGGCTGGCACATCGAGCGATGGGCGGTTTTCTATCAACCCCTGCCTGCTTCTCCAATGACTATTCCGTTTCTGGCAAGTGCTGGCGTGCAAATCGGCGGCACGCCCGCCCGACCGAAGCTTGCGGCCTGGCTCTGGCCGGTTTCACCTTGGCCGAATGAAAATGTTAACCTGCCCGCCCGGCTGCGCGTCTCATCCACCGGAATGTTAGCCGAAGAAATTGCAACCCAGCGGGCGCGTCAGGCGTTCACGCTGATCGAACTCCTGGTGGTGATAGCCATTATTGCAATCCTGGCTGCGATGCTGCTGCCGGTTCTGGCGCGCGCCAAGGAATCGGGCAAGGCCATCGCGTGCAACAACAATCTGCGACAGCTTGGCCTGGCGATGCAGATTTACGTGGGCGACAACAATGGCACATTGCCGCCGCACATCACCAGTTCGCGCTGGCCTGATAAATTTTTCGACGATTACGGAAGGAGCATCAAGCTGCTGCTGTGTCTTGACGAAACGACCAACCCGGCCACCGCCAGCGTCTCCAACAATGTTGCCGACTTTTCGCCGCGCAGCTATTTCATCAACGGTTGGAACGATTATTTCAAAAACCGTCTCAGCGACGATGACTACAATAATCAATACATGAAGGGAACCTATCTGATCGGTCTTAAGGAAAGCGAAATCATGCATCCGAGCGACACCATCGTTCTTGGCGAGAAGGTTCCGAACCGCATGGACTTTTACATGGACATGCTGGCCGGCAACGGCGACGACTTCTCCGGGGCGGTCGCCCAGGACCGGCACAATGGGCGGGGCGTTGGCTCGCAAACCGGCGGCGCCAACAACGTGTGCGCCGATGGCAGCGCGCGGTTTTACCGGTTTGGAACGGCTTTTTATCCGCTGAACCTCTGGGCCGTCAGCGACGCGGACCGGGTTGGTTACCGGATCCAATTTTGACGCGCTTGCATCCGCCGTGCGCGGCGCCTAAACTGAACGCGATGAATTCGCTGCTTCTCACCGGCGGACGTGTGGTGGACCCCGCCAATCAATTCGATTCCATTGCCGATGTGCTCATTCGGGACGGCAGAATTGCCGCCGTTGGGAAAAATCTTGCCGCGCCGGCCCGGGCGGAGAATTTTGATGCGCGCGGAAAGATCGTCTGCCCCGGCCTGATTGATTTGCACGTCCATTTGCGCGAACCCGGCCAGACGGCGAAGGAAAACATCGCGAGCGGCACGGCCGCGGCGGCGCGCGGCGGGTTCACTTCCATCGTGTGCATGCCCAATACGGCGCCGGCGATTGACAACGCCGGCACCGTGGCGCTCATCCGCGAGCGCGCCAAGACCGAAGGCTCCGTGAACGTGTTTGTCGCCGGTGCCGTCTCCAAGAACATCGCGGGCGAAGAGCTCGCGCCCATCGGCGGTTTGAAAAAAGCCGGGGTGGTGGCGATTACCGACGACGGCCATTGCGTGCAGAACAACGACCTGATGCGCCGCGCGTGTGAATACGCGAAGATGTTTGATCTGCCGGTGATGGATCATTGCCAGGATTATTCGCTGGTGACCGACGGCGTCATGCACGAAGGCTACTGGAACGTCGCGCTCGGCTTGCGCGGCTGGCCGGCGGCGGGCGAGGAAATGATCGTGGCGCGCAACATTTTGCTGGCCGAACTGACCGGCGCAAAAATTCACTGCCAGCATTTGAGTGCGGCGGGCAGCGTGGCGCTTATCCGGGAAGCCAGAAAGCGCGGCGTGCCGGTTTCCGCCGAGGCGTGTCCGCATCATTTCACGCTCACCGACGCCGCCGTGGCCGGCAGCGAAAAATTCTGGAGCAGCGACGGAAAAAAACTCTCCACTTTCAATCCCGGCCTGGCCGCGCGGACCTGGCCGGCCTATGACACCAATTTCAAAATGAACCCGCCGCTGCGGGCGGCGAAGGACCGCGAGGCGATCCTCGAAGGACTGGCCGACGGCACGATCGAAATTTTGTGCAGCGACCACGCGCCGCATTGCGATTATGAAAAAGATGTGGAGTTCGACTACGCCCCCTTCGGCATCACCGGTCTCGAAACCGAGCTGGCGTTGGCGCTCATGCAACTGGTCCATACCGGACGCATTTCGCTCGCGGAACTCGTTGCAAAATTCACCGCCAACCCGGCGCGGCTGTTGAATTTGTCCAAAGGCACGCTTTCCGTCGGCGCCGATGCGGACGTGACGGTGTTTGACCCGCAGCAGAAGTGGATTTTGACGCCGGAGAATTCCGCCAGCAAATCGAAGAACAGCCCGTTTTTCGGCTGGCCGCTTAAAGGCCGGGCGGTGGCGACCATCGTCGGCGGAAGAGTGGTTTTC
>Ga0302322_100006161_pt1 | contig 10595 bp, 15 predicted proteins | sample Fen_T0_2_FD_203757 | JGI IMG/M metagenome (GOLD analysis project Ga0302322, IMG submission 203757) | Peat permafrost microbial communities from Stordalen Mire near Abisko, Sweden - Fen_T0_2 | ecosystem: Environmental > Terrestrial > Soil > Wetlands > Permafrost | place: Sweden: Abisko... | reverse complement strand
GCCGTTCCTTGTGGACACGGCCCAGCAAGCGTCGGCGAGCTGAAGTCGCGCGTTCTTTCACATCGCGACTATCGCGTCAGCGGCGCTAGCCTTCAAGAACGGGCTCGACGCATCGGATACTTGATCTTTGCGGCACGTAGCTCCGCGTTGGCTCGACGTTTGAGAAGGCCCCTGGCGGGGTCAGGCTGCTCGCCGCGACGCACCTCGCGCTCCATGGGCGGCATCTTCTCGCTGCTCTTGCCGAATATCTTCTGCTTGAGCGCGTCGAGCTGCTCCTGCTGGAGTCGCTGCTTCTCGCCAACGTCATCGAGCTGCTTCTGGAGAGTGAGCGCGTACTCTTTCCACTCGCACTCATGATCGCCGGTGGGAACCACCCTGATGTTTGATCAAATTCGGAGCGTTCTGTCGATCCCCTTTATTCAGTTTCTGGAGCCGGCGGCTGCCAGTGCTCAGGACGCCGAACCCGACGCACGTCGATGCCGTCGAGCAGCATCGTCAGCTCGGTGGCGTCCATCTCGATCGAGCGCCCGTCGTGAGCGAGGCGTGGAGCACGAAATCGGCCCTTCTCGAGCCTTTTGTAATACAGAACGAGGCCGCCGCGGTCCCAAAAAAGAATTTTGCAGCGGTCAGCTCGGCGCCCCAGAAACACAAACAGATGCCCGGCGAATAGGTCCATGCCCCACTGCCCACGGACAATGCCGCTCAGGCCGTCGTGGCCACGACGAAGATCGACTGGCTCGACCGCGAAATAGATCCGAACGCTCGGTGGCAGAGTGAGCAACGGCTACCGCAACCTGCTGACCACGGCGGCGACGTACGCGGGATCACAGCCCTCCTCGAAACGAAGCCGAAGGCCGGCGCCGAACTCGAGCTCGACCTGCTTGGCAGCAGTGCCGCTCACACGCACCGGCAACAGCGCCAGAGCCTTGCCCTTAACCGCGGTCGTGCCGGTCGTCTTGTACAAATGGTACTTCAATGCAGCGTCGGTCACGCCATGCTTGGCGGCGACTTCAACGCGGGGAATGGCGCCTTTTCTCGCCTCCGCCACAATCGTTGCCCAAAATTCAGCTCCACGCGTCGGTGATCGAGACATCGCGCGCGAGGATTAACTCGCGCGCACGCCGGGGGAACGATACCCAGCACCGGACGGATACGCACAGACGGCGGGTGGCCTCGGCGAAAGCTTTATGGGGTTGGCGTGGGTTGCCGTCGGTACCTTCCTGAGCGGGGCCACGCCTGAGGCGGCCAAGTTGCTGCACTGGGTGACGACATGACCAAACTTAAAATCTCGAAACCGATCGACGACGACGAATTCGAACCCCCGGACCCTGATGCCGAAGAGGCTCTGGCCCAGTACGTCGCAATGTTGAAGGGCACGATGCCGTCCGAGGAGACGATCAAGGCGCTGTTCGAGGCGTCGGGTGGCAATGCCAGTGTAGCTCGGCCGACTGCAGGCATGTGTACCGCTGTCTTCGGACATTCGAGTGGCGAGACCGCAGCCCTGCTTATTACCAAGCCGGCTACCCCCAATGGGCTGCCCTTCCGTTGGGGGACCCCGGCAGTTGCGAGATAGTTTGCGAGGACTGCAAGAATAACCGCGACCGGGCTGAACGGAAGCGAAGCCGGTCGGTCACACTATGAAGGACTGGATCTCCGGGGTTTTCGACCTCACGAAGGTCCCAACCAAAATTCTCGGAGTCTTCGCGTTGGTGTCGGGGACCCTGCTATTCAGTCCGGAGCGGTTGCGACAACGGCTCTTCGTGAACGAGCTACCAAAGCCCTACGGATTGGTCGTCTCTTTGGTGTTCCTAATTTCCGGGTTCCTTGTGGTCCTCGCTGCCATTGCGTGGATTATTGACCGCATCCAAAAACGCTCGACCAAGAAGCGAAGGAATGCCGAACTCGCGGAGTAGGGACCAAGCTTGATTGGTCCGAAAAGGCGATTCTTCGTGAGTTCTTGATCATGCGGAAGCACGCCCTTCATCTACCATCGGGGGACTCCGACGTGATTGGGTTGGTTGAGAAAGGTATGTTGCGCAAGGTCGGGGATGAACCGGTCCGCATCTACTACGGGACCTTTCTGCCTTACATGATTGACGCGGACGCGAGAGCGACAGTTACTTCTACGATGATCGGCTTCCCCGAGAAAGACCCGACCGAAGAGGAGCATCATTGGCTCGTTCAAAATAGGCCAGCGTGGGTGGTACCGTTGGAAGAGCACATGAGTGGGAAGCTTGGGAAGAAGAGCCGCCTTCGTCCCCTCGACCGATAGCTCCGACTAGAGGCCAGGAATTTTGCTGTACTTGATGCCCTGAAATTCTCGGGTGTTGCGCGGAAAGAACTTCGGAGCGTTCAGCCTTCCCAGCGTGAGTAGCGATCGAGCCGTGTGCAAGAAGTCTAAGCAAATTGGATCCGTGAGGCCGTCGTTCTTGCCCGTATGAACCACCTTGTTACGAGCCTCGATCAGCTGGTTGAGGTTCGGACGTATCCCATCGAATTGTTGCTCCTCTGCTGGGGTCAGGGTTTCCCGCAGCATCTTGAATTGATCTGGCATTCGCGCTCGCTCGATCAAGCTTCTGGCGACGGGGGACAAGGGCTTCGGGAGATGCGTCGTGATCCGTTCTTTCACATACACCTCGCAAGCCATTGCCGTCTCGACCACGCATCGGTTCAGGCTTCTCGCCTCGTAGTGCTGCTCGGCATCGAACAGCAAGTCGAAGTAAATCGGAGACGTTCCGTCATTCTGCAGGGCGGCTTCGATTTGGGACCAGTCGTCGGCAGTCACAGGCAACCTGTAGCAAACTTTAAGCATCCCACCTTTGCCCCAAACAGAAGCGTCTGAAGCCCAGTCAATGACCTTCGTCCACCCCGGAAAGTCTTGGTGCTCGGGTCGGCCGAATACGCCGTCCAGCATCTTCCAGCGAACGACCCCGAGAAATCTATTGTAGAGGGTGTCGGCGGTCAGGGCGAAACTATACGCCAATGTTTCTAGCTGATCCTGCTGAAGGGTCGGGATAAGATCAAACTGATTGGTCGGCTTGCCGAGAATTTCGGGCGGGAGATCTAGTTGCTCGCCGAAGTCTGCTCGAACGAACAACCGATGCAGGTTGTATGAGTATGGTTTGTCGTCTGCCTTCCAATGTTGACACGTGTAGTTGGCCTCCTGATTCACGTCAGTCGGCAACTTGATCTGCACCGTGCGCCCTGCCGATTGAAAGGTCAGCGAGGCACCGACCACTTCAGGGGCAATCTTGAAGTTGTCCAATTGAATGCCTGAGAATCCGCCCAACGCGATATCGACCATCGTCGCGGTGATACCAGGCAGGCGAGAGTCGATCTAGCTAGTTCGCGAACCTGCTGGACCGCGCCGCCTTGCCCATTTGCCGCCTTCCGTTGTTTCTGGGCGACGTCATTGACAAAGGGTTGGACGTCGAAGATGACGACGATACGACCGAGGCCGCGCAGACCCTCGCGTGAGCGCTGCGCCGAGGGCTAGGTCGGGCCTTCCGCGCGCTCACACAGTCAGCCGGTGCGATGCATCACGCAGCGGGTGGAGTCGCGGGGTACAGGGTTCGCTTGGCCCAGCGGAGAAGCGGACCATCGTACACTTGCCAAGACCCTGTGGGCTGGTCGAATCGCAAAGCGAGAACTCGCTCTACCGGCTCTTGCGCGGCAACGATACCCCCAACCAACATTCCAACGATCAGGCCTCCAAGGAGGCCCTCTTTTGTTTTCGAGGCGGATGAGACAGCGGCGCCGACAAGTGCGCCCAGGGCCGCACCAGCGACCAGCGGATCGTTGTTTGATCGTGGGTGCTGGTCAGCTAAGCGAAAACGGGCAATGCCCTGATCTGGAAAGATCCGCATAAAAATACGTCCAGCGGTAGTGTCAATCGCTACCTCGCCAGGGCCAGCCGGGCTTGTTGGCACACCCTCTAGCTCCCCGTTCCGAAGCTCGTCTACGTCGTCCGCAAACGCATCGAGAAATTGATACCGCCCGGTGTACCGGCGGAGCGCTTCCGCGACGTTGGTCAGGGTCGGCATCGCTAGCTTAGCCTACCTTCGTTCGTCGCCTTGTCCAAGGCTCGGATCAGGCGAGCGATTGGTCCTGGTCTTCCTGCCCATTCCTTCACGATATCCGCGAACTCGGCACCGTAGAGCGGCCAGAGGGCGACGATGATCACGTCGAGACCGTCCGACGCAGGCTTCTGGCCGATCCCTTCGAGGCGCTCACGCGCTGCGTCCAGATCAGACTTGGAGAGAGGAAGCTCATGAAGTTGTTTCTTAGTTACCTCTCGTAGGACGCCAGAGAGAAGATCGAGCAGGCCATCAAAATCGCCGACGATGCGGCGGGCGCAACGGGCTTCTAAGGCTCGACGAAGATCGTACGGCGACTCGATCGGTGCTGCCGCTTCCGCGCGCTGTCCATCAGTAGCGTCCATGAGCTGAAGGACTACGCCCCCCACGGCGTTCAGTTGCCCGCGTAAGGCTGACAGCAAGCTAGTTTGCACGTCAGTTGGACGCCCGTGTGGCGTCTTGTAAACGATGTCATGCTCCAGCTCATTCCAGATGTGGTCTGCAATTGTAACGATCTGGATTTCGCATGGAGTGAACCTGAGGTTCGCAGCGAACGGATCGGCGTCAACGTCTTCGGGGCGCAGGGAAGCGACGCGGTGCCGAGCGCGATATCCGGTTTCATTCACGTGGTCTTTCCGAAATTCGTCGGGTTGCGGCACAAGGAAGAGCTCTTCAACAATTCCGCAAGCCGGCTCGACGTCGCGAGGCCTGTACAACAGTACGCGAACACCCGCCAGATCCTTAACTGAGGGGGCGAAGTCGCGCTCGAACATCCTGAACTCGTGGGTGTCGGCCTCACGCGCCAATTTCTTCCCGAGGCTGTCAGGATCTTTGCTTCGAAATGTCGGCACATGAGGGATCGCAGCAGCCCGCAGACGCGACGACAGCCATCGAGAAACTATCGCGGCCAGCTTTTCGAACCGATCACGTTCGCGCTTGTAGCGCTCGACGAGCGTGGCAACCTGGAGAGAAGTGAGAGCCACGTTTCATTCGAAACTACCATGAGTAGCCCCCACGCGTCGCCGTCTCAGACTCAATATGATCGCGATTGACAAGACACCGCGGCGTACGACCTGCGCGACATTACGCGCCTATCACGTGCACGTGCACCCTGACACCTTCTGAACGCCAGTTCCTAGCGCCTGTCCCGGTGAAGCACTTAGTGAGTTCGACCAATAGAACAACACCCCGGTCGACCCGCACACCCAGTTCGACCCACCGCACACCACCCCGGTCAGACCCCTCCCAAGTACGATCAATCGAACGACGACCCGGTCAGACCGTCCACCCAGTTCGACCAATCGAACAACGCCCCGGTCAGACCCCTCGGAAACTCCATCCAGCGCAACTTCGACGCGGTCAACCCCCTCCAAACCTCCATCCAGCCGCGCATCGCAGCGGCTCACCCCCCCGTCCCAACCTCACGCGCAAAAAAACTCTCGCCCCACCAACATTCCCCGCAACCCGCCCACACCCCGCCCGACTTGTCGTCACTGACGGAAATTCCCGTCAGCAAAAAACAACAAGGAGACGAGGTCATGGAAACGATTGCGAACTTTGGTGACGAAAAGCTAGCGAGCGAAGCGCTCGCGCGCGTGAAGCCTCAGTTGGCGGCGCTCTCGCCAGAGCAGCTGCTGCAAGTGAACTTGGACGTGCAAGCGGCGGCGAGCACCGTGCTCGGCGCGCTGCCGGAGATCCGCGCGTTCCGCGAGCGCATCGTGAAGGAGCTGCCGGCGTTCGATGTGGCGGCGTTCGATAGCTTGGAGGACTACGTGCTGGCGCTCAGCGCCGCGCAGGCGACGTTTCAGACGGCGAGCGCACCTTCGGACGATCTGGAGCCGCTGGCGGCGGAGGGCGTGAAGCTGCGCGAGATGTTGCTCGCGGAGGCGCGGGCGCTTTCGCTGCGCGGCTTGGTCGACAAGCACAAGCTCGAGAATCTGAAGGGCGCCACGAGCCGCATGAATATCGCGCAGGATCTGCAGGCACTGAGCACCGTGCTGCTGGATAGCTGGTCGACGATTCAGGGGAAGACGCCGACCACGCAGGAGGACTTGCTGACGGCCTCGCGCATTGGCACGCGGCTCACGCGCTTGGTCGGTACTCGGGATCAGGGGCCGGCGGTGGTGGCCGAGGCGACCGATCAGCGGCTGCGCGTGTTCACGCTCATGCTGCGCACGTACGAGGAAGCGCGCGCGGCGATTGGCTACCTGCGCCGCCGCGAGGAAGACGCAGAGTCGATCGCGCCGAACCTCTATCCCGGTAAGGGGAAGCGCCGCTCGAGCGAGCCCGAGCCGCCGCCTGCAGCGCAACCCGCGATCGGCAGCGCGCCCGTCTCGGCGGACAACACGCAGTCCATCCCCGCCGTCACCCCCGCGCAGATCGCGGCGGCCAACGCGGCCGCGGCGCAGAAGGGTGCGCTTGCGAGCAAGGATCCGTTTCTGCCTTGAGGCGCGCGCGCGAAGCGATGTGAACAGCGAGAGGAACCAAGCATCATGAGACCGCGGTTGAACCTGGGGGCGTGGCGGCAGTTGAACGGGGCGGAGGGGGGGCACGCTCTCTGGTTGCCCGCGGAGCACTTGGTGACGCACGGCGTGGTCGTGGGCATGACCGGCAGTGGGAAAACCGGCCTGGTCACGGTGATGCTCGAGGAGGCCGCGCGCGCGCAGGTGCCCACGGTGGTGATCGACGTCAAAGGGGATTTGCCCAATCTGCTGCTCGCTTTCCCGGGCTTCGAGCCCGCGGCGCACGAGCCCTGGGTCGAGCTGGAGTCGGAGGAGCAGCGGGAGGGGCCGAGCCCCGAGCGGGTGGCCGCGCGCGCTCGGGAGCTGGCCGACAAGCGGCGCGCCGCGCTCGCCGAGTGGCAGATCGGTGAGCCGGAGCTCGCGGCGTATTGCGCGGGCACGGCGGTGCGCGTGCTCACGCCGGGCGGCAGCGCGGGTGAGCCGCTGCACATGCTGTCTTCCCTCGAGCGGCGCTCGCCGCGTTGGGATTCCGATCCCGAGGCCGCGCGCAACGCGCTCACTGCCGCCGTGTCGCTCGTGCTGCGCCTGCTCGGGCGCGAGCCCGATCCGGCCAAGAGCCGTGAGCACGTGCTGCTCAGCGTGCTGGCCGAGCGCCGGCTCTTGGCCGGGCAAAGCGCGGAGCTCGGCGCGCTGATGCAAGACGTGCTGGAGCCGCCCATCACTCAGATTGGCGCGCTGAGCGTGAATGCGTTCATGAAGAAGAACGAGCGCAAGAACCTGGCCGCGGCCCTGAATAGCCTGCTGGCCGCGCCCTCTTTCGCCAGCTGGCGCCAAGGCATCACGCTCGACGTCGGCGAGTGGCTCACCCCCTCCCGCGAGCGGCCCGGCAAGACGCCGATCGTGATCGTCAGCGTGGCCCACCTGGACGACGAAGAGCGCGCGCTCGTGCTCGGCGTGCTGCTCGAAGAAGTGCTCTCCTGGGTCCGCACCCTGCCCGGCTCCCAGCGCCTGCGCGCGCTCCTCGTCTTCGATGAGGTCTATGGCTTCCTGCCGCCCCACCCCGCCAATCCCCCCACCAAGCGCCCCCTGGTGGCGCTGATGAAGCAGGCCCGGGCGTTCGGCGTGGGGGTCGTGGTCGCGACGCAGAATCCGATGGACCTGGACTATCGCGCGCTGAGCAACGCGGGGCTGTGGTTCATTGGGCGGCTGCAGACGGACGCCGACCGCGCGCGGGTGATCGACGGCCTAGAGGGCGCGCTGGGGGCGGCGGACGAGGACTTGGGGGCGACGTTGACGCGCCTGGCTCCGCGCTGGTTCGTGGTGAGGAATGCGCACGCGACGAGTCCGCCGATCTTGGTGCAACCGCGGTATGCGATGAGCCTCATGCGCGGGCCGATGACGCGCTTGGAGATCAGAGCGGCGCGTGGGGTGAAGGATGTGGTGACCGCGCCCGTGGACCAAGCGAAGCCGAGCCAGCCTTGGGCGGGGGCGGTGTCTGCGGCTGCCGACGTGCGGGCGTCGTGATAAGGTGGCATTCATGACCCTGCGCGAGATCCTGGAGGCCATTCGCACTTTGCCGCGACCGGACAGGCTGCGCTTGGCGGATCAGCTCAATCGCGATTTGGCATCGGCGCCAACAGATGAACCGCCTCAGGGAGGCCCGGCGCTCGAAGCGCGAGGTCGCTTGCTGGTGTACACCGGGCCAATAGATGCCTCGGAGCTCGATCATCGCGCCGACCGGGAAGCACGCATCGACGCCTCGAGCGAGCAACCGAATGCTCGTCGCGTTTGATACGTCGGTTTTAATTGCCAGTGTGCTTGCGCACCATCCCTCCCATGCGCTCGCATGGCCATGGATCGAAGCGGTGGACCAAGGCAAGGTCGAAGGTTCACTAGCTGTCCACGCCCTCGCGGAGACTTACTCAGTCCTGACCAAGGTTCCAGGGGGACTCACGCCTCACGATGCGGCCTCCGTGGTGTGCAGGCTGCCGATTATTTTTCGACTCTCCACTGCTGGCACTGCCCCGTACACGGATGCGCTGGTTCGCTGTGCATCACGCGGCCTGAAGTCCGGCGTGGTGTTCGACGCGCTGCGCCTCCTCGACGCCGAGCAAGCCGGCGGAGATGTCTTCCTTACGTTCAATGCGTCGGATTTTACGCGACTGGCCGTCGAAGCTAGCCCGCAAGTGGTCGTGCCGTCCGTTCCGCCATCGGAACTAGTTCCTGGCTGACGCCGGAAAATTGCTGCCGCTCGGATGCCCGGGGCAGGGTCGTAACTTGCGACAAACTCACGACACGACTTGCGCCATGTGTTCTGTGTCGCCCTTCGAGCTATGCGCCGCCGTTCGGCGCCCGCGCCCGCTTGCCACCCCAAAACAAGCTATTCTCTGCTCGACAACGCGTGCGACAACTGCGTCCTGTCCTTCGCCAGCTGGCGCCAAGGTCTACGGCTTCCTCCCGCCCCACCCCGCCAATCCGCCCACCAAGCGCCCCCCAAGTGGGGCTGATGAAGCAGGCCCGAGCGTTCGGCGTCGGCGTCGGCGTCGCGACTCAGAATCCGATGGACCTGGACTATCGCGCCCTGAGCAACGCGGGGCTGTGGTCCATTGGGCGGCTGCAGACCGACGCAGATCGAGCTCGGGTGATCGACGGCCTCGTGGGCGCGCTGGGCGCGGCGGACGAGGACTTGGGGGCGACGTTGACGCGACTGGCTCCGCGCTGGTTCGTGGTGAGGAACGCGCATGCGAAGAGTCCGCCGATCTTGGTGCAACCGCGCTATGCGATGATTCTCATGCGCGGGCCGATGACGCGGCTGGAGATCAGAGCTGCGCGTGGGGTGAAGGATGTCGTGGAGCGGCGGGCCGTGGCCGCGCCCGCGGACCAAGCCAAGCCCAGCGAGCGCCTTGGGCAGGGGCGGTCTCTGCGGGTACCGAGGTGCGGGCGCCGTGATTCTTTGGCTTGCCCCGATGGCTCTGGCGCTGAGACAGGTGCTTCTCGCGACCTAGGTGAACAACTGGCAGTTCGCATCGCCAAAGTCACGATAGCCTGCACTCGAGCGGGGTTCTGAGGCTGACGCGCTCGCGTGGTTGGCACCCTTCTGGCGTCCGCGATAGGCTTCGCTGGTGACGTCCGCGTTTCCGCTCCACCGCTACACTTACCAGGACTACGTGTCGCTGGAGGAAGAAAGCTCGACGCGCCACGAGTTCCTGGCCGGCGAAATTGTCGCGATGGCGGGCGGAACTCCGGAGCACGCGGCGATGGCCGCCGAAGTCATCGGTCAACTGCGTGAGCAAATACGTGGCGGCAGCTGTCGAGTATTCACATCGGACCTAGGCGTTCGCGTCAAGGCGACCGGACTTGCCACCTACCCTGACGCGTCGGTAGTCTGCGGGCCAACTGAGCGAGACCCCCACAAGAAAACGAACGTGACCAACCCGCGGGTGATCGTCGAAGTAACGAGCGACAGCACCGAGGACTATGACTACGGGGAGAAGCTGACGCACTACAAGCAGATCCCATCTCTCGAAGCCATCGTCATCGTTTCGCATCGCGAGGCTAAAGTCGACGTCTGGTCACGTTCCACCGACTCGCCGCTTTGGTCGCGCACGAACGCCACCGCTGGTGCGTCAGCAGTGGTTCCCGCTTTGGGCGTCCTGCTCGACGTCGATGCAATCTGGCGCGCTGCCGCGGAACCCGCGTGAACTGCGTGAGAAAGAGCTAGGCCAAAGGGTGGCGTTGGCGTAGGCCGGGGAAGCGCCCAAAGTCGGCATCGGCGGTGATGAATTCACAACCGTGCTCGATAGCCAGGGCTGCATGGTAAGCGTCGGCGACGAGCTTGCCGCCAGCGCGAGCCGCAAGGCACAGCTGAGCGAAGATGTCCCAGCTGCCTGGACCGTGCGTGAGCAAGCGCGCGTTGGAGCGACTGCGCAGCCGCTGAATGAACTCCAGCGCGTCCTTGATGGACGTTGGTTCGTGCCAGATTTTTGGATTGGTGACGATGCGAACGAAGCCGCTCGCGCCCAACTCCGAAAGCGCAAACGGTTCCGCCCCCTGCGCG
>Ga0302322_100006157_pt1 | contig 10599 bp, 16 predicted proteins | sample Fen_T0_2_FD_203757 | JGI IMG/M metagenome (GOLD analysis project Ga0302322, IMG submission 203757) | Peat permafrost microbial communities from Stordalen Mire near Abisko, Sweden - Fen_T0_2 | ecosystem: Environmental > Terrestrial > Soil > Wetlands > Permafrost | place: Sweden: Abisko... | reverse complement strand
TCTGTCGACGCGATCACCGCTTCGGGGGGACTTCCACGATGAGAAGCCAAGCATTAGCCGCGCCCATGGGCGTCGTCAATTTGTCTCACGCGCCGCAAGCGGACGCGGCGGAACGGTCGGGACCGGGGCTGCGAGACGCCCGACACCCGTACGTGCGGGCGGAAGAGCTCAAACGCGCCGTGCTCCGCGACGGGACCCTGCAAGCGGGCGCGCGCCTCGTGTTCATCGCCCTGATGTCCTTTCGCTACGCGAGCGGCACCGCGTGGCGCCCGCAAGCAAAGCTCGCGACCGATGTCGCGATGACCGAGCGCGGGGTGCGCTTGGCGCTCGCAACGCTGACGTCTCGAGAGCTCATTCGGCCGGTCGGAAAAACCGCCCATGGCGTCGTCGTTTACCGCTTCCCTTTGCTCGACGCAGCGGCCGATCTGCGCCCCGCAAGTAACCTTGCCCCCCCCGGAACCCCAGTTCCGCCCCCCCCGGAACCCCAGTTCCGCCAAGAATTGGAGAGAGAATTAGAATTCTCTCTTCCGTTCGGTACCAAAGCCCCCAGCCGAGCGCCGAGCAAGCCGAGCGATGCGCGCTGCGCGCGCGAGAGAGCTCAGCGCAAGGCACCAACGCCCGTAGCGACGTACGATGCCGAAGCGATAGCGCCCGCCTTCGCGAAGGCTGCGAGCGCTTACGGGCTCTCCCACGACGACGTCGTGATCGCGCTGCGCATCGCGCACGACCACGACAACGGCTCCATTCGACGGCGCAACGGCGGAGCTCCCGACGACCCGCGCAGCGGCCTGCATGCGCGCCTGGTCCTGTGGCTGCGCAAGCATGGCGAACAGCTGCAAGCCGTCCGACGTCTGTCGTCGCGACAGCCTGCACTCCCGTTGGTACCAAAGCCTTCGGACGACCGAGCCCCGACACGCGCCGAGCAAGCCGCTGCGCGCGCACGCAACGCATCGGGAGCTCGGCAGGTGCATCCGGTGGATGCGGGCGACGACCCGCGCAGCATGGAAGAGTTTCGGCGGCTGTATGCGCAACAGGCTGCGGTGCGAGCGGCTCTCGAGGCGCAACGGCTGGCCGAGCACAAAGCCGCAAGGCAGAGAATACAATAAAAGGCAGCTTTTAAGGGCTTCTCGTTTTAGATACTAGAAAAGTGTCAACCGAGAGCGGCCGTTGGCTTTCTCAACATCGAGCGATTATGCGGGCCCGTGGGCGCCGATCGGTCTCTGCCCCGGTGTTCGGCCGGGGCAGCCTCGAAGGGCGCTGAGGATGCCACTGGGTTCGTTCTAGCCCCCTTGTGGCGCTCGATCGCATGGGGCACCCGTCGAGGGGCCCCGCGGAGTCGACATAATGGGTATTACAGGACAAACAAAATGGCACAAGACTTGAAGGATGGCGCCGACGCAGGCTTCGACGCAGGCTTTGAAGCGACGCGGCGACGAAGCAACCAGCGACGGGCCCGCGGAAGGGTTCAGCGCGAACTGGACGTAACCGTCGATGGAATTCTCAAAATCGCTGCGGAGATGCGCAAACGCCATCTCCTGATGGTCGACGACGATGATCCGCAGGAATTCTATTCGGCGTTCGTTGACTTGGTGACGGACATCCACGTTCACATCGACGACGTCGAGAACTATCGCCGGTCTCTCGTCGAGGTAGATGCATTCTTTGAGAAGCCCGAAAGCGACGATGGCGATGGGGTGACGTCGTGAGTCGCAACCTTTGCTCTACCGAATGCGACCAATGCGGCGGAGCTGTCTGGCTCATGGGGGACGCGCACCCAATCACGACCGACGAGGCAGGGGTCTACTTCGCGGAGTTTGAGGGGATGCTCGTCGCCAATGCGTCATGCGCGCAGTGCGGCGTGCTCTATCTCGCATGGGTCGACCAACGGCCGCGAGTGAGGCCCTGCCCGTTTGCGGCCGAATGGCCGCACCAACGCGGCCTGGCGTTTCAGGATTTGAGCTACCGCCGGACGTTCAACGACGAACCGAGCGATGACGACGTGCGCGACTATGTTCGGTGGCGCGAACGAATGAGAGGGTCGCGCGTGTCGATTTTTGACCTCCGCTCGCGCTGGTGGTGACGACGTGAAGGTACCAAAGCCGATGACTCTGCGGGACATCGACGACGCTGCACAGGCTCAATACGAAAAAATGCTAGCCGAGGTCGGTGACGTGAAAAGCGTTTTAGCCCCGCGTATGGACACACCAGCTTGGCAGGCTTACGAAAGCGCGAAAATAAGCGCGATCGGCCGGGCGATGCTTGTCGTCGACGCCTACCGTGGGGCAGGCCATTTGAATTTGGCGATCGAGGCGCTCGAGAGGGCGCTCGAAACGCTCCAGGCAACGCGGGACGCTGCTACTGTCGAGGCGCTCGAAGAATTCAAGAGGGTGACGTCGTGACAGAACAGCCGGTACCAAAGACAGACGACGCGAATCCGGTCGACCCGGTCGACGTTTTCCATTGGTCCCTAGAGGACCTCGTCGAGCATGCGCGCGTTGTCGTCGACGCCACGGCGACGACGAAAGAGCTTCCGCAAGACCTCTTTCGAGCCGTGAGAAATCTTCGACGTGCCATCGGCGACGTGAAGGGGCAGGCGACCGCGACCGACGATGCCGCATGGTCCGCATGGTTCGATGGCGCACTCGAAGTCTCGCGCGCCGTTCACACCGTCGTGACGACGTACCAAAGGACGCCACCGGGCATTCCCGCCGAGGCGGAGTTTGACAAACTGAGCGAGCTTAATTTGGCGCTCGTGAAGAACTGGCGCGCGATGGATGCTTTTCTCGGCCGGCCGTCGGTGACGTGTTCGTGTTGCGCCGTCGTGAACGACGATTCGTGACCGCGCTCGACGACGAGCGCTTGCACGCTGCGGCACAAGCGCGCCTCTGGAACGACGCGGTGCCCATCGGGGCGCCCGTGCTCGTCGCTGAAGGCGAACCGTGCTCCGTCGAACCTTGCTACCGGTCGACGCGCACGCGCACCGAGGCTTGGGCCATTTGGGAAGGCAACGGACAAGCAACGGCCGTCGTGCGCGTCGAGGGGCGCGCAGCGGCCGTCGAGCTGGCCCGCGTCGTCGTGGACGTGCGACGCATCGCGGCCGTGCCGCATCAGCTCTCACTTTTACAATCAGGGAAATGACAAAATGTCCGGACGTCGCCTGCCGTTCCAGCGCGCCACGCTCGCCCCTCGTCGAGGGGCAAGCCCGCCGCCTCCCGCATTCGCACCCGCGCCGGACGCGTATTGGTCCGGCGCGGGCGCAGACTTTGCGGCCGCGTTGCTGCCAACCATCGGCGCGACCTCGCTCGTCTCGGACACCATCGGCGTCACGCGCGCCGCCACGCTCTCGCCCCGAGGAGGGCCCGCTTTCGTCTTTGACGGGAGCCAGGGTCCCGGCGGACTGCATTTCACACTTTCTGGCATCCTTACATCGCCCTTCACTATAAGTTTTTGGGCGAAGGTGTCAATCGTAAAGTCAGGGCTTTTCTGTGCCTCGCCCTGGCTCCCATACAACGATGTAAACTTTTTTGGAAAAACCGCCGGCGGCGGACTCTGGAGCGTCGGAAACTCTTTCACCGCGAATGTGCCGAACAATCCCGCGCCCTTAGGGGGTTGGGCATGGGTTACCGTGCGTTCTCGCTCTGGCGCAAATCAAGTTATACTTAACGCAGACATAGCCGCTGCGGCCTTAGTTGCTGCTAGCAGCGGAACACCGTCGGCAGTAATATTAGGAGCGACCGCCCCCGATGGTGGGCCGTATGGGTTTTATCCTTTGCCATTGACAGGGGCGCTCGCTGACGTGGCGCACTGGGGAAGCGAACTGTCTGACGCGGACATCGCAGCGGCCTACGCTTGGATACAGACGGGCCCCTTCGCCTGATTGAATGCCGCGGTCGCCTGATTGAATGCCGCGGGCTCCGTCGTCGTCGTCACGGGGGAGGTGTGTATGCGTTTCGAGCCGGTGTATTTCGTTCGGCGTGAAGGTGTGATCGTCGCTGCGTTCGTGCACTCAGAGGATGCCGCAGCGTGCGCCATGATGTCCGAGGGCTCGGAAGTAACGACCCGTCGAGGTCGGGCGCTTTACCGCGAAGGGCACGACAAGCTCGACAACCCCGGTTCGTGGGACGAAGCAGGCGAGCTAATCCGCAAGCGCGCCGCACGCGAGGCGCCTCCCCTCCGTCGTCTCTCGTCGATGCTTTTTTGGATCTCTGCCCTCGTCGTGGGCAGCGCTTGCGGAGAGTCACCCACGACGGTGTGCAAGCGCATCGACCGCGACATCTGCGCGCGCATCGTCGTGTGTCACCCCGAGAAATCCTTTGATGGGTGCGTCAAGTTTCTCGACGACAATGAGCGGTGCGACGACGCGCTAGCCGTGTTCGGTGACGTCGACAACTGTGAGACCGACATCGCCCATCGGGAGTGCGCCGCCCTCGACGCTGGCGAAGCTCTCTGCCCCGACGTCAAATTCCGGTAGCGGCGCGCGTCCGAGACGAAGGGGGTGGGGTGATGTGGATCGTCAAAGACCTCGGTTTTATGACCGAAAGGGCGTTCAAACGCCGCATGACGGCATGTCTGTATGTAGAAGACATCGTCAAACAGCGCCTAGCGGATGACGGGAACCTGAATCCCAGCACTGAACAAAAGCGCGACGCCTCAAAATGGTTCGTGATCGTGCAAGTCGAGGTTTTGCGTGATTCTGTGGCCCTCTTTAACAGAGAGGGCTGCGTTCTGCATGTGTCGAGAACCCTCATTTCAAATGGGTACGACTGGGTCGACGACGAGACGAAGGGGGTGGGGTAACCCCTTGGAAACACCTGTCCGTCGACAGGTTCCGTCGACACGTCTATCGCGCTCCGCGGAGTTAGGCACGCCTTGCACCGTCGCGGTGTTCGCGTCAAGTACCTTTCCCGTGCCTCTCTCCGCGGACCTCCGTCGCCAGCTTTACAACACACGCGAATGGCGCGAGCAACGCGAGCGCGTGCTGGCGCGCGCCTTCCTGCGTTGCGAATGCCTAGGTGAGTGCGGACGCCTGCACCCCGGGCCGCTTCGCCGTTGCGGAGAGCTACACGGGCAAGCGGGCTTGTTCCAAGGTGGTGTCGTCGTTCTTCAGTGCGCGCACGTGCGCGGCCTAACCGGGCAGCGCGTCGAAGACGGAGACCTTCGCGCGCTCTGCGCGCGCTGCCATTTCGGCGTCGACGAAGCGCTTCATCAGCGCATCCGACGGTCCAAACGGACCGCGACTCTTGAGGCAAATGGGCAAATGCGCTTGCTCTGACGCTGCCTCTCGCGGTAGCGGTGCGCGTATGAGAGCAACAGCGCGTGTAACAGCAACCGACCAGCAACTCGACTCCGGGGCAACACCGGAGGAACACCGGGTGAACACCGACGAGGACCCACGGTCAATCGAGTCGCTGGCGGAAGAGTATGCGCGTCAACCGGGAGCTTTCAAAGATCGAGCACAAGTGTTCCGCACGACGGAGGAGCGAAAGCAATTCCAAGGCGGATGGGTGCTTGACATTCCGTGCAAGGATTTAAGCGATGCGCGCGTCATCGTCGCAAAGTACAAAGACGGCGGCCGCGGTATCTATCAAGTTGTACTTATGGACGGCGTCTCTGGCCGCAGAGCACGCGTTGCATACCTTCGCATTGAATCGGATATGCGCGACGAAATGGGCCCCGCACGTGCGCCCGAGAACGGGAGCGCCGTCGAAGTTTTGCGCGAGCAACTGCAACGCGAGCAACAGCGCTTCGCGGACCTCGAGCGCCGATTGACGACGTCAGCGGCTCCAGGTGGCCGAGACCTCTTTGCCATGATCGATCGCATGCAGGGCCAAATCGACGAGCAGCGCGACCGCGCGCGAAAAGCGTACGATGAGGGATACGATTCTGGTTTCAAACGTGGCCTGACAACAGGCGAGGCACAAGGCCGACTCGAGGGAAAGTTGGCTTCGCTCAAAGCAGGAAATGGAAAGGGTGAAGACGGGTCGTGGAAGCCGGAAGAAGTCAAGGGAATCATGTCGGAGATAAGACAATTCTTTAGGCCAGACGCTGGTGTTGAGTCCGATAAACATAGCCCGAACATGCTTGATATCGTCAAAAATGCACTGGCGATTGGACTTTCTGCGAGACAGACGATTGAAATGTATCGGACACTGCGGGGCGAGGAAGCGCTTCGCGCGATCGCCAATGCTTTGACAAAGGAAGCCGGGAAAGTCGTGGGCGATCCCGAGGTTCGTCAGCTTATTGAAATGAACCCGAGTGCTGAGGAATGGTTTGGACACTTGCTTGCTGAGCTAGGTGCCGTGGTAGCAACGGGCAATGCATCGGCCGGTTGACCCGTACGCTGACAACGCAACCTGGAAAATGTTCCGGGGCGAGCTACAGCGCGCAACCGTTGCGAACATGCGGCACCCGGTCGTCGAGAGCTGGCGCACGCCTCAGGAAGCGATGGCATGGCTGCGAAGCCATCTGCCCTACCGATTCGTGCCGACACGCGAGACGGCGGACCTCTGGACAGCCCTAGGCCGCGGTTGGGGGTCGTGCGGCGAGGCAGCGGCGGCGCTTGCTGCATGGGCACGTCGTCGCGGCAAGCGCGTCGTTTGGGCTCTCGAACGGCGTCCAGACCTCGATCCTGCCTACGCGCACGTCGTCGCGCGCGTCGACGGCCGAGACATCGATGTGTATGCGGAAGCGGCGCGGCCCGTCGGTGGCGCTTCGTTCATTTGGGAGGTGCCGTAGTGAGCTGTGGATGCCCCGCCTGCGCTCGCAAACCCTCCCCCCCCGGCATGCCAGCGATGCGCGCCGGTGGCGTGTCGCCGCTCTCCATGCGCGCCGGTGCGCGCGCCGGTGGCGACCCTGTGTCGGATTGGTTCAATAACACTTGGAACTACGTTCAGCATGGCGCCGAACAAGTCGGTGCGGAGCTGGGGAAGCAAGTGTGTAGCTGGATTCCCGAGGCGCAACGCCTTGGGATGGCAAAGAACCTCACGGATAACGCGGCTCTATACAATAATCCTTACTTCGCGTTCATTACAGTTGGAATACCAAATCTCATCCTAGAGACCGTCAAATCGTGTGACGTGAGTACGGGTGTAAAGTCTTTCGCTTGCCATTTGTATGACAGCGCACAAATCGGTTTGGCATTGTCGACTGCTGTTGGCGCCGTCGCTGCGTCGACGGGAGTTGGGCTTACGGTCTCCGCCGTGTGCGTGCAAATCGACGAAATTTGTGCAGTGATCATCCCTATCGCTTACACAATATGTAGCGGTAGGCCGCCTAATCTGCAAGACTTAACTGCAATGGCGACAGCCATTGCAAGAGGCTCCGCTTTCGTTGATAATAATAACCTAGGAGCCGCAGCCGCTGCTTTTAATCAGTTAGGCGACAAGGCGATTAAGATAGGAGGAGATGCCAAAGAAGCGGCGCAAAAAGCGATTGCAAGTGCACCAAACCTCCTAAATCCATCGCCTAGCCTCGCTGGCACCGCAATAAATCAAGCGACGACGCGCACAGCGCAGACAATCACGGCCGCAAAGGCAGCGACGATCGACCTCCAAAACCGACTGACGACGACGCGCTCGACGGGCTTGACGACGGGCGCAAAAACGCCAGCGCTACCAACTGGCGGCTCGACGGGCGCAAAAACGCCAGCGCTACCGACGACGACGAAGTCGACGTCTCTCTTCGGGCCGTTGGCGGCGGGCGCGCTTGGATTCGCCGCGGGAGGTCCGGTGGGCGCGGCCGTCGGTGCGGGCGCTGCGTTCGCGCTTGCTCGCGCCGGAGGCGCAGACGCCTATGACCCATCGCAGCGCGGCAACGCCAGTTCCAAACTTGCCGCGGGACAGCTTACAGCGCAGAACCAAGCTTATGACCCATCGCAGCGCGGCAACGCTAGCTCCAAACTTGCCGCGGGACAGCTTACAGCGCAGCTCAATTTTGACCCGACGCTGCGCGGCAACGCGACCTCGAAATTGAAGCTCGCGGCTGGTCAGCGCCCGATTCTCTCGCCGGATTTCACTCACGTTGCCCGTGGCGGCAACTTGGGAGAGCTAGGGGGCGGCGGGGGCTCGACGACGGGCGGCTCGACGACGGGCGGCTCGATGGGCGGCTTGACGACGGGCGGCTCGATGGGCGGCTTGACGACGGGCGGCGGACCGAGCGGAGGCGGCTCGACGACGACGACGGTCAATCTCGGCTCGACGGCGCAACCTGCATGGGTCGTTCCTGCGCTTGTCGGCGGCGGTGTGCTCGCTGCTGCGCTTTACCTCTCGAAGAAAAAAGGCGGGTGACGCGTGGCAACGTGTCTCGTGCAGCTTCGCGACGGCGACACCCTTGCGTCTCTCGCGTCAGAGTACGGAATCTCTGCGCAGCAAATTTGCGCGCTCAACGGGGTCGCGTGGTCGTCATCGGCGATTGACGCCTGGGTGATGTCGCACGGTGGTCGCCGCGCGGCCTATGACCCGAGCCAGCCCTATGACTCCGCGCGGCAACTCGGGTGGGCGCTTTTCACGTCGTCATCGCAGATCCAACTTCCAAACGATGACACGCGGCCGTGCGTCGGATCGACGACAACCCCGGGCGCCTCGGCAACGAAGTCGAGCGGTCTCGGCGCTCTCGCATGGCTCGGTCTCGGTCTCGGCGCGTTGCTCGCTGCGCGCGCACTGAAGAAAAAGGGGCGCTCCTCGTGACGACGAAGAAAACAAAGAAGACGGGCGCAAAGAAGCCCCCGTCTGCCAAGCAAAAGGCGGCGCGCGCGAAATTTGCGCGGGCCGCGAAGGCGCGGGCAAAAGCAGCGCGCGCGAAGAAAAAGACCACGACGAAGCGCGCGAAGAAAAAGACCACGACGAAGCGCGCGAAAAAGAAGACCACGACGAAGCGCGCGAAGAAAAAGACCACGACGAAGCGCGCGAAGAAAAAGACCACGACGAAGCGCGCGAAGACCACGCGCAAGCGCAAGCGCAGCGGAGGCGGGTCGCGCGGCGGCGGCTTCCTTGACGCAATGACTGGCGACATCGACATTTGACGTCGTCACAACGAAGGAGGTTGACCATGGCGGCTCGTTCTGCAGATCAAATCATCGTGCCCGGTAAGGGAATTCTCTCGGGCCTTCCTGTGCTGGCGATGAAAACCGCCAAAATGGGCGCGTTCGTCGCTACGGGGTTTCTCGCCGCTGAAGTTGGCTCCTCTGCTCTCCGCACGGGCGTTGCTTCGATTGAAGCGTTCGCAGCGAAAGGAATGGCGCAATCCGCAGCACTCCGCGGCGGCGTCGGGACCGCGGTAACAGTCGCGACCGCGCTCGTGCTTACGCAAGGCAAGCTGCGCGACCGCAAGCGCATCGCTGCGGCCGCAAAGGTCGCGCTCTTCATGGAGCTCGGGGTAGCCGCGTCAGCATCTCGCGAATACCTCGCGATGTGGGTAGCGAAAATCAACGCCAGCGTCGCGACGCACCTGCATCCGGCCGCTAAGGCGGGCGCGATGAGCTTCACGCCCTCCTACGCAAACGTGCGGCAGCTTCGCGGTGCCGGCACCTTGAACTACCCGGGTGGGACCGTCGCCCGTTACGGCGGAATGGGCACCAACCCCTCGCCCACGCGCGCCGGTGGCGACGCCGGCTTTGCGTATTCGGGGCAGGGCCCGTCGTTCATCGATCCCACGCGAATCACGCAAACCGATGTCGGAATGAACTATTAAGGTTCCATTCCGCATCGAGCTCAAGTCAGTCCAATCTGTAGTTTAACTGTAAACGTTTAGGGGAGACCATGACGCAAGACATTATGGCGTACCAGCGGGCCTATGAGCTTTGGCGCGGCGACGCGGTCAAGGCGGGATATGGGAGCAACCTCCGCACCGTCGACGTGCTTACGACGGCAGAGTTTGCCACGACGGACAACGGTACGCAGAAGAGCAAGCAATTTTTCAACCCGTCGGATACGAACAAAGGGAATCCTTTGCTCAACACGACGGCGCCCTCTTTCAAGGAGGGTGGAAACGTCCCATCGTCGTCCATTTACGGCATCTATGGCATGATGCTGTTGATCGACAATCAGCTCACGTCCGCAGCGGCCGCGCTAACGGTTACGCAGCTCAACCAGATTCTGGCGGGCATCGGCTCGGCTCGGCTTACCGCGAACATCGGCAACCAGCCCTTCGCCGAATGGCAAGCGAGCCGCTGTCTGCAGAGCTTCGACTCGGGCTACCTGTTGAGCAACGACGGTGCGGCGACCCCGCTGGTTGCGCGCGGCAACTTCATTCGCTCCGTCGTGACGCCGCTGCCCACGCCGAAGTTGCTCAACCCCGGGGCACAGCTTTCGGGTACGATTACCTATACGCTGCCGACCATATCGGCCGCGTTTAACCTGACGCTGCTCTATCACATGTTCGCGGCCGATCAGGGTAGCAACTGATAGCGACGAGGGGCGATTTATGACGTCAAGGCTCGACTTGCGACGACGGGCAGCGGGAATCGCGCAAGCCATTGGCGCGCCGGTCGAGCCTTGCGTCTATATGGCATCGTTGACCGCTTCAGGCGGCTCACGGGCCGAGATTCGTCTACCCATTGAGCGCGGTCCGTTCGTGGCGTTCGATGGGTATTTTTACGATGGT
>Ga0302322_100006153_pt1 | contig 10601 bp, 8 predicted proteins | sample Fen_T0_2_FD_203757 | JGI IMG/M metagenome (GOLD analysis project Ga0302322, IMG submission 203757) | Peat permafrost microbial communities from Stordalen Mire near Abisko, Sweden - Fen_T0_2 | ecosystem: Environmental > Terrestrial > Soil > Wetlands > Permafrost | place: Sweden: Abisko... | reverse complement strand
AAAACTTTTTCTTTCCATCGACCGCCTGCGGAAAAAGGGCGTGAGTGTCATTTATATCAGCCACTTTCTAGAGGAGTGCCGCCGCATCGCCGACCGATTTACCGTGCTGAAAGACGGGGCGTCCGTCGGCTCGGGCCTGATGAAGGACGCCAGTCTCGACCAGATCGTAACCTTGATGACCGGCCGGGAAGTGAAGGACCTCTATCCACGATCCGACCGCGCGCCCGGCGCCGTAGTGCTTGAAGTCAAGAATGCCGCCGCCTCGCCCCGCCTGAAACGCGCGAGCCTGCAGTTGCGCGCCGGGGAAATCTTCGGCCTCGCCGGGCTTATCGGCGCCGGCCGCACCGACTTGCTTCGGACCATCTTCGGCCTCGATGGAATCGATTCCGGCGACGTGTGCATCGTGGACGCGCCCGTTGTGCGGGCCACTCCGCGCAATCGCTGGCAGCAGGGCATCGGTTTTCTCAGCGAAAATCGCAAGGAAGAGGGCCTCATGCTCAATCAGTCGATCGCCGACAATCTGACCCTCACGAAAATGGGATCCTATGGCCGATTCGGCCTGATCGATACGAATCGCCAGCAGGCTGCGGCTCGGCGTTGGATCGGTGATCTCCGGGTAAAATGTCACGACGCCACCCAGGCCATCGGCGACTTATCCGGTGGCAACCAGCAAAAGATCGCCTTGGCTCGCCTGCTGGAGCACCCCGCTCGGATTTTCCTGCTCGATGAACCCACCCGCGGGATCGATGTCGGCAGCAAGGCCCAGATCTACCAGCTCGTCAGCGAACTCGCCGCCGCCGGCAAGGCGGTCGTGGTCGTCAGCTCGTACCTGCCCGAACTCCTCGGTCTGTGCGACACCATCGGGGTCATGTGTCGAGGCGAACTGACCGCGATGCGGCCGCGACGCGATTGGACCGAGGCGGAAATCATGCGTGCCGCCATCGGCGGAAGCTGACCATCATTACTTGAACATGAACGCCACGTTGAAAAAGATGCTCGCCCAAGCCGGTCCCTTCATCGGGCTGATCCTGGTCATCGTCATCTTTTCGCTGCCAGCCGAGATGCGGGAGGTATTCCCGACCTACGGAAATTTTCGATTCATCTTCATCCAGACGATCATCGTGGCCGTCGGCGCCCTTGGCATGACCTTGGTCATAGTCAGCGGCGGCATTGACCTATCCGTCGGTTCAAACATTGCGCTGACCAGTGTGGTGGGCGCCCTCTTGGTCCGCCACGGCTGGGGCCCGCTGGGTGTTCTGATTATTGCCATACTGGCAGGCGGCGGGGTCGGCCTGCTCAACGGCTGCGCCATCGCCAAATTGCGCATGGTTCCCTTCATCATCACCCTCGGCACCCTTGGCATAGCACGAGGCACGACCAAGTGGCTGGCCGACGAACAAACCGTCAACTACGAGAGTTCGCCCATCAACACTTGGATGAACGCGCCCACTTTCCGGTTCGCCGAAGGTGGACCCGCCTGGCTTCCGCGTTTTCTGGGACGGCTCGTCGAATTCTTGGGCAAACTACCCGTCGCTTGGTGGGCCACCCTGGCGCTCGCGATCGCGGTTTCCTTCCTGCTGCGAAAGACGGTATTCGGCCGGCACGTCTTTGCCATCGGCTCGAATGAAGCCACTGCCCGGCTGTGCGGTATCCCCACTACGCGTCTAAAAATCCTCATTTACGCGCTCGCCGGCTGCTTTTTCGGACTGGCCGGCGTGTTTCAATTGTCCCGCCTCGGCCAGGGCGATCCCACCGCCGCCGTGGGTCTCGAACTCGACATTATCGCCGCCGTGATCATCGGCGGCGCCAGCCTCAATGGCGGAGTCGGCACCGTGCTGGGCTCGATGATCGGCGCCCTGATCATGGCGGTCTTGCGCAACGCCTCGCAACAGATGGGCTGGGGCACGCCGTTCCAGGAAATCATCATTGGCCTCGTGATCATCGTCGCCGTCTTCGTCGACCGCCTGCGGCGCCGTGGCTCGGGCACTTGAGCGGCCACCCGTGCTGGTGGTTGTCGCCGGCCCTGCTTCGCCAAGGCTTCGCAGGGCATCCTTCGCGCGAAACGAAAAGACGAGTCAGAATGGACAAACCTCCGCCAGATGGCCGTGCCATCCGAAGCTCCTAGGAGCGAAGGATGGTGCCCGGAGTGGGACTCGAACCCACACACCTTTACAGGTCACAGATTTTAAGTCTGTTGCGTATACCATTCCGCCATCCGGGCAATCTGCTCTGAATCCTTAATGTGTCTCCGGGCTTCGGTGGCGAGCCAAACCTGACCGGAAGATCGCTCCTATTGGCTGCGAGCAAGGATACGCCAGACCGAACTCGCTTCGAGTTTTGTTGTCCCCAATGCGAGTCCGCCCACTCTTCCGGACGCGCGACTGTCCGAATCCCTCCCTCATGTCCTCCGATTCCACCATTCCCGTCCCCGGCGCCCAAACCCCCGTGGACGTCGCCGGACTGCATCAAGGGCGACCGAGCCGGATCGCCGCGGGTCTGCCGGCCTTAATCAATGTGGCCGGCTTTGGACTGGGCCATACCGGTTTGGTCAACAGCGTCCGCACGGCACTTCAGCTCAACCAGCTTGGCGGATTTGACTGTCAAAGCTGCGCCTGGCCCAACCCGGACGAACACCGCAGCGTGGCTGAATTCTGCGAGAACGGTTTCAAAGCCGTCACCTACGAGGCCACCAAGAAAAAAATCGATGCCACTTTTTTTAACGAGCACTCCGTCGCGGCGTTGGCTTCGGAGTCCGACTTCTGGCTCGGCGACCAAGGCCGCTTAACCGAGCCGATGGTGCTCCGGGCGGGCTCATCGCACTACGTCCCGATCAGCTGGGAGGAAGCGTTCAATATGATCGCGGCCGAGCTCCGCGCCCTGTCGTCACCCGACCAAGCGGTGTACTATACCTCGGGTCGCACGAGCAACGAGACCGCTTTTCTTTTTCAACTTTTTGTCCGTGCGTTCGGCACCAACAACCTTCCCGACTGCTCGAACATGTGCCACGAATCGACCAGCGTCGCGCTGCCTCCGATGATCGGCATCGGGAAAGGATGCGTCAAGCTGAGCGACTTCGATCTCGCCGATGCCATCTTTATCCTCGGCCAAAATCCGGGCACCAACCACCCGCGCATGCTGACCGCCCTGCAACGGGCCAAGGAGCGAGGCTGCAAAATCGTCACGGTCAACCCGCTCCATGAAGTCGGCTCCTTCCGATTCAAGAATCCACAGGATCTCCTGCATCCGTCGCGAATTCCTCGTTTTCTGCTCGGTTCCGGCACTGAGCTAACCGATCTCTGGCTCCCCGTGCGCATCAACGGCGACATGGCTTTCCTGCAGGGCCTCATGAAGGAATTGCTCGAAGCGGAGGAGCGAAGCCCCGGCACCGTATTCGACCACGATTTTATCCGGCAGCAGACGGAAGGTTTCGAGCCATTGCTCGCGCAATTGCGTGCCACGCCGTGGGACTCGATTGTGGACGACTCCGGACTTACGCGCGCACAGATTCGCTCCGCCGCCGATATCACCCTCCAAGCCCGGCGAATTATTGTCTGTTGGTGCATGGGTCTGACCCAGCACAAAAATTCGGTCGCGACCATTCAGGAAGTGATCAATTTCCTCCTTTTGCGCGGCAACATCGGGCTACCAGGCGCGGGCCCCTGCCCGGTGCGGGGACATTCGAATGTCCAAGGCGACCGCACCATGGGGATCTGGGAACAGCCAAAGCCGGAGTTTCTCGACCGGCTCGAGGCAGTCTTTGGTTTCGCACCACCCCGGGAGCCGGGTCTGGACGTGGTCGGCGCGATCAAGGCCATGCACGACGGCCGCGCCAAGGTCTTCTTCGCCCTGGGAGGAAACTTTCTGTCCGCCACGTCCGATACTGAGTTCACGGCGGCAGCCCTGCAGCGTTGCCGACTAACCGTACAGGTTTCCACCAAGCTCAATAGGTCCCACCTGATCACCGGCCGCTCCGCCCTCATTCTCCCCTGTCTCGGACGCACCGAAGTGGATCGGCAGGCGGGCGGCGATCAATTCCAGACCTGCGAGGACAGCATGGGCGTGATCAACCCAACGCGAGGCCACCTCCCGCCATCGTCACCGCATCTTCTGAGCGAGACCGCCATCGTCGCCGGCCTGGCCAAGGCTGTGCTCGGTCCGCTTCGACCCATTGATTGGGACGCCTATGTCGCCAACTACGACCTGATTCGTGACCGGATTGAAGAAGTTATTCCTGGCTTCAGGCACTTCAATCAACGGATTCGGGCCGGTATCTTCTACCTTCCGAATGCGCCGCGCGACGAACGCCGGTTCGCCACTCCGTCCGGCAAGGCTCACTTCCAACCGCACCCACTTTCGCGGATAAATCCAGGCCCCGGCCAATACCTTCTCACGACGCTGCGCAGCCACGACCAATTCAACACCTCGGTCTACGGGCTCGATGACCGTTATCGCGGCATCTACAATGGGCGGCGCGTGTTGTTCGCCAATGAAGCTGATCTGCGTGAGGCCGGGCTGGTGCAGGGTCAACTTGTGGACATCACGAGTCATTTCGAGGGCAAGCAACGGCATGCGCCGTCGTTCATGCTTGCGCCGTACTCAATACCCCGCGGCTGCATGGCCACCTATTTTCCCGAGGGCAATATCCTGGTTCCCCTCGACAGCGTCGCGGACCTGAGCAACTGCCCGACTTCCAAATCGGTGATCATCACGATCACTCCCTCGGCCGAACAGCGCCCCCTCAAGAGCTAGGCCTGTTTCCGCCTCGCGCACGGTCATAATCCGCCGGCGTATTCACGTTTTCGAATAGCGGCGCCTCGCTGTCACTGACGGCGCGAACCGTGAGCAGTTCCATCCGTACCAGATTCGAACAAATGACTTGAAGCGAACGGCCGGAAGCTCCGGCCAATTCCACCAGGCTTGAACGATGCCAGGCCGCGGCCAGAGGTTCGTAGTGGCCGCCGAGCATCGGCACCACCGAACGTTCCTGCTGCAAGGCGCCGACGGCCATCTCGTGGAGATACTCGTCCGGCATCCGCGGCAAATCGACCGCGAGCACCACCAAAACCTGCGCCCGTGTTTCCCGCCACACGTCGGCCAGCGCCGAGGCCGGTCCGGCGCCCACCAGGGTGTCGGTCACAACCTGAAATCCCTCCAGGTGCCGGGCCTGCTCCCTCCGGCAGGAAAGCAACAAAGGCTCCGCTCCGATGCGGCGCAAGGTCCCCGCTTGATGCGCAAGCAGGGTTTCACCGCTCCACTCCAGCCCGGATTTGTCGCGCCCCATCCGCACGGAAGCCCCGCCCGCCAACAAAACAGCCGCGAAGCTCACGTCTGGCCCTCCTTGCGCAACCATCCGTCAGACAGGATTCGGGCCCGCAGGCCGCCCTGCCCCCGCAGCCATTTCTCCGCACCAGCGACCACCGCGCGGTCCATCCAATAGCAGGGCTTGCATTCACTGTAGCCAAAGAATCTCACGCCCTGCACCTCAAACTCGCGGCCGATCAGATCATTCAACGCACACCCGTGGGTGACTACATTCCGTCGATAAACCGCGGGAGGCACATCCCTAAGCTGGAAGTTTCGGCACAATTCGTCGTGCACTTCCTGGGAAAAAAAACTCACCTGCCCACCGTAGTCCGGCTGGTGATCGAAAAACCGGTCACCCCGCAGGCCGGAGCCGGCCACACATTCCACTTTATCGACGGCCCGCACCGGGTGATCGTCCGGCTCGCGGCCGTGGTGCCCGAGAAAGTTGTGTCCGGACGAAAGATAAAGAGCGATGATCTTCATGGCGCCACCTCCTCGCGAACCAGGCCGAGTCGCTCAGCGCCGGCATAAATATTCATGCGGTCAGAGCGCAAGAATCCCACCAAGGTTTGCCCTCCCCGTCGCGCACAGTCGATTGCAAGGGAACTCGGCGCCCCGAGTCCCGCCACGACGGGCACGCCCGCCGCCAGAGCCTTTTGCACCAGTTCAAACGACAGGCGGCCGCTCATCAGCACGACGGAATTTTCCAAGGGCAACTCGCCGGCCAGGAGCGCCTGCCCGAGCACCTTGTCCAGCGCGTTGTGCCGGCCGACATCTTCGTGCAGAATCTGCAGTTCTCCCTCGCGGGAAAAAAGAGCGCTCGCATGTAGTCCCCCGGTCGCTCCAAAGCCGGGCTGGGCCGCTCTGAGGCTCGCCGGCAAACCCGCAATTACGGCCGGCGCAAAGGCCAAGGCCGATGACACCGGAACCAACGACTGAAACACCGCTTCAATCGTCGCCTTACCGCAAAGACCACAGCTCGACGCGCTGAACACATGTCGGGTCAAGCGGTCGAAATCGACCACGCGGTCCGGGCGGACCTGCGCATCGACCACATTGCCGGCCTTGGCCGCGGGCAAGTTTCGGCAGACCAGCAAATCGAGCAGATCGTCCGCCCGCCCGATCACGCCTTCCGTCAAAAGAAATCCCGCCGCCAGTTCACGATCATGTCCCGGCGTCCGCATCGTCACCGCCACACTGCGCCCGTTCACCCTTATTTCCAATGGCTCCTCGATCGCAACCTGATCCGGTTCTGGACTCGCGACCCGACCATTTTCCCAACGAACGACCGTGGTTGAGTTGGAGTGCATATGAGTTGTTTGGGCCAGTTGACCTAATCCGATTTGGTAGGTCGGTTCATTTTCAGTTTCAGTCTCGTCGAAGTCATGAAATTTGTCGGATCTCCGTGGAATCGCAATACTCCCGACGCAAATTTTCTGCGTTAGAGAAAAATTATTCTCTGAGACAGAGCTGTTCTCGACAGCGACTGGCGACGCATGCCATAAGACTCGCGGTAGTTACCAATGTCCCCGATCTCGCCTTCACCTCAAAGCCGGATTTCGGTTCGGCGCAGCAATCGCTTCGTCGCATGAGGCCGCGCTCCAAACAAACGGTTTTGAGCCTCAAGATTCGCCACACCGCCACCGACCCTGCACGGGGTTCTCGAATTTTTCGTTCCTGCTAAAATTTCCCCGCTGATTCGTCGAATCGTCTCTCATCCATGTCCACCACTCCGAGCAACGGTCGCCCCACTCCTGACAAACTCCTCGTGGAACTCGCGGACTATGTCCTGAATCCTCGCACCGCCAGCGAGGAGGCACTCGACACCGCGCGCTGGTGCCTCGCCGACACCCTGGCCTGCGGCGTGCTCGCTCTGGCCAATCCCGGATGCACCAAGCTTCTGGGTCCGATTGTGCCGGGCACCACTCTGGCCAACGGAGCGCGCGTCCCAGGCACCCGCTTCGAACTCGATCCAGTCCAGGGCGCTTTCAACATCGGCACGATGGTCCGCTGGCTCGACTTCAATGACGCGTGGTTGGCCGCGGAATGGGGTCATCCCTCCGACAATCTCGGCGCCATCCTGTCGACCGCCGATTGGTTGTCTCGCAACCAGGCCGCGGGCCAGCGTCTCACCGCCTTCGGCTCCCGGCCTCCGATTCAGCGCGCCCCGGTGACAATGCGGGAGGTGCTGATTGCGATGATCAAGGCTCACGAAATCCAGGGCGTGCTGGCCTTGGACAATTCTTTCCATCGCGTCGGACTCGATCATGTCCTTCTCGTGCGCGTGGCGTCGACGGCTGTCACCACCGGGATCCTCGGCGGCACCCGCGATCAGATCATCAACGCCGTGTCCCACGCCTGGCTCGACGGTTCGGCCCTTCGCACCTACCGGCAGTCGCCGAATATCGGCTCGCGCAATTCTTGGGCCGCGGGCGATGCCACCAGCCGCGCCGTTCGCCTCTCACTCTTGGCGATGGCAGGGGAAATGGGTTATCCGGCCGCACTGACCGCGAAAACCTGGGGATTCAATGATGTTTGCTTCAAGGGAAATCTCGTGCGCCTGATTCGTCCCCTCGGCAGCTACGCAATGGAGAACACGCTGTTCAAGCTATCGTCACCCGGTTCCGCCCAAGCCCAGTCCGCCGTGGAGTGCGCTATTCAACTCAATCCGCTGGTGAAACAGCGGCTCGACAAAATCGAACGCATTGAACTCACGACCCACGAGGCCGCCATTCGGCTCAGCGACAAGACCGGCCCGCTCCTCCAGCCGAGCGAACGGAACCACTGCCTCCAATATATGTCCGCCGTCGCTCTCATCTATGGCAGCCTGACCACCGAGCACTTCGAGGACAAATTTGCCGCCGATCCACGCATCGACGCCTTGCGGAGCAAAATGGTGGTGATCGAAGACAAACAATATTCAAAGGATCACCTCGATCCGGAGAAACGCTCAGTCCCGAACGCCATTCAGGTGTTCTACAAGGACGGCACCAAGACGGACAAAATCGCCGTGGAATATCCCCTCGGCCATCGCCGGCGGCGGAAGGAGGGTCTGGTTGCGTTGCAGAAGAAGGCCGACGCGGCTTTCGCCTCGCACTATGGCGACGACAAGACCAAGCAACTGATGGCACTGTTCGCCAACCGCACCAAACTTGAGGCGATGAACGTCCACGAGTTTTCGGCCGCCTTTGTAAAGTAGGGCACGATTTTTTGGGGTTCGTGATATTGAATGATCAGTGGCGCGCGCCTCAGACTATCGGTCCCGCGGGGAAGCACAAGTAATTCGAGGCCGGCGTCTCAACCGGACAACGTTAGCCGCAGAACTAGACTCCATGGAGTGACCGACGGACAATCTCTCCTCTCGCTGCTTGCTCGCCGACCACACTTCGGCCATGTTGTCATCCTCCGAGAAAATGAACGGCTACGACCAATCCACCGACGAGCACCAACCCCTGATTTGGGTGCGCGGCCACGCGATCTACGCGGCCCACTGCATCGTGATCGTTTTCGTCCTGTCGATGCTGGTCGCGAGTATTCTGATGGCGGTGGGACAGGGCCACCTGCTCGCGTGGGCTTCCTTCGATAGCGCTGCGGTGCTCCAGGGTCAGGCGTGGCGGCTTTTGACCTACGGCTTGGTCAACCCGCCCCAACCGGGATGGGGTACCCTCAGCTTCGCCCTGGATATGTTCATGATTGTCTGGTTCGGACGGGAACTTGAGAAATTTTTCGGTCGCCGGCTGTTCCTTCGGTTCTATGGCGGACTGTATTTGCTGACGCCGATCCTCTTTACGCTGATCGGCCTCCGCTGGCCGATGCATCTGGCCGGTGAATCCGGAGCCTTTGCCCTCTTCATCGGATTCGCCACCTTGTATCCGAACGTGATGATGATGATGCTTAACGTGCCGATCAAGTGGGTGGCCGCCATCATGGTGTCCCTTTATTCGGTCGCGTCCCTTGCCTACCATGACTGGGTTGGGCTAATCGCTCTCTGGGCGACAACCACCTACGCGTTTTCCTTCGTCAGCTTTGAACAGGGCCGCTTCACGCTGCCGTCATTCCGGTTCGGGCAACGCCAGCCGAAACTGCGGCTCCTCCCGGACCTGAAGCCGGCGAAGACCATCAACATCAAAGTCGGCAAAGAGAACTCCATGGTGGAAATGGACGCCCTCCTCGATAAAATTGCTCGGTCGGGTCTCTCCAGCCTCACCGCCAAGGAGCGGGCCCAACTCGCGAAAGCTCGCGAGGAAATGATGCAAAAGAAGACGGACCGCAGCTGAGCGTGTCCCGGTGCTGGTAGGGGCAGCTGCTCTCAATTGCCCACACTTCCCCAGACCGTCGAGGCCGAAGGTCCTATCCACCCTTTGCCACCTTGGGAGTCAAATCGGTTACCGCCCGGATGACGTAATACGTCGCAGGCTTGTCGCCGATGTTCTTCATCCCATGCTCGTCGCCTGAGGCATAGAACACTACCGAACCGCGGCCGGCGCGCTGGGTGTGGCCGTTGATCGTCACGTCGAGCGTGCCTTCCTTGATGACGATAAACTCCTCGTCGGGATGGTGGTGAGCCGGATGCGGCGATTCTCCCGCCAAGAGCGTCGTGACGTGACATTCGAAATTTTTAAGTGTGGCCGTCGGGCCGTCCGTGACGTCGCGTCTTTCACCGACCTTGGTCGGCTTGGCCGTGAGCTGGTCCCAATCGAAAACGGTCGCGACCAACTGCCCGGGCGCCAGGGTCGCATCGGATCGTTCGCGCCGGCGGCGGGTTTCTGCGGTGGCGAAGTTGAGCACCGCGTAATTCGCTGGCGAGGTGCCGACATTCCGCACCGAGTGCGGCTGGTTGGACGCAAAGAAGAGGATCGAGCCCGGACTGGCCCGCTGAACGCCGCCGTTGATCATGACCTCGAGCGTTCCTTCCCGCACCAAGATGACCTCTTCCTGCGCATGGGTGTGCGGCAGGTGCGACGCCTTTCCGGGGTTCAGCGTGCTGAGATGGCACTCGAAGGTCTCAAAGGTCGGCGTGGGATTGTTCGCGACGTCCCGGCGTTCACCCACCGGAGTCGGCTTCACCGCCAGGTCTTCCCACCGATACACCGCTGAGCCGAGCCGCGGAGGCGGCGCGCCCGTTGACTCTGTCGGTTCAGCCGCCGCCAGTAAGCCCGCCAGCGCCGCGAAGCCTAAGACGACCGCAAAAGTTTTACCGAGGATTTTCATCAGCGTTCGGAGGTCGACAGGGAGTTCGTGGGCTCGGCTCCGCCGGCCGTAGGACGGTGCGGTGCACTATCGACCGTGGCGCTCAA
>Ga0302322_100006152_pt1 | contig 10603 bp, 6 predicted proteins | sample Fen_T0_2_FD_203757 | JGI IMG/M metagenome (GOLD analysis project Ga0302322, IMG submission 203757) | Peat permafrost microbial communities from Stordalen Mire near Abisko, Sweden - Fen_T0_2 | ecosystem: Environmental > Terrestrial > Soil > Wetlands > Permafrost | place: Sweden: Abisko... | reverse complement strand
GGCGTAGTCGGCGGATGTCGCGCCGAGCGGCGGCTTGGGCGTGAGCGTGCGGGCCTGCGTGTCCACCTCCCAGCGGTACAGGCCCTGCTGCCACAGGCCGCTGTGGGTGGCCACCGTGGTGGGCAAGGCCACGCGCACCGTGCTGCCCTGCGTGAACAGGTTGATGCCATGGCTGCTGCTGTCCAGCGCGGTCGAGCTGTTGGCGGGCAGGGTCTGTGAATCGAGCGCCTTGGGGTTCTTGAGGTCGGCCACGTCCATCAGCGCGATCTTCACGCCGCCCTGGACACCGGTGGCGGACGCGTCACGGCCCACGCCCAGCAGCAGGCCGTTGTTCAGCGGGAAGAGGTAGTCCGAGAAGCCGGGCATCTGCAGCTCGCCGGCCTGTTGCGGATCGGCCGGGTTGGCCAGGTCCAGCACGTACAGCGGGTCGGTGCGGCGGAAGGTGACGAGGTAGCCGCGGTCGCCCGCGAAGCGCACCGCATACACCTGCTCACCCGCATGGCCGAGCGCGTTCGGCCGCTGCGCGTTGGGCAGCTTGGCCAGCACCTGCAGGCTCTGATCGCTGGCGCGCTCGCGCAGCACGGTGAGCGTGGCGGGCGATGGTGCCAGCTTGGGATTGGCCGCGTCATCGGGCAGCGCCCAGCCGGTCTCGCCGGTGAAGCTGATCACGCGCAGGTCGCCGTTGTGCTCGCTCAGCCGATAGGGCCTGCGCTCGGCGTCCCAGCCCAGGTGGCCGCTCACCTCGCCCGAGCCGCGGTAGGCGATGGCCTGGCCGGTGACCGAGAACTTGTGGACGTCGGTGCTGGTCTGGGATGAATACACCAGGCTGCCATTGGCCAGGCTGCTGGCATAGCGGCTGGTCGCCAGGTACAGGTTGCTGGCGGGCGAAAGGTAGATGGCCTCGGTGCCGCCCAGGAAGCAGCGGCTGGTGCGCGGCAGCGCTGGCGCCGCGAGATCGATGGTGGTGATGGTGGTGACCTGCAGGTTCAGCGAGGCGTTCTTGGGCTGCAGGTGGCAATCGGTGTCCACCACCAGCGGCTTGGCATCGCCACCGTTGATGCGCAGCGTGGGCAGCACATCGGCCGCCGTGAGCTTGGCCAGGGCAGCGTCGCGCTCGCCCTGTGTGGCGCTGGCCGGCAGCAAGTCGATGGCCAGGTTGGGCAGGTAGGTGGTCACCAGCACCAGGGTGTTGCCCACCAGGCGGCTGCCCACCACCTGGCCGCTGATCGACAAGCGTGTGCCCAGGCTGGCCGTGGCCGCGCCGGTGCCGGCCAGCTCCACCGCCTGCACCTGGGTCTCGCGTTGCACGGCGCTGGGCCAGTACACCAGCGAATTGCCGGTGATGCAGAGCGCGCCCGCCGGGCAGGGGCTGGGCGTGCCGACGACCGTGGCGCTGTCGCCGAGCACGGCCAGGCGCTTGCCATCGGCCGCGAGCAGCAGGCCGCGCGTGCGCGGGTAGGTGGAGGTGTCCACCGGCAAGGCCAGTGATTGCATCAATGTGACGCGTCCATCGGCTGCGCGCTGGTGCAGGTTGAGCAGGCTCTGCCCCGCGCCTTGGACGAGGCGCCCGGAGTTGTCGATCGAGTGGATCAGCCGGCCGTCGGACTTGATCAGGTCGTCCTCATCGATGCCGGCCTCCTGCACCGTGGTGTTGGAGCGGGCCACCTCCGCGCCGCTGGCGGTGGCGGGCAGGGCCGCCAGCATGGCGTCGCCGGCCAGTGCACTGCCAGAGCTGGGCGACCAGCCTTGCGCCTGCCGCACCGCCAGCATGGCCTTCACCGCGGCGAGCAACTCGCCCGGCTTGGACGCGGCGATCGTGCTCGGGTTGGTGACCACCGGGGGCGGCGGCTCGGGGGGCGTGGTGACGCTGCTGCCGCCGCCTCCGCCGCCACCGCAGGCGGCAAGGCCCGCCGCGAGCAGTGCCGTGGCCAGGCGCAGGGGTTGGCGGGCCGTGGGCCCGGAGGCAAGGTGATGCGACATGGTCGGCTCCCGCTTGAAACTTCGTGCTCGCTCGGTGGCCGCCCTTGCGGGGCGACGCGCAATGTGGGAAAATATCCCACATCACAAGGACCTGGTCAAGCATGGGCACCAAACACGCCATCGTTCTGGACAGCGTGCTGCGCGTGATGCGGCCCTTGGTGCGTCTGCTGCTGCGGCATGGCATCACCTACCCTGCATTGGCAGCGTCCATGAAGCGGGTGTTTCTCGACGCGGCGCAGGCCGAGCTGGCGCAGCGGGGCATGGCCCGCACCGACAGCGCCATCACCTTGCTGTCGGGCGTGCACCGGCGCGATGTGCGCTTGCTGGGCCGCGGCGAGGCCGCCCCCCGCACGCGCCAGACCAGGCAGGCTGCCGACGCCACCCAGCCGCCGCTCAGTCTGGCCGGCGAGGTGATCGCCCATTGGATGAGCGACGCAGATTGCCTGGACGCGCGCGGCCGGCCGCGCTCGCTGGCGCGTGCGGGTGAGGCCGGCTCGTTCGATGCGCTGGTGGCCCGCGTCAGCAGCGATGTGCGGCCGCGGGCCATGTTGGACGAGCTGCTGCGTCTCGGTGCGGTGACCGAGAGCGATGCGGGCGTCGCGCTGGTGGGTGACGGCTTCTCGCCGCGCCAGGGCTTTGCCGAGATGTCCACGCTGTTCGCCGCCAACCTGCACGACCATGCCGCCGCCGCTGCGGCCAATCTGGCGGACGAACGCGGCTTTCTCGAGCAGGCGGTGTATGTGGACGAGATCAGCGAGGCCTCGGCGGCCCACCTGCACCGCGTGGCGCGGCAGGCCTGGCAGCAGGCTTTCAAGACGGTGATGCGCGAGGCGCAAGGGCGCTTTGACCAGGACGCGGCGCTGATGCGGCCTGAGCATCGCCGACAGCGCGCTCGCTTTGGTGTTTATTTCTACAGCGAACCCGACGGGAGTTGAGATGACGAAAAGCAGAATCCGGGCCGCTGGCCCGATGGGCTTGCTGACGAGCCTGCTGATGGTACTGGGGGCCTGCGGGCCCGGCGTGGGTGGCACCGGCGGGGCGGTCGACTCGGCCGATCTCGCGGCCTTTGGCGCGAGCGCGCAGACCGTCTGCGGCGCGGCGTTTGCCGATCGCCTGGGCTGCACGCCGGGGCAGGCCGCGGCCCTGCCGGACGGGCAGCTCGCGGGCACGCAGACCAGCGTCTACATGGACCGCCAACAAGGTGCCAGCCTGCTGGTGGTGTTCAGCGGCAACAGCGTGCAGCTCAGCTGGGCTTGCGGCAGGCTGGATTTCGTCGGCACCTGGGGCCAGGCGTCGGGCAATGCGCAGGCCAATGACCAGCGTTTCTTCGGCACCCAGATGGCGCCCGGCCAAGCGAGCCGCAGCCTGGCCAGTCTCACCGTGCAGCCGGCCGCCGGCAAGGCGCTGAGCGCGGTGCTGCGCGATGCCGCCGGGCAGATCGTGCTGGGCCCGATCGAGCTGGTGCCCACCACCATCACCCAGCCGGCGGCCTGCGGCGAGGGGCAGGCCAGCCCGCCCGCCAGTGCCGAGCCGCAGTCCTGCGATCTGTCCTTGCCCAACTCGCCCGGCGTGCCCTTCTCGCCGTTGCAAGGCAACCTGCATGGCAGCTGGCCTGCACAGGCCTACGTGGCGCGCACAGCCGACGAGTGGGCCGCCCTGTGGGCCCGGCACGACCCGCTGCAAGTGCCGCCGCCCGAACGCCCGGTGGTGGACTTTGCCCGCTGCATGATCGTGGGCCTGTCGCTGGGCTGGGGCTCCAACGGCTGCTCCGGTGTGAGCATCACCGCGGTGGACGAAACCAGCGACGCCCTGCGCGTGAGCTATCGCCTCAATCCACCGCCGCCGCCCGATGTGTTCTGCACCGCGCAGCTGGTGCCCCTGATCGCCCTGGCGCGGGTGCGCCAGTCGCCCAAGCCGGTGCTGCTGGTGCCGGCAAGCAACTGAGGCTTGACGCACGGCGGCCGGCCGAACACGGGTGGCACGCTGGCCGGGCCAGCGCGCCCAACCCGCGCTACTTCGAGAAGCTGGCCTGCACCTTCGTGTCGGCGTTGATCGTCACCGTGCAGCTCGCTGCCACGCCGCTGCACGCGCCGCTCCAGCCGAGGAAGGCCAGGCCCGGAGGCGGCGTGGCCGTCAAGCTCACTGCATTGCCGGCCCCAAAGTTGCTGGTGCAGATGTTGCCGCAGTTGATGCCGGCGGGTGTGCTCGTGACCGTGCCGCTGTTGCTCTTGGCCACCGACAGTTTGAAGCCGGTCACGCCGCCTCCACCACCACCGGCTCCGCCACCGCCACCGCCACCACCGCCCCCACCACCACCACCAACCACCGCACTCGTGAAGGTGGCCGTCACGGCCGACTCGGCGTTGAGCGTCACGGTGCAGGTCGTGGCATTGCCGATGCATGCGCCGCTCCAGCCCGTGAACGTGCTGCCCGAGTTGGCCTTGGCCGAGAGGGTCACGACACTGCCGGGGTTGTAGACCCCGTAGCACTTCGCGCCGCAGCTGAACACCTTGTCCGACGACGAGACGCTGCCGCCACCGCCGATGGTCACCGTGAGGGCATTGACGTCGAGGTTGGCCGCCGCGTTCTGCGCGCCGATGGCATCGCCGAGCTCGCCCGGGCTGGGTGCGGTGCAGGTCAGGTCGGCACACAGGGCCTCGTGGGTGAGCGGGTCGTAGACACCTGCGTACTTGTAGAACTCGTAGCGCCGCACGACAGCGTGGTTGCCGTTGCCGGCGTTGCCGCGGTTGGCCAGCTTGCCGCGCTTGCGCTGTCCGCCACCCGGTGGGTCGGCTTGCAGCAGGCTCCAGTTCGTCTCCAGCTGCCGGCCATGACGATGGCCTGCGCCTGCGCGCCCAAGGCCGTTGCGCCGAGGCTCATCCCGACCAAGGAGGCGGACCACCAGGATGGGCGGCGCGACGCAGCAGGGCGGGGCGAGTTCTTGCGGCGGGCAGATGAGTGCATGGCTTGGTCCTTGGTGACGATGGGCGCGCCCCGACACATTCGGGGGCACCCTCGACAGAGCAAGCCCATGCGCCGCAGATACATGCTGGGCGAAAATAAAAATCTCGGGCCTGGGCTGTGCCCGGCCGCCAGCTCAACGCGGCTTCGCGCTTTGGATCTTGTCCTTCACGTCGGCACGGCCCGCCGGCGTGAGAAAGGGCAGCAGCTCGGGCCAAGCCACCTGCACATCGTCGGCGCAGGCCTGCACCACATGCGGCAGGCTCGGCGTGAACACCATCCCGTCGGCCTGCGGATGCATCAGATAGCTGGAATTGAACTGCACGGCATCAGCGCATTCGTCGTCGCCGGGCCGATTGAGCTTGTAGTGGTGGATCAGCAGGGCCTGCAGCTTCGGCGGCAGCGAGGCCTCGCTCGCCTTCGTCTTCTGCAGCCGGATCCAGCGGCCGGTCTCGAGGGCTTTGTCCTTGTCCAGATCCCAACTGATGAAATCAGCCACTCCGCCGTTCGGGTGGGCGCCGCCGCAGTAATTGCTGTAGCTCTCGCGCAGCACCAACACGTGGGCGTTCCAGAACACCGGCTCGTGGCCGCTCGCGTAGTCGATGGCCTGCACCTCGTTGGCGTTGAAGCGCCTCAGGTTCAACTGGCAGTCGTAGTGCGCTGCCACCTGCGATTTCAGCCAGTCGCGCAGGTGCTGGTTCAGGCGAGGCACCGCCTGCACGGTGGCCGGCACCTGCACGGTTTGGATGTCGGTGCCCGGCACCGACAACACCTCATGCGGATAGGCCTTCAACGGCGAGGGCTGTGTCTTGGGCGATCGGGCGACGATGAGCGGTGCCAGGAACCTGGCCTCGGCGAGCTGCGCCGCCTTGCTGCTGCAATCGGCGCTCAGGCCCACACCATCGCTCAGCTTCTTGAGACGGATCGGAAGCCGGCGCAGACCCTGGGCGTCGGACCAGGTGCCTTCGATGGCGCTGGCGGTGGCCGAATCGATGGTCCAGGTGGCCGACGTGGCAGACAGGGCGGTGGCGGCCGACGCGGCCTCGGCGCCTTCCTGCCACTGTGCAGACACCTTGCCCTTTTCGGTGAGCGGGATGGCCGAGAGGTGGCGCAGGTAGTAGTAGCTCGGATCGCAGCCCTCGGGCTTGAGGTTCACCATCACCTCCTGCTGCCCCAACGTTCCACGCCAGACACCATAGGTGGGCAGGCGCGGCGGCACGGGATCGGGCACGCTGAACAGCGTGGGCTGGGTGCCCAGGGCCAGCCAGTCCTGCGGCGGCGTGTCGGCTTGGGGCGCGCGGTTGGTGCACTCCAGATGGCCGCTGATCACCGCACACACTGTGTTCATGCCCATGCCCACGGCCGTCACGCCGCGCTCGACCAGGCGCAGTGGCTGCGGCTGCTGCGCCGCCGTTGTCCCCAGCTGCCGGCCGAAGTTGTCGCCCCAGCACAGCAAGGCGCCATCGGCCAATGCGCAGGTGTTGCGGTCGTTCAGCGCGACGCTCGTCACCCCCGTCGCGATCACCGGGGTGGGTTGCCCCGGTGCGTTGGCCGCGCCGCCCGGCACGCCGACCTGGCCATTGAAATTGCGCCCCCAGCACAGCAGCGCGCCGCGCACGATGGCGCAGGTGTGCAAGGACGCCGCCACCGCCGTGACGCCGCCGGAGATCACGGTGCGCGGCATGAGCTGGCGCTCGAAGCGCGAGCCCTCGCCGGAGAGCAGGAAGCCCCAGCACTGGAGATCGCCGCGCACCACCGCGCAGCTGTGCTGTCCGCCCGTGGCCACCGCCGTCACCCCCGAGGGCAGGATGTCCAGCGGGCTGCCCACGGCATTGGCGGGGATGCCATTGCCCACCTGGCCATCGTCGTTGCGGCCCCAGCATTGGAGGCCGCCGGAGACGACGGCGCAGGTGCTTTGGCCACCCGCTGCGATGGCCGTCACGCCACTGGCGATGATCTGCAGCGGACGCTTCACGTCCGTGCCCACGCGCGCGCCGACCAGGCCGCCGCCCACCTGGCCGTGGCTGTTGCCGCCCCAGCACCAAAGCCCGCCGTCGCGGATCGCGCAAGCGTGCTCGCTGCCCAGCGCCACGGCGCTCACGCCGCTGGGCAGGGTCTCGCGCGCAAAGGGCACGAAGCCGTCGGCGCTGCCCTGGCCCAGCTCGCCGTGGGCGTTTTCACCCGCGCAGCGCAGCGCGCCCGTCGCGGAGATGGCACAGCCGAAGCGCTCGGACAGTGCCAGTTCGCGCACGTCGGTCACCACGGCCATCGCGCCCGCCGTGCACGGCATCAGCGTCGCCACCAGGGCCACCATGGCCGCCATGGCGACTCGAACGGCCAGGCGCCATCCGGCGCAGCGTTGCAGGGGCATGGATCCTCCTGCGCCGCCCGGCGGCGAAACGCTCTGCTTCATTGGGGCAGCTTTCTGATGGCCTGCTCGGCCTGGCGGCGCACGGTGGGGTCGGTGTCCTCGAGCAGAGCCCGCAGGACCAAGGCGTCCTGCGCACGACCGGCGAAGCTCAGGCCCCAGGCCGCCTCGCCGCGCACCCAGGGGTGGCTGTCGGTGAGCGCGGAGCGCAGGCAGTCGGCGGCGGCCGGCGCGTTGGCGGCCGCCGTGCCGTCCTTCAGTTGCATGGCCATCAGTGCCACGAGGTTGAAGCGCACCATGGGGTCCGCCGGCTGGGCTTGATAGCCGCGGCACACCTCGGCCACGATGCCCGCGCGCCCTTCCAGCAGCTTCACGTTCTGCGGGAAGTCGTCGCGCGCGTAGGTGCGCTGCTGGATGCGGCTGGTGGCCAGCATGGACAGCAGTTCTGCAGTGCTGGCCTGGTCCCAGCGCGCCTGCGCCGCCAGCGCCTGCTCGCTGCGCTGGCGAAGCGCCTGCAGTTCGGCCTGGTTGGCCTGTGCCATGTCGGCCAGACCGGGCCCGGGCGCCGGCCCACTGCCGCCGTTGCCGCTGCGCTGCCAATGGCGCACCTGCACCGTCGCCTGCCGTCCTGCCGGCCGGAAGACCTCCACCAGGGTGTGGCCGGCCAGGTACAGCATGCGCACCTGCTGCTGGCCGGGCCACTCGCCCTGTGGGCACTGCACCAGCACCTGGCGGTAGCGTCGTGTGGGATCCATGGGCGCGAAAGGCGCCACCGGTGCCGGATCGTGAACGCTCAGTCTTTGAGTTAGGTTGGGCAGGTAGCCCAGCACGGTGTGCGTGATCTCGGACTCGTGCCGTCCACCCGTGGGCAAGTAGCTGCTTCCGCCGCTGTAGCGCAGCATGCAATTGGCGCGGCCCCCGCTGGCAGGGTCGTGGTCCCACTCGATTCGGTCGTCTCCAGCCACCGGGCCCACCTGCGCCGTGGCCGGCCGCTGGACGGGCAGCTCCAGGAAGTCGTCGAAGGCGCGCACCAGCGTGTAGCGCCCGGCCCATGGCGCATCCAGCCGCCCTGCGGTGCTGGGCTGCCCCGGCGACACCCACTCGAAGCGCCCGACGCGTTGCACCTCGAACACGCCCCAGCGCGGATCGCGGCGCAGCCAATCGGCGATGGCGGCCTGCGAGGCCGCCAGCGTGTCGCTCACCATTTGCAGGAAGCGCGCGTCGTCGGGCCCGGCGACGATGTGCCGGCGAGTGACCTTGTTGGGCTGGTCCAGATAGATTTCGCGGCCTCTCAGAGTCTGGTCCTGTGGCACCGTGGTCTCGGTGTTGCTGTTGTTGTAGTCGCTGCCCCAGACGGGCTCGTCGGGCCGCTCGAAGGCCTGGCCCATGGCCAGGCGACGCGACAGGGGCGCTGCGTCGAGGTCGATGTGGAAGGCGTGCCAAGCCCGGGCCTGCAGCGTCTGGATGGCGTACTCGCGCCGGTGGTCCTCGACCTGCTCTGGCGACTTGGCGCCATTGCCGCCCAGGTAGGTGTCCAACCCGCTCAGGCTGTAATCGCCCGCCGCAAAGCGTTGCAGCGCCTGGGTCTGTACAGCGCCGGTGTCGGCCCGACGATCCTGGCGCTGCCGGCCTGCATCGGGGTCGGTGCCGGGCACAAAGCCGATCTCGCGCAGCCGGGCGTGCGCCACCTGCTGCCGCACCCAATCGGGGTCACAGGTGGATTCCACCTCACTGCGGTCGAGCTCGAGCGAGGTTCTGCATTGCCGCAGGATGACTTCGGCGACCGCATCGCCGCGCTTCACGGCGGCCAGCAGTGCCGGGCCCCACGCCCGGTTCAATTGCTGTCGCGCCGCCTCGAAGCGCCGCTGCGCCCGGCCGGCCTGGCCCTCGCAGTCCTTCTGGCGGCGCTCAAGCCTGGCCTGTTGTGCAGGTGAACTGGCCGCTTCGTGATCGCCAGGGTCCTGCTTGCAGGTCATGTGCAGCGACGCCTGGCGCAAGAACGCCACCGCCTGCACATCACGTCGCAGCCCCCACACGTCCAGGCGGCCTTGCGCATCCAGCACGGGCGCGCTGATGGCGGCGGGGCCAGCCAGCAGCAGCGTCGCGGTGGCGGTCACCGATGCCAGGCGGCGCACCGCAGATCGGAAGGAGAAATCGGTCAAGCTCATGGCGCCATGCGGGGACGAGGGTTCAGGTCGCCCTCATTCTCGACGGCCTCCGAGCTGCCGAGCGCCTGGCCTCAGCCGTGCCCTGAGGCTCGGCATGGGCGACCCTTGGTGCGCTCCATTCTGCCGTGCCGCAGGTGGCTGCCGATCGGTGACTCGGCGCTGATGCTGGCTCGGCCGCTCCCCCTCAAGCCACCACCTGGTAATACAGATTCTGCGGATGCCGCGCCTGCGCAAAGAAGAACCAGCGCTCGGCGAGCAGGCCGATGGCTTGGGCCAGCACAGCCAGCGCCAACAGCCCCTGCGCACCCGTGCCGATGGCAGCCGCCAACAACAGCGCCGGCAGCGCAAAGCCCAGCCCGTGCAGCGCCCAGCGCACGCGCTGCAACACCGCCAGTCCCATGCCGTGCATGAACTCGCGCGTGTTGAAGGCGCCAGCCGACATGCCCATCGAGTGCTGGCGCAGCAGCGGGTGGCGGATGCCGGTGGCCGATTGCAGCGTGCTCTTGGGCTTGAGGCCCGCATTGCGCTGCAGGGCCAGCGTGCGCGTGGCCCAGGCGGCGAGCGTCAGGCCCAGCGCCCAGGGTGCGAGCAGTGCCAGGTAGGTGGCTTCGTGGCGCCATGCGGCCAACGCGGCGAGCAGTGTGCAACCGGAGGCCAGGCCGATCAGCACATAGTTCACCAGCGTGAGCCCGTGCGCCCACTCCTGGATGAAGCGCAGGCAGGCATAGATCATGGCAGTGCACAGCCACAACAGTGCTGCCAGCGCGGTGCAGGCGATCATCAACCAGCGTGAGCTGCCCAGGCCCGAGCGCACCATCCACCACCACAGCGCCACGGCGGCGATGAAGGCGGGCAGTGCGATCACTTCACGCGATAGCCATGAGGTGCGCCACATCAGCACCGCGCGCCAGGCGCGCTCGGGGTGGCCCAGGTGCAGGGTGGACGCGGCCAGGCTGGCCAGCAGCATGGCCAGCGCAATCAACAGCACGCCGGCCACGAAGCCGGGGCCGAGCGGCAGGCCCGCGAGCTTGGACAGCGCGAGCGTCACCACCATGCCTTGCGCGGCACCCGCCAAGGTAGTGAACAAGATGACCGACCATGCTGGATTCATGTCGACTCCTTCTGG
>Ga0302322_100006151_pt1 | contig 10603 bp, 9 predicted proteins | sample Fen_T0_2_FD_203757 | JGI IMG/M metagenome (GOLD analysis project Ga0302322, IMG submission 203757) | Peat permafrost microbial communities from Stordalen Mire near Abisko, Sweden - Fen_T0_2 | ecosystem: Environmental > Terrestrial > Soil > Wetlands > Permafrost | place: Sweden: Abisko... | reverse complement strand
GGTCGGCTGGAAACTCCGCTGGTGGCCGCGCCATGTCTTTCAGTGGCGCTGGAGCATCCTCGGCATCTCGCTGTTCCTGCTCGTCGCCGACTTCGTTTATTTCGACGCCCTGCGCAATCCGGCGGCCCTCGTCTCGCTGGTCTCCAGTCTGCGGCGCGGCAGCGTGCTGGTCGCATTTGCCGGCGGCTTGTTTCTGTTCAAGGAGGCGAACGGCCGCGCCAAGCTCCCGGCCGTGCTCGGCGTGCTCGCCGGTATCGTCCTGACAATCGTGGGCTGACCCGCGAAACGTAGTTCGACTCCGGGGTTGCGGCACGGGGCCGGAATATCAGCGTGGCGTCATGCACTACCCCGCAGCTTGGTCTCACCGGTCCTGGCTTTTACCCGCGCTCCTGGCCGCCTTGTTTCTGGGCGGCTGCGTGACCGGCCCGAAGCCGCCGACGGTGGCCGCCACCCCCGATCCACGCTTTGAAATTCCCGCCACGAACGATGGTCTGCCCGGGGCCGGGCCCCTCCGTCGGGCTGACTGGTTTCGCCAGGTCTGGCGCGAACGCCGCTCCGCCTGGGCGGGTCAAATCCAGCAGGATCAGCAAGCCGTCGTTTTCCTCGGTGACTCCATCACCCAGGGCTGGGGCGAGGGCCTCGTGGGATATTTTCCGGGCGTCAAGGTCGCCAACCGCGGCATCAGTGGCGACACCACACGCGGCGTGCTCATCCGCCTGGCCGCCGATGTCAGCGTGCTGCACCCGGCCGGTGTTGTGCTGCTCATTGGCACCAACGATCTGGAGGAAGGCGCCGCCCCCGAGGTCATCGCCGCCAACATCAGCCTGATCATTGCCGCATTGCGGCAGCAGAATCCCGCGATGCCGGTGGTGCTCTGCGCGATCCTGCCAAGTTCCGCCACCAAGCAGCGGCCCGCCGCTGAGATCCAGCGGACCAACCGGCTGCTCCAGGCCGTCGTGCAGGACCAGCCGCAGGTTACCTATCTGGACACCTGGACCCTTTTCGCCGACGCGCAGGGTGATGCTACGCTGCCGGAATTTCCCGACCTGCTGCACCCCAATGCCGCGGGTTATGCAAAATGGGCCGGCGCCATCCGCCCGGTGTTGGCGACGCTGGGTTTCCTCGACACCGTGTCCGACAACTTCCGACCCGAGCCCGGTTTCGTGAGCCTGTTCAACGGCCGCGATCTCACTGGCTGGGGCTACCGGCCGACCACCGCCCAGGATATCGCTGGCGCGGCGGCCTGGCGGAAAGCCGATCCCGAAGGTGCCGCGGCCTGGCCGGTCGTCCCCACGCCCGTCTCATTTGACGGTCGGCCCGCAACTCCCGACGGCCGCTTCGTCGCGCAGCACGGCCGGCTGGTCGTCACCACGCCGCATGAGGGTCGGAAAATCCAGCAGCTCTGGACCACGCGCACCTTCCCGCAGGATTTCATTCTTAAAATGGAATTTCGCGCCACGCCCAATACCGACAGCGGCATCTATGTCCGCGGGCCCCAGCTCCAGTGTCGTGACTACCTGCTCGCCGGCCCCTACAAGGAATTGAAGCTTTACCGGCCGGGCGAGTGGAACGAGATCGTGATCACCGTCAAGGGCGGCACCGCCCATTGCACCTGCAACGGCGAATTGCTGGAGGATGCCATGCCGATCCCGGCCGACGGGCCGATCGGGGTCGAGGGCGACCGTGGCCAGATGGAATACCGGCGGATCCGGATCCAGCTGTTACCTTAATCGGCATCGTCCGATTCATTTGCGTCGTTGATGTCAGGGCCGTACGGCCCTGACATTTTGCCAAGGATTGGCATTGAGCCGTATGACACTGCCGCTACTTTTCGCGCCCATGAAAGCTCTTCCACGCCTAGTTTTCTGGCTGCTGCTTTTCGGGGCTACGCTGACCCCAGCCTTGGCCCAGAGTTATATTTGGACAGGGGTCGGCAACGGCTGGCAGGGGCAGGTTGCACCCCCGAACGACGGCACCGCCGACTTGAGCTTCGTCAACTCGCTGGGCCGGACGATCCCCGTTGATACACTCACCAACGTCCACTCCCTCACTTTCAGCAATGACAACGACTATGTGCTGACCGCCAGCGCTCCGACCACGTTGACGGGGATCGCTGGGATCAACACCTCGGGCAGCTATTACGGCAACCGGCTGAAGTTCGATACCCCCCTCACTCTCCAGCTTCCGGGAGTCAGTTCGACCTGGGCAGCAGGCTACTACAATTTCATCGTGTCGGGCAAGGTGACCGGCACCGGACCGCTCACCCTGAGCACGAACTCCGACGGCAATGGGTCGGGCAGCTTCGTTTTCAACAATTCAAGCGCGGTCAACGATTATACGGGCGGCACCACTATCGCCTCGCTGGGGCCAGTTTCCGGCAGTGTCGCATTCTGGAACAGCACCCCGTTTGGCACAGGTGCCGTGAACATCACCAACGGTGCCTTTTTCGCGGCGCACAACACCCTGACTGTCGCCAACAACTTCACGGTTACATCCAGCAGCACCAACCCGTGGAGCATGCGCACCTGGGACGCGCCCCTCACCTTCAGCGGCGCCATCACGCTCGCCTCGAATGCTGTGATCGCCACGCGGATCGCTTTCACAGCCCTGCCTGGCCCGGACAATGAGGGGAGCTACCCGATTCCCGGCCCGGTTACGCGCAATCCCACGATCTTCACCGGTAATGTCGGCCAGGCCAGCGCCGGTACCACCCTGACCATCGGGGGCCCGGGCATTGTCATCCTGAAACCCACGACCGGCAGCAACACCTACTCCGGCGGCACGACGGTCAACGGCACCGTCATCTTCGGCAACAACAACGCCATCCCGACCGGCCCGAACAATGTTTTGGTAAACATTCAAGGCTATGCCGGCCTTGGCGACACCTCCTCCACCAATTTTGCCAACCAGTTGGGGCACTTAGACGCCACGTCGGGCGGCGCCCTCGGCGTGGACACCCTCCCCGGCAACTCGACCATTACTTACTCCGATCCGATCAATCTCAGCACGTTCACGAACACGAACATCCGCATCGGTACCGCCACCAGTGCCATCCTCAACGGGGTAATCGCACCACAAGGCACCAACTATCAGTTCGGCAACGGCGGCGGCTCGCTATTTGTGCTATCTCCCTTGAGCGGTGCCCGCGCCGTCAGCCTGAACAACAATTCCTTCATTCCACTGAAGCTCTACCTCCAAGGTTCCAACACCTACACCGGCGGCACCACGGCCAACAACGGCTTCATCATCTTCGATGGGGCCTCATCGGTTCCGGCAGGCGCGAACTCGCTGAAGGCGGCGACCACCGACACGGGCACGCCCTCACTGGGAGTAGGCGGCAGTTACATCGGGTTCACCGACGTCACGGCCGGCGGTGGCCCGAGCGTCTCAGGCGCTGCGCTCGCGAGCGGGGTGTTCAGCCAGTTCGACAAAACCAATACCTGGGGCATCGTCGGCCTCGACACGCACACTGGCAACGCGACCATTGAGGTCACCAACCTCGACCTCACGGGTTTTAACGACGGCGTGTTCCTTGGCACCGCCACCAGCGCCGCGCTGCTCGGGACCATCACCACCACCTCCGTCACCAACGCCAACAACGCCGCGAATACCCTGCGGGTCACGGCGGGAAATGGCGGGACGCTGACCATCGACAGTCAACTCACTGGCACGATGGGTTTGATCGTCGGCTCGCCGTCGTCCACCCCGGCGCTGGCCGACGGCACCGTGATTTTAGCCAATGGTACCCCCAACACCTATTCCGGCGGCACCATTCTTAATACCAACAACGGCATCACCCTGACGGTCGGCACCGGTTCCCTCGGGTCCGGCACCCTCAGCATTGCTCCCAGCACGGGGGGGGTACTGAGTCTGGCCGGGCTGGGTGCCCTCGGACCGGGCGTGGTGATCCCGAATGCCATCAATTTCCAGACGCCCGACTACTTGAACAACAGCCCGGCCCGGCTGGCCTTGGTCGGCACCAATGATTTTACGCTATCAGGCAATATCACCTCCGGACCAGTCGTAGCGAACAACGCGTCGCCCGCCGGCATCTTCCTCTACAATTCCAACACTTTGCTCAACGTGACCCTCAGTGGTGATAACAGTGGCTACAAAGGCGATATCGAGGTGGTCAACGATACGCTGACCTTCGCGAATAATTCCAGCGGCTTGAACCTCGCAGCGGGCCAGGGTACCCTGTATTTCTCTTCTCCCCAAGCCAAGGTGGTCTTCTCGGGCCCGGCCACAACCGAGTACTTGTACGGCATCAAGGGGTCGGACGGTACCCTGACCCTCCCCGGTGGCTCGAACCTCATAATCAAGACCGACAATGCCAGCAGCCAGAATAGTAATTTTGAATTTGGCGGCATCATCTCTGGCGCGGGCGCATCGCTTACGATCGACAGTGCAACTTCCAACAATGACCTGCTTTACCTCTATGGTCACAACACCTACTCCGGTGGCACCATGATCACCGGTCAGGCCGCCCTCGGTCTGGGCCAGAACGACTCCGCGGGTTCCGGAGTGATCACGATCAATGCGATTCAGGGTGGCCTAGCCTTGAACAATGGCGTCACGCTGACCAACGCCATCAATTTCACCGCGGGCGGACTGGCGGGTCTGGGCACGTTCTCGCCGGCCGGTGTCAACGGCGACAACTCTGGCAGCCGTACGATCACCTTCGGCACCAATCAAAAGGTCATGCCCGGCTTGCCCGACGACCAACACGGCACCACGGGGACGCTGACCATCGCCATCAACACAGCCTTTGCCAATGGTGGCACGTTCGCGCTCAAGGTGCAGGATCCCATGACCACGGAGGGCCATGGCCTGCTCGCGGTGGGCGGGAGCCTCGACCTGACTTCGCTTTCCACGAATGGCTTCATGATCGAACTGACTTCACTGGATGCCAACGGCCTGAAGGGCGGCTTTGCCAGCACCATCAACTGGGGCCAAAGCTACATCATCCCGTTTGTGCATGCTAATGGCGGGATAGTTAACAGTGGCTCATTTAATCCGGCAAATTTCACGTTTGACGTCTCAAATTTCCAAGGCGGCGTCATTCCGGCTTCGGCTTTTTCCGTCACGGCTGACTCGACGCAGCTCTATCTGAACTTCACCGCGGTGCCGGAGCCGTCGACATATGCCCTGATGGCGGTCGGTTTGGGGGTTGTGGCGCTTCCTATCCTGCGTCGCCGCCGGGCGTGAGCCGCCTAGCGGATTCCCGGGCTTACCCGCCGGCCTTGTGCCAGAGGTAGAGCTCCTCGACTTTCTTCCGCGCCCAAGGGGTTTTGCGCAGGAACTGCAGGCTGGATTTGATGCTGGGGTCGAAATTGAAGCAGCGGATGTCGATCCGCGCACCCAGCTCCTTCCAACCGTAGGTCGCCACCAGCTCGGTCAACAACGCCTCCAGCGTCACCCCATGCAACGGGTCCTTCGGGTGCGGAGAGTCGGCGGTCATGTGTGCCACTGAAACGGCTTTGCGCGGCGCGGCAACCCGTCACTTGCCGATACAGCCCATCCCCGCTCGCCTTTTCCCGCCTTTCTCGCTTACCTCTTAACCTTCTTAAATCTTATCCCCTTCATCTCATGCCCACTCTCTACGAAACCCTCCGCGCCGACATCATCACCGCCATGAAGGCCCGCGACACTGTCACGGCCACCGCCCTGCGGACCATGGACGCCGCCATCCAGCGCGCCGCCATGGACACCAGCAAGCCGATCGACGAGGCCCTGACCCTGGCCACTTTCCGCAAGGCGGTGAAGAACCTCACCGACGCCCGCACCGAGTTTGAAAAGGGCGGCCGCGCCGACCTGGTCGCCGCGAACACGGCGGAGATCACCATCCTGGAAAAATACCTGCCCAAGGGCCTCGACGCCGCCAAGCTTGAGGCCCTCGTCGTCGAGGTCATCACCGCCACCGGCGCCACCTCCAAGAAGGAAATGGGCAAGGTCATCGGCGCCCTGAAGCAGCGGCCCGAGGCCGGCCTCATCGACTTTGGCGCCGCCAGCAAACTCATCCAGGCCAAGCTGCCCTGAGGCGGTTGTGTTTTGTCGCGCCGGCCCTACCGCTTTTCCGGCTGGCGCATGAAATTGTCGCGGCGCGCCACGCCATCGCCGCGCGCCGGCCGGCGGTCTGCCGGATCACTGTAAGGCTGCCGGCGATAACCCGGGCGCGTCGGATCCGCGGCGCAACTGATCTGAAAATCCTGCATGCGCTGGAAAAGCCCCAGCAGCTGATCCGATTCCGGGTACTGGTCGAGTCCGGCCCGCTCGAGCACCGTCAGGAGTTCGTGCACCGCCTCGAGGGTCGAGAGGCAGCCTTCCTGCGGCTGCTGTTTGATAATATAGCGACTCGGCGCGGCCGGCGTGAACATGATCCGCGGCAACCGCTGCAGGCTGAGGCTCAGTCGCAGCATCTTGCGCGCGCCGCTCCAGGTGGCATCGAGGAGAATGACGACGAGCCGGCAGTGCTGAAGTTGAGAGTCGATAGCTGAGAGCTGAGAGTTTTCGGAGAGATTCGTCGCCGCGACACCCGGGTAAAGCAGGACGCAGTGGTTTTGCGGGTCGCGCAGCAGCGCCTGCACGGGCTCATGGTCGTCGAATCCCTTGCCCATGTGCAGCTCGCTGTTGGGCAGGCACAGGTGCGTGAGCCGGCCGGTGCCGGCCTTCTCCTCCTTGAACTCCTTCGGGTGCATGAGGAAAACGAACCGGGTCCGCGTCTCCATCGGCCGCAGCGAAGCACACCAGCACAACGACTGGGGCCAGAAGCATCGATAGCACATGACGCGGCTCATCACCGCGGATTCTTCCGCAGATTCCTAGTAAATCGAACCTAGAAGCAGTCAGGCCGCGGATTCCCGTTGGCCTCTCCGGGTAACCGCGGTTGAGGGCGCAGCCCGAAAAGATGGTGGGGGGACGATCGAACCACGTTGTCGCGTCCGCTCCAACGCGGCTACGGCTGATTGGAACCAAGCACCCGCAAAAAACGTAACATTCCAGCTGTTGCCACTCCCGCCGACGCCGCCGAACATACCACCGATGTGACGCCCATGCGGCCGGCCCAAATTTCCGCGCCTCGTCCGGTATCAATCGCTCCTGCTTCCCGCCCATGAAGACTACTCCCGCCAGCAACGCCCCGGTCAAGGCCGGCGCCACCCCCCGACAGCTTCTGGCCAAGATCGCCCTGGCCAAGAAAAAAGCCGACACCGCCGAACGCACCGCCGCCGCCGCGAAGGCGGTCTTCAAGAAAGTCCGGAAGACCCACAAGCAGGCCAAGAAGTCGGCCAAGGAGGCCCGCCGCGAACTCAAGGCCTTGAAGAAGTCCTTGCTGGCCGCCAAGGTCGCCGCCGCACGGACAAAATCAGCCAAGGCCCGGAAGCCGGTTCGCGCCCGCAAGCCGGCGCCGACTCCCGCCGCCCTCGAACCCGTGGCTGAAGCCAGCGTGCCGCCGCCGCCCCTTTCGCAGCCGGTGCAAACGGATACGACCTCGCCTTCCGCCTGAAGCCGGTCGAGGCCTTTCCGCCGCTTAATAAACCTGCGGTATCTGGATTTCCTCCGGGATCGGCGCCCGCATGTAGTCGGGCCGGTGCACGCGCTGCGGCAGCACGATCAGCTCCCGCTCCACTTCCTTGTACGGCACCTGGCCGAGCAGGTGATGAATGCAGTTGAGCCGGGTCTTCTTCTTGTCGACCGCCGGCACCACCCACCACGGCGCCTCGGGAATGTGCGTGCGTTGCAGCATGACCTCCTTCGCCTTGGTGTAATCCTCCCAGCGCTTGCGTGATTCCAGGTCCATCGGGCTGAGCTTCCATTGCTTCAACGGGTCGTTGATCCGGCAGCGAAACCGGAACTCCTGTTCCTCATCCGAGATGGAAAACCAATACTTGATCACCTGGATGCCCGAGCGCACGAGCATCTTTTCAAACTCGGGCACCGTGCGGAAAAATTCCTCGTACTGCTCGTCGGAGCAAAAGCCCATGACGCGCTCGACGCCCGCCCGGTTGTACCAGCTGCGATCAAAGAGCACGATCTCGCCCGCCGCCGGCAAATGGGCGATGTAGCGCTGGAAATACCACTGCGTCTTCTCGCGGTCGGTCGGCGCCGGCAGCGCGGCCACCCGGCACACGCGCGGGTTGAGCCGCTGCGTGATCCGCTTGATCACGCCACCCTTGCCCGCCGCATCGCGACCCTCACAGACGATTACCATCCGGTGGCCGGTCTCGACCACCCAGTCGTGGAGCCGCACCAGCTCGCCCTGCAGCCGGTAGAGCTCCTTGAAGTAATATTGCCGCGCCGCCCGGTCGCTGTGGTCCTCGGTGGGCCGCGGGGCGGCGCCGGGCTCGGGAATTTCCCAGTCCTCCCGCTCCATCTCCAGCTCCTCGTCGAAGTCATCGACCAGGTCGCGCTGGATGCGCTTGAAGAGGACATCATCGTTGGCGGGCGAAGGCGTGGACATGGGTGGCGGTGAACCGGCGCGGGATTGCGCCTGCTTGGGGTCGATCAAACCACCGCCGTTTTGGGGCGGTCAAGGAACCGGGCCCGGCGGCCCCCGGATTTAACCTGAACGACACAATTCCCCCTCCCGATCCCGCCGTTCAAATCCGTCCGGTCAGCCTCAGCGCGCCCGCGACCAGCGCGGCCCAGACAAAAAAAGCCGCGGCGAACTTGAGTTGGAAAGACGCCTTCACCGACTTGTGCCGGAGCAGGACAATCGCACCGAATCCACCGGGCCAGCCGCCCAGCGCGCTGGCCAGGCAAAGCGAAGTTTCCGCCACGCGGCCGCCGCGCCGGCCGCTCTGCCACTTGTCGTAGCCGAACAGGGCGAAGGTCCAGACGCTCATCAGGCCCAGCCAGCCCAGCATAATCTGATCGCCCAACGAAAAAGTCATGGGCGCTCCGGCCAGACTTCCAGGAACGCCAGCTGGGCATCCCGATCCGGCAGGCCGTTGCGCTTGGCCGGGTCGTGGAGGAAACGCTGCGGATAACCGGGCTCAATCACCTGCACGGTCACCACGTTGTCCGTGACCGTGAATCCGGCGCGCCAGGCACCGCAGCCAATGAGAAATTCCCGGTCGTCGCGCCGTGTGATCCGCCGCGTGCGGTGCGGACTGGGATCCCGGGCCAGCAACTCCACCAGCCGCGACCGAAAGTCGACCTGCCACTCCGCCTGCAGCCACTCCGCCTGTTTTTCCGCCAAGGGTGAAAATACCACCGTGAATTTCGGTGGCACCGCCAGGGCGGCGTCCACCTCCGCGATCCAACCGGCACTCTCGCCGGGAAAGGCATCGTAGGCCGGGATGTACGGCTTGATGTCGAACACCGGCGTGCCGTCCACGAGGTCGCACGGTCCCAAGATAAGTTTCCGCCCCTTGATTTCGATCAGCTGCACCGGCGTGAGCCCGAGCGGATTCGGCCGGTGCGGCGAGCGGGTGGCGAAGACGCCGCGCCGCTTTGCCGGACCGCGGGGGGGCATCACGCGCGGACGCCAGTCGGTGTTGCGGTGAAACCACCACACGAGCCAGACGCGCGAAAAGCCGGCCAGGTCCTGCAGCGCCTGCTCATAATTGGCGCCGGGCAGCAGCTCGAGAACGTTGCGCTCCGCCTCGATCTCCTGCGGCTGGTGCCGCGCCTGAAACTTCACCTGCTTCTGGGTGCGGATGAAACCGATCGGATGCAGCGTGAGTTCGTTGGCCAAGCCCCCAAGCAAGGGGGCAAACCCGCCGAGGTCAAACCGGGGAAGGGACTGGCCTTGGAATTTAGCCTCTGAATCTCCGGGATCCCAAACCATTCAATCGGAGTTGCCCACGGAACACACGGAATACACGGAACCCCAAACCAAGGTTCAGGAATCGTTTACCCCTGCGATAACCGAGAAGTCTTTCACCGAGAGCTTCTTCGTTTCCGTGTATTCCGTGTGTTCCGTGGGCAAACAATCCGGTGATTTTGACTGGGGTCAGGTCACCACTGGCTAATAATTAACTCCCCAATCGCACCACTAACGTCCAGCTTGCCCGCTTCATGGCTCTTCTCGGCAAACGCAACCTGCTCACCATCGTCCGCGGCGCTCCGCCGGGATTCTACCTCGATGGCGGCACGCATGGCGAAATCCTCCTGCCGGGCCGCTACATTCCGCCGGGCGCGACGCCGGGCGGGAAGATCGACGTCTTTGTGTACCGCGATTCCGAGGACCGCCTCGTCGCCACCACCCAGAAGGCTCTCGCCAGCGTGGGCGAATTCGCCGGCCTTAAGGTCGTCAGCACCAATCCGCGCATCGGCGTCTTTCTCGACTGGGGTTTGGACAAGGATCTCATGCTGCCCATCCGCGAAATGTCAGGCCCGGTGAACGTGGGCGACGTGGTGGTCGTGCAAGTCGCGCTTGATCCGCAAAGCGACCGGGTCTTTGCCAGCGCCCGGCTCAACCGCCGGCTGGAAATCACGCCGCTGGACACCTACCACGCCGGTGATGCCGTGAAGTTGCTCGTCATGAGCGAGAGCCCGCTCGGCTATAACATGATCGTGAATGATGCCCACCGCGGCCTGCTTTATCATTCCGATGTGCCGGGGCCGCTCCAGATCGGCCAGCGCGTCGAGGGTTATGTCC
>Ga0302322_100006150_pt1 | contig 10604 bp, 3 predicted proteins | sample Fen_T0_2_FD_203757 | JGI IMG/M metagenome (GOLD analysis project Ga0302322, IMG submission 203757) | Peat permafrost microbial communities from Stordalen Mire near Abisko, Sweden - Fen_T0_2 | ecosystem: Environmental > Terrestrial > Soil > Wetlands > Permafrost | place: Sweden: Abisko... | reverse complement strand
CGGACTCCTGCGCTCGATGCAGTCCGCTTTGCTGCACCGCCACCCGGGGCCGGTCCTGGAGCCGTTGGACCACGAAGGAACGCCCGTGGGGCCTTCCACCGACGACGGTTCGCTGCGCATCCTGGCAGCCCCCGAAAAGCTGCGCGAGATGGAGGCGGTCCGAGATGCCATCTTCCAGTGGCTCTCCGAAGATCCCCTGCGCAGGCCATCGGACGTGGTGGTGTACCTGCCGAATCCCGACATGCGCGTCGCGGACATCGAGGCGGTCTTCGAGGCCAAACCACCGGGACACCCCGGGCACTTGCCGATTTCCGTCCTCGGAGTCTCAGGCGGGACCAGTCGATGGGCCCGCGGCGCACTGTCTCTCCTGGAGTTCGCGCGGTCGGGAATGGACCGCGCCACACTCCTCGCCTTCGGGGAGAATCCTCTCGTGCGGGCGCGGCGCGGCGTCGGCGAGAGCGACCTGCGCACCTGGGCAGGATGGATGGAAGGCACGGGGATCCTGCATGGCTGGGACCGAGAGGATCGGAAATCGAGAGGGGAATCTGAGGAGGTCGCGGTGGACGCGCATACGGCCCGAGCGGGTCTCCTGCGCCTGGCCACCGCGACGCTGGCCGATGCGCCTCTTGATCTGGGGTTGATCGCCGGGTGGGGCGATGGCCTCCTGCCACCTTGGCGAGATCCCGAAGCCTCCGACGCCGACCGAGTGGAACAATTCGTTTCATTCCTGGGGGACCTGGAAAGGGATCTGGACGAGTTCCGCGGGAAACCGGGTCGGAACCTCGCCCAGTGGGGCCGGGCCTTCACGCTCCTTTGCGACCGATGGCTGGAATGCGTTGGCGACGCGCCGGAAGACGGGGTTCGTCGGTCGGTCTACGCCGGCCTGGAACCATTGGTCCTGCGCGGCGAGGAGCCCGCAGGCCTGGTTGAACTCGCGGAAACGCTCCGCACCCTCCTGGCGGCGGAGATTCCGGGATCGGCCCGCGCCTGGGGAGGCGCCGTGACGTTCGCACCGCTGCGCCCCTCGCACATCCTTCCGCACGGTCTCGTGGTGGTGGCGGGTCTGGACGGGGACAAATTCCCGGGGGAGCCCACCATGGGCTCGTTGGACCTGCTGTCTCGCGGTCGGATCCTGGGCGACGCCGATCCGGTTGCCGACAACCGCCACGCGTTCCTGCTCGCGATCCTTTCGGCTCGGGACCGGCTGGTCATCTCCTGGTGCGCCCGCGACCTGCAGAAGGACGAAATCCGTCCTCCCTCGTCGGTGATCCTGGAGCTCGAATCCGCCCTGCGCGACGGTTTCCTGGGCGCGGCTTTTCCGATGACCGCCCTGAGGAGGGCGGTGCCTCTCCTCGCGCGAACGGGAGGGATCCTTCCCGACGATCCGCCGGTTTGGGAAACTCCTTCGTGGGACCCGCTTGCGACGCCTTGTGAGGCGCCCCGGCAACGAACGACACCAACTCCCAACGTCCTTCCAGCCCGGATCTCCCTTTTCTCCCTGCTGAAGTTCCTGGAGAATCCCCTGTTTCACCGGATCCGCGAGAGTCTCCGGGCCGATACGGACCAGGACGACGAGGCCGACGCCGAAATGGCCTTGGAATCGGACGCCCTGGAAACGAGCCGCCGTTGCCGCGAACTATTGGGTCGATTCTTGACCGACAGGAAGGCGCCCATCGAATCCACCGTGCGGGAGATCCTTTCGTCGCGGGCTTGGGAATCGCGGTCGCCCGAAGGCGAATTCCTGGACAGCGAGGCCCGGGAGCTGTCGGCCTGGGCAGGTCTGGTCTTCTCCGCCTTGTCGGAAATCCTCCCCGCCCCGGGGACCGGACTTGTCCAGTGCGACCTCGGGACGCCCGTGGGCGCCAAGACCCCGTTGCGCCTGGAGATCGCCGAAGGGGTCGAAGTCCGGCTGGAGGGGCGGTTGGGATCGGGATGGAGAGCGGATTCCCCGGAACCGTCCCTCACCCTGATCGACCTCGCGCCGTTTTCCGGCAAGGTACCCGACCCCCACCGCAAGGCCAGGCTCTACCTGTTCGGTGCTGCATTGCGCGATGCCTGGTCCGGCGCCCTTCGCCTGGTCTGGGTGGAACGTCTCGGCGAGGGCAGGGTGTTTCGCGAGGAGCTTCCCCAGGGCGCGAACACCCGATGGCTCGAAGATCTGGTCGGCGACTTCCTGGATCCCGCTTGCGCCCAGTTCCTTCCGTTGCGGGAATGCCTGGCCTCTCGCGATCGCGAATCCATCCGCGAGCGTCTGGACGACCCGCGTCGGCGTCGCGATCTCCTGGAGGAACTGTTGCGACCCGACATTCCCGACCTGGAGGCGGAGGCCTTCGCCGCGCTCCTTTCGAGGCGTCTGGGACCCTGGCTGGAGGCGGCGTCGTGACGGAGTCCGTCGACCTCGCCCTGGAGGGAATCGACCTCTCGCGGCACGGGGTCGTGGAGGCCCACGCGGGGACCGGGAAGACCTGGACCATCGTGAACCGGATCGTGCTCCCTCTGCTGAGGGGCGAACGCGCGGACGGAAATCGGGCCGAGCCTCGTCGGATCCAACGTCTGCACGTGCGCGAGCTTCTCGTGGTCACCTACACCGACAAGGCCGCGGGCGAGCTGCGCGCGCGCATCCGGGAAGGATTGGAGAAGAGCCTGCGCGATTGCCGCGATCCGGATCTCGCGGCGCATCTGGACGACTGCCGCAAATGCCTGGGCGAGGCTTGGATCGGGACCATCCACGCCACCAGCCTGCGCCTGTTGCGCGCCTTTCCCTTCGAGTCCGCCATGCCGTTTTCCGCCGAACTGGTGGACGATTCGGACGGCCTGCGGGAAACCCTGGACACCCTCCTTCGCGTCGAGGACGGACCATGGCTCACCTGTTCCCCCGCGACGCGTCCGACCCTGGTCGACGAAGGGATGGAAGCTCTGCGCGAGGAGGCCTTGGCCCTGGCCGAGCGCCTGATGGACCCCTCCACCGCAGTGGACCTGCCCGAGGCCGCCGACTGCGCCCGCAACTTGGAGAGCGCGGGAAAATCCCTGGATGCGCCCGCTGGAGAACTGGTTCGGTTCGTACTCGCCCATCTCCTGCCCCGTCTGGAGATCCTTTCCTCTCCCGTCGGAGCAAGGAAGGCCAAGAACCTCCTGAAGAAATGGAAGGAGTTGGACCCCGACGCACCGCCCCGAACTCTTTGGGGGTTCAGTTCCCTGAAGTCGAAGGCCCCGGACCTTTCGCGGGACGACCCCGGCGAAGCGGCTGTACTGGAACTTTGGGTGGAGGTCGCTTCCCTTTGGGCGAGCGATCTGGAGCCCTTGGCCCAGGAATACGCCCACTGGGAGGAGATGGTCGCGTTTCCCGCCCAGTCCCGCCAGAAGGCCGAGTTCGTGCGCGACTGGGCGACGGCCGCGGTGGCCAGATGGCGCGAGGACAAGAGGCGCCGTGGGCTGCTCTCCTACGCCGACATGCTGGGTCGCTTGAGAGAAGCGTTGGAAGATGCGCGGTTTCGCGCCGAGCTGAGGTCCAGGATCCGGGTCGGGATCGTGGACGAATTCCAGGACACCGGACGGGAATCCTGGGAAATCTTCCGGCGCTGGTTCGAGCCCTTTCCCGGGAATGCGGATGGGGGGATCTTGTTCCTGGTGGGCGACCCCAAGCAGTCCATCTATTCCTTCCAGGGAGCCGACATCCAGAACTACCGCGGCGCCTGCGACGAACTCCTGGCCGCCGGGGGTCGTCGGTACGTGCTGCGCCGGAACTTCCGCTCCCTGCCCGAAGTCGTGGAGGGCATCAACGATCTCCTGATCGGGACGCAGCCGTGGTTCGGTTCCGGGATCCGCTACGGGACGGAAGACAGATCCATCGCCGTGGACCGGCCCCAGGTGGACGGATTCCGTCCCTTCGGCTCCCTGCCCGTGCGCATGGACCGCGTGTCGGGCAGCGCCCCGATCGCGAGGAGACATTGGGCCGAGCGAGTGGCCCGGGCCGTGGCCGCGTGGAAGGGCCGGATCGTACGGCTGCCGCTGGGCGACGATTGGACCTCTCCTCGCGCCTTGGATTGGGGCGATTTCGCCGTGGTGGTGCGGGGCAAGTCCCACGCCGCAGCCTTCGCGGACGCCTTCGGGAAGTCGGGCATCCCTTGGGCCCTCTACAAGCAGGCCGGAGTCTTCGCCTCCCGTTGCGCCCTGGAATGGGCCGTGGTCCTGGAAGCCTTGGGCGAGGACTCCGGCCGCTCGCTGCGCCTATGCGCCATCACGCGGGTATTCGGGATTCCCGTCGACACATTCGATCCCGCCGTCCACCTGGAACCATCGGGGCCCTTGGAAGGACTATTCGCGCATTGGCGAGACCTTTCGGAGCGCGGCCGTTGGGCCGAACTCTTGGAATCCGTCCTGCGGGATGCGGGATGGGAAGGTCGGATCCTGTCCGGTCCGGACCCGGATCGCCAATGGATGGATTGCCGGCAGGTCCGCGACTGGATCCACAAGGCCCTGAGGTCGGGAAAAGGCGGCCCCTTGCAGATCGGCCGGCGCCTGCGCCGATTGGCCGATGGCGACGACGCCGAAGAGCGCGACGCCAATCTGTTCCAGCGCGCCACCGACCGGGAGCGTGTGCAGATCCTGACCATGCACGCCGCGAAGGGTTTGGAGTTCCCCGTGGTCTTCCTCGGCCAGGCCGACGCCGGGGTGGAACGGGGCGCTCGACGTCCGTGGAGCTGGATCGCACCCGAGGGTTTGCGGGTGGGCGCGTCGTTCACCCCGGCCCCGCCCGTCGTGCGCCAGCAGAAGGAAGGGGAGGAACTGAGACTCCTCTACGTGGCACTTACGCGAGCCCGGTTGGCCTGCGGCGTGGCTCGCTTCGCCGATGGCAAGGGCCGGAGCTCCGACGTGTTCTCCAGGATCCTGGAGGCCCGGGAACGCGATGGTCGCGACCCCACCCCCTGGGAGGATCCAGGCGAAAGGTTCGAGCCCGAGGAACCGACGGCGGGCGGTGCATGGACCGGTTCCGTTGTCACCGCACCCGCCTTGGAGGCCCTGGGCATGGGGAAGAGGGTGGTGCGCCAGGCTTCCTTCACGGCCCTCGTGCGCGGATCGGGAACCCAGACGCTCGAAGGCCGGCTGGGCCGTTCCGAGGAGGATCCACGGCCCGAAGAGGCGGAGGAGGATCCCGTGGACGCCTGGCTCCCGAAAGGGGCGAAGACCGGCGACGCCTTGCACGAGATCATGGAGTTCCTGCTGGCCCCGAAAGCGGATACCTCTTGGATGCTGTCCGGGACCGCAGCGCCAGTTCATGTCGAGTCCGCCACAGGTGCGATCCTGCGCCGCCACGGACTGGGCAACGTTCCGGTGGACCCCGTTCTCTCCCTGATGAGCCGGGTCTTGTCCACGCCGCTTCCGCTCCCCGACGGGTCCGGGAGCGTGCGCCTGGCCGAGATCCCGGCTCGGGATCGACGATGCGAGGTGGAGTTCCATCGGTCGATCGATCGTCGAGGCCTCCCCGTGATGCCGCACTCCCCCACCAGCGCCTGGGTGGTGGGCCACATCGATCTCCTGTTCCGCCGCGAAGGCATTTGGTACGTGGCCGACTGGAAGTCCAACTCGCTGCCCTCGTGGTCACCATCCTCCCTCGACGAGTCCGTTCGCGCCCACGCCTACGACCTCCAGGCACGCCTCTACGCCCATGCCGTGCGGGACGCCTTGCCGGGCGAACTTTTCGGCGGGTGCCTCTGGATCTACCTGCGCGGGTTCGCGGGCGCGAGCGGTCCCGCGGTCTGGTGCGCGACGATGCCGGAGAGCGAGGATTTCCTCGTGGAGCGAGCCCTCGCCGACTGGCTCCGTCCCGATTCGGGAGGCTCGACATGACGCACACGGAACGCTTCGAATCGGCCTGGGATCGCGAAGCGGCGGGAAATGCGCTCCGACCGTTGGCTCTTCGACTCTGGGGGACCGGGCTCCTGGGACTTCCCGAGCTGCGGTTGTCGCGGCTGTTGGGCAAGACCTTGGAAGGCCGGCTCCTGCTTCTGCTGCTCCTGGTGCCGCACCGGGCGGGAGCCCCCCGTGCCCGCTCTTCCCGCCTGCGTCGGCTTCTGGAAGATTGCTCGCGCACGCCTTGGATCCTTTCCTCGGACCCGGCGTCCCTGGACGCGTCTCTGGAGGACCTCCAACGCCTCCTGCCTGGATTCCTCGAGCTCTGGGACCACCTCGTGGAGGACGGCCGCCGAGACCCGGCCCTGATCGCGAGTTGGTGCAAGCCTGCGGATGGGCAGGGGGCCCTGGTGGAGTTCGAGGACCTTCCGGATCCCGAATGGGCATTCCAGAGGTCGGTTCGCGCCGAATCCCTCCTGGTGGAGGGGATTGTTTCCCGACTGGGGATCCCTCTGCGCGACGTGTCCCCGGGACGCGCCCGCGAGATCCTGGGACAGATTCTGATCAAATCGCCTCTGGGAGGCCCTCTCCACCGGCTGCAGGCGGACGCCGTGGCTCTCGCCCTGCGCGCGCCTTTCCTGGTCGTCTCGGGAGGTCCCGGAACGGGCAAGACCACCGTGGTGATCCAGATCCTGCGCGCCACGCGTCGGCTCATGGAACTTCCGCCGGATTCCATCGCTCTGGCAGCGCCGACAGGAAGGGCCCAGGCGAGGTTGTCGGAAAGCCTGCGGCAAGCCCTTTCGCCGCTGGTGAACTCCGCGGATCGGGAGGACGTATTGGACCTGGGGCTGCGCGATGTCTTCGCGGGGACCCTGCATTCCCTGCTGGGAGCTCGCGGGGATGGCACCTTCCGCCACGGCCCCCGTACCCCCCTCCCTTTCCGATTGGTGGTGGTGGACGAAGCCTCCATGGTGGACCTCCACCTGTTCTCCGTGCTGGTCTCGGCCCTTTCCCCCGACTCCACCCTGATCCTGCTGGGAGATCGCGACCAACTCCCCTCGGTGGAGACAGGAGCCGTGCTCTCCGACCTGATCGGGGATTTCAAGGGTGAAGGCCTGAGCGAAGAAGGTGCTCTGTGGCTCGGTCAGGCGCGGGAGGGCCTCCCCGTGGTGGATCCCGCTTCCGCAAGTCCCGCTTTCCATCCCCTGGCCGACCGCCTCGTTGTGCTGGAGCACAGCTTCCGCAGCGTTCCCGAGATTTCCCTCGCGGCGGGACGGATCCTGGCTTCGGACACCGGATGGGTTCGGGAGATTCCTCCGTCCAGGCTTTCCGAAGGGGTGCCGCCTCCGGTCTCCCGATTGGCTGACGGACTCGATCCGGAAATGGGATCCTGGGTCGCGCCCCTCTGTGACGGATTCCGCATGTTCGTTTCCAGCGGATGGGATGCCACTTGCTTGCGCAACCTTTTGGAGAGCCGACGCATCCTCTGCGCACTGCACGGCGGCGTATTCGGTAGGCGGGCCTTCAACGACCGCGTGGATGCCGCCGTACGCGAACGCCTCGCCCCCCGTTCTCGCGGGGCCTATCCTGGCCAGCAAATGCTCGCGACCCGGAACCGTCCCGATCTGGATCTGCGCAACGGCGACCTGGGCGTGGCGGCGAACCACGAGGGGCGACTGCGGGTCGCTTTTCCCGGCGGCGGCGGGGTGCGCTGGGTGGAACTCGGGCTGGCGCCCGAGCTGGAGCCGGCCTGGGCGCTCACGGTCCACAAGGCCCAGGGTTCGGAATTCGACCAGGTCCTGTTCGTGTTGCCCGAGGTGGACACGCCGCTGTTGGACCGTCCGATCGTGTACACCGCCCTCACGCGGGCGCGGCGCATCGTGCGCGTGCAGGGGGAAATGGAGCTTCTCTCCACGGCGCTTGCCCGTGTTCCCGACCGGCCCTCACGGCTGCGGAAGGTTCTGGGACTCCCTTAAAGCGAAGCCGGGAAGACTTCCCGGTGGAATTCTTCCAGGTAGATGCCGGCCAGGTCGGCCTCCAGGAGGCTGGGCGGGCAATGGCCCCAATCGACGAAGAGGGCGACCCAGTTCTGCGCGTCCTCGACCCGCGGAACGTTGGAGTGCCCACCATGGAATCCGAAGAAGTCCGGGTTTCCGAGGCGCCGGCGGTAACCCGCGTCGAGGTCGCCGCGAAGATCGGCCAGCAGGATGTCGCGCACGGAATTCACGTAGGGATCGGCGGCGAGCCAATCGGCGGCGGCGGGGAGATTGTCCGGTTCGGACAGAAAACGGCCCGCCTTGTCCAGGGCGCGCAGGATGGCCGCGTGCTCGTCGCGGTGCTGGCGGTGCCAGTCAGAACGCAGCGCCAGCACCTTCTCGGCGTGGTCGGGAAGGAGATCGGAACCCAATGCCACCACCGCGCCCAGCTTGGAGCTTGCCGCTCGCTGGTTCCAGGGCTCGCCGGCGCAGAAGGCCTCCAGCATCCCGTCCCGGAGCCTTCCCACCATCTCCTGGGGCGGCACCACGATCCACTGGACGATCTTGTCGGGATCCAGTTCCTGTTTTCTCAGCCATTCCCTAAGGTGGTATTCATGCGGAGCGAAACGGTGGACCACTCCGAACCGAAGAGGCGCAGCGACCTCGCCGGAACGGATACCCGCGGCCAGTCCCTCCTGGCACCGCTTCCAGAAGGCATTGGAGGCCGTGATGGCGTTGCCCCCGCGGGACAGGACCCATGCGGTGCACAAGGGCGCAGGGTGTTCGGACAACGCCAAGGCGGCGCGCAGTGGAAAGGTCGCGAGCACATGGCAGGCGTGGAGCGATCCATCGATCAGGCGACGTTCGGCGTGGTCCCAGGTGGGCTGGCGGTGGAGCTCGACGTCCAATCCTTCATCGCGGAAGCAGCCCGCTTCGTGCGCCACAACCAGCGGAGCGCAGTCGGTGAGGGCGACGAATCCGATGCGGATGGGAGAGGGCATCGCACCAAGTTAACGATCCCGTTCCACTTGCACCGCGCCGTCCTTGTAGCTGGGCTGGCGGCTGTGCGGATCGAAGACGGGCTCGGTGAGCCGATTCGCGTCGGGGGCGTGCATGGGAACGAAGACCTCTCCCGGTCGCATCGTGGAGGCGACCACCACCCTCGCGTGCGCCACTCCGTTCTTCGATCGGAGGCGGACCCAGTCTCCGGAGGCCAACCCGCGGGCTCGCACGTCGTGAGGGTGCATTTCCACGACGGGGTCGGCGGGTGACAGCGATCGGAGGATGGCGCTGCGCGAGGTGCGGGTCAGAGTATGCCATTGCGCGGAACTTCCGCGTCCCGTGAGCATCCGCAGAGGAAACTCGGCACTCAGGGTGTTGGGGGAAGCGCGCGGGGGATCGAAGATGAATTTCGCCCGCCCGGACTTCGTGAAGAACCGCCCGTCCTCGAACAAGCGCCGTTCCTTGTCGGGAGGATAGGATCCAGGCGGACAAGGCCACTGGACACCGCCCTGGTTTTCCAGGTCGGCGAGGCTCCCGATCCCGGAGAAGTCGCACGGCCGTCCCCGCGACAGGTCGCGCATGGCATGGAAGAGATCCTCCGCCGTCTTCCACGATCCGATCCGGCCTTCCACTCCCCAAGCTTTCGCGACGAGTCGGAAGATGTCGAGGTCCGACAGCGCTTGTCCGGGAGGAGTGGACGAGCGGCGCATTCGGCCCAGCCGGCGCTCGGAATTAACGAGGGATCCGTCCTTCTCGCCCCATCCCCCGCCAGGCAGGTACAGGTCGGCGAGCAGAGCCGTCTCGGTGTCCGCATACATGTCCTGGACCACGAGGAATGTCCCTTCGGCGGCCTTGGAGAAATCCTCCTGTCCGATCCACGAGTGGGCGGGATTCGTGGCCACGACCCAGAGGAATCCCATGCGGCCTTCCGCCGCATTGGACAGGATCTGGTCGTACGCGGGGCCGGAGGTTTCCGGGACCTTCTCGGGTGGAATCCCGAAGTATTCCGCGACCTCGCGTCGGTGGTCGGGATCGGACCAGTTGCGCCCGCCTGGAAGCGACGAGGTGCAGGAGAAGAGCCGGGAGCCCATGGCGTTCATCTGGCCCGTGATGGAGTTGGGGCCCGTGCCGGGCTTGCCGATGTTCCCGGTCATCAGGCACAGGTCCACGATGGCCTGGGCGGTGCGCACCGCCTGGTGGCTCTGGTTCACGCCCATGGTCCACCAGACGCCCACCCGCTTGCCGGGCTCGAAGAGGTCGGCGAGGAAGGAAAATTCCTCGGAGGAAATCCCGGACTCGGACAGGGCCAGATCCTCGGAGAAGTCCACGAGGAAAGTGGCGAAGGCCGAAAAACCTTCCGTGTGGTTCTCCACGAACGTCCTATCCACCCAACCGCGCCGAAGGATTTCCGCGGCCAGGGCGTAGAGGAGGACCAGATCCGACTTGGGCGCCAGCGCGACGTGGCGCGTCGCGGCCTGCCCGGTTTCCGTTCGACGGGGATCCAGGACCACCACGGTCGGATCGCGGCGGTTCTTCAGGACCCGCTCCCACAGGATGGGGTGGGCGATGGCGGGGTTGGCTCCCACGAACAGAAGATGGTCGGATTCCTCGAAGTCGGCGTAGGTGAAGGGCGGCGCGTCGAACCCGAAGCTCTCCTTGTAGGCGGTGTGCGCGGTGGCCATGCACTGGCGGGTGTTGGAATCCGCAGCGGTCGCTCCGATCCCGAACTTCCAAAGGGCGCCGAGGAACAACATCTCCTCGGTCGGAATCTGTCCC
>Ga0302322_100006149_pt1 | contig 10606 bp, 10 predicted proteins | sample Fen_T0_2_FD_203757 | JGI IMG/M metagenome (GOLD analysis project Ga0302322, IMG submission 203757) | Peat permafrost microbial communities from Stordalen Mire near Abisko, Sweden - Fen_T0_2 | ecosystem: Environmental > Terrestrial > Soil > Wetlands > Permafrost | place: Sweden: Abisko... | reverse complement strand
AGCGGCGAAAGCGTCCGCCCCATCCCGGGCACGCCGCCGAACTACCAGGATGTCTTCGGCGCGGCGCTGGCGCGTTTCGCCCGGGCGAATCCCAAGGTGCTCGGCATCACCGGGGCCATGCCGGCCGGCACCGGCCTGTCGTTGCTCGCCAAGGAACTGCCGGGACAGTTCTTCGACGTGGGCATCGCCGAGGAACATGCCGTGCTCTTCGCCGCCGGTCTCGCCACCAAGGAATTCCGGCCGGTCGTCGCCATCTACTCGACCTTCCTCCAGCGGGCCTACGACCAGATCATCCACGACGTCTGCCTGCAGAAGCTGCCCGTGACGTTCTGTCTGGACCGCGCCGGCCTGTCGGCCAATGACGGCCCCACCCACCACGGTCTCTTCGACCTCAGCTACCTGCGCTGCGTGCCGAACGCCGTCGTGATGCAGCCGAAGGACGAGGACGAGTTGGTGGATATGCTGCACACGAGCCTGCACCTCCCCGGCCCGGGCTTCATCCGCTATCCGCGCGGCGCCGGCACCGGGGTGGCGGTCAAGGCCGAACCGGTTGCCCTGCCCGTCGGCCAGGCCGAGGTGTTGCGCGTGGGCACGCAGATCATCATCTGGGCCCTCGGCCCGATGGTGGCGGATGCGCTCAAGCTCGCCGCGCGCCTCGAGCGCGAGGAGCAGCTCTCCGTCGGCGTCGTCAACGCCCGCTTCGTCAAGCCGCTCGACCACAATCTCCTTCTCAGCCAGGCCACGGTCGTCCCGCTCATCGTCACGATGGAGGACCACGTCGTGGCCGGCGGTTTCGGCAGCGCGGTGCTGGAATCCCTGCAGGAAGCCCATTGCACCACGCCCGTCGAGCGCATCGGCTGGCCCGATACCTTCGTCGAGCACGGCAACAGCGTGGACCTGCTTCGCGCCGCCCACGGCCTCTCGCCCGATGACATCGCCCGCAAGGTCATCGCCCGCTGGCGCGCGCTGCCGGCGATCAAGCCGGCAGTGGATGTGCGGTGAAGCTTGACTTGCGGCAGGTTGTTTTGCTCCGACCCGCTTCGCGGGCATGTTATATCGCTATTATGCGTTCGAACCACGCGGAAACACGCTCGAACTCTCCCGATGGCAGTTTGAAAAATACATCGCCGACGCAACGGCGAAATAGGCGCATTCACCGCGCTTCTGTCACTTCAAGGCCGGCAAAAAATTTGCCTCGTCCGGTCCCATCCGCCCTCAGCCACAAAAACACGTGTTGCTCGTGGCGGGAAGAAACAGGGCCAAGTTTCACGAGCGCAAAAGTAGGGCCGCTTGCGGCGTGCCGGCTACGGGCGGGGAACGGCGCGGCGCAAGTGCCGGCCCAACACTCGGTAGGTTGCTTCCCGGGCGCTGTGTTCGAGAATCCCAGTCGACCAATTGAAAGGAGGAATCAAACATCCAGGGAAACAGCGCCGGACATTTCGAACCGAGTTCGCTTCCACATCGCCAGGCCAAGAAAATGTCGTTCGGCAAGCCACGGTCATCGACCGGGATCGGACCAGCAAGACCCAGAGCAATTCATCGTATTAAAAGTCATAGGAAGTGACTCGCGGGACGAGAAACTGATTCAGGATCGATTCCTAATGAAATAGATTACCCGCTTCGCTGTAGTTAATCCGACCACCTTACGAACTTGGCCAAAATCATGCGAGACAAGCGAAATGGCATCCAAAATCCGCACCATGGCTTGAGTACCCATTTATCTTTTGTCTGATATTTATCTTCAACTTTTAGAAAATTGTATGCTTATGAGAAGATTAGGTACTTGCCGGAAATTGACCCTAATTGTCGTAATTTCTTACAAGTCTGCCAATCTTTGGGTTTAACAAGTCACTGAATAATGCGTTTTATAGTATTATCTATCTTCTGTTTATACTACTATAGCTAGTTTAGGCACCAATAGTGCTTAATGAGTCGGTCAGCCCCTGTTACACTCAAATCGAAAATACCCAATATTATGAAAAACCGTCTTAGCTTCGCTGCCGCCGCGCTCATTGCCGTCGGTGCCTTTTGCAGCTCCGCCTCAGCGTCCCTGGTGACCTATACTGCTTTCCAAAGCGGTTTCTCCCGCGATTCCGACACCGTCAATGCGGGCTTTAATGCCGCTTTGGGTGGTGGCTACACGCATCTGAGCTTTGCCGGAGCGTCCAGCACCAATGGCGCGTCCTACTCGGCCGACGTCACCTTTTCGACCAAGGCGAGCGGCTACGGCGGCTCCAATACCGGCAACGTGAATGCCGCGAGCGAGATCGGGCCGTTCGGCAACTGGTACGGCATCCTCGACATCGACTTCAACGGCGGCTTCGTTTCGTCCGTTGGCTTCGGTCTGGTCGACCCGGCTGCGTCGATCAAGGTGTTCGACACCTCCAACAACGTGCTCGGCGTATTCAACAACAATTTGTATACAACGTTCAGCTTGTGGGGTGTGGCCGCCACCGCGGGTGAACAGATCGGCCGCGTCGAAATCGACGGACCGTTCTATGCCATCCAGGACATCGCGTTTGGCGCCAAGGGCGGCAGCAACGTTCCGGACGGCGGCTCGACCCTGGCTTCGCTGGCCCTCGCTCTGCTTTGTCTCGGGGCGCGTCGCCTTCGCTCGGCTTGAGCCTGGCGAAATCTCGCTTACGTCAATCTCGCATACTTCAGGCGGCCCTTCGTGGGCCGCCTTTTTTGCGTGCGCGATCGGCTCCTTCTTCACGTTCAAGTCTCAAGCCCGGCGCGGACTCGACGGCCAGCGGTCCACCCACCATCTCGACCCGTTCCCGCATACCGACCAGGCCCAGGCGTTTGGGGTTTCTGGCCGCCAACACGCGGCCGGCGTCGATCACCTGACCATCGTCCCAGATCTCCAACCGGATCCCGCCGTCAAATTCACATAGCTCGAGCCAGCCGCGGGTCGCATGCGCGTGCCGCACTCATTGGTGCAGGCTTCCAGGGTCACGCGGTACAGCAGGGTTTTCTATCCGCGTCGAGTGCCTCGACGCGGCGGGTGACCTTGATCTCAAACTTGAGTTTCTGGCGTTCAGCCAGGTTCCGGCAATACGCATGGAGGGCCAGGATCAACCCGAGGTCATCCAGGATCGCCGGGCGCAATCCGCTGGGAACCCGCACACCGCTATCACGGACCCCAGCAATCGCTGGTTCCGGGCGATTTTCTCCCGCAGGCGATATACAGACAGCGGGTCGTTGCCGCTGCGCGACAACACCTCGACGTTGATAACGGTCAAGTCCGGGCTCTGCTCCGAAAAGAATATTGGTGCGGGCGGAGGGAGTCGAACCCTCCTCTCATGCTTGGGAAGCACGCATAATACCGATATACTACGCCCGCAAAGAACTTCCGGACTAAAGCCAACGGACCGGCCGGCCGCAAGTCATGATTCGCGCTTCTGCCACCGGAGGAGGGGCTTTACGCCCCGACAACGCGCACTGACGGCATCACATCGGGGCGTAAAACCCCTGCCACAGTTCGGAATACCAACCGACCTCACGTATATCTCCGCCGGCCGTCGAGGGAGCTCTTCAAAGTAACGGCATCGGCGTAGAGCACGCCGCCCCCGCTGGGCAGGCCAAAGCCGATGCGCGTAACCGTGACGCCCGTCTTGGGCAGGCGCTCCGTCAGGTAATGACAGGTCGCCTCCCCCTCCACGTCATTGGAGAGGGCCAAAATCAACTCGGTGATCTCGCCCGACTCGATCCGGTGCAGCAGCGGGGCAAGATTGAGGTCCTCGGGGGCGACCCCGCGGATCGGCGACAGCTTGCCGTGCAGCACATGGTAGCGGCCGCGGTAGGCGCCCGAGCGCTCGATGGCCGCGAGATCCTGGACATTCTCCACCACGCATACCTGGCCGGTGCGGCGCTTGTCGTCGGCGCAGACCGGACACGTTTCCTCCTCGGACAAATTTCCGCAGACCGCGCAGCGGCGAACCTTTTTCGCCGCCTCCTCGAGCGCCGCGACCAGTTCCGGCAGCCGGCCGGGCTTCTCCACCAGCAGATGCAGGGCGATCCGCTCCGCCGAGCGATAGCCGACGCCCGGCAGCTGCTTCAGCTGCTTCTGCAGTTGTTCGAGTGCTGGGGTCATGGAAATACAGGAAGAATTACCGCGGATTACGCGGATAAATCCACGGATAGGTTTAAGTCCGCTGTCTATCAGCGTTCATCAGCGCTATCCGCGGTTTCCGGTTAGTCATGTCCCTTAGAACATGCCGGGAACTTGGAACGCCGAGGAGATCCGCTGCATCTCGGCATCGTTGAGTTCCTTCGCCTTGGTGGCGGCCTCGCGCACTGCGTTGAGCAGCGTCTCCTCGACGAGTTTGGCGTCCTCCTTGAGGAACTCCGGATCGAGTTTCACCGCGAGGAACTTGCCCGCGCCGTTGATCTTGATCTGCACGGCGCCGCCGCCGCTGGACACGTCGATTTCGCGCGTCTCGAGGGCTTTTTGCATCTCCTCGATCTTCTGCTGCATCTTCTTCGCTTGTTTGAGTAATGTGCCTACGCCGGCCATGGTATGAGGGGGTTGAGTTTGGGACCACTAATGGACACTAACGGTCACTAATCACGCACAAATTGCAGGAGTTTTTGCCGCGGATGGCGCGGATCGACGTGGATAAAGACCCCACTCACCCCACCCGTCATTCTGAGCGCAGCGAAGAATCCAAGCGAGCATTCGAATCATATGCCCTGAACGATACTCCCCTTGGATCATTCGCTCCGCTCCTGATCACAGTTTATTGGCATCTCATCCGCGTCCATCCGCGTTATCCGCGGAACTACCTCCGCCCAAAATCGTGCCGAAACCCGCCCGGTAGTCGGGATAACGCGGCTGCCAGCCGAGCAACCGCTGGATCTTGGCCGCTGAGATGACCCGATCCGGCATGGGTGCCCCGCCACGCCGGGACGTGGTCGAACCGTCGAAGGCCGGGACCGGGCGGCCCAACTGTTGCGCCAGCCACGAAACCACTTCCGAGCGCAATACGGGCCCGTTGTCGGCCACGTTGAATACCTCGCTGCCCACTTCTGCCGGCGCGCCGAGACAGGCCAGGATCGCAGCCACAATGTCGTCGCGGTGCGCGAGATTGAGGTGGTGTCCACCCGAGCCGTTCAAGGTCGCGGCGCCGTCGCGCAACTGGTCGAGCAGGTGATGCCGGCCGGGGCCGTAGATGCCGGCCAGCCGGAGGATGAAGGCACGGGCGATGATCGCCGCCGGGGCGTGTTGCAGCAGGATCTCGGATTGCCGGATCGTGGCCCCATTGGCGGTGGCCCCGGGGGCATCAGCAGTTTCGTCCACGACCGGTCCCCCGCCCTGCGGATAGACCGAGGTGCTGCTGGTGTAGACCATGGTCCCGACCGGCCGTGGCGCACTTGCGGCCCACTGCAAAATGGATTGCATGCCCACGACGTAGGACTGCCAGTATTGGTCCGGCCCGCCCGAACTGACCGTGTTGACGATAAAATCCGGACCACCCCCCAACTGGGCATGCCAGTCCGTCGAGGCCAGGTCGGCCACCACCACCTTGGCCAGCCCGGCTGAGCGCAAGGCGGCCGCTTTTGCGGGGTTGCGCGTGAGCGCCGCCACCTGCGCTCCGGCCGCCTGCGCCGCCGCTGCCACGGCCGAGCCGACATAACCACAACCGAAGATCACGAGGCGTTTGCCGGAGAGTGGAGCCATTTCTTTAACCACTAATCCACCCTAATGACGCACTAATCCAGACAGAATTCCCCTACGCGTCATCCTGAGCAAAGCGATGGATCCACGAATACGGACGTGCCAGCGCCCGCATCGATCCTTCGCTGCACCCAGGATGACGGTTTCGTGGATTTTAATCCGTGCCCATCCGCGTCATCCGTGGTCAAAATGTCTTGGTCCGTTTCCCGAAATATTAGTGTCCCATTAGTGTGGATTAGTGGTTAACCCTCTCCGCATGCCCACCGTGCTCGTCCTGCTCGCCGACGGCTTTGAGGAAATTGAAGCCTTTGCGCCCGTCGACCTCCTGCGTCGTGCCGGAGTGGAAGTCACCACCGCCGCGCTCGGCGACGGCATCCACGTCACCGGCCGCAGCGGCATCACCGCCCACGCCGACACGCCACTGGCCGCGGTCATGGAAGAGGAATTCGACCTGCTGTTCCTGCCCGGCGGCGCCGGCGTGAAGCACCTCCGCGCCGACCCGCGCGTCCGTGAGTTGGTCCTGAAGCAACAGGCCATGAACCGCTGGCTTGCGGCCATCTGCGCCGCCCCGGTCGTGCTGCACGACTGCGGCCTGCTCGCCGGCAAGCGCTACACGGCGCATTTCTCGGTCGCTAATGAGTTGCCCGCCATTTTGGCCGATGAGCGCATCGTGACCGACGGCCTGATCACCACTTCCCGGGGTGCCGGAACGGCGGTGGAATTTGGGCTGCATTTGGTGAGCCTGATTACAGGTCCGGAGAAATCGGCCGATATAAGCAAAGCCATTTGTCTTTAAGGCTTTGCGCTAAACCCGGCCTTGCACCCCGCAGGGCCTTCCTGTTGGATCGGTCCGGCCAGTCCCGGCCCGTGATTGGTACGCCCCTGCCCCGTTGAATCAAAGGTCACTTTCTTCTTCCGGAAGTGACGGGGCGAAGCAGTCCCGGACTTTACGATGAATAGACTTCAACAGCTGCTTTCCAAAATCACCGATTCCGATGATGAAAACTCCTGGTCTGAGGTGTACAATGCCATTAACAGGGAAGCCAACCCAGAATGGCTTCCTGGCCTGCGAGCCGCCTTCCTAGATGCACCTGACTACGTATTGCGCGAAATGCTTGCCGAACCCGTGGCCAGGTTAGGTGGAGTATCCGAACTTCGGCTTTTATTGGAGGGCGCACAAAAAGGCGAAGAGGAAGGACACGACAACGACAGCCTAAATGCGGCGATCTGTGACCTTGTCGAATTGGCCCCGGTCGAGTCATTCACCATACTGAAAGTTCTTGCCGTCTCCGAAGATTCACGTGCCAGAAGAAACGCAGCCTGGCTACTGGGTTTCGTCGATACCAAGGAGTCGTTCGCCATTCTCTCACACCTGATCCGCGATCCCGAGGCCGAGGTGGCAACGACGGGCATTTTATCCATCGCCGACCTTGCCTCCGGCGACGGTCGGAGCGCCATCAAAGCCCTTCCCTTCCCCTTTCGTTTTTTCCACCGACGCCTTATCGACCGCGCTCTCATCATCCCTGTCCGGCCCAAACCGCCGACCCGGCCATAATTACGTGAAGACCAAGTCCAAAGAACTCCCGGAAGACCAACTTGTGGAGAGGGTGCGGGCCGCGCTGGCCCAAATCCCGGCTGTGCGGGAGAAGAAAATGTTCGGCAGCATCGCGTTCATGGTCCGCGGCAAGATGTGCGTGTCCGCCCGGGCCGAGCGCATCATGTGCCGCATCGACCCGGCCAAGCACGATGCCGCGGTGAAACGCCCGGGCTGCCGCACCGTGGTCATGCGCGGCCGGCAGTATCGTGGCTACGTGCATGTCGCGGCCGACGCGATCGGGACGAAGCGGGCCTTGGACTACTGGGTCAAACTCGCCTTGCACCACAACCAAGCCGTGACCGCGTGAGCCTCTGCGTGCGGCCGTGATTACTACGTAAATACTTACATGTGCGGCATAGCCGGCCTCTTTTCCCCGAAACTCGCGCAGCCTGAGCGCGAGGCGGCCGTGGCGCGCATGGTGCAGCGGCAGATCCATCGCGGACCGGACGACCGGGGCTTCCACTCGTCTGGTGACGCAACCATCGGCATGTGCCGGCTCGCGATCATCGACCCGGCAAACGGGCACCAGCCGATGACGAGCCCGGACGGGCGCTTCACCCTCGTCTTCAACGGCGCGATTTACAACTACGCCGCACTGAAGACCGAATTCGCCGCCGCGGGCTGGCCCTTCCGCACCAACTGCGACACCGAGGTGCTGCTCGCCGCCTTCGCTTTGCAAGGTCCGGCCTGTTTACCCCGCCTGCGGGGAATGTTCGCCTTCGCCGTCTGGGACGAGCGCGAGCGCACGCTCTTCGCCGCCCGCGATCCGCTGGGCATCAAGCCGCTTTACTACGCCCGGCTGCCCGACCCCGGCCTGGCCTTCGCCTCCGAGCTCAACGCCCTGCTCGCCAGCGGCCGCGTGGCGCGCGAGATCGATCCCGCCTCGGTCGGCGAATACCTCGCCTGGTTCAGCGTCCCGGCCCCGCGCACCATCTACCGGGGCATCGCCAACCTGCCCCCGGGGCACTCGCTCACCGTCGACGCCGCCGGCCGCGTGCTGACCCAACCCTGGTGGCACCTCCCCGCCCCTGTCCAACCGGACAAGGCCGCGGGCAACTACCAGGATTTCATCCACGGCCTGCGGCATCAACTGGAAGACACCATCCGCGCCCACCGCGTGGCCGACGTGCCGGTCGGCGCGTTCCTTTCCGGCGGACTGGATTCCACCGCCATCGTCGGCCTCATGGCGAAGAACAGCGGGAAAAAACTGAAGACCTTTTCCATCGTGTTCGGCGAGGCGGGATTCTCCGAGCAGGCCTCCGCCCGCCTCGCCGCGCAGGCCTTCGACACCGAACATCACGAGGACCTCCTGACCGGCGCGCGCGTCGCCGCCGACCTGCCCCGTCTCCTCGCCAGCTACGACCAGCCCACCGGTGACGGCATCAACACCTGGTACGCCAGCCAGGCCGCCCGCGCGGGCGGCGTCACCGTCGCGCTGTCGGGTCTCGGCGGCGATGAACTCTTCGGTGGCTATCCCTCCTTCCGCGACCTCCCGCGCCTGCAGGCCCTGCTGCCCTGGTGGCGGCGGACACCCGGGACCATCCGCCGGGCGATCCTCGGTCAGCTCCAATCTCGTCCCTCGGCCCGCGCCCGCAAGCTGGCCGATTTTCTCACCCACGCCCGCGACCTGCACGAGCTGGCCTCGCTCCAACGGCGCGTGCTGCCCGAGGCCTCGCGTCTGTCCCTGCTCGCCCCCGAAGCCCGGGCGCAGGCCGAGCGACTGGGCCCGAACCACCCGATGCTCGAGGACTTCGCCTTCGAACTCGCCGGCGCCGACGCCTTCCAGGTCATCAGCGCGTGGGAACTGCGGACCTACATGACCGATGTGCTGCTGCGCGACAGCGACGTCTTCAGCATGGCCCATTCGCTGGAACTGCGCGTTCCCTTCGTGGACCGGGTCCTGCTGGAGTGGCTCTGGCCGCAACCCCACTGGTTCAAGTACGATCCGCGCAAGACCAAGCGCGCCCTGGCCGACGCCACCGCCGACGTAGTGCCCGCGGAGATCCGGCACCGGCGGAAGCAGGGCTTCACGCTGCCCTTCGCGCACTGGATGCGCGGCGACCTCAAGCCGTTCCTCGACGAGACCTTTTCGCGCGGCTCGCTTGCGAATTGCCCGTGGCTCGACGCAAATGAGGCGGCGCGACTGTGGTCCGACTATCTCGCGCAGCGCGACAACCGCGCGTGGTCGCGGGTGTGGTCCGTGGCGGTGCTCATTGCGTTCGCGAATCGGCAATCGTTGTGAAACTCCAAATCCTTTTGAAATCCCAAAAGCCAAACTCCAAACGCCAAACAAACTCCAAGGTAGAAACCCGAATTTTGAGCCTGGATATTTCGCAGGATTATCTGGCCTTTGGCGTTTGGCTTTTGGCGTTTTCCGAATCGCGGCGTAAAGCCGCTCCTACCGCCAATCCGGGCGGAGCTGCATGAACTACCTCCTCCTATCCCCCGAGCTCTTCCGCCATGAGGGCGGCATCGCCCGGATCATGCGGCTTTACCTGAAGGCCCTGGGCGAGATCGCCGGCCCGGGCGGCCGCGTTGATTCCGTCGTGCTGAACGACGCGGCCGGGCCCGAGCCCCGCTACGCCCGTTATGGGAGCGACCGGCTCGGCGAACAGGTCGGCTGCGATTACCACAAGCTCCGGTTCATCCGCCAGACCCTGCGGCTCGCCCGGCGGGCGGATCTGCTGGTCTGTTCCCACCTGCACCATCTGCCTCTCGCGTGGTTGGCAGGAAAATTCAACGCCCGCCTCAGGTACGTGCTCGTGGCCCACGGCATCGAGGTCTGGCGCCCTTATTCGCTGCTGGAACGCCGCGCGCTCCACGGGGCGCACCGCATCCTCTGCGTCAGCGAATACACCCGCCGGCAGATGCTGCGCTTCTGCCCCGATCTCGACCCCACTAAGCTGGTCGTCGTGCCGAACACGCTTGATCCGCATTTCGAGCCCGGGCCCCACCAGACGGCACTGCCGCCCGGGTTTGCGCTGCCCCGCATCCTCACCGTGGGCCGCCTCGCCCACGCCGACGCTTACAAGGGCTTTGACCTCCTGATCGAGGCGCTGCCGCTCATCCGCCGCGACTACCCCACGGTCCGGCTGCGCGTCGTCGGCCAGGGCGACGATCTGCCGCGCCTCGCCTCCCTCGCCTCCCGGCTGGGCGTCGCGGGGTCCGTCGACTTCCTCGGTCCGATCGACGACGAGGCCCTGCGGGCCGAATACGCCGCGTGCGATCTTTTCGCCCTGCCCAGCCGCCGGGAAGGCTTCGGCCTGGTCTACCTCGAGGCCATGACCCACGGCAAACCTTGCCTCGCGGCCCGCGCCGGCGGCGCGCCC
>Ga0302322_100006148_pt1 | contig 10607 bp, 10 predicted proteins | sample Fen_T0_2_FD_203757 | JGI IMG/M metagenome (GOLD analysis project Ga0302322, IMG submission 203757) | Peat permafrost microbial communities from Stordalen Mire near Abisko, Sweden - Fen_T0_2 | ecosystem: Environmental > Terrestrial > Soil > Wetlands > Permafrost | place: Sweden: Abisko... | reverse complement strand
GAGGTCGGTCGCCTGGCGGAGCGGTGGAGCGCGGAACGCGGCGGCACGCTGCGCGCGTTCCACGACGAGCTGCTCTCCTGGGGGTCGCTCCCGCCGGCGGCGATCGCCTGGGGGATGGGGCTGGGGCCTCGCCCGGCCGCGGCGCGCGTCAGTTCCTGACCCGCTCGCGCTCCTCGGCGCCCCAGAGCACGACCATGTCGCGGCCGTCGGCCTTGGCCCGGTAGAGCGCCTTGTCGGAGAGCTCCATGAGCTCGTCGAGCACGGTGGCGTCCCGCGGGCAGGTGGCCACGCCGACGCTGATGGTGATGTTCACCTCGGGCGGGAGCCCGAGGCCGGTGTAGCGCGTGCCGCCGAGCGTCTTGCGCACGCGGTCGGCGACGAAGTACGCGGCGTCGCCCGGCGTGTTGGGCAGCAGCACCGCGAACTCCTCGCCGCCGTGCCGCGAGCAGATGTCGGGCTTGCGCAGCGCGTCTTTCATCGCTCGCGCGACCGTCTGCAGCACGCGGTCGCCGGTCGCGTGGCCGTAGGTGTCGTTGAAGTCCTTGAAGTGGTCGATGTCGATCATCATCACGCTGAGCGGCGCCTGGTGGCGCAGGCTGCGCTCGATCTCCTCACCGGCGCGGTTCATGAAGTAGCGCCGGTTGTAGAGGCCGGTGAGGTGGTCGGTGACCACCTGACGGCGGATGGCGTCGTACTTGTGCGCGTTGGTGAGCGCGCTCTGGACGTGGTTCTGGAGCGCGCTCAGGATGTCGTCGTCAAGCAGTCCCGCATACTCCCCGCTGGTGGACGTCGTCAGCAGCGCCATGTCGCCGACGTTCTCCACCTTGACCGGGATCACGAGCTGGTGGGTCATGGTGTGCGGGAACAGCGTGCAGACGTGACCGTCCACGCGCGTGAGCTGGCCCGAGGCGATCGCCTGTCGTACGGGGCAGTCGGGCGTGAACGCGCAGCACTCGGCCGACAGCGTGGGCGTGAGCACGCCCTGGGCGCCCTCGAGCGAGAACGCGCGCGCCTCGGCGTCGAGCAGCAGCAGGGCGCCGAAGTCGGCGTGGAGGAACATCCGGCTGCGTGACAGCACTCGCTCCACGGTCTCCCGGTACGGCAGGGCCGCGTTCATCTCACGGCCCAGCACGCCGACGTCCATGAGCTGGCGGTTGAGGTGCTGGACGCGCATGAGGTCGTCCTTGATGCTCTGCGACACCCATTCCTTGTCCTCGGAGGCGGTGAAGACGGCGATGAGCGTGCCGACGAGGTAGCCGAGCTCCTTGACCTCGTCCCGGTAGAACGGGTCGTTGCGCTCGTAGTTGCCGCCGAGGCGCTTGCGTGAGCGATGGATGAGGGCGTTCACCGGCCGGTAGACCCAGAGGTCGAAGATCACGGCGATGACGGCGAAGAGGGCGAGGAAGACCGCGGCGATCTCCCACAGGGACCCGCGGTCCACGAAGTAGACGAGCACGAGGAAGGCGACAGCGAGCCCGAGCGCCACGACGGCCGTCGTCTTCAGCTCAAGGCTCACGCCTCGTTTGTGTCCGAGGCTGCCGCCTCGCTTCTTCTCGGGTGACTGGGCCGTGACTGGCCTCGATTCGGGGGCTTGTCGTGCCTACCCACGGTATCGGCAGATGCCCCGAGAGCATGATAGACGCAGGCCGACTCGCTGTGGGCGCTGGACGGGCGTTTGGTCGGGAGGAGGCGGGGCGGGCGCGCGGGCGCCCCGCCGTCAGCTCTTGAAGCGGTTGAAGGTCCGCCGGTCCCAGGTCGGCCGGTGGAGGGTGCGGCGTTCGCCGATGCGGCGGTCGCGCAGGTAGTACGGGCAGACGGCGCAGTAACAGCTGCAGCCCAGCCGTGTGTCCACGTCGGCGACGCAGATGAGCGCTGGCTGAGGGATGTTCTGTTCGTGTACCACGTGGGCTCTGCGTGGAGTCTACGCCATGGAGGCGGCGGCTCCTGCACGTCGTCACCAGATCTGACGACGGACCAGCCGGCCGCCGCCTACTTGCTCAGGTAGCTCTCCACGACTGAGAGGACCTGGGCGATACGGAACGGCTTCGTGATGTAGCCGTCGATGCCGACGTCGGTGGCGCGCTCCATGTCGGTCGCCATCGCCTTGGCCGAGAGGCCGACGATGACGATGTCCTTCGTGGTCGCGTCCGCCTTGAGCTCGCCGACCGCCTCGTAGCCGCTCACGACCGGCATCATCATGTCCATCAGGATGAGGTCGGGGTGATGCTGGCGCGCGAGGTCGACGGCTTCGCGCCCGTTCGTCGCCTTGTGCACGGTGTAGCCCTGCGTTTCCAGGGACATCGACACGATGCTCAGGATGTCAGGGTCGTCGTCCGCGACCAGGATGGCGTTGGCCACGCTGCGCACCTCCTCCAGCTCTCAGCTGATCTTGCCCGCCGCCAGCGGGTCCGCCGGCTTGGTAGATATCGGCATGGTGAAGATGAAGCTGGAGCCCTTTCCGAGTTTGCTCTGCACGCGGATGGCGCCGCCGTGCAGTTCGACGAGTTCGCGCACGATCGCCAGCCCCAGGCCGGTGCCGCCCTGGGAACGCGTGGCCGACGAATCGATCTGGGTGAAGCGCTGGAAGACCTTGTCCTGGTCCTCCCGGGCGATGCCGATCCCGGTGTCGTTGACCCAGATCTCGACCGTGTCGTCCACGGTGCGCGCCTCGACGCTCACGCTGCCGTTCTCGTGCGTGTACTTGATGCCGTTGGTGATGAGGTTGAGGAGTATCTGGTTGAGCTTGCCGGGGTCGGCCCACACCAGCGGCAGGTCGGTGGGCAGGAAGGTCGAGATGCGGATGCGCTTGTCCTGGGCGCGCGGCTTGACCACCGGGAGGACGCCGAGGAGGGCCGCGCGCAGGTCGACCGCTTCGCGGTTGAGCTCCAGGCGGCCCGCCTCGATCTTGGTGAGGTCGAGCACGTCGTTGATGAGGTTGAGCAGCGACTCGCCACCCTTGAGGATGCTGTCGACGAACGCCGACTGCTTCTCGTTGAGCTCGCCCGTCATGCCGCTGAGCAGCATGTCGCTGTAGCCGATGATCGAGGTGAGCGGCGTGCGCAGCTCGTGGCTCATCGTGGCCATGAAGTCGCTCTTGAGCTGGTCGAGGTGCGTGAGCTCCTCGTTCTTGCGCGCGAGCTCCTCGTTGTACTGGATGTTGCGGACCACCAGCGCGACCTGGTCGGTGAGCGCGCGCAGGGTGGGCACAGCCGCGTCGGGGACGGCCTCGTTGGCCCGGTACAGGAGGCACACCACGCCGAGAAGCTCGTGCTTGGCCTCGAGCGGCGCCGCGAGGAACCCGCGGAACCCGTCCTTCTCCATGGCCTTGAGCAGGCGCCCGACCTGCGGGTCGGTGACCGACTCGTACCGCTCCGCTCCGGTGCGGGCGACGTCCACGATGTTGAGCTCCTTGTAGCGGCGCGCCGCGTCGGCGGAGAGGCCGCCGATGAGCGCGCGCTCCTCGTAGTCGCCGGTGTTGTGGTTGAGGATGAGCGCGAAGCCGCTGCGCATGCCCGTCGCGCCGGCGATCTGGGCGAGCGCCTCCGGGATGAGCGCCGCCACCTCCTGGTGGCGGAGGAAGACGCGGCTGCTCTCACTCATCACGCGCAACTGCTCGTTCGTGGCCTGCATGCGGCGGAGCTGGTCTTCAGTGTCCGCCTTGGCGCCGGAGAGTTGCGCCGAACTGCCGATGAGCGCCTGTGCGAGCCTCCCGCTGAGCAGGGCCACGAGCATGAACGCCGCGATGTGCAGGCACACGGTGATCAGCATCCAGTTCGGCGGCACCTGGATCTCTTTCACTAGAGCGGAGACGTGGAGCCAGCCGATGTGCTGGAGTTCCCAGACGGCCACGTAGGCGATGCTGGCGGCCCCGGCGACGGCGTACGGGGCCCACGCCGGCAGGAACACCGCCGAGAGCACGATCGGCCAGACGTAGAAGATGCCGACCGCACTGAGCGTGCCGCCGGCGTAGATGACGGCAGCCGTGACCAGCACGAGGTCACATACGATGATGATGGCGGCGGCCACGCGTGTCGGGAGCCGCCGCTCGACGATGTACATGGGGAGGTTCACCAGCGCCACGATCCCGACGCCGACCAGCACCTCGGTCATCACCACGCCGTGGTAGTCGATCTGCACCCAGAGGACGCCCATGAGCAGGGCGAACGTGAAGAGCACGCGCACCCACATGGCGTCATGAAGTTGCTGGCGCAGGTCCATCCGCTCGACTCCCCCCGCTGAAACGCTGGTGAGGTATTCTATCCCGGCCCCCCGGAATCCGCCTTTGGGCGCCTGACCACCGGCGCCGCGGAACCGGGACGAAAGGAGGACGCCCGTCATGTCCGCCCCTCGCCTGGTCGTGTGCGGGCTCGAACCCGGTCCCGCCGTCGCCCTCGCCGCTGGTGCGCTGCTCGCCGCGTTCGCGGAGGAACGCGCCGTGCGCCCGGTCCTTCTGGGCGCCGATCTGCCGCTCTGGCGGCTCCTGTACGGCGCCGCGTCGCTGACCCCTCGAGTGCTCGATCCGCGGCTCGTGGAGGACGCCGTGGCGGGGGAGCTCTACGATGCGTGGGCGACGGACGCCGACCTCACCGCCATCGTCGCCGTCTCGCCGGCGCTCGACCGCTGGGAGGGCGTCCGAGGCTCCCGCGCCGTGGACGTCGCGGCGGCGCTCGACGCCCCGCTCGTGCTAGTCGTCGACGCCCGCGACCGGGGGCCTACGGTCGCGGCCGCCGCCTGCGGGGCGCGGCTGCTCGCCGGCAAGGTCGAGTTCGCCGGCGTCATCGTGGTCGGCGGCGACGACCAGGGTCCCGAGTCCGAGCTGCGCCGCATCCTGGAGGAGACCGCCAAGCTCCCGGTGCTGGGCTGGCTGCCGCCGCAGCTCAGCGAGCAGTTCGCGCGCCAGCACGGCGGCGGCCAGAGCTCGCTGCGCCAGATCGGCCCGCAGCCGGTCAAGGGCGGAGAGGCGGCGCTCTGCCGGGAGGCGGCCGGCTATCTCGACCGGGAGGGCCTGGAGGCGGCGGCCGCGCGCCGCGGGTTCCTGCCGTCGCGCTCGCGCCGCCTGCTCGCGCCGCTCCCCGCCGCCGCGGGCCTCACGCTCGCGGTCGCGTGGGGGCCGCCGCTCGAGCCGTTCGCGCTCGAGGCCATCGACCTCTTCAAGGCCATGGGCCTCGCGCTGGAGCCGCTCCACATCGGCCGCGACAAGACGCTGCCGGAGGGAGCGGCCGGCCTGTTCCTCAGCGGCCTGCTCGACGAGGAGGAGCTGCCGGCGTTCGCCGGCAACGACGCGCTCAAGATCAACCTTGCGGCGGCCATCAACGGCGGCCTGCCGACGCTGGCGGTGGGCGGCGGCGCCCTGCTGCTGCTGCGCCGCCTCGCCGACAGCCGCGGACGCACGCACGAGCTGGCCGGCGTCCTGCCCGCCGAGGCTGAACTCCTCGAGTGGTACGAGCGTCCCCGGTACGTGCGCGCCACGCCTGCTCGCGAGAACCCGTATGCGGACGGGGAGGCCACCCTGTACGAGCTCTTCGACCTCGAGTTCCTGACCCTCCAGCAGGAGGCGTTCGCCTGGCGCGTGGGCCAGGTCGGCGAAGAGGGACAGGTGGAGGGTTTCGTGCACGAGCGCTGCCTCGCGACCACGCTCGTGCCTTCGCTGGCGGCGGCGCCGAGCCTGGCGGCCAACCTCGTCGCGGCGATGCGGCTGGCGGCGCCGGGCGAGTGAGCTTCGCCGCGCTGGAGTCCTGGCTGCGCACGCGGCGCGGCCTGCTCACCTTGTGGCTGGTGACCACCGCCGCCGTCGCCGTCGTCACGCTGCTGATGCGGTGGGGCGGCGTCCCCGGCTGGGACGACGCCGCCCACGCCTACAAGATCTTCCTGCTCCGCCGGGGCGACTCCGTCTTCTGGGACACCTACTGGTACGGCGGCGGCTACGGCGCCATCACTTACGGCTTCGTCTTCTACTGGCTCGCCCAGTACGTCCCCGGCGCGCTCATCGTGATCGTCGCGGCCGGTACGGTCCCTGTGACGTTCTACCTGTACGTGCGCGACATGTGGAAGATCGACGACGTCTGGCCGGCCTGGGGCATGGCGCTGGTGATGTCGATGTACCTGGCGCACGGCCAGGATCCCTTCGTCCTCGCGCTGGCGCTGACGATGGGCGGCCTCGCGCTGCTCGCGCGCCGCCGGCCGCTGTGGGCGGCGCTGCCGGTGGCCATCGGCATCTTCTCCAACCCCCTGGGGCTGGTCGTCGCGGTGCCGTTCATGCTCACCGACTTCATCGTGCGGCGGGGGGCGCGGCGGCGCTACCTGCTGTTCGCCGCCGCGCTCGCCCCGGCCGTCGTCGTCCGCTTCGTCCTCGGCCTCGCCTTCTCCCAGCCGGGGTCGTACCTCAACGAGACGTCTCAGCTCATGGTGTTCCTGGGCTTCGCGCTGATCGGGCTCGCGCTGGCCGGCGTGAACGCCGTGCATCCGCGCCGGCCCTTCGTCGTCCTCTTCCTCGTGTACGCGGTCGTGTGCGTCGGCTCGTTTGTGACGCCGGGAAGCCCGCTCGGCAACAACATCGGCCGCTTCTTCATGGTCTTCGGCCTGCCCCTGCTCCTGCTGCTGCGCCACACGCGACTCCGGCGGCCGTTCCGCTACGGCGAGCTCGCGATCATCCCCATCGTCCTGTTCGCGCTGCTGCAGTTCGGCACGGCGGCCAGCCACTACCTGAACGCCGTGGAGCGGCCGCAGACCACGCGCGCCTACTTCGCGCCTGCGCTGGCGGCCGCGCGCGACCTCTACGACCCGAACTACCGCTTCCACGTCGTCGCGCTGCGCCGTCACTGGGAGGCGCTCTACTTCCCTGAGGCCGGCTACCCCATCACGCGCGGCTGGTACCGCCAGTCCGACGCGATCCACAACAGCCTCTTCTACACGCCCTACGACGCCGCCGACTACGTCGCCTGGCTGCAGAGCATGGGCGTGCAGTACATCTTCTCGCCGGTGGAGGGACCGCTGGACCCGTGGAGCAAGCGGGAGGCGAGGCTGCTCGAGAGCTCACCGGTCTTCGCGCTCACGGAGGAGACCGGCGCCTGGCGCATCTACCGGCTCCGGGATGCGAGGCCGCTGCTCGTCCCGCAGCCCGAGTCCGTCGCGGCCACCGCCGACGTCCTCGCGGTCGGGCATCAGCGCATCGACTTCACCGTTTCGCAGCCAGGCACGTACTGGCTCAAGGTCACGTCGTCGCCGTACTGGGTGCTCAGCGGAGGGCCGGGCAGCGTGATCCCCCGGCCCGACCGGTTCATGGACCTGCGCCTGGCGACGGCCGGCAGGTACACGCTGCGCTTCGAGGTCACCCCGGCCAAGGCGCTCGGCGAGGTCGTCGGCCGGTTCGGGCTCTAGCCGGCGGGGCGCGTCTCTCACCCCTGGGAGTACAATCCGCCCATGTCGCGCCCACGCCTCGCGCCCGGAGTCTTCGCTCTCCCCGTCGACCGCCTGCGGGAGGGCCACTACACGGACGCGTACTTCAACGGCGCCAAGCACGTGCTGGAGGCCAAGGACCTGCACCCGCGCGTGACCATGCAGGTCTTCCAGAAGACGGACGGCGCCGTGCTAGGCGGCATGGACGAGGCGCTCGCGATGCTGCGACTCTGCTCGGGGCGGTTCGAGGGAGAGGGCGAGGACCGGCGCTGGAAGGACGGCTGGGACGAGCTCGTCGTGCACGCGCTCTACGACGGCGACGAGCTCTTCGGGTGGGAGACCGTGCTCACCATCGAGGGGGACTACAGCCTCTTCGCCCACCTCGAGACCGTGTACCTCGGGGCGTTGTCGCGGCGCACGCTCATCAGCACCAACGTGCGCCGCGTCGTCGAGGCGGCCGGCGGCAAGCCGATCCTCTTCTTCCCGGCGCGGTTCGACCACTACCGGGTGCAGACCGGAGACGGCTACGCGGCGCACATCGCCGGCGCCATCGGCGTCAGCACCGACGCGCAGGCCTCGTGGTGGGGCGGCAGGGGAGTCGGCACGGTGCCGCACGCGCTCATCGCCGCCTACGGTGGCGACACCGTCGCGGCGGCGAGCGCCTTCGCCGACCTCTACTACCCCGAGATCAACATCACAGCGCTGGTGGACTGGGACAATGACTGCGTCGCCACCAGCCTCGCCTGCGCGCGGGCGCTCGGCGAACGGCTCTGGGGAGTCAGGCTGGACACGAGCGAGACCATGGTCGACCGCTCGCTCTGGGACGAAATGGGCGCGTTCCGGCCCAACGGGGTGGCCCCGGAGCTCGTTCGCGCCGTCCGCCGCGCGCTCGATGAGGAGGGCTTTCAGCACGTCCACATCGTCGTCAGCGGCGGGTTCGACGCGGAGCGCATCCGGCGCTTCGAGGCGGCCGGCGTCCCGGCCGACGCATACGGCGTGGGCAGCAGCCTGCTCCGCGGCAACACCGACTTCACCGCCGACGTCGTCCTGCGCGAGGGCCGGCCGTGCGCCAAGGTCGGCCGCCGCTACCGTCCCAACCCGCGTCTCGAGCGCGTGACGTAGCCGCCACCTCCGGGTATCCGACTGGTATGGACGCCGCGACCACCGAACCTCGCCGGGCGATCATCGTCGTCGACATGCTTGTGGGCTTCGTCCGCAGCGGCGAGCTGCACAGCCCGCGCTACGACCCGATCGTCGCACCCATGCGCGAGCATCTCGCCGCGGCCGAGGCGAACGGCGTGCCGCTCATCTTCCTGGTGGACACGCACAGCCCCGGCGACCCCGAGTTCGCCATGTTCCCGCCGCACTGCGTGGAGGGCTCGGGCGAGGACGAGGTCGTGCCCGAGCTCCGCGAGTTCGCGGAGCGGGGCACCGTGCTGCGCAAGCACACGTTCTCCGGCTTCTACGGCACCGAGCTCGAGGAGGTGCTGGCACGGTTCTCTCCGCAGCTCGTGGAAGTGATGGGCGTGTGCACCGACATCTGCGTGCTGCACACCGTCGCGGGCCTGCGGGCGCGCGGGTACGAGGTGCTGGTGCGCAAGGACCTCGTGGAGACGTACGACGCACCGGGTCACGCGGCGGAGGAGTTCAACCGCTTCGCGCTCGCCCACTTCACCGACGTGCTGGGCGCCCGCGTGGAGTAGCGGGCCGGGCGCCTACGGCGGCTAATTGGCCTCGGGGGAGCTCGACTCCTGGTTCTCCAGGAGGTCGACGAAGCTCTGCGAGCGCCTGCCGGTCGTCGACGTGGGGTCGATGCGCGCGGCGGCCTCCCACTGGGTCTTGGCCTCGGCGATCCGCCCGGCGGAGAAGTAGACGATCGCCAGCGAGTAGTGCGCGTCTTGGTTGTCCGGGTGCGCCGCCAGCACCGATCTGAGCGCGGTCTCGGCGCGCTTGGAGTCGCCCTGGGCATGCCAGACGAGCGCCAGGCCGACCTGCGCGGTGGCGTTGCCGGGGTCTTGGGCGAGCGCGTCGTCGTAGACGCGCGCGGCCCGCGTGAGGTGCTGGTTCATGAAATAGGCGTTGCCCAGGTCGAGCAGGACGGCGATGTCGCTGGGGTTCTTGGCGCGCCGCCGCTCAAGCTTCGCGATGGTCGTCCCGCTGACGGTGTCCGTGTCGCTGTCTGCGTCCGCTCCGGTGGTGTCCGGGTCCGCGATGGCCGAGGGGTGCCCCGACGGCAGGGAGCCGGTGGCCGGGTCGCCGGCCGCACCGGCGGAGTCTCCACCGCCCGAGTTCATGCCGACGACGACGACCGCGGCCGCAACGGCTACGGCGACACCTACGGCGAACAGGGCCATGGATCGTCTCACTCGCGTCCTTCCGTGTGGGGAGGGCTTCCCGGGGGGCTCCAGCAGGATAGCATCGGCTCCAGCCGCTCGCGACCGGGGTTTTGCCCGCAAACCGGCACTATCCGCAGGATGACGCCGGGTCTCTTCAAACCTTAACGGGCGCTTAATACGGCGGACGGTTCGGTTGACCGGTGTGCCCTCGTGAGGATAGAGTTCAAAAAGACCGTTTCTGTCCGGTCTCTACGGAAGGCATGGAGCATGGGACTGCAACTCACACGTGGCGCGGAGTACGCCGTCAGAGCGATGGCGTACCTCGCCCGCTATCCGGAGGGTCACGTCGCGTCGTTGCACGAGATCGGCGAGGCGCAGGACATCCCCGAGAGCTTCCTCGCCAAGATCCTGCAGAGCCTCGTGCGTGCGGGCCTCACCGTGTCGCAGCGTGGCGCGCACGGCGGCTTCGCGCTCGCGCGCCCGGCCTCACAGATCACGATGCAGCAGGTGATCGAGGCGGTGGATGGGCCTATCTCGGTCAACCAGTGCGTGCTGAGCCCCGAAGACTGCGCGCGCAGCGCGTCGTGCACCGTGCACGAGGCCTGGCTGCGCGCCCAGGGTCAGCTCATGGAAGTCCTGGGCTCCATCACGCTCGAGTCGCTGGCCCCCGCGCCGGCGGCCGTCGGCTGACCTTCGCCTGACGCCGGCTCCGCCCGGCCGACCACCGTCCGGGACCGGCTCCGCCGGTCTGCTTCAGCGCTCCGCGTACCCGTCCGGGTGCTCGCGCATCCACGCCCACGCGTCGGCGACGGCGTCCGTGAGGCTGCGCCGCGGACGCCAGCCCAGCCCTTCCGCCACCCGCCGGTTGCCGGCCAC
>Ga0302322_100006147_pt1 | contig 10609 bp, 6 predicted proteins | sample Fen_T0_2_FD_203757 | JGI IMG/M metagenome (GOLD analysis project Ga0302322, IMG submission 203757) | Peat permafrost microbial communities from Stordalen Mire near Abisko, Sweden - Fen_T0_2 | ecosystem: Environmental > Terrestrial > Soil > Wetlands > Permafrost | place: Sweden: Abisko... | reverse complement strand
ACGCTCGAGCTGCGGATCCCCGACACGGGCTTCGAGGGCCCGGTCGGCGTCGCCGAGGTGGTCATCCCCGGCGTGCAGGTCGAGGAGATGGTCCGGCTCCCTCGCACGCTTGCGGCCCGCGGCCCGAGCACCGCGCCGTTCCCGCTCGCCTACGTGCTCACCCGCCTGCGCCTCGACGCCGGCGAGGCCCTCCGCATGGACCCCGAGCTGTCGATGCACCGGCTGTTCACCGTGCCCGTCACGATGGCGTTCGACCTCTCGGGCACCGCCCGCCTCGACGGCCGGGCGCCCGACGCGACCCTCGACACCGTGGCGGCCACCACGGCTCCGGGCGCGACCTTCTCGTCGTCGGCCCGCCTCCTGGGCGACGCGGCGAGCCGGGCGTCCGCCGCGGCCGACGGTGACCTGTCGACGGCGTGGAGCACGCCGCTCGAGTCGCCCGTCGGCGCGACGTGGACGGCCACCCTCGACGACGGCTTCGTCCTCCCGAGCCTGCCGATCGACGTCGTGACCGACGACCGGCACAGCCTCCCGACCCGCGTCGCCGTCACCGTCGACGGCGCGACCCAGGAGTTCGACCTCCCGGCCCTCGGCACCACCGAGGGCGCCGGGAGCACGACCCGGGTGGTCGTCACCCCCGAGCGCCCCTTCGCCGGCCATTCGCTCGACGTCGGCGTCCTCGGGATCGATCCCCGCTACGGCTCCAACCTGGGGGGCGGACCGGTGACGCTCCCGGTCGCGTTCGCCGAGCTCGGCGTCCCGGCGCGGGCTGCCACCACCGTCCCGGTGGCCACCAGCTGCCGCGCCGACCTCCTCACCATCGACGACATCCCGGTGCCGGTGCGGGTCGACGGAGCCCCCGGCCGTGACGGCACCGGCCCGCTCGCCGTCACCACCTGCGACGGTGCTCCGCTCACGCTCACGGCGGGCCGCCACACCCTGCGCACCGCCCCTGGCCTCACCACCGGCCTCGACCTCGACCGCCTCGCTCTCGTGTCGCCCGAGTTCACGGCCGCGCCGGCGGTCGACACGATCGCGGGCGCGCCGCGGGTGGTCCGGGCCGACCGCGACGCCGCCGTGGTGCAGGGGCGCGGCACGCCCTACTGGGTCCGGCGGAACGAGAGCTCGAACCGGGGCTGGGAGGCGACCGCGACCTGGCCGGGCGGCACCCAGGACCTCGGCCCGGCGAACACCCTCGACGCGGTCGCCAGCGGGTGGTCGATGGCCCGGGGCACCGACGCCCGGGCGACGATCCGGTTCTCGTGGCCTCCCCAGCGCAAGGTCGACCTCGCACTCGCGGTGTCCGGCCTGGCGGCGCTCGCGTGCCTGGCCCTCGTGGTGCTGCGCCGGCGCGGCACCACCGACCCCGACGAGCCGCCCACGCCGGGGCTCGCGCTGGACCCGTGGTCGCCGCCACGCGCCCCGCTGGTCGCGTCGGTGCTCGTCGTCTTCGTGGGCACCGCCTTCGCCAGCCTCGGCGTGGGACTCGCACTCGCGGTCTTCGCCGTGGGCGCCGCGTTCGCCACCCGGCACCGGTGGCTGGCCGTCGCGGTGCGGACGCTGCCCGTCGCGGCCATCGCGGGTGGGGTCGCGTACGTCGTGCTCCAGCAGGACCGACACCGATATCGCCACTCGGCGCTGTGGCCGTCCGAGTTCCGCCTCGCCCACAGCCTCGTGTTCTTCGGGCTGCTCGCGGTCGCACTCCTGGTGCTCGCCGACCGCCCCGAGGACCTCGGTGAACGCGTCGAACCGGACACCCCTTGATATCGTCGACCGGTGCTCGGGCAGCCCAGGACCACGTGACGGCTACTGCGACGCAGCCGGTCGCGTCGGAGACGTCGGCCGCCCCCACGGACGCGGGCCACGGTCGCGGCCACTTCGGGTACAAGCCCGCGCTCGACGGGCTGCGGGCGATCGCGGTGCTGTCGGTCTTCGCCTACCACCTCGACCTGGGCTGGGCGAAGGGCGGGTTCCTCGGCGTCGACATGTTCTTCGTGCTGTCGGGCTACCTCATCACCTCGCTCCTGCTGATCGAGTGGGGGGCGAACGGCTCGATCCGCTTCGGCGCGTTCTGGGCCCGACGTGCCCGACGGCTCCTGCCGGCCGTGTTCGTCGTCCTCATCGCCGTCGCGATCTGGGGCCGGATCGTGCTGCCCTCGAGCGAGTGGGGCTCGCTGCGGGCCGACTCGCTGTGGACGCTGTTCTACGGCGCCAACTGGCACTTCATCTGGGCCGGCCAGTCGTACTTCAGTCCCCACCCCTCGCCGCTGCGCCACGCGTGGTCGCTCGCGATCGAGGAGCAGTTCTATCTGGTCTGGCCTCTCGTCGTGTACACGGCGATGCGCCTCTCCAAGGGCCGGACCTGGCTGCTCGCCTCGGTCGCGGTGCTCGGGATCGCGGGTTCGCTGTACGCACTCGAGTCGCACTTCACCCCGGGCGCCGACCCGTCGCGCGCGTACTACGGCACCGACGCCCGCGCGAGCCAGATGCTGGTGGGCGCGCTGCTCGGGATGCTGCTGCTGCGCTGGAACCCCGTCGCGCGCGTGAGCCGCGCCGTGTTGCAGGTGGCCTCGATCGCCGCCGCCGGCGTCATCGTGTGGGCGTTCGCCACCGCGAACAACACCGGCCGCGGCCTGTACCACGGTGGCTTCCTCGCCTTCGCGATCTGCACCGCCGTGCTCGTCGCCGCAATGGTCCAGACGACCCGCAACCCCCTCCAGGGCTTCTTCGCACTACGGCCGATGCGCTGGATCGGCGCCGTGTCCTACGGCATCTACCTCTGGCACTGGCCGATCATCGTGTTCGTGAACGAGGCCCGCACGGGGCTCTCGGGCTGGCAGCTCGACAGCCTCCGCGTGGCCCTCACGTTCGGCGTCGCCGCGCTCTCCTACTACCTGATCGAGCTCCCGATCCGCCAGCACCGGTTCCTGAAGACGTGGACTCCGAAGGCGGCCGTCGCGGGCGGCCTCGCCGTCACCGTCGCGGTCATCTTCGTCGCCGCGGTCGGGGCGACCCCGGCCGACCCGCTGCGCGCCAGCGCGGGCTCCACCCTCCAGGGCGGCGCGCCGCCGGCCGTGGTCGGTCAGGCCGATCCGTCGATCCCGACCCGTCGGGTGCTGATGCTGGGCGACTCGGTGGCCTTCACCCTCGGCGACGCGCTCGCGGCCGATGCCGCGCAGCAGGGCGTCACCCTGAAGGCGATCGGGCGCCTCGGATGCGGCATGACCACCGGCATCACCCTCAACGCCGACGGGACGCGGGTGGCGTGGAGCCCCGCGTGCGCGAGCGACACGGTGGCCTTCGAGCAGCGCACGATGGACGAGGTGAACCCCGACACCGTCATGTGGCTGAGCACGTGGGAGCTCTCCGACTACGAGGTCGACGGGCAGCGCCTCCGCTTCGGCACCCCCGCGTTCGACGCCTGGCTCCTCGGGGAGATGGAGGCCACCCGCCAGCGGGTCGCCGCCCACGGCGCCCGCCTGGCCATGGTCACCGTGCCCCCGATCGCCGAGAACACCCTCACCGACGCGAGCCCGGCCCAGGCCAAGCGCACCGAGCACCTCAACGCCCTCTTCCGGAAGTTCGCGAAGGAGCACCCCGACGACGTCACCGTCGTCGACCTCGCCAAGATCGTGTGCCCCGGCGGGGCCCCGTGCCCGGTCACGGTCGACGGCGTCGTGCTGCGCCCCGAGGACGGCATCCACTACAAGGCCGATGGCGCGGCCTGGGTCTCGCCCAAGCTCCTTGCGTCCCTCTACGCCGCGCTGCGCGCACAGGACGCGGCCCGCACGACGACGACGACCGCGGGCTGAACCGGCCGCCGGCTGACCCAGCCGACGGCGCCCCGGGTCAGGCCCGGGGCGGGACCGGACGGTCGGCGGGGCGAGGCATCAACGGCGCATCGCGGCCGGTGCCGCGCTCGGTCGTCGGGTCCTCCTCTTCGTGGTACTCCTCTTCGACGTTGACCGCCCACACGTCGTGATGGGCACCGAAGATGTTCTCCACGGAGAGCATGGCCGTGTACATCGAGTGGTCCTGGTTGTTGTACTTGTGCATCCCGTTGCGTCCGACCGGGAACACGTTGGGGCAGTTCGCCGCGATCCACTCCCGCATCACCAGCACGTTGGCCTTGTACTGCGAGTCGTACACGGGGTACGCCTTCTTCACCCGCACCACGTAGCCCGTCTCGACCCTCGCGGCGTCGACCAGACCGAGCTGCTGCAGCTCGCGCTTCCCCTGCTCGATGAGCTCGTCGTCGGGCTTGGTCCACATGTCGTCGCCCTCGTTCACGAAGAACTCGAGGCCGAGGCAGGTGCGGCCCTCCTTCACGAGGTAGGGCGACCACACGCCGAAGTTCTGCACCCGGCCGACCCGGACGCTGGGGTCGTGGATGTAGATCCAGTTGTCGGGGAAGCCGGCGTCCTCGGGGACGACCAGCGCGACGGTCATGAAGTCGCGGTAGCGCAGGTCGTCGGCGGCCGCGACCACCTCGGTCGGCGGCGGCGGGTCCATGGCCCGCAGCAGCTCGGTCATCGGCATCGACGAGATCACGTCCGTGCAGTCGTAGGTGGTCTCGGTGCCGTCCTTGGCCCGGGCGGTGACCGACACCGCTCGGCCGTCCTCGTGGCGGACCTTGGTGACCGCGGTCTCCATCGCGACGGTGGCGCCGCGCTCCTGCACGATCTCGGTGCAGCGCTCCCACATCATCCCGGGGCCGTACTTCGGGTAGTTGAACTCCTCGATCAGGCTGGTGACCTGCTTCGACTTGTCCTGGCGCAGCCGGAGCTTCTTCGGCTTGATCGCCTCCCAGCCCGCGCGGAACAGCGACAGGTTCTTCACCCGCTGGGCGCCGAAGTCGGCCTGGAGCTCGCGTACGGGCACGCCCCACACCTTCTCGGTGTAGGTCTCGAAGAACGTGCGGTAGAGCCGCCACCCGAAGCGCGACGCGTAGAAGTCCTCGAGGTTGTCCTTGGGGTCCTTGGGCTTCTTGATCCGGACCCAGACGTACGACCCGACGCACTTGACCGCCTCACCGAAGCCCAGGTTCTTCAGCGCGTTCATCGGCTGGATCGGGTAGTCGTAGTACTTGCCCTCGTAGTAGATGCGGCTCATCCGGGGCCGGCGGAGGAAGTTCTCCTCGCCGAGTATCTCGAACCACAGATCGTCGACCACCTTCACCTTGGTGAAGAAGCGGTGGCCGCCGATGTCGAAGCGCCATCCGTCGCGCACGACCGTGCGGCTGATGCCGCCGACCACGTCGTCGAGCTCGAGGATCGTCGGCGTGGCGCCGCGGCGGGTGAGCTCGTAGGCGGCGGTGAGGCCGGCGGGACCGGCCCCGATCACGATGACGTCGGGCGTGGCGACGGTCTCGGCAGGGGTGCTCACGGGAAGTTGCGACTCCGGAACCAAGCGGGCAGGCGGACGCGGGAGTGTAGCGAGCGTCCTGCTCCGTCCAAGGGTGCGCGCACGCCCCGAGGCGCGCCCTCAGCGAGCGGAGCGACCCGACGAGCCGAGCTCACGGGACCGAGACGCCGAAGAAGGCCAGGACCGCGTAGCCCACGAGGCCACCGGCGGCCAGGGTCAGCGCGAGTCGCTCCACCGGCCGGCGCCCGGTGACCAGGGCCAGGCCGACCAGCAGGGGGAAGGCCCCCACGGCGTAGCGCTCGAACGAGTCGAGGTTCTCGGCCGACAGCCCCACGATGAGGGTGATGGCCGTGAAGGCCGTGTACGACACGGGCAGGCGTCGGGCCACGACGACCAGGAGGGCGAGGAAGGCGAGGGCCCACACGAGGTGGAGTCCAGAGCCGAACCGATCGCCGCCGAAGAGGTCCCGGGCCGCGTCCACCAGCCGGGAGACCGGGTCGACGAAGTCGCCCCGGAGGTGGGGGCGCTGCTGTACCGAGAACGGCAGCCAGGGGTCGTCGCGGGCCACGCCGACCCAGGCCAGGTACGCGCCGAGCCCGAGTGCCGGGCCGGCCACGGCAGCACCGCGCCGGACCCAGCCGCCGATCGTGACGCCGTGGCGCGCGCGGAGCACCTCGACCAGTGCGGGGATCACGAGCAGGATTCCGAGCGGGCGCGTCATCCCCGCCGCGACCCCGAGCGCGCCGGCGAGCACGAAGCGGTCGGAGCGCAGTGCGAGGAACACGCCGACCGCGAGGGCCAACGCGGTGGCGTCGGCGTAACCCATCACCAGGGCGCTCGCAGCCGGAAAGAGCGCGGCGAACCAGGCGGCCCGGGCTGCGGCCTCCGCGTTGCCGGTCTCCTGCATGGTCAGCCGGTGGAGCAGCGCGCCGAACGCGAGGGCGCTCAGGTTGGCGATGAGGAGCAGGGCGAGCGCGTCGTGCCCGAGCAGCACGGCGCCGAGCCCGCGCGCCGCGAGCGGGACGAGGGGGAAGAATCGCAGTGCCTCGGTCGGCAACCCGCCGTAGCCGTGCTCGGCGATCTCGCGGTAGTACGCGCCGTCCCAGGCGAAGAGACCCTGGGTCAGCTGGATGGGCCGCGCACCCCGGCCGACCTCGTCGAAGACGTGACGCGCGATCAGGAGCGCGCCCACGACCAGGGTCCGGGCCACCACCCAGGGAACGACCGCGACGCGCACGTCGTCACGAACGAACCGAGCCCGGAGGACCCTCACGAAGCCGGGTACTCCACGAGCCCCAGGTACTCGAAGTACTTGTCGCCGTTGGCGTGGATGCGCTCGACGCCGCCCCGGACGGCTCCGAGCGCGAGGCCGAGCTCCTCGCACCGATTCTCCACGCTGCGGTATCCGGGCGACACGACGTACCAGATCCGCGCGCCGTCGGCGCGCTCGAGGATCCGCCGCGCGACCACGTTGGTGTCCGTCGCGTCGATCCGCTTGCGGTAGTCGACCCAGTTCACTCGTTTCGGCCCGCTCAGCGCCGGGAAGGTCATCTCGTCGAGCCCCCGATCGTCGCCCAGCAGCCGGTGCACCGACGGCCCGAGCTGGTCGGGGCAGTAGACGACGACGTCGCCGCGCTCCGCTTCGGCCGCGATCACCGAGGCCACCTCGCCGGCCTGGGTGCGTTGGTCGTGCGCGTTGCGGACGCCACCGACGAGCCCGAACGCGATCAGCACGGCGAGCACGCCGACACGAACACGCGGGCCGCCGAACACCATGACGCCCATCGCCATGCCGAGCAACAGCAGCGGCGCGCCCACGCTGGCGTACCGGCCGTCGAACGCCGTACCACTCGCCCAGGACAACACCAGACCCAGCGCGATCGATCCGACGCCGACGACCAGCTCCCATCGCACCACGGGGCGCGTCCGGAGATCGAGGTCGACGTGGCGCGCGTCGACGGCGGCACCGAACAGCGCGAGCAACGGGAGCAGCACGACGAGCAGCACGTACCCGAACGCCTCGCCGTGGGGTGGCTTCGCGATGCCGGAGAACTGGCCGACGAACGCGGCGAAGCCCGACCACGGCAGCCGTGGGTCACCCCACGGAGTGCCGGTGTGCGCGAGCTGGTACTTGACGACCGGCAACCAGGGCACATAGCAGAGGCCACCGACCACGAGCGCCGCGATCACCCGCCACGCGCTGCGGCGGTCGTCGGCGGTGTCGCCCTTCCACGCCCGCAGCAACAGCACGATCCCCAAGGTCGCGAGCAGGTAGTACGACCAGTTGTGCGTGTAGAGCAGCACGGCGACGAACAGCGTCACGAGTGCGCAGCGGCCGAGCGACGGACGCTCCAGCGCCCGCACCACCGCGAGGTAGCCCCACGCGACGAGGAACATCACCAGCGCGTACATGCGGGTCTCGGTCGCGTACCGGAACGTGAACGGTGCGGTGGCGAACACGAGCACCGCGGCCCATCCTGCGAACCGGCCGCCGAGGCGACGACCCGCGAAGTAGAGCGCGGGGAACGTCGCGATGGACACGACGCCCGACAATGCCCGCACCGAGGTGTCGCCCTCGCCGAACACCTGCATCCAGAAGTGGAGCAGCACGTAGTAGACGGGCGGCGCGCCGTCGCGCTTGAGCGCCGCGGGGAGGTCCGACAGCGGCAGCTTGGCGATGTTGACCGAGAGCGCCTCGTCGAGCCAGAGGTGGCTGGACGCCACGAAGCGTAGGACCACCGCGGCAACCAGGACCACGCCCACCGCCACCGCAGCGAGGACGCCGCCGCGCGACCGCCGGACCGGCGCGGTCGTCTGCTCGCCGGCCGGGGAACTCACGGCGGGCACGCTAACACCGGCCTCCCCGTGGTCTTTCAGCCGGTGACCTTCGGGATCACCTCGCGGGCGAACCGCTCGATGCTCTCCGACTCGGGTGCGTCGCGGAACCACAGCACGAACTCGCGGCACCCGGCGTCGACGAACGCCTGGGCCTTCTCGGCGACCTGCTCGGGGGTCCCGACCAGGTTGTCGCGGAGGTACTCGTCGGCCTCGACGAGCTTGCGGAGCTGGCCACCGGTCGGTGACTCGCACCACGCGCGCACGTCGCGCTCGGTGTCGAAGATCCGACAGTCGGGCCCGTGCGTGCGCACGATCTCGTCGAAGTCCCGGCCCACACGCTCACAGTGGCCGCGCAGCACCTCCGACTTGTGGACGAACTCGTCGAGGCCCACCTGCCAGTTGGTCTTGTCGGCGTGGCGCGCCGCGATCCGCAACGTGACCTGCTCGCCGCCACCGCCGATCCAGACTTCGGGAAGCTGCTGGAGCGGCTTCGGGTCGCAGTACGCGCCGTCGAGGCTCAGGTGGCGGCCCGCGTAGGTGACCGTCTCCTCGGTCCAGAGGCGGCGCACCACCTCGACGGTCTCCTCGAGGATCGCGAGCCGCTCGCCCGCCGGCGGGTACGGGTAGCCGTAGGCCTGGTACTCGCGCTCGTACCAGCCGCCGCCGAGGCCGAGGATCAGCCGCCCGCCCGACATCACGTCGATGCCGGCCGCCTCCTTGGCCAGGAGACCGGCGTTGCGGTACGCCGCGCAGGTGACGAGCTGACCCAGTCGGATCCGCTCCGTGCGCTGGGACAGCGCGGCGAGCATGGTGAACGCCTCGAACACGTGGGTGGGCTCGCGCCGGGGCACGGTCTCCACGTGGTCGTACACCCACAGGTGGTCGTAGCCGAGGGCCTCGATCTCCTGGGCCAGCTCGACGCTGCGGGCCCACGCCTCGGCCGCACCCCACCCGGTGTACTCGAGCTTCCAGCCCTGGGGGACGAACGCCCCGTACCGCAGCGGCGCCGTCACGGTGCGACAGGCGCGGTCTTGAAGTCCCACCACTGGATCTCGACCATCATCGGCAGGAGGTAGCCGACATAGATCGACGTGATCGCGAGCATGCCGTGGTCGTCGACGTGCTTGTCGACGATGTCGACGCGCGGGTCCTTGGCCTGGAAGGCCTGGGCCCGGGCCCAGAACCCGTCGAGCTCCTCCTCGGTCGCCACCGAGAACCCGTAGTGGTCCATTCGCGGGCAGGTCATCGGCGGGTCGTCACCGGCGATGAGGAACACGAACTGCTCGATCGAATAAGCACCGAAGACCAGCCGGCGCCGGTCCTCGGTCATCGTCGGGAGCTCCTCGAAACCGAAGACCTCGCTGTAGAAGGCGACGAGGTCGGCCCGGCCCTGCTCGTCGAGCAGGTTGGCGGGGACGCTCATCGCCACGTGGTTGAACCGGGGCGGACGGATCGCGGCGGAGGACATGGGGCTCCCTGCTTTCGTGGTGCTGGGTTCGAGTGCCGGGTATCGATGGATCAGCGGGACGCAGACGGGACGATCATCACCTTGCCGGCGAGGTCGCCCGACTCGAGGCCGTGCAGGGCGTCGAGCATCCCGCCGAGCGGGACGTCGCCGGGCTCGATGAGCACCTCGCTCGGGAAGCCGGGCGCCGCGAGCAGCTCCAGCGCCCGCTCGAAGCCGTCGGCGTCGTAGACGAACGACCCGGTGATGGTGAGCTCGTTGAGGAGGATCCGGTTGTTGTCGAACCGGGGCCGCTTGATGCCGGCGCCGACCAGCACGAGCGTGCCCGCCCGCTTGAGCTGGGCGAGGGCGGCCTCCATGGCAGCCGGGTGGCCCGAGCACTCGAGCGCGACGTCGAAGGGCTCGTCGACGGTGGCGTGGGGCATGCCCGGCGGCACCAGCGCGTCGGGCTCGACGACCACGGCACCGAGCCGGGCGCACAGCTCGCGACGACGGGGGTGTGGCTCGCTCACGACGATGTCGGTGACCCCCCGGGCCCGGGCCGCGGCGACCGAGAGCGCACCGATCGGCCCACCGCCGGTCACGAGCAGGCGCTGCCCGGCCACCACGCCTCCCCGGGTGAGGCCGTGGAGGGCCACCGCGAGCGGCTCGGCGAGGGCGGCCGCCCGCAGGGACACGCCGTCGGGGATCCGCAGGATGTCGGGCTCCTGCGCCACCACGAACTCGGCGAAGGCGCCGTCGGGGAACTCGTCGACCCCGGCCGCGGCCCGGCCGGTGCACAGCGACGGACGGCCCTGCAGACAGAACTCGCAGGTGCCGCACCGGGGCGACGGCCCGCCGACGACTGCGTCGCCCACCCTCCAGTGCGTCACGGCATCGCCGACCGCGACCACGGTGGCGCTGTACTCGTGGCCCTCCACCGAGCCGGGCTTGCCCCAGCCC